>Ga0208947_1000118_pt1 | contig 40290 bp, 38 predicted proteins | sample AOAMet1_04_M0_20_2_FD_188226 | JGI IMG/M metagenome (GOLD analysis project Ga0208947, IMG submission 188226) | Ammonia-oxidizing marine microbial communities from Monterey Bay, California, USA - CAN11_04_M0_20 (SPAdes) | ecosystem: Environmental > Aquatic > Marine > Intertidal zone | place... | reverse complement strand
AACTTTGTTATGTATTCTGCTATGGAACAAATTAAACTATCAGCTTTACAAAATTTTCCACTTATTGAGCCAGGCGATCATCTAGACTCAATTATTTTTGATTCAATATTAAAAAATCATATAGACATATGTGATGGAGATGTTTTTATAATTGCTCAAAAAATAATTTCAAAAGCTGAGGATAGATATCTAAACTTAAGTAGCCTTAGCCTTTCAAGCGAAGCTGTAAGCTTGTCAGAAAAAATGAATAGAGACCCATATTTCATTCAAGCAGTAATAAATGAATCAAATGAAATTGTAAGTATTGGTAAAAATGTAATTATAGTTGAGCATAAATTAGGGTTCATCAATATAAATGCGGGCATAGATAAATCTAATATTTCACAAGAAATAAACCAGGTTTTACTTTTGCCAGAAAACCCATCTAAAAGCGCTGATTTAATTCAAAAAAAGTTATCCCAAAAATTAGAAAAAAATATTTCAGTTGTTATAACCGACTCTATGACTAGGCCATATAGATCTGGGATTACAAATTTTGCATTAGCAAGCGCCAATTTGCAAAGCTTAATAGATTTAACTGGTGATAAGGATATTTATGGCAATCTGCTAAAAAATACAGAGATAGCTATTGCTGATGAAATAGCAGCTGCATCTGGGCTATTAATGGGTCAAGGATCAGATATGCAACCTGTAATATTACTCAAAGGATTTAATAAAGATAAATACGCTATAAATAATGCAATAGATTTAATTGTAGAAAAGAAAGATGATCTATATAGGTAAATGTTATTTGAACATATAATATTATTATGAACTTTAGCTTAAACCTTAACAAAATAGCATTATTAAGAAACGCAAGGGGTGAAAATTATCCAAAGCTTGAAGAGTATGCTTATAGAGCTATTGATTTAGGTGTAGATGGTCTTACTCTCCACCCAAGACCTGATCAAAGGCATGCCACATGTGAGGACGTAGTATCAATATCTTCAATATGCAAAGATAGAAAAGTTGAATTTAATATTGAGGGTAATCCATTCTCAGAAGCTTCTGGAGAATATAGTGGTTTTATGGACCTTGTTAGAAAGTCAGTACCTGAACAGGTTACGCTAGTTCCTGATTCTCTTTATCAAGTTACATCTGATCACGGTTGGGTGCTAGGCTTTAATGAGAGAGAGCTTGCTACATCTATTCAGCATATTCGATCATTTGATTTTAATTCAAGGGTTAGTTTATTTGTAGATACCACTTCTAATAATGTCATTAATTATGAGATCCTGGATTATTGTTTAAAAGTTGGTGCTGATACAATAGAGGTTCATACTGGACCATTTTCTAAATTGATTGCAGCTAAAGATTTTACAATCATTGATTCATTGAAGCTCTTGTTGGAAAGAGCCAAAGACAAAGGATTAAATATTAATGCTGGACATGATCTAAACTTATCAAATCTTAAATACTTAAAAGATTTAGACTTAATAGATGAGGTGTCAATAGGGCATGCAATTATTGTTGATGCCTTGAATTTTGGCTTTGATGACACTATAAAGAAATATATAGATATTATAAAAGGATAATTAATGGATATTGAACAGAAACTTAAAGACCAAATAGCTGATAACGATATATTAATTTATATGAAGGGCACACCATACGAACCAAAATGTGGTTTTTCTGCTAGAACTGTTCAGGCTCTCGTTGAATGTGAGGCTAAATTTTCATATGTAGATATTCTTGAAAATAATGAGGTTAGGTCCACACTTCCCTCGGTATCTGATTGGCCTACCTTCCCTCAAGTTTTTGTCAGTGGAGAGCTTATAGGTGGTGCAGATATCGTAGCTCAAATGCATGAATCTGGAGAACTTAAAAAGGTTTTAGAGGAAGCATCTAACTAGTTTTATATTCATTAACCACTTTACAGAAAACTTTAGCTGTTACATCCGAATCATAAGCAGCTGAGTGCGCTTGCTTTGAGTCATAATCTATACCTAATGAATCGCAGACCCTTGCAAGCACTGTTTGGTTTGTTGCTAAAACTCCTAAACTGACTGTATCTAAGACCGAAAAAGGATGAAAGGGTGACTTCTTTATACCATTTCTTTTAACAGATTCATTGATAAATGAGCTATCAAAATGAGCATTATGGCCAACTAAAATCGCTCTTGAGCATTCATATTTATTTCTTGCTTTGTTAATGATTTTAAATAAATCAGTTAAAGCTTCTTTCTCACTTATAGCTATTCTTAATGGATGATTAAGGTCTATCTTTGTAAATTCAAGTGACTCTTTCTCAACAGCTAAGCCCTCAAATGGTTCAATATGATGTCTATATGTATCGCCAACTTCTAATTGCCCATCTATTTCTTCAATTAAGGTTATAGCAATCTCTAAAATCGCATTATTTAATGGATCAAAACCTCCAGTTTCAATATCCACTACTACAGGAAGATATTTTCTAAATCTTTCTTTAAGAATCATTTTTATCTTTTATGAAATTAGAAACATCATTAGGATTAAATTCATGTAATTTAATCAGATCCTCTTTTACAATATTAGACTGCATTTTATTTAATGCAGCGGACTTATCTATTTTTCTATTAGCAATTTTTAAATTAATTTCATCACTGATATTTAAATTTTCAGGGGAGTTATTTGCAAGTTTTTTTCTTTTAGCGGTAGTTTTTAATGACTCCTTAAGATCAAAATAATATTGAGAATTATCTCGTGGACTTTTAGCCTCTAATGATGATAATTCTACAATTTCAATACAATCAACGGGGCAGGGTTCAATACAAAGCTCACAACCTGTACAAATATCATCTATAACTGAATGCATTAAATTGGTAGCGCCAACAATTGCATCGACCGGACATGCTCCAATACATTTTTTACATCCAATACAGTCATCCTCTATTATTTTAACTTTTTGTTCTTGTATGGTTGGACCAAACTGAATATCAACATTATCTATTCTTTTATCAAGAATAACATTTAATTTATCAAGGGTTTTAGCTCCGCCTGGCACGCAGCGATCATGCGGTGCACCATTAGCTATATCATTTGCATATTGGTAACAGCCAGGAGTATCACATCTCCCACATTGGATCTGTGGAAGTGATTTATGAATTATGTCTATAAGTTCCAAAGCTAATCTTCAAGAACACCAAGTTTTTTTTGAAGCTTGGAGTTTGATGTTGTATAGCCAAAAGGGACTCTTTCGCCAGGGTTTATGCGTTTATAAGCCTCTTGAACTGCTAATGTAGTTTCATGAAAACCTGAAAGTATAAGGTCAAGTTTGCCGGGGTAATCATTAATATCACCAACAGCAAAAATTCCTTTCTTTGTGGTTTCAAAATTTTCAGTATTAACTTTTATCTTTTTTGAGTTAAGTTCAATATCCCATTCTAAAATAGGTCCAAGCTTCTTATTTAAACCAAACAAGAAAAGAAGCTCATCAGCATCAAAAGATTCAATCTCTTTTGTATCAAAGTTTTTTAACGTAACAGAAGTAACTTTATCTGATCCATTTATTCCATTAATAACATAAGGTGTTAAAAGTTTTACTTTGCCATCCTTTACAAGATCTCTCATTTGCTCCTCAGAATGCAGAGCTCCTCTGAACGCATCTCTTCTATGAACCAGGTTAATGCTTTTAGCTATCTTTGAAAGCTCTATTGTCCAATCCAAGGCTGAATCCCCACCGCCAAATATAAAGACATTTTTATTTTTATAGGTTTCTTTTGAGCGAACAGCATAAGTTACGCCTTTATCTTTAAATTGATCAGGATCATCTATATTTGGTGGCCTTCGTGGCTCAAAAGAACCAGCGCCTGCAGCTATAAAAACATTTTTTGTAATGAACTCATTGTTTGCATTAGTTTTAACAGACCAAAACTCATTATCGTCATTAATCACCTTTTTTAATTCATCAACCCTTTGATTAAGAAAAACCTCATAATCAAATGGTTTAATCTGCTCAACTAATGCATCAACATGCTCTTGGGCTGTTTGGAATGGTACTCCTGGAATATCATATATGGGTTTTTCTGGATATAGCTCAGCACATTGACCACCAACTTTATCTAAGTTATCTATTAAAATGCATTTAAGACCAAGCAAACCTGCTTCAAAAACTGTAAATAACCCAACAGGACCTGCACCAATAATAACAATATCTACCTCTTTCTTCATTTACTTCACCCTCTGACCTTCGACCGCTCCCTCATCTGGAGATACTAAAAATACACCGCCTTTTTTATCAGATGACGCAAGAACCATTCCCTCCGAAAGACCAAATTTCATTTGTCTTGGTTTTAAATTAGATACAAGAATTACAAGTCTTTCATCCAGATCTTGAGGCTCATAAGCACTTTTAATACCAGCAAATACCTGTCTTTTACCTAAATCTCCTACGCTTAACTCCAGTTTAAGCAATTTATCAGCACCTTCCACATGGGATGCTTTTATAATTTTTGCAACTCTTAAATCAATATCAACAAATTGATCAATATTAATAGTATTTAGATCTTCCATTTTTTCTTCCTTTTTTAATTCTATTTTTTCCAATCTATTTAATATTGGATTATATTTATTTATCTCATGTGGCAATTCTTTGCCAACACAATCAAAATTTGATGGTGGGTTGTTTAAAAACTTAAAAGCAGATTTCGTTATGCTTGGTATTATTGGTTTTAGATAAATACTTAAATAATAAAAGCCATTTAATGCTACTGAGGCTATAACTGCTGCATCATTAGTATCTTTTTTCCATGGCGTATTTTCATTTATATATTTATTTATTTCGTCCGCCATTTCCATAATCAGCCTTACAGCCTTTGAGTATTGCCTAGTTTCATAAAGTTCTATGATTGTGTTTTTATTAGCTTCTATATCCTTGAGCAAGGCTGAATCTGATGTGGTAAGCAACTTATTATTATTTTTAGAAATAAATGATGAGCTTCTGCTAGCTATATTTAAATATTTTCCAACCAAATCTGAATTTATTTTTTGAACGTAATCATCAAGATTTAAATCTAAGTCTTCTACTTTATTGTTTAGTTTAGATGCAAAATAATATCTTAATGTTTCAGGGTCGCAAATATCAGCAAACTCACTTGCCATAATTCCTGTACCCTTTGATTTAGACATTTTCTCACCATTAAGTGTTAAAAAACCATGCACATGAATACCATCAGGTAATTTGTATTTAGATGATTCTAAAAGAGCTGGCCAAAATAACCCATGAAAATAAGATATGTCTTTTCCAATGAAATGATGAATTTCATATTCTGAGTTTTTAAACCATAAATCAGATATATCAATATTTTTTTTAACAGACCAATTCATTGCAGAAGCTATATAGCCTATCGGTGCATCAAGCCATACATAAAAGAATTTATTAGGCTCATCTGGAATTTGAAAGCCAAAATAAGGCGCATCACGAGATATATCCCATTCTTTTAAGCCATCACCAACCCATTCATGAAGCTTATTAATGATTGGTTCTTGAAGTGTTGCCTCTGATAGGAATTTTTTAATATATTCACTTTTTGAAGGCAGATCAAAAAAAATGTGCTCAGACTCTTTAAGTATAGGTTTAGTATTTGATAATGTAGAAATAGGATTAATTAGCTCTTCAACTGAAAATGCAGCATTGCAAACACCACAACCATCTCCGTATTGATCTTCTGCAGAACATTTTGGGCACGTACCCTTAATGAATCTATCTGACAAGAACATAGATTCTTTAGTGTCATAAAGCTGGTTGATAACTTTCTTTTTTATCAGGCCGTTTTCTTTTGCTGACATGTATATCTCTTGGGCAATTTTTTTATTTTCATCGGAATGGGTAGAATGAAAATTTGTAAAATCTATACCGTATTTTTCATATGTTTCTATATGATCCTTTTTTACATTTTTTATAAGCTCTTCTGGTGAAAGTCCAAGCTCCTGTGCCTTAAGCATTACAGGGGTGCCATGTGTATCGTCTGCACAAAAATAAAGACATTCATTTAAGTTTTGATTTTGAAACCTTACCCAAATATCCGTTTGAACTGCTTCAAGGATATGTCCTAAATGCAAAGATGAGTTTGCATACGGCAGGGCGCTCGTCACGATAAGTTTTCTTTTGTTTTTAGTATTCTCGCTCATATATAAAATGTATTATATGTGAATAAATAGAAAATATATGTCCATAAAAAAAATAATAGCAGTTGCTTCTGCAAAAGGAGGTGTTGGTAAAAGCACCATAACTGCAGCATTAGCATCTCATTTATCAAAATCACTTAAGATAGGCATTCTCGATGCTGATATATATGGCCCTAACCAGCATATATTATTCAATGTTACTAATTCAAAGCCTGATATAACAAGTATTGATGGCAAAAAAGTATTCATACCTGTAATGGCTAATAACATCAAATTAAGCTCTATGGGGTTTATCTTAGATGAAGATAAAGCTGCTGTTTGGAGAGGTCCCATGCTAAGCGGTGCTATAAGACAGCTTATGCAATCCACCCTATGGGGAGATCTAGATATATTATTTATTGACATGCCACCAGGCACCGGTGATGCTTACTTAACTGTTGTCTCTGAGATTAAACCAGACCATGCCTTGCTTGTAACAACACCTAGCAAACTTTCTATACAAGATACATTAAAATCATTTTCCACATTTTCCAAATTAAATACAAATATACTTGGTTTCATTGAAAATAATATTTTTAGACAAAATAAAAAATATGAATATACTGATTTTTTAGAAAGGAATATTCCTTTCATTGGTGGCTTGAACTATAACGATGATATGTATGAGTTCAATTTTGATATAGAAAATATAGAAATTGAATTAATAGCCAGTACCATATTGAATAAACTAAAATTATGAAAAAATTCTTATTTATATTTCCGTTATTAGCTGCTCCTTTAATATTAGCTGAAGTTAACGACCCTTTAGAGAAAGTAAATAGAACATTTTTTAATATCAACGAAAAAGTAGATGAAGTAGCTCTAAAGCCCATTGCATTAACTTACTCAAAGACGCCTGATCCTATTAAAAATGGCATAACTAACTTTTTTAGAAATTTAAAAGAGATAGATAACACCTTAAATCAGGTGCTTCAAGGCAAGCCAAAATATGCTGTCAATGATCTTTCAAGATTTCTTATTAATTCTACTTTAGGTATTGGTGGTTTCTTAGATCCAGCGTCTTCCATGGGTTTAGAAAGGCATGATGAGGACTTTGGTCAAACTCTTGGATTATGGGGCGTATCACCAGGCCCATATTTAATGGTGCCTTTTTTGGGGCCAAGTAGTACAAGAGATTTATTAAGCAGACCAATTTCATCTTTTCTTGAAGTGACATTCCATATGGATGATAGCAATGTCAGATTATCCTTGAGTGCTCTTGATGCTATAGAGACGAGAGAGAGGCTATTAGAAGTTGAAAGTTTGCTGTCAGGTGATAAATATAATTTTGTTAGAGATTCATATTCACAATCTAGAGAATATGAAATTAAAGATGGTCTAAATGTTGAAGATGCTTTTACAGATGATATGGACGACTTTTTAATTGACTAATAATTGACGTAAATCACTCTTATAAGGTGTTATATCTTTTAATCTAATCGCTTCTAAAACTAACTTTCTGAAAGCTTTTGCATGAGGATCTCCTTTTGACAAACCAAAAAGATGTTTTACCATGCGCGATAAGTCATAGCCCTGCGATTCTTTCGATGTCATATATGAAACATATTCATCAAAAATTTCAGCTTTAGATATCCTTTTGGTTTTTTGTCCATATATATGCTCATCAAATTCAGAAAGCATAAAAGGGTTGTCATAGGCAGCTCGACCTATCATCACACCATCAACATGATCAAGATGTTCTAATGACTCTTCTAGATTTTTAATGCCACCATTAATTATTATATTTAGATCTGGATTATCTTTTTTAAGTTTATATACAAAGTCATATTTCAAAGGAGGAATCATTCTATTCTGTCTTGGGCTTAAACCACTCAAAATCCCATTTCTTGCATGTATTATAAAATTCTTAATGCCTGCATTCTTAACCACACTTACAAAATTTTCGAAAAATTCATAAGAATCATTATCATCAATACCTAACCTGCACTTTATGGTTACTGGTATGGTGACAGCATTTTGCATTTCGCTTAAACAATTAGCTACATGATCGGGTTCAAGCATCAGGCAAGCCCCAAATCTTCCTTTTTGAACTCTATCAGAAGGGCAGCCAACATTTAAATTAATTTCATCATACCCATAACCCTCAGATATTTTCGATGACTCTATTAAATCATTTAAATCTGAGCCACCTAGCTGAACTGCTACAGGATGCTCTTCTTTATTAAAATCTAATTGATCAAGACATTTTCCAAATATCAAAGCTCCAGTCGTTATCATTTCTGTATAAAGATAGGTATTTTTCGAAATTAATCTCAGAAGGTACCGATCATGCATATCTGTATATTGCATCATAGGAGCAACACAAGCTCTATGAGCAGATTTGAAATCCATTATATAAAATTGATGATAGCAACAAATCCAACAATACTTAAAACGATAGTATAGGGTAGTGCCATGACAACCATTCTCATATATGAAAGATTGATTAGAGGAGCCAAGGAGGAGGTCAACAAGAACAGGAATGCAGCCTGTCCATTGGGAGTAGCTATACTCGGTATATTGGTACCAGTATTAATTGCAATTGCTAATTTATTAAACTGATCAAGAGTTATATCTCCAGCATCAAGAGCAGTCTTAACTTCATTTATATATATTGTTGCAACAAATACATTATCACTAATGGCTGATAAAAGACCATTCACAACAAAAAATAGAGAAGGTTGAGTCGAAACATCTTGCATTAATACAAAGGTAATAAGTGGTGCAAAAAGCAACTGATCATTTATAACGCTAACTATTGCAAAAAATACTGCTAAGAGAGCGGTAAATGGAAGAGCCTCATGAAACGCCTCTCCTAAATCATGTTCTTCTGTTATTCCTTTAAACGATGTTAATAAAATTATTATACAAAGCCCAATGAGCCCAACAGCAGCAAGATGCAGAGCAAGTGCAATAACTAAGAATACAGCAACAATTAATTCAACAAGCAATTGAGCTTTTTGATTAAGAGTTGTATTGGCAGCATCATGAATAGCAAAATCATTGAAAATATTTCTAACACTTAATGGCATTTGGTTGCCGAATCCAGCAATTGAAAATTTTTCAATTGAATAGCATGTAAGTAGTCCAGCAAAGAAAACAGGCATAGTAACCGGAGCCATTCTAATAAAGAATTCAACAAATTCCCACCCAGCTATATTTGCTATTAACAAGTTTTGCGGCTCACCAACGATAGTGCAAACACCACCTAACGCAGTACCTACTGCCCCATGCATAATAAGATCTCTTAAAAAAGCTTTAAATTTTTCTAAATCTACAGCACCAACCTCTGATAGGTTGTCGTCGTTATTGTAATCATGCTCTTCGCCAAAATTTCTACCTGATGCAACAGTATGATAAATTCTATAAAAGCCCACTGTCACACCTATCAATACTGCAGTAACAGTTAAAGCATCTAAAAAAGCTGATAATATTGCTGCTGAAAAACAAAAAAGAAGACTTAAGGTTGTTTTAGATTTAACTTTTAAAAGCAATCCAGTAAATATTGAGAGCATGAGATTTTTCATAAAGAAAATACCTGCTACCATAAAGATTAGTAATAGTATTACCTCTAAATTATGCTCAATTTCATAAAGGACATGATATGGCGTCGTTAATCCTAATGCTATTGCCTGAATAGCCAATAGACCTCCTGGTTGAAGTGGGTAGCATTTTAAAGCAAGTGCCAAGGTAAATATAAACTCTAATAAAAATATCCAACCAACTATAAATCCACCGTTCAAGCCCATTGAATTGCAGATCAATAATATAAAAGGGTTTAAGATTAAGAAAGCAATTATGGTAGACTTGTACCACTTTGGAGAGTTGCCTAAGAACATCCTCATTAATTCATTTAACATATTTATATAAAAAGTTTATTTACAATGTATTTTAAAAGATTTTTAGAATTTAAGACAAATAATTCAGATAATTCATTAATTATTTTTAACAATAATAAAGTTATTTTTGACAAGGATTCAAACTCATTAATACTCAAATCACCTTTTTTGAATATTGATTATTCTAAAGCAACAATTATAGGTATTGGTGAGGATGAAAATTCACAATATTTAGCAGTTGATGTTTCTAGTTGTGACTTTGATCTTCATGGCCAAGGCTACACTTCGCTAATAGAGACTGATATAAGAAATATATTAACCAACTCTACATCTAATGAAATAAGTGTTATTGGCAGAGCTCAGCATTTGCTTCATTGGCTAAAAACATCAAAGTATTGTGGCTCTTGTGGCTCTCTTAATAAATTCTCATCTAAAGAGGGTGCTTTTTATTGTTCGTGTAGCAAAGAAATGATTTATCCAAGAATATCCCCATGCGTAATTGGGATAATTACAAAAGGTGATCAGATTTTATTAGCTAGAAATAAACTTTTTCCAGAAGGTATGTTTAGTGCAATTGCAGGTTTCGTAGAAGCATCAGAAACACTTGAGGAAACATTTGAGCGTGAGGTGATGGAGGAGGTAGGCTTAAAAATTAAGAATATAGAGTATTTCGGAAGCCAGCCTTGGCCTTTCCCAAATCAGCTTATGATTGCATTTAAATGCGACTATGATTCAGGTGACATAAAAGTTGATGGTGAGGAGATTGTAGAAGCTAACTGGTTTAAACCAACCAATCTACCAAAAATACCACCTACAACATCTATTTCAGGACAGCTAATTAAGTCTTATCTCGAGGATCATTAGAAGCTCTAGTAGGAATCTCTTTTTTAACTTTAACTTCCTTCTTGATCTCTTGAATCACTGGCTTCTTAATTTTTGGAGCTTCTATTTTATCTTTAGCTGGTTTTTTCTGCGCAGGCTTGTTCTCAGCCTTGACTTTCTTATTCAAGTCTTTATTTTGGACATCTTCACTTGCCTTTGGAGAACTAACATTTTTTGAAACTGAGTCATTCTTGATATTTTTATTATTCTGATTTTTCTGTTTAGGTTTTGATTGAACAGAATTTTTTTGCTCAACAGTCTTTTTATTTGCATTCTTTTGATTGTCATTAGACTTTTTTGGCTGCTGGTTTAGTTTTTTATTAACAGGTTTTTTATTTTGTTGATTTTGCTTATTCTGAGTAGGTTTTTTAGGATTAGTGCTTTGCTTAGGTTTCCTATTAGTATTTCTTCTCTGTTGAGGTTTCCGATTATTTGATTTCTTAACTACTTTTTTAGTTTTTTTATCTTCACTATCAATTCCGGCAATGCTTTTAATCCAGCTCACCAGGCCATCTTTTTTCTTTTTAGGCATCTTGGGTGGTTTAATACCACTTACTAAAGGTTTCATTGATTTATTTATATTTTTATCGTCTCTCCAATCAGTACCAGGCTCAGGACTATTTGGTACTAATTTGTAGGAATCGATATTTTTTACATCACTTGCTTTTACCCTAATTACTTTGTAATAAGGTCTTGATTTATATGGATCAGCAACAATTATGACTTTTATATTATTAGATTTTTCAATATGCATAATGTCATTTCTTTTTTCATTTAGTAAATAACTTGCAACATCAGATGGAACAAAGACTTGAATTTCAGCTGTATTATCCTTAGCTGAGTCCTCTCCAATTATTCTTAAAATAGATTGCCCTAATGATCTTGGACCTCTCACAAGCACGTGTTCTATATCGTATGATTCGTTTAGTGATGGTCGAAGTCTTTGTCTTGATACCTCAAGCAACCCAAATCTTGATATGTTTGAAATCTGAACTCTGGCTCTGTCTGTATAAACGGCTTTTCTAAATGCTGATTCTACTTTCTCTTGATGTTTTGAATCCATCATATCTATAAAATCAATAACAACTAAACCGCCAACATCTCTCAATCTTAACTGTCTTGCAACTTCCCTAGCAGCTTCTAAATTTGTTTTATAAGCAGTATCTTCAATATCCTTTCCTTTTGTAGATCTAGCAGAGTTTACGTCAATAGCAGTCATTGCTTCAGTTGGATCTATAACTATCGAACCACCAGAGGTTAGTGAAATTTCTCTTTGAAAAGCTAGCTCAATTTGAGATTCAATTTGATATCTATTAAATAAAGGTATTTCTTCATCATAATATTTTACTTTATCCGCATGATCAGGAAGAACAGCACTGATAAACTCCAAAGCCTCATCATAGGTTGGCTTATCATCTATTAATATTTCTTCAATATCTTCTTTAAAATAGTCTTTAACAACTCTAACGATTAACTTATCGTCTCTAAATATCAAAGAGGGGCTAGGAGCACTATCAAATGTTTTTGAAATTTCTTCCCATAGTGCTAAAAGGTAAGACAGGTCTAGAGCAAGCTCCTCCGAAGTTCTTCCAAGTCCATTCGTTCTAACAATTGCACTCATATCCTCAGGTATGTCTAGGTTAGAAAGTGCATCCTTGATTTGGTCTCTTTCTTCTCCGCTAATTCTTCTTGATATGCCACCAGATCTTGATGAGTTTGGAATTAAGACTAAAAACCTTCCAGCAAGACCGATTTGTGTTGTAAGTGCAGCACCCTTGGTTCCTCGCTCTTCTTTAGTAACTTGGACAATTATATCCTGACCTTCTTTAAGTGTGCATTCAGACTTACCATTGGCATTTTTTCTATAAAATTCACTGGATAGATCTTTTAATGGTAAAAAGCCATGTCTTTCCGAACCAAAGTTAACGAAAGCAGCATCTAAGCTTGATTCAATTCTTGAAACAGTAGCTTTGAAAATACTACCTTTTAGCAACACTCTATCAGGTGATTCTGTATCTAGGTCGTATAATTTAGCACCATCAACAAGTGCAACTCGAAGTTCATCTCCATAAGATGAATTGATTAAAATTCTTTTCATTCTAGTCTCCCTAAGTATAGGAAGATAAATCAGCAGTGAGCTAAAGCTCGTCCTTATTAAGTCTTATTTCTGCATGCTTAAAAGGTATGCCTCGTGAAAGGCAATAAAAAAACTGTTGTAATTATCTTTATTATTAAAATATAACTAGTTTATCTAGTTATTTAGACTCTTATCCTATAGATTTGTAGGATGAGTGTCAAAAAAATAGTTATAGATGTCGATAATTCAAATAGAAGGCTAGATAATTATTTAATGTCGCTTCTTTTTGATATCCCAAAATCAAAAATTTACAGCATGATTCGCAAGGGTGAGATCAGAATTAATTCAGGAAGAGTGAAGCCTAGTTCAAAAATTCAATCAGGAGATAACTTAAGACTCCCACCTTATATAACTATTCCTTTAAAAGATAAGGTATATATACCTGAGCACTTAAAGGCATTAATAAAAAAATCAATCATATATGACGATACGAACTTTATTGCTATTAACAAACCAATTGGTTTAGCCGTTCACGGTGGTACAGATAATAAATTTGGTGTTATATCGATAATGAGATCTATCTTTGGTCATTCAATTGATTTGTGTCATAGAATTGATAAAGAGACATCAGGATGCTTGGTTTTCTCTAAAAATAAAAAGTCTTCAAAACATTTTTACGAGCAGCTTACTGGCAGGAAAGTTAATAAAGTATATAGAGCACTTCTTAAAGGAAGACTTGCTAAAAATATCGAAATAAAAACACCAGTTGGTGATAATCGTCAGTCGGCTCAATCTAAATTTAAGATTATAAAAAAATTTAAAAACTCAACTTATGTTGAAGTGCAAATTTTTACAGGAAGAACGCATCAAATAAGAGTTCATGCTAATGAAATGGGACATCCCATAATTAATGATAAAAAATATGGAGACTGGGACTACAATAAAAAAATATCTAAAAAGGTTAAAAGAATGGGTTTGCATGCCCACAAACTAAGTTTTGTTGACAAGGATTCAATAGAGATTAATTTAATAGCAGATATTGATGAAACGTTTGAGGATTTAATAAATGTTTTTAATTAAAAAAAGATACCAAATGATTAGCAAATTTGATAGGATACGGTTTTTTTAAAGGGTTAAATATGGCAGTTCAAAAAAGTAAGAAAACTAGATCAAGAATAGGCATGAGAAGATCTCATGACTCATTGAAAAGCTCTACGCTTTCAACAGACCCTGTTTCGGGTGAAAGACATCTTCGTCACCAAATGACAAAAGATGGATTCTATAAGGGCAGGCTAGTTAAGGATCTTAGAAAACCTGAAAAGGATGAGGCAGAAGAAGAACTCAGCTAGGTATGTCTAAACATATTAGCATTGTCTTTCCAGGGCAAGGCTCACAATCTATTGGCATGCTTGATCATTTCAGTCATGAAGATATTTTATCTTCTGGATTTGATAAAAATATATTTAATTTTGATTTGCTCGATATTATTTCCTCTGACGAAGAAAAATTAAATAGAAGTCACTTCACACAACCTGCATTAGTTTTAACTTCTCATCTATATTTCAGAAAACTTACTAAATTACTCTCTACTAAATTAGATCTACTAGCGGGGCATTCTCTTGGAGAATATTCAGCTCTTCTTGCTGCAGGTTCTATAGAATTAAATGCTGCACTTCAGCTTGTCTACAAAAGAGGCTTATTTATGTCAGAAGCTCCCAGTGGTTCCATGTTAGCTGTGATGGGTTTAGATAAATCTGTAATAGATAGGATTTGTAATGATATTAATAGTGAAGGAAATATATTCGTTGCACCAGCTAATATAAATACTCCCAATCAAATCGTTATAGGTGGAGATCACAAGGCCATAGACATTGCATCAATTAAATTAAAAGAAATGGGTGCCAAGAGATGCATTAAACTTAAAGTGTCAACCGCATCACACTGCTTGTTGATGAAAGAATCAGCTTTGAAGCTTCAAAAAGAGCTTGAGAACATAGATATTATAAAACCAACAATAGGTGTTGTTCAAAATGTTGATGCAAGACTTGCTCAAAACCCTGAGTTGATAAAAAATAATTTAATTTCACAACTTACAAGCCCTGTACAATGGGTAGATACAATGAAGCAGGTAGTTAGTAATAATGGCATATTAATTGAGTGTGGTCCTGGTAAAGTTTTGTCTGGTTTAGCTAAACAAAATGGAATTGAGAATATACTTACGATGTCCTCACAAAATTTTGAAGAAGATTTAAGGAATATCTTATGAAGAATATTTTAATAACCGGAGCATCTAGAGGAATAGGGAAGTCAATAGCTTATTACTTTGCTAGGAAAGGTTTTAATGTTGTTGGCACAGCTCGTTCAGAGTTTAAATTTATGGATGCTGACTTTAAAGGAACTTTTACTCCTTTAAAACTAGATGTAACTGATAGAGATTCAATAAAAGATGCATTCAGCTTGCTCAAGGAAAAAGAATTATTGCCAGATATTCTAGTAAATAACGCTGGTATTACAGCCGACCAGCTTTTTTTAAGAATGAAAGATGATGATTGGGATAATGTCCTAAACATTAATCTTACTGGTACCTTTAATATTACTAAAATGTTTATCAAACAAATGGTTAAAAATAGATCAGGTAAAATAATTAATATTTCTTCAGTGTCAGGCCTTATGGGGAATGCTGGTCAGGTAAATTATTCTTCTTCTAAAGCAGCTTTAAGCGGTTTCACTAAATCATTGGCCAAAGAAGTCGGTTCACGAAACATAACTGTTAATTCCATTGCACCTGGATTTATCGATACCGATATGACTGAATATCTTGATGAAAAAGCTAAGTTAGATCTAGAGTCGCAGATCCCTCTTAAAAGAATGGGAAATGCAAGTGATATATCAGAGCTTGTATATTTCCTTGCGTCTGACGAGGCGAGCTACATAACAGGCCAGACAATATCTGTAGATGGCGGATTATTTATGCACTAAAATATGCATCTTATTTTTAAAACATGTAAAATAGCATTCTTTTTATCAAGGGAGATAATATGAGTATTGAAGACAGAGTAAAAAAAATAGTAAGTGATCAACTTGGTTCATCAATTGAAGAGGTTAATAGCGATTCTTCATTTGTTGATGATTTAGGTGCAGACTCACTTGATACTGTTGAGTTAGTAATGGCATTAGAAGAAGAATTTGATTTAGAAATTGCTGATGAAGATGCTGAGAAAATTTCAACTGTAAATGAAGCTGTAGATTATATAAATTCTAATTCCTAAATTTCGTGAAACTACAAAGAAGAGTTGTAGTTACTGGTATGGGGATTGTTTCTCCTATTGGAAATAGTATCAATGATGCCTGGGACGCCTGCAAGAGTGGTATCTCAGGCATTTCTTTTAATGAAACAAATATACCCGATTCACCAGTAACAATTGGTGGAAGAATTAAAGACCTAGACCTTAAAGAATACCTTGATGTTAAAGAAATAAGAAGATTGGATCCGTTTATTCAGTACTCTCTTATTTCTTCCTCACAAGCAATTAAAGATGCATCTATTGATAGCTTGATCGACTGTTCGCGAGTAGGCGTAAATTTTAGCTCAGGTATTGGTGGAATATCTAATATTGAAAAAAATCATGACCTATTAAACAATCATAGTTATAAAAAAATATCACCATTTTTTGTCCCTGGATCTATCATTAATATGGCCTCGGGTTTTATATCTATTAGGAATGGTTTTACTGGGCCTTCTATGAGCACAGTAACGGCATGTTCCGCCGCAAGTCACTCTATAGGAATGTCAGCTAGATCAATTGCTTATGGCGATGCTGATATTATGATCGCTGGAGGCGGTGAAATGTCAAGCACACCTCTTGGAATTGGTGGATTTATTGCAGCTCGAGCTTTATCTGAATCCTCTGATCCACTAACAGCTAGTAGGCCTTGGGACAAAGATAGAGATGGCTTTGTTTTATCAGATGGATCAGCAGCTTTAGTTCTTGAAGAATATGAGCATGCAAAAAAAAGAAATGTTCATATTTATGGTGAAATAATTGGTTTTGGTATGAGTTCAGATGCACATCATATGACAGCACCACCTGAGAATGGAAAAGGAGCTGCAAAAGCCATGCACGAGGCGCTTAAAGATGCTGAAATGGATTGTTCAGAAATTCATTATATTAATGCTCATGGAACATCAACACCACTTGGCGACCTTGCTGAAGCAAATGCAATAAAATCTACTTTTTCAAATACAATACCTAATATCAGCTCTACAAAATCTATGACAGGTCATACATTAGGTGCAGCAGGCGCAATAGAGTCGGTGTTTTCATTGCTTGCAATTAGAGATGGTGTTGTACCTCCAACAATAAATCTTGATAATTTAGATCCAAGTTGTGGTCTAGACTTTACTCCTCATACAGCAAGAGATAAGAAAATTACAATTGTAATGAATAATTCATTTGGCTTTGGTGGAACTAATTCTTCATTAATTTTTAAAAGAGTTTAGTGAAATTTACCTGTAGATTAATAATACTTTTTCTAATAGCTACACCCTTATTATCTATCGGCCCATATTTCGCTTTTTTAAATCAAAAAAATACATTTATTGAGTTCTTGGATGTGCTTCCTGGCGAATCTATTTATAGCTCTATTAACAATGTTGTTTCAATGTCTTCTGAAAAAAAGCTACTGTTAAAAATTTATTTGAGCACGAAAAATATTCAATCTTTTAAAGCGGGAGAATACTACATCAAAAATAAAAAGCTCTCAGACATCATTGATGATTTACATAAGGGTAACTATCATCAAAGGTCATTTACAATTCCTGATGGTTCAAATATATACGAACTAGAGTCACTAGTTAACAATTCAATGCTCACCAATAATTGCTCTTATCTTAGCTGCATTAATAATAGAATCGATTATAAAGAAGGTATGTTGCTACCTAACACTTACTTTTATTTTAAAGGTCACAACGTATCTGATATTTTTGATCAAAGCTACGACAATCTAATGGAGTTCATAGATTCAATTTGGGCGCTTAAACCAGATAACAATTTATTAAACACTAAATATGATGCAATCATTCTTGCTTCAATAATTGAAAAGGAGGCTGGTAACCTTGAAGAAAAAGGCCAGATCGCTAGCGTATTCTTAGCTAGACTTAAAAAAAATATGAGGTTGCAGGCAGACCCAACAATTATTTATGGCTTATTGCCTAACTTTGATGGAGATATTAAAAAATCTGATATTCTTAATAAAAGAAACGCTTATAATACATATATGATTAATGGTTTACCTCCATCACCAATAGCATTTGCCTCAAAATCTTCATTGAAAGCAGCTATTTTAAATTCACCTGGAGATTATTTTTATTTTGTAGCAAACTCTAAAAATTCACATTATTTTTCAAAAACTTACGATGAACATAAGCAAGCTATCAAAAGACTTGGGCTAGATAAATGATTATTAGCTTCGAGGGTATTGAGGGAGTTGGTAAATCAACACAAATCAACTTATTAAAAAACTGGTTTGAAAATCAGAATCTCAAAACTACAATAGTTAGAGAACCAGGCTCTACTATAGCTAGTGAAAAAGTACGCGATATTTTGCTTTCCAACGAAATTTCGTTATCTAACGAAACTGAATTGCTTTTGATGTTTGCTGCTAGAGCTCAGCTTATTAATGAGAAAATTGCCTCAAGTGAATTTGATATCATTCTATTTGATAGATATTTTGATGCATCTATCGCTTATCAAGGTTATGGAAGGGGCTTATCTGTGGATTTTATTAATCAGTTAATTGAATTTACCAAATGTCCGAGCCCATCAATGACCTTTTTATTAGATATGGGTGTTGAAAAGGGCTTTAAAAGAAAATCTAATGATCTTAAAGATAGAATAGAATCGTCTGGATTAGACTTTTTTAATAAAGTCAGACAAGGCTATTTAAGTATTGCTTCCAGCCAACCCCATAGAGTTAAAATAATTGATGCTGATCAACCTGAATCAAAAATACATGGTCAGATTATCTCTAAAATAAAAACGATAACGTGAGCTCGGCTATCTATCCTTGGTTGGATCAAAAAATATTAAATACCTCTATTACCAGTCTTCCTCATGCCTTAATAATTAATGGGCCTGAGGGTATTGGAAAACGTTCATTTGTAAGTGATTTAACTAAAAATATTCTTCTGCATGGATTAAATGATCAATTGCCAAGTGAGCACATTAAGTTAATTAATTCAAAGAACCATCCTGATCTATATGAGTTAGATAAAGATACAATTAAAGTAGGAGATATCAGTAGGCGTAAAGATGATAAATGGGACTCTGAAAAGGGCAAGAGAGATGCAATTAGTTTTTTAAACTTAACACCTTCAATCTCAAAGAATAAGGTTTTACTGATGCATAATGTTGATAATATGACATTAGCATCTCAAGATGCATTGCTTAAATCTTTAGAGGAACCAGCTGCTTTCTCTTATATTTTAATGACCACAAGCAGACCTCATTCTCTAAAGTCAACTATCTACAGCAGATGTCAGACTGTGAACATAAAAAATCCATCTAGAGAAGACATTAATATATGGCTTGAAGGTCAAGGTTTGTCTGATTATTCTTCATTAGATTTCCCAAGTTATTACACACCAATTCAAATTCTTGACACTATAAATTCTGAAAATGCAAAAATTTTTAAAGAGTTTATTGAGCTTTTCTCGAACTATCTTAGGAACAAAATTCCTCAAAATGAATTCATAAAAGACTTTAGCGACTATGACCTTGATTTAGTTGAAAAACTTAACTTTACAGTTGAGGTGTTAAAAATTTTACTTTCTTCAAAATTATGCAACAGGAAGCTTAACGGAGTTTATGCAGTTTTTAATAACTTCGTGTTTAGCAACTTAAAAATATCCAATATTATTAATGACATAAATGATTTAAAGTTTAATTTCTATAAGGTCAAATCAATTAATGAATCTCATATATTTAATTATCTATTTAGCGATATTAAAACTTCATTTAGACCACAGTAGTTCCTCCATCTACAACAATCGTTTGACCATTAATATACTCACCAGCTTTTGATGCTAACAAGACTGCAACTCCTGCTATTTCCTCAGGGGTGCCAATTCTGCCCATAGGGGTTGTTCTTAGAACTGATTTAAGAATATCTGGATTATTCCAAAGATCTTTTGCAAAATCAGTTTTAATTAAACCGGGTGCAATAGAGTTAGCTCTAATATTATTTTTTCCAAATTCTGCTGCAATATTTTTTACAATCATCACATCAGCTGCTTTGCTTATATTATATGCACCAAGAATTGAAGTTCCTCTTAGCGCAGCAATACTTGATATTATTATTATAGCCCCATCATTTCTATCTACCATTTCAGGTATAACAAGATTGCTAAGTATCTGATTTGACCTAATATTATTATTCATAACTTTATCAAATGCCTCAATAGGCATATCCAACATTGACCCCATATGAGTATTTGTTGCAGCATTACAAACTAGAACGTCTATTGTTCCAAGTAACTTTCTTGTTTCTGTTACTAAAAAATTAAGTTGCTCTTCATGACTTATATTCGCAGCAATTGGGAAGGCTAACTCTTCGCCTACTTCATTATTAATTTCGCTTGCTGTATTCTCGCAGTCCTTAATCGTTCTGCTAGAAATTATTACCCTAGCACCTAGTTTTGCATAATTGAGAGCAATAGATTTACCAATCCCCTTAGACGAGCCCGTAATAAGAATATTTTTATTATTTAAATTGAATAGTGACATTATTTATTGCTCCCGCATGATTAAATACAAAATATATTATAAGATAAATTATCTTTTTTAAGTGTTCAATTTTCTGAGGAATAATTATGTTTGAAAATGTAGAAATCTACTCTAAATCTAACTGCTCTTATTGTGTAATGGCTAAGAATTATTTTGAATCCAAAGGAATTGATTACACTGTTCATGATGCTGAAGACATTGATATCTTTAAAAAGTTGCTGGTTAGAAATCCTGCTGCTAGAACTATGCCCCAAATATTTATTAATAACGAATTGATTGGTGGCTATACCGATCTTCTAGAGTGGTTAAAATAATATGGTTAAATTTAATGAATTTTTATTATTTATTGATGGTTACTTAAGTGGATCATGGTGGTTTCCAGCCTTCCTAATTGGAACTGGTCTATTTTTTACAATTTATTTAAAGTTTCCTCAATTTAGGTATTTTAAACATGGCTGGAGAATTCTTTCTGGGAAGTTTATAAAAGACACAACTAAAGGAGAGACGACTCCATTTCAAGCATTGTCGACAGCATTATCTGGCACAGTAGGAACGGGGAATATTGGTGGTGTTGCCTTGGCAATATGGATTGGAGGGCCTGCTGCAATTTTTTGGATGTGGGTAACAGCTATTTTCGGCATGACAACAAAATTTGTTGAGGTAACGCTAGCACATAAATATAGGCGTGTTCTTCCTGACGGTACAGTTTCCGGTGGCCCAATGTACTTCATGGAGGAAGGATTAAATATGAAATGGTTAGCAATAACTTTTTCAGCTTTAATGATGATTACAGCTCTTGGTTCTGGAAATATGCCGCAGATCAATAACATTGCCAATGTTATGGAATCAACATTCACAATTCCTAAGTTTGCTACTGGTCTAATTTTAGCTATTCTTTTATGGCTCGTGATCATAGGTGGTATTAAAAGAATAGCCTTGATAGCTAGCAAGCTAGTTCCAACAATGGGCTTTATATACATTGCCGCATCATTGGTAATTATCTTTGATAATTATGAAAATATAATTCCATCAATAACATCAATTTTTAGCCAAGTCTTTACCGGATCATCTGCACTTGGTGGGTTCTTAGGCGCAAGTTTTGCAATGAGTCTGAAGTATGGTGTTGCTAGAGGTTTGTATTCAAACGAAGCAGGACAGGGCTCATCTCCAATTGCTCATGCATCCTCCAAAACAGAAAATCCACTTGAAGAGGGAATGGTTTCTATCTTGGAGCCATTTATTGACACTATCGTAGTATGTACCATCACAGCTCTTGTTATTCTCTCTAGTGGGGTATGGACAGAAAAGTTTGAAAATGATTTTGATAGAACTTCTACACATATAATTAACGGGATTTATGACGAATCAAAAGCTGGTGATGTTAAAAATCTCCAAGCTTTTTTATATAATCAAGACTCAAACGCTGTTCCTTTCGATGGTGTCCTCGAAACTATAAATGGTGAATTGGTAACCCAAAATATCACCATTCTTCATAAAAATTCAATAGCCGAAGATGTTCTATTTTACAAATCTGGACTTTTATATTCTGGCAATATCGTCGTTTCTTCTGGCAAAGTATCTCAATCTGGCATTTTACTCAGTGGTAAGTCGTTAATACACTCTGCAGAATTAACGGCAAAAGCATTTTCTTCTGGGGTTTTGGGTAAATATGGTGAATATATTGTTGCTATAGGTCTATTATTATTCGCATTCTCTACAGTTATCGCTTGGTCTTACTATGGTGACAGATCTACTGCTTATATTTTTGGTGAGAAAGGTGTTATTTGGTACAGAATACTTTATGTATTTTGCTTCTTTTTAGCCTCTATAATTGATACTGAGGTAGTTTGGAACATTGCTTATGTAGTCGTGGCTTTAGTAACAATTCCAAATTTAATAGGACTTATTGTTTTACGTAAAGAAATTAAGACCCTTTCAGACGAATATAAAATATAATACTTATTTCAAAATTATTCATGCATAAGAATACTAAGTTTTTTTTACTTATTTTAATAATTTCATCATGTGGTGGCGGAGGTGGTGGCTCATCTTCATCTGGGTCTTCGGGTAACGTTCCAACTCCATCAGCTCCTAGCTTCAATTCCTTTATTGCAAATAGCGATCTCATTGTTATAAACAATGATGTAACCCTAACCTGGTCTACATCCAATACAAATACATGCACAAGAGGTGGTGATTGGTCTGGTGCCGCAGCAACATCTGGCACATCTTCAGTAAGGCTAACAGAGTTAAAATCATATACCTTCAGTTTAACGTGCTCAGGTGCATCAGGAACCCAAGATGCAACTGCATCTGTTTCTGTAAATGTTCAAGAAGACCCAAATGGCTCTATAGGATATGAGATTTATAATGAGGTTAAAGACTCTTATTGCAAAACCCCAGTTAATGATTCGTCTGACTATTGGATTGATAACTTTGATTCAAACATTCTCAATCCAGACATATATTCCTTTCAACAAGGTAGTGGTTTTTTTGACAGCAATGGAACATTTATCCAAGGTTGGGGAAATAATGAAGAGCAGTATTATACTAGCGATGCTCAAAATGCTGCTAAAAACTATAATGCACAAACTAATACCACTGAAAATGCATTTATAGATAATGGAAAACTTGTAATTCAACCAATCTACGACATCACAACGCCTTTTGAAGATCCGTATTGCATAAATAGAGACTGTAACTATGTAGCTGATCATACTTCTGCAAGAATAATAACAAGCAGATCAAATGGAAAAACCGGTTTATTAGTTGGAACAGATACAGAAACAACAGCTTGTTTTAGAGTTCCTGCTGGCACAGGTTTTTGGCCAGCTATTTGGTTTCTACCACAAGGCTTTATAGAAGGTGAGAAATCATGGCCAAGAGATGGTGAGATGGACATTATGGAGGCAAGGGGGAGGATAGCTCAAACTGTTGGCTCTGCTGTTCATTGGGGACCACCAAGAAAGCTTTATTCTGTTGATGCACAAGTACCACTGGCGGTGAATTTTCAGGATACTTTCCACTCTTTAACCTTCAAAAGAATGGAAAATTTTATTGAAGTGTATTTAGATACAATGACTGAACCATTTTACGAGTTTAATTCTTCAAGCAATAGAATAATGAATGATTACTGGCCTTACAATGAATCATTTTATTTAATTCTTAACGTTGCAATAGGGGGCGATTTCGACGCTGGCCGTTTAGATAACACCGCCATATGTATAGACGAGCAATGCTCAAATTTATCAAACCCATCTCGAGGTAGGTTTGAAATTGACTACATAGAAGTAAAATCTACTGACTAATATTTCTGGTTTTAAGCTCGTCAAGAACCTCCTGAAAAGTGAACCCTTGATTCTTTAGAAGAACTACCAAATGGAAAAGCAGGTCAGCAGATTCTTCAATTAATCTTCCATCTTTTGTGACTGCACTTATTGCAGCTTCACCTGCTTCTTCAGTGACTTTTTTTGCTATTTCTTTAACACCTTTCCTATAGAGTTTTTTGATATAAGAGTTTTCATATTCGCCTTCTATGCGAGAATCAATAACACCCTCTAATTTATTTATAAAAGTTTTATTAGTTATATTTTCATCATCAAAACAAGTCAACGGTCCTTTATGGCAGGTTGGTCCTAGAGGAGTTGCTAAAACCAAAATTGTATCTTTATCACAGTCAATATACATATTATCTACAATCAATTTATTATTAGAAGTTTCACCTTTTACCCATAATCTATTTTTAGACCTACTAAAAAAAGTTACAACCCCTGATTCAATTGTTTGTCTATAAGCTTCTTTATTCATATAACCCAGCATTAAGATATCAAGGGTAATTGAGTTTTGTATAACTGCAGGTACTAGCCCCTTAGAATCATATTTAATGTTTATTTCTTTCATACATTCCTTATATTAATTTTTTTTAACTTAAGATATTTTTTTAAAACAGGTAAGCTAATTATGTTTTTGTGAAATATAGACGCCGCCAAACCACCACTTGCATTTGTATTTTTAAATAAATCAACGAAATCTTCAGGAGACCCAGCTCCACCGGATGCTATAAAAGGAATGCTTATATTATTTTGCAGGAGTTTTATCTGATTGAGATCAAAACCAGACCTCTTACCATCTTGATTCATGCAATTTAATACAATCTCACCAGCTCCCATTTCCTGAACAACATTAATCCAATCAATAGTTTTTATATTTGTTTCATGAGTCGTTTTTTCACAACCTGTTTTAGCATGAACAGAATAACGATTATTATTTGCAAAGCTATCAATACCAACTACTACACATTGACTTCCAAATTCTTTTGCAAGTTTTTTTATTAGCAAAGGATCTTCTATAGCAGGTGAATTGATAGAAACTTTATCAGCTCCAGAATTCAATATTTCTCTTGCACTACTCACGCTAGATATTCCACCTGCTACACAAAAAGGTATAGATATGTTTTTTGCAACTTCTCTGACCCAGCTTTTTGATACTAGCGCATTTTTTGTACTGGCCTTTATGTCATAAAATACAAGCTCATCAGCACCCTCAGAATCATATTTTTCAGATAGCTCGATAATTGACCCCACTATAGTGTGGTTTTTAAATTCAACTCCTTTTACAACATCCCCATTTGCTACATCTAGGCAAGGAATTATTCTCTTAGTTAACATTTTTAAGATCCATCATTGATATCTTTTTTTCATATATTGCTTTTCCAACAACACACTCATCCGCACCTATTGATTTTAGATAATGGAGATCATTAACACTTCCTATACCACCAGAAGCTATAAATTTAAAAGTATTTAAAGAAATAATATTTTTATATATTTCTTTATTTGGTCCTTTCATTGTCCCATCAAGACTTATATCTGTAGCCAATATATTCTTTATCCAATTATTTTTAGATAGATAATCATACAAATTAATCTCTGATTCTACCGACCATCCATGAGTTGCTAACATCGGTAGTTTATTAATTACTTTGAAATCTAGTGCAAATATTATTTTATCTAAATAGTTGCATTCTCTTAATTGATCAAGAAAATAGCTATTTTCAATTGCACCAGTTCCAACTATTACTCTATCAACGCCGCTATTAAAAAGCATATCCACACGATCCATAGACCTTACTCCACCACCAACTTGTATTTTTAAATCTTTTGTTGAAGCGATTTTCTTGATAATGGCAAGGTTATCCATTGAATTGGTGCTAGCTGCATTTAAATCAATTATGTGAAGATAATAAAAGCCTTCTTCCTTAAAATAATTTGATTGTTTTAGTGGAGAAGATTCGTATTTAGTGACTTTACCAAAATCACCTTTAATCAATCTTACACAGCTACCATCAAGAATATCTATTGCAGGGATTATTTTCATGAGTTATTGATAAAAAAATTTATAAAATTCAAACCAGCCAATGATGACTTTTCAGGATGAAATTGACACCCATATAAGTTATTTTTTTTCACAACTGCAGAAATAGTATTTACATATTCTGTTGAAGCTATTTCGTTCTCAGAACTAATAACTCCATAGCTATTTGCATAATAATAGTAACCGCAAATATTTTTGTGCTTTGAATTCACATAATTCCAACCCATATGTGGAATAGGGTGCTTATAGGCCCCATTTAATTTTTCTACTTTTCCTTTAAGCAAACCCAAACAACTAGTGTCTCCTTCTTGGGAATATTCAAATAAAACTTGCATTCCAACACAAATCCCTAAAATAGGCTTTTTAAAAGTCTTTAAGAGAACATCTAAGCTATTCTCAGAAAGTTTTTTCATAACTATATCTGATGCCCCAACTCCTGGAATGATAAGTTTATCTGTTCTTTCAAGCTGACAAGCATCATTAGATGTTATGGAATCAATACCAAGCCTATCGAGAGAAAATTTTATTGAATTTAAGTTTGATCCACCACAGTCTAGTATACCAATTTTCATATATGGCCTTTTGTTGAGTTCATAGCTGTTTCGTCAATTATTAGAGATGCTGCAAGACACCTAGCAAAACTTTTAAAAGTTGATTCAATAATATGATGGCTGTTTTTTCCAGTAGAAGTTATATGGCAATTAAAGCCAAGGGTATGAACAAATGAAATAAAAAAATGTTCAAACATTTCAGTAGGAAAATCACCAACATAAGATTTTAATTTTGGTGCTGAGAAAGTTAAGTTAGGTCTCGATGCCATATCTATTGAAACTATTGATTTAGCTTCGTCCATCACAAGAGTCTCAGTACTAGAATATCTTTTGATATTGTTTCTATTAGACAACGCTTTTTTAAATGATTCTCCGAGCGTGATCGCTACGTCTTCAATTGTGTGGTGCTCATCAATTTGTAAATCACCGACTGCCTCTATCATAAAATCAAATTTTCCATGCTTTGAAAACTGTTCGAGCATATGATCAAAAAATTTTAATCCAGTATTAATTGAAAATGAACCAGATCCATCAATATTTACATTTGTATAAATTTTCGTTTCATTTGTAAATCTTGAAACAAATGAGCTCCTATGCTTTTCATTGCTATCTATTATGCTTTTTCTAACTTTCACAGCATTGCTATGAGCATCTAGACCTTCTGCCTCTGCAAGAACAATTACATGGTTCGAGAGCTCATTAAATCCATGCAATGAAGCAGTCTGGACTGTAATAGATTTTGTAAAATCTTTCACGGATAAACCTGAATAAGATTTAGCAAAACCACTTGTAGGGAGTGTGTGATTGGAACCCGACGCGTAATCTCCAAAGGACTCTGGGCTTAGTTCACCTAAGAATATAGACCCTGCATTACTTATTTTAGGAAGAAGAGATGCTAAATTTGTATCAGGTATTATTAAATGCTCAGGAGCATTCTCATTTGTGAATGTAATAAGATCATCCATATCTTCAAAGTTTATTAACACTAAATTATCTAAACTTTCTTTTAGGATACTCTGTCTGCTAAGAGCTTTAACTTGTTTTGCAACCTCAACCTCAACATTTTCTAAAAGCTCTTTATTTAAACTCAAAAGGGCAGCTCTAGAGTCGCATCCATGCTCAAGCTGAGAAAGTAAATCTGCTGCTATTATTCTAGTATTTTTAATGTCATTAGATATTATAAAAACTTCACTTGGTCCAGCAGGCATATCAATACTAACATCAGTAGAAACTATTTTTTTTGCTGCCGTTACATACAAATTTCCTGGACCAAATATCTTATCCACTTTTGGAATAGACTCTGTTCCATTTGCCAATGCAAAAATTGCCTGCGAGCCACCAATTTTATAAATAGTTGTAATGTTTAATAAATAACATATCCATAAAATAGCCTGGTTTACTGATCCATCCTTATTTGGAGGAGTGCATACATATATATTTTTACAACCAGCAACTTTGGCTGGGATAGCTTGCATTAATAATGAGCTAAAAAGAGGAGCAGAGCCTCCTGGTATATATAAACCAACCCTATCAATTGGCCTTATCTCAGACCACAACGAAATTCCGCTTGTTGTATCTTCTGAGGAAAGTTTTAGAGACTGATATTGTCTTTTTGCATAATTTTCAATATTTGCTTTTGCAACTAAGATGGATGATTTAAGAGTCTCATCAAGCATACGATCAGCTTGTAGAATTTCTTCTTTAGATACTTTAAAGTCATCAGGAGAGCTAAGTCCAATAAGCTCATTTACATCTCTGAGTCCTTTATCGCCGCCAAGCTTTACCAATGATTCATATTTTAAAACTTTTAAAATCTCATCTTTAGATAGTTCCTGAAGAGTCTTCTCTAAGACAAAATTTTTATCATATTCAATAATCATAATTAGCTTAATACCTTTTCTACAGGTAGCACCAATATAGACGAAGCACCATTCTCTTTTAGTTTTTCCATTGTTTCCCAAAAGACTGGTTCTTGGCATAGTGAATGAATGGCAACCTTATCTTTATTTTCAAGCGGTATTATTGTTGGGGATTCTGAGCCAGGTAATAATTTACAAATTACATCAACATTATCAAGAGGGGCATTTAACATTACATATTTACTTTCTCTTGCATTAATAACACCCTTTATTCTATTTGCTAATGTATCAGCTAATTGTTGTTTACTCGTCTTAATATTTTTATTTGCTATTAGAACAGCCTCTGAATTCATGATAGTTTCTAATTCTCGTAGATTGTTTGCTTCAAGAGTTGCCCCTGAAGAAACTAAATCACAAATACAATCACATATCCCTATGTGCGGCATCAATTCAACTGATCCTTGAATATCTGATACATAAGCATTTATGGAATTTTTATTAAGATAATTTTGAACAATATTTGGATATGATGTTGCAATCTTCATATCTTTTAAGGTTTTAAAATTCATACCTTCCGGAATAGCAAAAGAAAGCCTACATTTTGAAAAACCAAGATTTAACAAAGTATTTATTTGGTTTAAATTATTTGAAAGTGTTTTTTCTAACAACTCATTCTGACCGATGATTGCTAGATCAGCATCACCATTATTCACTAAATTCGGTATGTCATCGTCACGAACAAATAATATATCTATAGGGAATGAATTAGATTTTATTAAAAGCTTCCCATCTCTTGTTTGAAATTTAACACCAGATTTTTTTAATACACTTTGACTTTCAATAGAAAGCCTACCACTTTTTTGCAAAGCGATTGTTAGCCTATCTTTCATTACTTTATTCTCTTTAAAATTGTTTTGTAGCCATCGTTTTGTTCGCTTGAAAGGAATCTTGCAACACGAGTAACCGTTGTAGTACTTGTTTTTAGCTTGTCAGCAATCTCTCTATAAGATAACTCATTTTTGTTGAGTGTTTGTGCAACTGACCATCTTTCATTTAAAGCTTTAAGCTCTGATGGAGTGCATAGATCTGTTAAAAATTCATTAACCTCTTTGTTATTTTTCAAAAGAAGCAATGCATTGGATAAAGGCAATATTTTCATGCGTGTTAGTGTATTACCATGCTAACACAATGTAAAGTTATTATTTTCTATTAATAATGGAAGCTAATTCAATATGTGGCGTATTAACAAATTGATCAAAAAATTGTAATTTAGAAATTTCAAAACCATTTAATAATTTCATGTCTCTAACAAAAGAATCGACATTGCATGAAATATAAAGAATATTATCGAATGTCTTTGCTAGCTCAATAACATCATTGGTTAAGCCTGATCTTGGAGGGTCTAAAAGAATATGTGAAAATTTATATTCTTTTAAATCTATGCTTTTAAGCCTTCTAAAAATATGTCCATCAATAGCTTTCATTACTTCATCACAAGATAGTCGAGCATAACTAATATTAGATACATTATTTCTTTCAATAGCACTATCAAGGCACTGGATAGATTTTCTATTGTTTTCAGTAGCAAATACTTTTCCAAAAATCCTTGAAAGTGGAATTGTGAAGGTTCCACATCCGCAATATAATTCCAATAAATCACCAGGGTCTTCAACCATGTCACAAACTAAATCAACCATGCGGGGAACCATGAATCTATTTGGTTGGAAAAACGTTTGATCTGTTTGAAATAAAGAATATGGTTTTTTTGAGGATATCACCTCTTCAAGCAAGTCATCTGAAGTTGAAAAATATTTCTTTTTGCTACGTAAAATAAGGTGAATACCAAACATTGAACTTATTGTTTTTAATGTCTCAAATAGATCGTTTGTTGCTTCCTTGTGGTAAATAAAAGTTACCATCACTTTATTGTTGTTATTACATCTAAAGTTAATCTGAAATAATTTATGCTTAATAAACTCATTTTTATTAATTTCTAATAATAATTTTGGCATTAAATTATTTATTGCTGGGTGCGCTATATTAAAAAACTTAAGAAAAACTTTTTTGCCATTTTCAACCATTGTGTAATGGTTGTCTCTATATCCAAACTCACATCTTGATCTAAAACCTGAAGAGGGACTTGAACTGAATTCAGGAATAACATCACTTATAGTAGAAATTAGTTTAGCAGCGTTTATATATTTATCAGTCACAAAAAATACCTTGTTATCATCACAATTGAGCCAATAAACGCAATGTTAAGTACTAAGAAAAGGAATATTAATTTTGGTAAAGTAACGGTAGATAAATCATCTTTCAGATCCTCCCTATTTCTTACTCCAAGCAAGCCATATATAATTCTTTTAAACCACATAAACGTATTATGACAAAAATAATAAACATTACTAAGAGCGGTGAAGAATATTTATCAAAACTTTTAATTGATAAAGGTGAGCCCAATCTTTCAATTAGAATTTTTATCTCTGATCCTGGCACTCCCAAAGCAGAGACTTGCTTGGCTTATTGCAAGGAGGATGAGGTCATTTCTGATGATCTTATAATGAACCTTGATTTGATTACTGTTTACGTTGATAAAAGAAGTATTCCATTTTTAGAGGATTCAGAAGTTAATTTTGATACTGATAACTTTGGCGGTCAGTTAACAATTAAAGCTCCAAATGCACGGCTTCCTAATATTTCTCCCGAAAGCCCTGTTGAAGATAGAATAAATTATGTGATTTATAATGAAATTAATCCAATGCTTGAATCGCATGGAGGCGAAGTATCGCTTTCAAGGTTTACAGAGGAGGGCGCAGCTGTTCTCCAATTTGGTGGTGGATGCCAAGGTTGCGGTATGGTTGATGTTACGCTTAAAGATGGAATTGAAAAAACTTTGCTTCAACAAGTGCCTGAAGTTAAATCAGTTCAAGATATAACCGATCACTCGATAGATGATAATGCTTTTATGAAAGCCTAATTATTAATTGTCTTTGCTTATGTGAAGGATAACTCCAAATCTAGGATGATCAAAATAGTGAACGTCGTTATCAAAGATCCTTCTATTTTCGTTAATATATATTTTTATATCTGAATCATCTTCATTCTTTTGCAGAGTTTTGTTGTTTTTATCGATGTTTAACTTCTCGTAATTATTTTTTTTATTTAATTTTAATTGAATATCCTGACTTATATTCCTATTATCTAAATCACCTGGCCTGGGTCTAAAATTATTTATATATAATTTTGTATAGTCTGATTCAAGGGTTGTTTGATTTGGTAAAGATCCAAGATAGGCTTTTAAATCAACATGAAGAAATCTTTCCTTATAAAGCTTTATTAAAAAGCCATAATCCTGATATCCATTTTCATATTTTAAAAACCTTGAATCATTTTTTGATGGAATATTTTGCTTCCATGATATTGATTCTAAATGTTTATACTCGTTTGACTTTATTATGTTCGCTTCATATTTTTTTAAAGTAGTTAATCTTGATTTTTTTCTAAACCATTCTTTGGGATTAAATGCTTTTTTTAGAACAGGCTCCTTTTCCAAGTTGCCTCTATTGATTTTTAAATCTGCAAACAACTTAGAAAAAAACGACTCATTCTTTTCTATGTTGAATGAGCTTTTATTATAAAACAGATCGACTGTTCTAAATTTTAATACCTCATCTTCTTCAATATTAAGGCTTGTTTCAAATACTTCATTTATCCTTGCATCTTTATGTTCAAAAATAATTAGCTCAATATTGTATGTGGTGTATAAAGTTGACCCTGTAGATTGAACTGAAAAAAATAGAATAAGAATTTTTTTAAAATAAGTCATTTAATATATTTATTATTTTATCTCTTCGAAGTGATCCGTTCTGCTCAATTAATTTTATGTTGAACCTATTTTTATTATCAAATGAATAAATTGATTGATCTGTTTTTATTAATTCAAGTAATCTTAGTATAGTCTCATCACTGACTGCTTCACTAAGAAGAATTGAAGTGATTTCAGTGCTTGATGTCAATTTAGGCATCCTTAGATCAGCTATTAATTGGTTAATCGTAGCATTTTTTAGCAGGTTACTTGTTTCATGAGGGATTCTCCCACATGTATCCTCAAGAAATAACTTAATTTTTTGAATATCTTTATGTGAGTCAGCATCATAAATAAGCTTATAAATTTTCAGTCTTTCAACAGTTGATGGCATATAAATATCACTTATAAAAGCTGAATCAAAGAAATTTACATCGGTTTTTATAATCTCTTTATTTGTATCATTTTTTTTAATTTTAATAGCAGATTTTAGCATTGAAAGATAAAGTGATAGGCCTATAGATGCAATATGGCCACTTTGTTTATCACCAAGAATTTCTCCAGAGCCTCTTAATTCCATGTCTTCTTGTGCAATAAAATAACCTGAGCCTAACTTAGATAATCTCACTATAGACTCTAATCTTTCTGATGCTAGCTTTGGAATGACTGCATCTGGAATTAAGAAGTAACAGTATCCTTGTTTATTAGATCTCCCTATTCTTCCCCTAAGCTGATGAAGTTGTGCTAACCCAAGCTTATGAGAATCTTCAATAATCATTGTATTAGCATTTGGTATATCAAGTCCCATTTCAACAATTGTTGTACATATCAGAATATCTATTTCACCTGAACCAAAATCATCCATTACACTAGCAATATCTTTTTTGTTTAATTGTCCATGGGCAATCCCAATTTTGACCCCAGCTATCAATGTTTGTAATGTATTTTTTAAACCCTGCATTTTACTTATATTGTTCTGCAAGATAAAACATTGTCCTCCTCTTTGAATTTCGCGAGATATTGATTCTTTTAAGATTGTATTGTCTGATACTTTAAGAAATGATTTTATAGAAAGCCTATTAACTGGTGGACTGTTCAAGAAAGAAAAGTCTTTTAAACCAGAAAATACAAAATTCATTGTTCTTGGTATTGGTGTTGCCGATAAATAAAGTATATGAATATTGTCTTGTTTTGACTTGATTAGGTCTTTCTGCTTTATGCCAAATCTATGCTCTTCATCAACAACTAAAAGACCTGTATTTGTGTAATCTATTTTTTGATTAAAAATGGCGTGAGTAGAAATAAGAATATCAACTTCTTTATTATTATATTTTTCAACCAATACTTTTCTATCTTTCAAGCTAATATGTCTATTTAATAAAGATACATTAACAGGTGACTCTTTAAACCTGTCAGTGAATGATTCAAGATGCTGTTTCGCAAGAATTGTACTTGGGCAAAGCACTATTACTTGCTTTTCAGAGTAAACACTTATGAAAGCTGCTCTCATAGCAACTTCAGTTTTACCAAAACCTACATCTCCACAGATAAGTCTATTCATCGGCTTTATTAAACTTAAATCTTTTCGAATTGAATCTACAGCAATTAGCTGATCTTTTGTCTCGTTATATGGAAAGTATGAATTAAATTTATCAAAATCATCATTACTAACCTTAAGGCTAAGTGATGATGAACTTGCTCTTCTAGATTCTATATCTAATATTTCTGCTGCATGGTCATGAGCTTGTTTTAAAGCTTTTTCTTTCTTTTTAGTCCATTTATTTGATGAAATTGAATCAAGCTCTATATCAGTTAAGAGTCTAGATTTGTGGTATTTTGAGAGTAAATTAATATTCCGCAAAGGAACATACAAATACTCATTTCCAATATACCGTATTTTTACATATTCATTTGTAATACTGCTTGTTTCAACAACTTCAAGTCCTTCGTAAACTCCTAGTCCGTATTTTTCATGTATTACTAAATCATTTTTACTAAAGGGATTTAGGTCAACAATATCTGTCTTAGAGGTTTCTGCCACATCGTTTATAATTTCTTTTTCTATATCGGCCTCTATATGCACCACTAAAATTTCATTACGAAAGGCGAGGGGTCTTATTCTTGGATGTTTAGCAAAATACATACCATCACTTATATCATTCAGTTGTCCATTTAGCTCTTTTAATGGAATGCTACTATCTTCTTGTAACTTATTAACATTAGAAGCGATATTTGAAAGCAGAATAACTTTATTGAAATCAGTTTGTGACTTTAGCAAGCTAGTGTTTAAATTCCTTAGATCAAAGTTATATTCACTATAATTATTTTCTATTTTCAATTTAGGTATGTATTCTAAAAAGTTATTTACCTCTGAATCACTAAAAAAAAGGTCTTTTGGATTTATTAGAGGTCTAGATATATCTATATTTTCATCATTAAATCGTTGATTAATATAGTCGAAATATGATGATTCAGACAGATCTACTTTTAAAAATTCATATTCTGAAAATATATCCTTAAATGCGTGAGTATTTTCAAAAAAGAATGGTAAGTATATTTCCAGTCCCTCAGCCTCCTTACCATCAGATACTTTGTTAAAAATAGTGCAGTCTCTTTCATCTTTTTTATCAAAATATTTTCTCCATCGTGCTTTAAATAGTTCCACTGAAGGTTTATTTCTTGGTATTAATGATCCATTGCTTAAATTGAATGTTTTAATGGAAGATAATGAAGACTGCGTTTTTTCATCAAAGAATCTTATTGATTCAATTGTTGTATCAAAGAATTCAATTCTAATTGGTGATTTATATATTGGCGTATAAATATCAACAATGCCTCCTCTATGTGCATATTCATTTGTATACTCAACCTTATCTTTTCTTTTAAAATTATTTGAATCAAGTATCTTTAAAAAATCATTTATATTTACTTGGTCATTTACTGAAAAAGTTGAAAGTGATTGAAAGTGAGATATTGGAGGTAATTTCTCATATAAATTTTTGGTTGTTGTTATTACAATTGATTTCTCTTTCAATCTATTAAGAATAGTGAATCTATCCTTTACAATATTCTGAGGTGTTGAAAAATGGTCATATGGAAGAATTTCACTTTCTGGAAATATAAAAACCTCATTACTTTTCAAGTATAGTTTTAGCTCATTAAATAATGTTTTTGATGTTTTTACATCATCTACGACAACGCATAATGATTTATGGTCTTGTTGATATTTTTTGCACAATGCATGTGCAAAGCTGTGATCCTTGGCTTTATTAAAATTTATCATTGATTGTGTATAATGTTTTTCTATTTTATCAATCAATTAATACAAAAGGGCGTTATGGACATAAATTTTACACAAGAAGATCTACAATTTAGGGATGAAATTAGAGATTGGTTAGCAAACGGTGGCTATCCAACTCATGTTAAGCATAAAACTGATAATGGCATAGCTCTAACTAAGCAAGATATGACTGACTTTCATAAAGCAGTATCTGCAAAAGGCTGGATGGGTTATAACTGGCCTAAAGAGCATGGTGGCACTGGTTGGTCAGCTACTCAATTGTATATTTTCAATAAAGAGTTTGGCTTAGGCGGATGTCCTCCTTTGCTTGCTTTTGGTGTAAGCATGGTTGCACCTGTTATCTATACTTTTGGTAATGATGAGCAGAAAAAGCGATTCTTGCCTGATATCCTAGAATTTAATACTTGGTGGTGCCAAGGCTACTCAGAACCTGGCTCCGGTTCTGATTTAGCATCTTTAAAAACAAAGGCGGTAAGAGAGGGAGACCATTACATAATAAATGGATCTAAAACTTGGACTACACTTGCCCAAAACGCTGATTGGATATTTGTATTAGTAAGAACAGAAACAACGAAAATAAAACAAGAAGGTATTTCGTTCATATTGGTAGACATGAAAACTCCTGGTATAGAAGTAAAGCCAATAATCACTATAGATGGTGATCATGAGGTTAACTCTGTATTTTTTACTGACGTAAAAGTGCCTGCTGAAAATCTTGTTGGTGAAGAAGGTAAAGGCTGGACTTATGCCAAATTTCTTCTTGCCCATGAAAGGTTTGGAATTGCTGCAATTGGAACATCTATGAGACAGCTTAAAAGATTGAAGAATATTGTGTCTGAGCTAGACAACCCAGAAATGGAAAAGAAAGTAGCTGAATTAGAAATATCTGTCTCTGCTCTTGAAATGACAGAATTAAGATTACTATCCGCTCTTGAGAATGGTGGGCATCCTGGAGCAGAATCATCTATCTTAAAAATTAAAGGAACTGAAATACAGCAGACACTTACCGAATTATTTGTAGAGGCAGCTGGTGAGTATGCCTTAATGTATCCAGGGCCACATGGCTTTGAATCAAACTCTAAACCAGAGGGACCTGATTTTGTAGCACAGAGCATCTCAGCATTTTTAAATATGAGAAAAGTTTCCATTTATGGTGGTAGTAACGAGATTCAAAAAAATATTATTTCAAAATTTGTATTAGGAGTTTAAGAAATGAATTTAAATTATAGTGAAGAGCAAGTAATGCTTAAGGAACAAATTCAAAAATTTTGTGAGACAGAATATGACTTTTACAAAAGAGAGGATGTTGTAAAATCCGATAATGATTTTGATTCTAAGGTCTGGTCATTATTTGCTGAGCAAGGCTGGTTATCAATGCCATTTTCAGAAGAATCTGGTGGGTTTGGGTTTGGCCCAATTGAGCTATCTATCTTATTTGAAGAATTTGGAAAGGCTCTTGTAATAGAACCTTATCTATCATCTGTAGTACTTTCAGGAAACATTTTAGATAATAGTTCTTTTGCAGATAAAAATAATATTATTGAATCAATTTGTAGTGGCTCAATGCACGTATCATTGGCATATGCTGAGTCTACTAATAAGTATGATTACACGAATCCACTCACATCACTTTCAGCTGATAGCAAGCTCAATGGAACGAAAGCACTAGTTCTTAATGGAGCAAATGCATCTAAATTTATTGTTTCATGTAACTCTGGTGACGATCTTGCTCTTGTTATTATTGACTCTAATGCTGATGGCGTTTCAGTTACATCATTCCCAACAGTAGATGGTCAAACATGTTCTGAAGTTTCTTTTGAAAATGTTTTAGTTTCAGATGCAAATATTATTGCTAGTGGTTCAGAAGCTAACGATCTTTTATTGAGAGCAATTAATCTCGCAACTCTTTGTGTTAGTGCAGAGGCAGTAGGTTGCATGACTTCATGCTACTTAAAAACTGTAGAATACACTAAAAGTAGAGAACAGTTTGATCAACCCATATCTAACTTTCAAGTACTTCAACATAGAATGGTTGATATGTTTATTGAAAGTGAGTTATGTAAATCATTATTAATCAAAGCAATGCTTGAGGTTGATACGAACTCAGAGGATATGTTTAAGCATGTATCTGCATTAAAAGCTCAAATCGGTAAATCAGGTAAGTTTTCAGCACAACAAGCTGTTCAACTTCATGGCGGAATGGGTGTTAGTGACGAGCTGATGATTGGTCACTATTTGAAAAAAATGCTTACTATTGATGCCTTATTTGGAAATAGTGATTTTCATGTTAAAAGCTTTAGCGTATAAATCTTTTTAATATATGTAAATTATTTACAAATAATTAGTGCATTTCTAATACGTTGTTATAGAATTTAATTTTATTAATTTATTTTCATTAAATGTCTAATCTAAAAGATCCTAATTTTATTTCAAGCGCTCGGCAAGACAGAATCCTTCCTGAAGATGCTTTTGGTGATTGGAAGTGGAGAGAGGCCCTAGCAGAGCTCATGGTGCCGGTTATTGGAACCTTATATAGAAATGGTATCAATACTCTAGTTTATGGAAAATCTTTAGTCAATCAGTCTCCAATTGAGCTTATGAGGGCTCACAGGTTTGCCAGACAGTCAGATAATAATGAGCTTAGTGAATTTGAAACTTACCCCATTCTTTTGCATCTTGCCTCTCTACAACTTAAAGATTGTGAGGTTGATATAGGTGAGTTGGCTGTTAGATGTCCTTTTTTTGATAGATTAAAAGAAGATCAAACTGGTCTTGAGACCTACATAAATGAACAACTTAAAGATGTCATTGGCTTTGACTCCAAAAGACCATCTGTACCTACGAATATAGTTTTGTATGGTTTTGGAAGAGTTGGCCGGCTAATAGCCAGGATGCTTGTTCAATCAACAGGACCTGGTAATTACTTTAGGTTAAGTGCAATTGTAATTAGAAAAGCTTCAGAAGATGATATTTACAAAAGAGCAAGCTTGCTACAAAGAGATTCAGTTCATGGATCCTTTAATGGGACTGTTCGTGTTGATGACGCTTCTAGCTCATTGGTTATAAATGGCAATCCAGTAAAAATAATATATGCAGGTGGTCCAGATGATGTTGTTTATGCTGACCATGACATCCTAAAGCCGATCGTTATAGACAATACAGGTGTATGGAGAGATGAGGCTGGCTTGTCTAAGCACATTAAATCTGGTGCTCAAAAGGTAATTTTAACTGCGCCAGCGAAAGGAAACATTAAGAACATTGTCAATGGTGTGAATAATAATATATTAGAGATAAATGATGAAATAATATCTGCTGCATCTTGCACTACAAATGCAATAGTCCCTGTTCTAGATATTTTAAATAAAGAGTATGGTATTTCAGGTGGTCACATAGAAACAGTTCATTCTTATACAAATGATCAAAATCTTATTGATAACTTTCACAAAGGGGATAGAAGAGGGAGAAGCGCTGCATTAAATATGGTTATCACTTCTACCGGAGCTGTAAAGGCAGTCTCTAAAGCACTCCCTGAGCTTGATGGTAAATTAACTGGGAACGCAATCAGGGTACCTACACCGAATGTAAGCCTTGCGATATTATCACTCACCCTTAACAATGATACTTCAAAAGAATCACTAAATAATTACCTGAGATCAATGGCTTTTCACTCATCCTATAGAGAAATACTTGGATTTGTAAATTCATCTGAAGTAGTTTCAACTGACTTCTATTCCTCACCATTTGCTAGCATTATTGACTCTCAAGCAACGATAGTAAGTGGTAAAAGAATTACCTTATATTGTTGGTATGATAATGAATATGGCTATTCTAAACAGGTTGCCTCATTAACTAAAAAAATTGCTGGTGTTAATCTTATAAGATTACCCTCACCAATTGATTAAAATACCTAGAATCTACAAGTTATTACGACTATAATCACCTCGATTTCGAAACTATATTTAACTATTAAGTACATTTAAGTGATTTTAATTAAAAAAGGACTAAATCTCCCAATATCTGGCCAACCTTCACCAGTTGTTTCTGACACACCAACGATAAACAAAGTAGCTATTTTGTCTAACGATTTTATTGGCATGAAACCTACCATGCTTGTTAAAGAGGGTGATAAAGTAAAGCTGGGTCAAAAGGTTATTGAAGATAAAAAAAACCCAGGTGTTTTTTTTACATCTCCATGCGGGGGAGAAGTTTTATCTATAAATAGAGGTGATAAACGAAAATTTTTATCAATAGAGTTTGATGTTGCCAAAGAGGAAGAGTCATTAGTATTTAATCTCAATCAAGATCCTATAGATTTGCTTATTGAATCAGGGCTATTCAACTCATTCAGAACTAGGCCATTCAACAGAACTCCAAAGGTTAATGAAATACCTGACAGGATTTTTATAAACGCATGTGATACCAATCCACTTGCCGCTAGCCCAAAAGATATAATCAAGCTTAATGAAGCAGATTTTAATTCTGGCGTATCATTTATATCAAGTTTATTTGATTTTGATCTAAATCTTGCTTTTGAAGATGATGATAGGGACTATACTTTTACAAATGTTAATTCAACGCAGTTTAAAGGGCCTCATCCTGCTGGTCTAGCTAGCACGCATATTAATGCTATATATCC
>Ga0208947_1000112_pt1 | contig 40520 bp, 51 predicted proteins | sample AOAMet1_04_M0_20_2_FD_188226 | JGI IMG/M metagenome (GOLD analysis project Ga0208947, IMG submission 188226) | Ammonia-oxidizing marine microbial communities from Monterey Bay, California, USA - CAN11_04_M0_20 (SPAdes) | ecosystem: Environmental > Aquatic > Marine > Intertidal zone | place... | reverse complement strand
TTTATGTTGGTGTAGGTCAAGAATACGATGATATTATAAAATTCAATAAGCAAACTTTTCTTGAAAATGTTTTTGAATCTAGTGATATTAATATCCCATCAATATCTGAAATTAAACAACCACAACCAGAACCAGAACCAGAACCAGAACCACAACCACAACCAGAACCAGAACCACAACCAGAACCACAACCAGAACCACAACCAGAACCACAACCAGAACCAGAACCACAACCAGAACCACAACCAGAACCACAACCACAACCAGAACCAGAACCAGAACCAGAACCACAACCAGAACCACAACCAGAACCACAACCAGAACCACAACCAGAACCACAAGAAAGCAAAGATCCTTTCGAAGGAATTGAAACTGATGACATTAATGATTATGCTGATTTGTATGATGTCCCTCCTCCAGAAACTGATGCTCAAGCAAAAAAATTAGCTACTCAAATTAAGAAATGGATTCAAGATGGAAGACCAAAACCATAGTTTACAAAACTATAAGAAACATCTTCTACTCTGTAAACTATGACTCAAAAACCGCATAATGTGGATGTATTAACACTAGATGAACTAGAATCTAAGGAAATTAATAATATAATTGATTTAGCAATAGATTTGAAAAAACAACAAAAAAAGGGAAAAGAAAAACCACTTTTACAAAACAAAACTATGGCAATGATTTTTGAAAAACCCTCAACACGAACACGTGTAAGTTTTGAAACGGGAATTTTTCAACTAGGTGGTCATGCACTTACACTATCTCCAAATGATCTCCAGTTATCTCGTGGAGAATCTATTGAAGATACTGCAAAAACACTTTCTCGTTACGTAAATGTCATTATGGCTCGTGTTTATGATCATAAATCATTAGAAACTCTTGCAAAAAATGCTTCAATTCCTGTAATTAATGGACTCTCCGATTCTTTTCATCCTTGTCAAATTCTTGCAGACTTGATGACAATTAAAGAACATAAAAAAAATCTAAAGAAAATAAAAATTGCTTGGATTGGTGATGGAAACAATGTTTGTAATTCTCTAATATTAGGATGCACGAAATTAAAGATAAAACTCTCAGTTGCTGTTCCTGATGGCTATGAACCAGACCTTGAAGTTGCCAAAATTGGTAAAGATGCTAAAATCCTAGAAGTTTCAGATAATCCGGAACTGGCAGTTAAAGATGCAGATGTTATAATGACTGACACTTTTGTTTCTATTCATAATGCAAATCCTGATCGCATCAAAAAATTCCTTCCGAAATTCCAAGTTAATCAATCTCTAATGAACAAGTCCAAAAAAGATGCTATCTTCATGCATTGTCTTCCTGCAAAACGTGAACAAGAAGTCACTTCTGATGTTATAGATGGTTCTCAATCTGTTGTTTGGGATGAAGCTGAAAATCGCTTGCATGTCCAAAAAGCATTGTTAGTCTACCTTCTTGGCGTCTAAGGTTTATAATACCAATCTCAAGTTTTCCCTCTATAGATGGCATATTCAAAGATATTACAAAGAATTCGCAGTGAGAAAACTAACTATCGGAAACGTAAAATCATGCTTATGGGAAAGTGCGATTTCATTACAGTTAATATTACAAATGAAAATACTCAAGTCCAAATTGTAAAACCTGTTATCACTGGAGATAAAGTTTTGGCATCTGCTCATTCTAGATTTCTACTTAAGGATGGATGGAAGGGTTCACGAAAGAACATTCCTGCATCATATTTGACTGGGTATTTAGCTGGAAAAAAAGCATTATCAAATGGGGTAACTGATGCAATTTTGTATAGTGGTACTAGAAGGTATACTGACAGAATGGCTGCAGCATTGAAAGGTGTGATTGACGCAGGTGTTAAAGTACCAGCTGACGAAGAAGCATTTCCAGCTGACGAAAGAATTAGTGGTGAACATCTTAAAGTAAAAAATGATGTTGCAAGTGTTAAATCAAAAATTGATGGTGAGGTAAAAACTAAATGAGTATTGAAAAAACTGTTAAAAAAACACCACAACAACAGCAATCTAGAGGTGGACCTGGAGGTAGACCTGGTGGACCTGGAGGTAGACCTGGTGGACCTGGAGGTAGACCTGGTGGACCTGGAGGTCGAGGTGGTCGTCAAGGTGATAGACCAAGAAGACCAAGACGTGAACCTGTTGTAGAAGTTTGGGAACCAAAAACAATTTTAGGAAAAAAAGTTGCGTCTGATGAGATTACCACCATGGAAGAAATTTATGAAAAAGGTTATCGTATTCAAGAAGCAGGAATTATTAAAAAATTACTCCCTGACCTAAAAACAGAAGTCATTGATGTTGGTTTAATTCAAAAGATGACACCAAATGGTCAATCTACACGATTCAAAGCTTTAGTTGCAGCAGGTAATCAAAATGGTTGGCTTGGAATTGGTCTTGGTAAATCTAAACAAATGAGAATTGCAATAGAAAAAGCAAACAATGCTGCATTTCTAAATGTGAGTCCAATCAAACTTGGATGTGGAAGCTGGGAATGTCGGTGTGATGAAAAACATTCTGTTCCATTTACTGTAAAAGGAAAAGGTGGAAGTGTAACAATTCAAATTTTACCTGGGCCAAGAGGCTTAGGACTTGTTGCAGGTGGAAAAATTCGTAATTTATTAAAATTAGCAGGTGTAAAAGATGCATGGACACATACAAATGGTTCTACCGCAACAATGAATTCAACATCAAAAGCATTACTTGAATGTCTGAGACAGACATTCAGCCAAGGATGATTATTATGTCTAAAGCATACCTTGTTGTAAGAATTAGCGGAACCGCTGATGTACCTTATTGGGCTACAACAACTATGAATTTGTTAAAATTAGAAAAAAAACATCGTGCTGTAATCATTCCTGAAATAGATAATACTATTGGAATGTTACGAAAAGTCCAACATTATGTGGCCTGGCAAGAACTTGATGTTGAAACAGCAAAAGAACTCTTAGATAAAAAAGCAAGAAAATCAGGCTATAAGAAAATCACTTCTGAAGATATTATTGCATTAGGATACAAATCTGTAGATGAATTAGCCTCTGCATTAGCAGATGGCAAAACATCACTTTCAAAATTAAAACCTCTAAAACCTTGGTTTGCATTGGATCCTCCAAGACATGGGTTCAAAAGAAGTTGCAAGAAACTTTACGGGCAAAAAGGTGTTTTGGGACATAACAAAGAACTTCTAGTTATAGTAAAGAGAATGATGTAAAATGGCAACAAGATTAAGAAAAACTAGAAAACTTAGAGGTGGAAGACATATGGGCTGGGGTCAAGTTGCACAGCATAGATCATTTGGTCATAAAGGTGGTCTTGGACGTTCTGGTCATTTGAAACATTTAGCAAGTACTGTGATTAAAGAAGACCAAGATCATTTTGGTCATGAAGGAACTCATTCTCCACATCCAAGTATCACAAAAGTTTGGATAAATGTTAGAGACTTGAATGATCTATTTTCTAAATCAGGAAAATCAGAAAACTCAAAAAATATTTTAGATCTTCAAGCACTTAAAATTGAAAAATTACTTGGTGGTGGTCAAACCAATACTGCATATACAATAAAAGTAAAAAACGCAACGCCTTCTGCAATTGAAAAAATAAAACAAGCAGGTGGTGACGTAATTCTTCCTATTCAAAAGACTGAAGAAAAGACTGAAGAAAAGACTGAAGAAAAAACTGAAGATGTAGAAAACAACAATGGCTGAAGGAACATTAACTGAAACTATACGAAAAATTGTAGCCAAGGCTGAACCGTATGTTCCTCAAGTTCCAAAACCAAAAAAGAAAATCCCCCTACAAACAAAAATACTATGGACTTCAGGATGTTTAGTAATTTATTTAGTAATGGGTCAAACTCCACTCTTTGGTGCAACTGCGCCTGAATTTGATTTCCTAGCATTTGCAAGAGTAATTTTTGCATCTGCACAAGGTTCACTTGTTGAATTAGGAATTGGACCTATAGTTACTGGTGGTTTATTGATGCAATTGCTCCGTGGTTCTGATATTTTGAAATTTGATTTTAAAAATCCTGCAGAACGTGGTGTATTTCAAACTGCAACAAAACTTGTAACCTATGTTGTAATTGTGGCAGAATCCGTTGTATATGCAATTGCTGTTTATGGACCTGGAGTTTCTGAGCCGTATATTCTTTACATACTGATAGGGCAGCTCATGGGCGCATCAATCATTGTAATGTTCTTAGATGAGACTATTCAAAAAGGATGGGGTCTGGGTAGTGGAATAAGTATTTTCATTATGGCAGGAGTTGCTCAACAAATTCTTTGGAGTTTATTCAGTCCGATGCCTGCAGGTGATGGTGGTGCCGTTGGTGTATTTCCATTCCTTGGTCAAATGGCAGCGTATGGTGATGTAGCCGATGCATTATTTAGATCAAATTCTCTGCCGAGCGTTTTTGGCTTGTTCTTAACTGCAGGAATTCTGGCAATACTAGTATACACTCAAGGAATGAAGGTAGAAATTCCAATCGTATCTACAAAGTATAGGGGATTTGCAGCTACTTATCCAATTAAAATGATGTATGTCTCAAACATTCCTGTCATCTTAGCATCTGCATTAACTGCGAATGCTGTATTTATTGGACAAATGTTCTGGTCAAATTTTAACCCGCGTAACAATAATGCATTTTTGAATATTTTGGGACAATTTGATCCTACTAGTCCCTCAACTCCAATTGGTGGACTTGTTTACTTTATGACTCCTCCAAGAGGTCTAGATATTGCAGCACAAGATCCTCTACGAGCTGTTGGTTATGTCATATTTATGATTGCAATTGTAATTGTCTTTGGAAGATTATGGGTAGAGCTTGGTGGACTTTCTCCAAAGAAAGCAGCTCAAAATCTTTTAGATGCCGATGTTCAAGTACCTGGATTTAGACGTTCGAACAAACCAATTGAAACACTACTTAACAGATACATTCCATCAGTTACAATAATCGGATCTTTCGTTCTTGGATTAATTGCAGGTGTTTCAGATGTATTGGGTGTATTTGGTACAGGTATTGGAATCTTGCTTTCCGTAGATATTCTAATTAATTACTATAACCAATTAGTAAAAGAACAGGTGGAAGTTGTCATGCCACGGTTAGGTGCTTTACTTGGTAGAACGTAAAAAAGTTGTAATTGTTGGAATTCCCGGAGTAGGGAAAACTTCTCTAGTTACACGTATTGTCGAATTAATAAATGCAGAAAAGCATTGTGCTAGTGTGCATAGCTATGGAACAGTAATGATGGGTGAAGCAGAAAACAATCAAGTTTCTGATAGAGATAATCTTAGACATTTACCTGTAGCACAACAAAAAGATTTACAAAAACAGGCTGCAACTGCAATATCTCAATTAACAGATGATGTGGTGTTTATTGATACTCATGCATTTATTTCTACAAATGAAGGATTCTATCCTGGTCTTCCATATCATGTAATACAAATTCTTGAACCTACACATCTTATTGCAATATCTGCACGTCCTGAAGAAATTTACAACCGTAGAATGAAGGATGATACTAGAAATCGTGATAAAATTTCAATAGAAGCAATAAAAAAGGAATTGGCAGTACAAGATGCAATGTTGGCGAGTTGTTCTGTCTTATCTGGCTCACCACTCAAAGTTATACTAAACAATGAGGGAAAGATTGATGAAGCAGCACAAAATGTAATAGATGCAATAGGTATGGGTGTCTAGATGGAATTAAATTTTATACTGAACTTCATTGATGCAGTATTTCTACAAATGGATTTCTTTGGTATGAGAGAAGGTCCTTTGGGCACTGATGATCCAATGATAAAAGGTGTAATTCTTTCAATGTTAGCAGTTGCTGGCTTTGGAATTGCATTGAATCTAATCAATTCATCAATCAGGAAAAAAATGGTTGATCAGGTAAAACAAAGAAGAATTACAAAAGAAGTAAGAGCATGGCAAAAAGAAAGGATGGCTGCATTTAGATCAAAAGATCAAGCAAGAATCGCATCCGCAAATAAAAAATCTTCCTACATGAATAAAATGAACATGGAAATGATGCAGATGAATATACGACCAATGATGATTACAATTATACCATTAATGTTAATTTTCTATTTTGTATTACCACAATTATTTTCATATACTGTAGCACTCTCCCCAATTCCACTAAATGTTATTCCAGGTGATTGGTTTGAGTTGACATGTACTGCACTAAAAGTTGAAGAGGGTGCATACTGTCAAGACGAAAATGCATTATATTTATGGGCTTGGTATTTCTTATCATCCATTGCATTTAGTGGGCTCATTATGAAACTAACTAAAACTCAAATGGATTTAGGATAATTGTCAAAATCCATTGTAGTGTCTGGCCCTCCTGCCATTGGAAAAACCACTGTAGCGAAAGGTTTGGCAAAAGAATTCAATCTAAATTATCTTAGTGGTGGCGATATTTTAAAAGAACTTGCTAGTGAAGAAGGATTCTCTTCTAGTGGTGATGATTGGTGGGATACTGAAGATGGAATGAAATTTCTTAATCAAAGAAAAGAGAACTCAGAATTTGATAAAAAAGTTGATGAAAAATTAATACAATTATTCCAGAAGGGCGATGTTGTAATTACTAGTTACACCTTACCTTGGTTAATTGATAATGGAATAAAATTGTGGTTAGATGGGACTGTTGAGAATAGTGCAAAAAGAATGCAAAATCGTGATAATATGGATGAATCTTCTGCACTAGAAGTTGTCAATAAAAGATTTAATGAAAATAAATTAATCTACAAAAATCTATACAACTTTGAATTTGGGGGCGATCTTTCAGTTTTTGATAAAATTATAAAAACTGATGGAATTAATGCAGATCAAGTACTAGAAATTGCAAAATTAACCGTGAGAGAATTACTTTGACTCTAAAACAACTTGAAAATCTTGTAAAAATAGATGAAGATATGACTAATCCTGAATATGGAACATATTATGACAAGAGAACCGTAGAACAACTTCTAGAATACGGTTTGATTTTAATTGATAAGCCTCCTGGACCAACAAGTCATGAAGTTGTAGCGTGGGCAAAAAGAATTTTAGAAATTCCTAAAGCAGGTCATAGTGGAACTCTTGATCCTCAAGTTTCAGGAGTATTACCTCTTGGTCTTGGTGAAGGTACAAAAGCTTTAGGAGTATTATTGTTAGGTCCAAAAGAATATCATGCTCTAGGTAGATTACATTCTTTACCTTCTAAAGAAAAACTTGAACAAATTCTTGAATTATTTCGTGGTGAAATATTCCAAAAACCTCCTCAACGTTCTGCAGTAGTAAGACAAACAAGAAGTAGAACTATCTATGAATTAGAATTATTAGAACAAAAAGAGCGTTTAGTTCTGTTACGAATATTATGTGAAGCAGGAACTTACATTCGAAAATTATACTATGATATGGGTGAGCTATTGGGTCCAGGTGGCTCCATGATAGAGTTACGTCGTTCACGTGTACATCAGTTTGATGAAGAAAATCTTGTTACTATGCATGAACTAGCAGATGCATATGCAACATGGAAAGAAAGTAAGGATGAATCAAAGCTTTTGAAAATTATTAGGCCTGTAGAAGAAACACTTAGTGAAGTAAAATCTGTAGTTATTCGTGATTCTGCAATTGATTCTATGTGTCATGGTGCACAATTGGCAATACCTGGAGTTCTCCAAATATCACCTTATTTGGAAAAGGGTGACTTGGTTGGAATCTACTCTCAAAAAGGCGAAATTGTTGCATTGGCAGAATCTCTATTATCTGAAAATGAAATTAAAGATCAAACAAAAGGATATGCTTTTCAAACAAAACGAATAATTATGAAACCAAAAACTTATCCAAAAAATTGGCGTACCAGCACAACACAAAAAGAATAAAAATTGTTTCCTAGAAGCCTACTCTTTGCAATAGTTTTGGGTGTTGTGGCTGGTCCAATCTTTGGAATTATTCTATATGAATATGGAGTTGAAGAACAACTGGTTTACGTTGATGGTACCTCATTATCCATTGTGACTGAAAAAGTTAATTTCAATTTAGGCGAACCAATCTCAATTCAAATTGTCAATTCAGGCACGGATGAATTAAAATTTCCTGATGCATCATATGGATTAGTAATAAAACAATTAGACAGCATACCTATTTTCTCACCTGTATCTGCTCAAGTAATATCTAAACTTGATTCTCACGATGAAGTATCTTTTGTTTGGGATCAAATAAAAAATAATGGAGATCCAATATTGGAGGGTACTTACAAAATTACATCAAAAGCTATTACATTAGATGGAAGTATTATGGAAAAAATTGTCATAATACATGTTTTCAAATAAACAACCTAATGCATTTTTATAATCACTGTCAAATTATTATTTAGCGAAAGCTAATGCCGAGGTCGCCTAGCCTGGTAGGGCGCGTGCCTGGAAATCTTAAAACCATAAAGCACGTTCTCGCAAGGGATCGAGAGTTCAAATCTCTCTCTCGGCGCCATCTTTAATTTAAAATTCAAGCAAGTACGATTAATTTTATTGAAAAAATTTGATATTGCCATAATAGGTGGTGGAATTCTAGGCACAACAATTTCATATTGGATCTCAAATCTTTATGATTCCAGTGTATGTGTTATTGAAAAGGAATTTAATGTCGCAAAACATACTAGTGGACGCAATACTGGCGTAGTTCATACTCCTTTCTATCTAAATCCTGAAAAGAAAAAAATTTTTGCCAAATCTGCACATATATCACATGAATTATGGAAAACACTCGCAAAAAATACTGTATCTCCATGGAATGAAATTGGAACTATAGAAGTTGCTCTAAACGAAATACAACATAAAACATTAGAAAAATACCAAAAATGGGGAATAAACAATGGTGTTTCTGAAGATAATCTCTTACTACTTGATTCAAATGAATTGAAACAAAAAGAAAAAAACATTGAATGTCATTCTGGATTACTATGCAAAAGTGATGTATCCACCGATTATTCTAAACTAACACAAGAAATACAGAAAATATCAGCTCAAAATTCCACTGAATTTCTTTTTCAGAAAAATGTTAAATCATTTCAACAAAATAATGACTCTATTCAAATAAATTTCACAGACAATTCTTCAATTGAATGTAATTATCTAATTAATTGCTCTGGTGGAAACTCACTTGATATCGCAAAACAATTTGATCTATTTCAATCATATTCTGATCTTCATTTCAGAGGTGAATACTGGATAGCTGATAGCAATTATGCTGATATTGTAAAAACAAACATCTATTCTGTAGCAAGACATCCTGAATTTCCTTTCCTTGATCCTCATTGGATTAAACGTGCTAATGGAACTACTGAGATTGGTCCAAATGCTGTACCTGTACCTACACCTGAAACATATGATGGTTTTGTAACAGATATCCCCTCAACTATATCAAAACTAGGAGAAATTTTGACAGGTGGCGCAAAAAAATTATTTCTTAATCCTGATTTCTTGTCATTAATTGCACATGAATTTAAGAGCTCAATTTCAAAAGATGCAATGGTTCAACGTGTTATGGAGTTCATTCCATCTCTAAAACCAGATTATTTCACAAAAAAAGGAACAGCAGGAATACGTACTCCTGTTATTTCTCCAGATGGAACTTTTATTTCTGATGTAATGGAGCGTGAAGGTCGTAACTCATTTCACATTGTAAATTATAATTCCCCAGGTGCAACTGGGGCTCCTGCATATTCTGCTCTGGTTGTAAAAAAATTACAAGATAAAGGAATCTTGAAAGCTCCAAATTCTCAAAAGAATTTGCTATGGAACTTTAATTTGATAATAGAACAAATTTAATATTCCTTCAAAATGGTAATCTTATGTTCCCTGATAGATGTTCTGTAAAACAAAATGGGCGTGATTGTGTAAATCCACCTGAATATGTTGTAGAAATTGTTCATAATGATGATTCTTACATGGTTGGAATTACGTGTGAAAAACACAAGGATGTTGTAGCTGTAAAAATTGGTGAACTACAAAAAATAGGAAAAATCCCTAAAGGTACACTTGAATTTCAGAAACTCAAAGCAGTAGGAACTGATTGTATTAAAGGTAATCCTGATGATGTATTAATTCAATTAGATTAAACTGAATAAAGCAACTTCTTTCCTTCTAATGCTAAAAGCAAATTTCTTGCTGTAATGGCTGACATTTTTTCTCTTGTTTCTTTGGTTGAGCTTCCAACATGTGGCGCTAAAACAACATTTTCCAATTTTAGTAATGGATTGCTTTTCTTGATTGGTTCTTTTTCATATACATCCATTCCTGCACCTTGAATCTCTTTTTTCTTCAAAGCGGTTACTAATTGTTTTTCATCTATAATTTTTCCTCTAGATGTATTTATCAAAAAAGAAGTCTTTTTCATCTTTTTAAAAATTCTCAAATTCATTAAATGATGTGTATCTTTATTGTATGGAACATGTAATGAAATTATATCACTTTTTTTATACAATGTATTTTCTGAGACATATTTTGTTCTTAACATCTTCTCTATACTCTTTGATACTGGTTTTCTATTATGATATATTACATTCATACCTAGACCGTTTGCTTTTTTTGCTACTTCTATTCCAATTCTCCCCATTCCTATAATACCGATAGTTTTTCCTGCAACCTCTGTGCCTGTATAATCATAGGCCCCAAAGATTTGATTCCATTTCTTATTACGAATAATCCTATCACCTTCAGAAATTCTTCTTAAAACATCTAAAATTAATCCAATTGTCAACTCGGCTGTTGCATTTGTCAAAACTTCTGGTGTATAACCAATTTTGATTTTTTGAGATTTTGCAAAATTTACATCGATGTGGTCAAAACCTACACTGAAAGTACTAATCGCTTTAAGATTTTTTGCATTATTGATGACTTCTTTATCTATTATATCATATGGATGACAAATCAAGCCATCCATATCTCTAATTTTGTTAATTAGATTTTTTTTTGGAATTGGAATTTTACCTGCATGTAATGATACATTACATCTCTTTCCTAATTCATCTAGTGCAGATCTATGTAGGCGTCTTGTAACTAAGACATTGAAACGTTTTTTCATTGAATGTTTGGTCAAACCATTTATAATATTTAATCATAATAGGGATATTGTCTTCTTCTGATGATTTACTAAATTGTTCTGAATGTAAAAAACCAATAGAACAATGTATCTGTGTCTGTCCATATTGTGGAGAACGTGACAAATGTGAATGTGCATTATTTGATGCAGCAACGGGGGCATGAAATGGTAACTGATTTCACATGGATGATTGGTGGGCCACAGGGCAGTGGTGTTGAAACTGCCGCTAATATATTCTCCCAGGTTTTCTCAAAAATGGGATATCGAATATTTGGAAAACGTGAATATTATTCAAACATTAAAGGTGAACATAGTTATTTTGCAGTAAGAGTTTCTGAAAAACAAATTCGTTCCAGTGTAAAAGGAACAAACATGTTGATTGCATTTGATGCTGAAACTATTTTTCGTCATGCAGATGATGTATTAGAAAATGGAATTATAATTTATGATTCAACACTAGAAAATGTAAAAGTTTCAGATGTTATTACATTTGATCATGATTTTAAAGAACGATTAGGAAATCTTCTGAAATCTAAAAATAAAGAGAATACTGTTAAAGGAATACTAGAATTAGCATCTGAAAATGGTACGTCAATACATTCTGTTTCTTTCCGCAGTCTTTTGACTGAATTATCTGAGAAATTAGAAAACCCACGAATCAAAAATATGAATCGTATGTTCAATGTTTTAGGAGTTTCTCTTTCACTAGGATTGTTAATGATCCCTTCAGAAAAATTAATTGAATCTGTTAATTCAATTTTCTCAAAGAAAAAATCTATAGCTGAAATGAATGTATCAGCTGCAATTTTTGCCTATAACTATGCCACTGCAAAGTTTGAAAATCCTGGCCTCCAATTTGAGATAAAAGAAATTGAAGAAGATACACTTCTAGTTCAAGGATATTATGGTACATCAATTGGAAAAATAATTGCTGGATGTAGATTTCAATCATATTATCCAATTACCCCTGCAACTGATGAAAGCAATTTTCTTGAAACAAATGAAATACTTGAAATTAATGAAGATCGTCCTGGTTCAACACTTGTCATTCAAACTGAAGATGAAATTTCTGCAATAGGTATGGCAATTGGTTCATCATTAACGGGTGTACGCTCTGCGACATGTACTTCTGGACCTGGTTTTGCATTGATGACTGAATGTTTGAGTTGGGCTGGAATTAATGAAGTCCCAGTTGTTATCACCTTTTATCAAAGAAGTGGACCATCAACAGGTCTACCTACACGTCATGGTCAAGATGATTTACTTTGTGCGATAAATTCCGGTGTTGGGGAATTCCCTAGAATTGTTTATGCATCTGGTAATGTTTCAGATAGTTTCTATGATACAACTCAAGTGTTTAATTATGCTGATATTTTTCAAGTTCCTGTTATACATATGATGGATAAATTCATTGCTAGTTCTGTTACTACTTGTCAAAGATTTGATGAAACTAAAGTCAATATTGATAGAGGAAAATTATTAGATGAAATCTCTTCAGATAATTATAGAAGATTTGAACATACTGAAGATGGACTATCTCCAAGATCAAAATTAGGTTTGGAAAATGGAATATTTTGGAATACTGGTGATGAAAGTGACATACATGGTCACATCTCTGAAGATCCAGTAAATCGTATACATATGATGGACAAAAGACAATCACGTCTAGATTACATACTTGAAAAAATTCCTGAATCTGAACAAATTATCAAACATTCTGAAGGTGATTTTTGTATTGTCTCTTGGGGGTCAACTCAAGGTCCACTTTTAGATGCAATTGAAATGTTAAAAAATGAAGGAATCGATATCGGATTTGTTGAAATAAAACTTTTGCACCCATTCCCAAAAGAACTCTTAAAAAAATCACTTTCTAATTCTAAAACTATTATTGATGTTGAAGCCAACTACACTGGTCAGCTGGGATCGTTAATTAGGCAAAATTTAGAAAAAGATCCTAATTATTATATTCTAAAATTCACAGGAAGACCAATGACTTGTACTGAATTATACGATACGTTAAAAAAAATTGTTAACAACAATGCAGAAAAAAGGGAGGTTTTAACATATGGCGCTTAAGATAGGAGATTACAAAACAGATGTACATAATGATTGGTGTCCTGGATGTGGAGACTTTGGAATTGTAAATGCAATTCAAATGGCATTAGCAGAAATGGAAATTCCTCGACATCAATCTGCAATATTTTCTGGTATTGGATGCTCTGGAAAAACATCTCATTTCATTAATGTATTTGGTGTTCACACATTGCATGGACGTGTTCTAACCTTTGCTCAAGGTGCAAAAATATCAAATCCAAATCTAGAAATTATTGCTGTTGGTGGTGATGGTGATGGTCTTGGAATAGGTGCAGGTCATTTTGTTGCAGCTGGTCGACGTAATGTGAATATGACATACATAATTTTTGATAATGCAGTATATGGATTAACTAAAGGTCAAGCATCCCCTACTCTGAAATTAGGTGAAAAAACTAAATCATTGCCCACTCCAAATACAAATTATAATGTAAACCCAATTGGATTGGCAATTGCTAGTGGGTTCACATTTGCAGCTAGAGGATATTCATATGATGTTCGTCAATTAAAAGATCTAATTGTTGCTGCTGTACAACACAAAGGTTTAGCATTTCTAGATGTTTTACAACCTTGCCCAACATACAATGATATCAATACAAAAGATTGGTTTAGTGGTGAAGATAGAATTGATGAAACAACCAAAAAACCTATGCCCCGTATTTACAAATTAGAAGATACTGATTATGATCCTGTTGTTCACTATAGTGATGAAACTGAATTAAATCAGAAAAAAACACAGGCTATTGTAAAATCACTTGAATGGGATACTAAAATACCAACTGGAATATTTTATAAAAATGAACTAATCACGCCGTACACTAGAAGATTAACAGATAAAATTCCAAATTATGTAGAAAACCCTTCAGCATTACAGAATATCTCAAAAAATAATACTCCTATTACAAAAATTAATCAAATCCTCGATTCATACAAAGTATAGCTACATTGACAAATGATTATTAGATAGTTTTTTCTATTTTATAGCTATTGAATATAACTCACGTAAATAGAATATTTCGGAAATCAATTATTAATGAATTTTTTATTCCTGAATTAACAAAACTTGATTTTAAAAAATCAAATGTTAAACATCCTGAAATCAGTACTGATGGTTTAATGCAATCCAATCTCCTTCATATTTTCTTTGATGTTGAAACTGGTAATGATTACCCTGATGGTGACGAATGGTTTATCGCTGAATTTCTTTTTCCTTACCAAATGAAATTACCTGATACTCTAAAAGGAACTGATTATTTTACAACTATTTCTGTAGAAGAAGGAAATTTTTTTTGGCATCATCGTGAATTAATTCGTTACAAATATGGAAAATCTAAAAAATTAAAGGAGTCACTTGATTTTATAGAATCAAAATACAAAGAATTGCATGAATTAGTTGAACCCCTTGAAAAAGAAATTAAGTAGTTAATTTCCAACCATTTTCTGAATTTACAAACATTTTATTGTCCGTATACGCAGTACTTAATCTCCATCTTGCGACTGCTTGATCAAAACTATATGCCACTTTTTTAACTCCTTTTGGAATTTTATCAGGTTCTAAATGGTATGGTAATAGCTCAACAACAAAATCTATTTTTTCAACTTCCATCTTAAACCATTGACTTTGATCCGATTGAATTATGAAAGTAATATCTGGTTCTCCTGAAAAATTTAATGCAATCCTTATGGCTTTACCATTTCCTCGTCTTCGTTTCATTTCTTTAAAAACTCCTTTTAGTTTATCCCATTCTCTAAAATCAAACCATTTGAAAAATTCCTCATTAAATGAATATGGAAACGATATTTCTAGATGGCTTACAAATTTATCTTCATATGTGTTTTCAATTTCTTCATCTTCTGTTTGAAACCTCTTATCCAAAATACTTGTAATTACATTAATTTCCCACGGAGAAATTCCATAATGTTTCAGGAATAATGGTTGTACTTGATCTGACACGTAGTCTATTCTTATAATTGATAATTAAAGCTTCAAAGAGTATGCAAATATTTCCATAGATACATTGCTCCAACGGTTCCAATCATAAACAGCATTGGTTTCCAAGCAAAAACTGGAATATCTGGAGTAACTAATTTTATTTTATATTCATCTAAAACTTTGTGAACATATTTGCTAATTCTTTTATTTAAAACATCATATTTTATTCCATTTCTCTTTAAAATTGTCTCAATTTCATAGATAACTGCAGTCCGTTGACTGAATAAATGCTGTAAATAATCTCTTGAAATTTCAACTTCGCCCTGAATTGAAATGCTATTTTTTGTATTACTAAATAATCTAACATGCATCTCCCATGGTTTTTTTAATTTTAATGATAAGCCATCTCCAATCTGAAGTGGTTGTTTGTGTTCAAATTTCACTGTAGTAAATCCCTCCTCAAATAGAATTTTCTTCATCTTCTCTGCACTTTCTTTAACGATTAAATGTAATTCTTCCACTCCTGTTTTCTTATCAACATGAATTTTATTATCCTCACCATCTTCAAGTGAAACCGTTTTTGGATATCTGGTCATATATTCCATTTACTCAATTTGAAGAAATCTCATATTTAATACTACATATTAATTTGAAAAACTACGAATGTAGACACATTGTTCATATGGTATTATCATTTCTCTAGGAATAATTTTTCTATTTGTAAGATTGCAGGCTGAATCTCGAACAATTGCTATTGGATGTAAATCATTTCCTTCGCCCATCTCATGATTTGCAATTGATGCTAAATTATCTGCAGTTGCTTGAAATGTAACTTTAAGTGGATTTCCATCAAGATCTTTTTCACCACGTAAATCTTTTGTAGGTTCTATTCCTGCACATGCTATTGCAACTCCTGTCGTACCAATTCTTGCAGGCATCAATCTACTATCTACTATGATTACTCCAACATGTAAATTTAATTCAAGAAAAATTTTCCTTTTTAATTCTTCAGCAAATTTGTATGGCTCATTAGGATATAGAATAATTTTTGTTCCTTTAGAATTTGATTTATCAATTCCTGCATTAGGTGCTAATATGCCATTAGTAGTAGACATGACAAATCCTGCAACTCCTCCTAAAATATTATCTGATTCTCTAAAAACAATCTCCATAAATTTTTCATTAGAATTGAATTTTTTTGCAATTTCTTTTGCTTTGTTACAAACTTTTGAATTATTTATTTCTAAAATTCGTCCCTGAGAATTTGAGATAAATTTACTTGAAATAACTAACACATCTCCATTTTTAATTACAAATTTGTTATATTGTAGAATCTTTTTCAGTTCCTCAAAAAAGCAAAATTTTCCATCCTTTTTCTTACCCGTAAGTGGAATTACTGTCAAATTCATACCTATTTTACATATTATTCTCTAATTATTGTTCTGAAAAGCTTTTAATCTCAATTAATGGCATTGTCGTTCATGAACATAACTGAAAAGATATTGGCACGTGCTTCTGGCAAAACTACTGTGTCTCCAGATGATGTTATTTTTGCTAAAGTAGATAAAGTAATGGTTCATGATGTCTCTGGACCTGGAGTTATGAAGGTTTTTGATAAATTACAAAAACAAGGGATTGATACATCAAAATTACATGATTCATCAAAAGTTTGGATTGCTGAAGATCATTTTGTTCCATCTGCTGAAAAAGTCTCTGCAGAAAATATTGTAAAATTGTCTAATTTCTCGAAAAAATATGATATCAAAAAACATTTCAAGTATGGAATGGGTCAATATGGAATATGCCATACACTTTCACACGAAGAAGCATTGGTAAATCCTGGAGAAGTTTATGTTGGTGGTGATTCACATACTAACACCACTGGTGCATTAGGTGCTTTTGCCTGTGGATTAGGTCATACTGATGTTGCATATGTATTATTAAATGGAGAAATTTGGTTTAAAGTACCTGAAACATACTATTTCAAACTTAATGGAAAATTACCTCCTCATGTAATGGCTAAAGATTTCATCTTAAAGATTATTGGTGATATCGGTAATGATGGCGGAGCATACAATACTATGCAATTTGGTGGAACAGGAATTGATGAGATGTCTATAGAAAGTAGATTAACCTTGGCTAACATGACAACAGAAGCTGGTGCAAAAAATGGTATTATTGAGTCTGATGAAAAAACAGTTCAATATCTAAAAGAAAGAGGCGCAACTAATGCATCAATATTTTGTGGAGATGCTGATGCTAATTATTCTAAAATTTTTGAGTATGACGCATCTGAACTAGAACCTACTGTTGCAAAACCATTTTCTCCTGATAATATTACCATTGCAAGAGAATTATCATCCACTGAATTAGACAAATCATACATTGGTTCTTGCACTGGTGCAAAATATGAAGATCTTTTAGCGGCTGCTAAAATTCTTAAAGGAAGAAAAGTAAAAATACGAACTGAGGTGTTACCTGCTGCAATTTCAATATACAAAAGAGCTGTTAAGGATGGATTAATTGAAATATTTCTGGATGCTGGAGCTACCGTTGGTCCTCCAACATGTGGAGCATGTTGTGGTGCACATATGGGTGTTTTAGCAAAAGATGAAATCTGTGTTAGTACTACAAATAGAAATTTTCCGGGAAGAATGGGTCATGTGGAATCTCAGACATATCTTGCTTCTCCACAAGTTGCTGCCGCATCTGCTGTAACTGGTAAGCTAACTGATCCGAGGGACTTGAATTGATTGGTAATGTAATAAAGTATGAACAGGATAACATCGATACTGATGTCATAATACCTGGAACATATTTAAAAATTCATGATTACAATGAATTGGCAACACATGCAATGGAAGGACTTGATCCTGATTTCCCATCAAAAGTCAAAGATGGTGATTTCATTGTTGCAGGAAAAAATTTTGGTTGTGGTTCTTCAAGAGAACATGCACCAATTGCACTCTCAACATGTGGAATTAAAGCCGTAATTGCTACCTCTTTTGCACGAATATTTTATAGAAATTCTGTTGATGGTGCATTTTTACTCCCAATTGAAATAGATGATGAAACTTATCAAAAGATATCTAATTCTGATCAATTAGAAATTAACATTGAAAATAATCAGATAAAAAATATTACAAAAAATGAAACATACTCTATGAAGCCTTTCTCGGAAATAATTGCAAAAATTATATCTGCTGGAGGTATATTCAAATACAAAAAGTGAATATAGTAAATGACAGAAACATTATTTGAGAAAATTTGGAATTCTCACGTTGTAGTTGAAAGAGAAAATGAACCATCATTGATTTACATTGATCGTCATCTAGTTCATGAAGTAACATCTCCGCAGGCCTTTGATGGACTAAGAGTCAATCATAGAAAGGTTAGACGTCCAGAATTAACTGTTGCCACAATTGATCATAATGTTCCTACTACTGATAGAAGTTTACCCATGATTGACGAAACTTCATCCACACAAATTAAAACTCTAGAAAAAAACTGTAAGGATTTTGGAATAAAGCTATTTGGAATTAATGATCCTAACCAGGGAATTGTACATGTAATAGGACCTCAGTTGGGGATTACTTTGCCTGGTAGCACAATTGTGTGTGGTGATAGCCACACATCTACGCAAGGTGCATTTGGTGCTTTTGCCTTTGGTATTGGAACAAGTGAAGTTGAACATACTCTTGCAACTCAAACACTCTGGCTTGAAAAACCAAAAACCTTTGAAATCTTGGCTACTGGTAAACGTAAAAACCCTTTTGCAGTTACATCTAAGGACATAATCCTAAGTATAATCAAAAAAATTGGAACTAATGGTGGAACAGGTTATGTGTTGGAATATCGCGGTGATGCAATTAGTGATCTATCGATGGAACAAAGAATGACCATCTGTAATATGTCAATTGAAGCTGGTTCTAGAGCTGGTTTAATTGCACCTGATGAAAAAACATTTGATTATATCAATAATAGGGAATACACTCCAAAAAACTTTGATAATTTAGTTGAGGATTGGAAAAATAATTTGATGTCTGATAGTAACTCAAAATTTGATAAAAGTTTCACAATTGATGTTGAAAAAATTGAACCTCAAGTAAGTTGGGGAACAAATCCTGCAATGGTGTCTGATGTGACAGAAAAAATTCCTACTCCTGAAGAGTTTGGTCAGAATAATGAAATACAAATTGAAAGTGCAAAAAAAGCATTAGCATACATGGATCTAGAACCTGAAACTCCAATTGTGGAAATTCCAATAGATAGAGTTTTCATTGGCTCATGTACAAATGCACGCTTAGAAGATTTGATAGATGCTGCAAAGATTGTGAAAGGTAAGGTAGTTAACTCTAATGTCAATGCAATGGTTGTTCCAGGTTCACAAATGGTTAAACATGAAGCAGAAAAATTGGGATTAGATAAAATTTTCAAAGATGCAAATTTTGAATGGAGGGAGTCAGGTTGTAGTATGTGTCTTGGAATGAATCCTGATATTTTGAAACCTGGTGAACGTTGTGCTAGTACATCAAATCGAAATTTTGAGGGACGACAGGGTTCTGGCGGTCAAACACATCTTGTTAGTCCTGTTATGGCTGCAGCTGCTGCAATTACTGGACATTTTGTTGATGTGAGGGAATGGTCTTAATTTGAAACCTTTTTCTAAAATTAATAGCATCGTTACTCCATTTGATAAAGCAAATGTAGATACAGATCAAATAATTCCAAAACAATTCCTCAAATTAATTACAAAATCCGGATTCGGAAAATTTCTTTTTTATGATTGGCGATTTGATCATAATGGACAACCAAAAGGTGATTTTATATTAAATAATCCCGCTTACAAAGATTCTAAAATTTTGATAACAAATGAAAATTTTGGTTGTGGTTCTTCAAGAGAACATGCAGTTTGGGCATTAAAGGATTTTGGATTTAATGTTATCATATCTCCTTCATTTGCAGACATATTTTACAGCAACTGCTTCAAAAATGGAGTTTTACCAATTATCTTGGACATAAAAAATATTAAAAAATTACTAGAAATCAGTGATGAAGTGGAACTAGATTTGAACTCCCAAAAAATCATTTTTGGTAATGAATCCATAAATTTTGAAATTGATTCGCACCGGAAAATTAGATTACTAAAGGGATTAGATGACATAGATCTAACTCTAAAAGAAGATCAAAAAATTGAAAATTTTGAAAAAAATTCTTCTACTGTATCAATATTTTAATAAGCACAAAAAATTTTCACTGAAAGACTATCGGTATGATTTTTGTTTTCTTCTTCTTGCACCAGGGCCGCCAAACTTCTTTGGTTCTTTTCTCCTTGCATCTCCACTGATCAAATATTTATCATAATCTGCAATTTTCTCTCTTAATTGTTGACGAGTTGTTTTGTTGAATGGATGATCTTTTGGTTCTTTTTTAGATTTTGTCCAACCACTTAAAGCTCTTGACATTGCAGTAGCAGATGCATATGCTTGTCCCATAAATCCTCCACCTCTAACTCTTATTGAAATATCCACTTTATCTCTAATCTCTTCACCAACAATTTCTAATGGAGCTAAAATCACTTCTCTTGAAGATTCCGGTTCAATCATCTCAAGTGGAATATTGTTTATTCTAATTTTTCCTACACCTTTTGTAATGTATACATGTGCACTGGATGTTTTTCTTGACGCATAGTAAATCTCAGTCTTAGGAATCAAAAGTTTGTTCCTCCAATGTACCTACTTATTTCTGCCATTGTTGTATATCTTGATGTATCATGTCTTATCTTTGCCTTTTCAAATTGAATTTTTTCTAGACCTTTCACTTCTTTTGGAACTCCAATGTAAGTTCTTAATCGTGATAAATCAGTTTTTCCAGATGGTTTATCTTCATATGGAAGCATTCCTCTAATCATTCTTGCAATTACAGTATCTGGTCTTCTAGGATGTTTAGGTCCATGTTTGTAATTGATGATACTGTTAATTTTCAAAAATTCTTCATATTCTCCAACGATGCTTGCTTTTTTCCCACTCATCATAATTCTATCACAATTAACTACTGAAACTCTATTTCCTTTTCTTAATAATTTTGCAACATTTGATGCAAGTCTTCCTGCAATCAAATTTGTACCATCAACAACTATTGGTTTACTCAAGTCAATGACTTGTTGTTGTTCGGTTTGAGATTTTCTGTTATTCCATTTAGCCAATTATTTTAACTCCTTTACCTGTTGGAAATTTTTCAATCATTTTTGAAAATTCTAAGACTTCTCCACCTGATTCTATAATTTTTTTTGCGGCAGAATTTGAAATAGATAATGATGAAACTGAAACTTTATGTGAAATATTACCTGTTCCTAAAATTTTACCCGTAATGACTACTGCATTCCCATCTTCTGTCGTCTGATTAATTTTGGTAAGATTCACGATTTTTTGATTTGATCTTGATTTTTGAACATAATTTGCGACTTTTGCCCAAATTGGCGCATCATTCTCTTTAGATGCTTTCTTCAAGATTTTCAGCATATTTACTTTAGCTTGTGTCGCCATAAGTCAAATCGCCATTTTACCCAAATATAATATGATGTCTTACTTAATCTCAGACATGATTGTCTTAAATTCGGACAATCTGTTTGATAATTGTTCTACACTTGATAATATGATGTGTTTTGGATCAAGCGCTCCTGTTGATTCCACTGTTAAAACTCTCTCATCATCTTTTTCAGACTCAGTTAATGTCACAATATTTGCTGAATTCCATCTTGCATGTTCTGTTCCTTTACCCAATCTTGCATATGCTTCGAACTTTAATGATTGACCTGGTGCAAGAGTAACTATTGGAATATCATTTGATGTAGGGATTATACTGTCATCTTGTGATTTCAAATCTCCTGATAGAATTGTTCTTGTTTCATCAAAAACACCTGAATCCAATGTGAGCATTATCTTGTCACTCTCATTTCCATGCTTAGACGCTTCCAAATCGGTCTTTAAAGGAATCAATCCCACTCTATGAGCGACACCTTCATCTGCTAACACTGATGAATTATCTAAGACATCTATACTTTCAACTGCGTAAATTGGAACTCCATTTAGACAAATTCTTCTTAATGCATTTGCATATTGAAGTGGAACACCCTTAATCTTTACAGATACTTTCTGTTCATTTTCATTAATAATTTCTAGAGACAAATCTTAATCAAAAAATATATTGTACTAATAAAAATGTAGTACTTTTTTCATCAGAGATAAATACGAATGTGCTTTGATCCCTATATTATGGATAAAGTTACTGTTGTCAAGTATAGTTTTGAGAATGAAAAATTTGAAATATTAGTGAAGCCTGATCCTGCGTTTGATTACAAATTAGGCAAAATTTCTGAGATATCAAAAATACTCATCTCTGACGAAATATACACTGATTCTGGAAAAGGCAAACGTGCATCTAGCGAACTACTTTTCAAAGTCTTCAAAACCGATGATTCAACAAAAATAGCTGAAATTATGATGCAAAAAGGGGAACTAAATCTTACTATTGAACAAAGAAAAAAAATGACTTCAGACAAACGCAAACAGATTGTCACTTTTATTGCTAAAACATATGTTGATCCTAAAACACATTTTCCACATCCTCCATTAAGAATTGAACAAGCAATGACCGATGCACGTGTTTCAGTTGATCCATTCAAAAATCCTGATGAACAAATTAAAGATATTGTTGAAAAACTACGACCTGTTATTCCATTGAAAACTGAAAATTTAACTCTTGAAATTTCTGTCCCTGCGCAATTTGTGGCACAATCTTACACTGTGCTAAAATCAACTGGCAGTCTAAAAAAAGAAGATTGGCAACCAAATGGCTCATTAAAAGCAATACTTGAAATACCCGCTGCCGCAAGACCAAACGTGATCGACAGACTAGGCGCAATTACAAAAGGTACTGCTAACGTTGAGGTACAAAAATGAGTGGTGAAAAAAAACGTCATGTAATTCCTGGCGAAGTAATCACATCTGGTCCTTATAGAGCTGAGCAAAACACTATTCAGGTCGGAGATAATATTGTATCTACTATTATTGGTTTATCTGATGTACACGATGGCAGTGTTAGAGTAATTCCTCTTACTGGTGGTTACATGCCAAAAGATGATGATTTAGTAATTGGAAAAATTGCATCTCATTCTTCATTATCTTGGACTGCAGACATTAATTCTTGTTACGTTGGGATGCTTCCTGCCAGTGATGTTTTCGGTAGAGATTATTCTTCAAGCTCTGATGATATGACTGCTAAATTAGCTAAAGGTGATTTGATTGCTGCAAGAATTGTAAATGCTGATAAAACCCGTGATCCACTTATTACAATTAGCGGTCGTGAATTAGGTAAGATTGATTCAGGCGAATTAGTAAAAATCTCTCCAAATAAAGTACCCCGATTAATTGGTAAACGTGGTTCAATGATACAAATGATTGAATCATCAACTAATAGTCAAGTTACTATAGGTCAAAATGGATTACTTGTTGTTTCTTCTGATGATCCAAATGGATTATTAAAGGCGGTACAGGCAATTGAATTGATCGAAGAACAAGCACATGTTGCAAATTTAACTGATCAAGTAAAAGAAATGTTGGAATCAAAAAGTGAATAAAAATGGGCGGAAGAGACACAGATATTGTATTATTAGATGAAAACGGGATTCGTTGTGATGGAAGAAAAGTCAACGAAACCAGAAAAGTCACCATCAAAGCAGGAGTTTTAAAAAATGCTAATGGTTCTGCATACATTGAATTTGGTGATAATAAAATTCTCGTAGGTGTATATGGTCCTAGAGATGTACATCCAAAACATATGTCTGATACTGACACAGGAATTTTACGTTGTAGATATCACATGGCTCCATTTTCTGTAGGAGAACGAAAAAACCCTGCACCATCAAGAAGGGAAGTTGAAATTAGTAAAGTCATCAAAGAAGCATTAGAACCGGCAGTCATGCTAAAAGAATTTCCTAGAACTGCGGTTGATGTTTACATGGAGATCTTACAAGCAGATGGTGGAACAAGATGTGCTGCACTAACTGGTGCATCTGTTGCATTAGCTGATGCAGGAATTCCAATGCGTGATCTGGTAGCAGGTTGTGCTGCTGGTAAAGCTGCTGATGCTGTAATATTAGATGTGAATAATGAAGAAGACCAAGCGGGTCAAGCAGATCTTCCAATTGGTTATATGCCAAATTTGAAAAAAATTACTTTATTACAATTAGATGGTGTATTGACTCCTGAAGAGTATAAACAGTGTATTGAAATTGGAATTGACGGTTGTAATCAAGTCTATGAAATACAGAAAAAAGCATTACAAGACAAATTCTTTTCAAATGGTGAGAAACAATGAGTGACGGTTTAATTATTGATCAATTGAAAAAAACTCAAATTCTTGAATTACTTCAAGAAGGAAAACGTGTTGATGGTCGTCAATTTGACGAACCACGTAAATTATCTATAGACATTGGAGTAATTCCAAAAGCTGAAGGTTCAGCACGTGCAAGATTAGGTGATACAGAAGTTGTAGCCGGAGTAAAAATTCAACCGGAACGTCCATTTCCAGATACTGGAGATAAAGGAATGCTAATTTGTACTGCAGAAATATTACCAATAGCACATCCTTCTGCTGAAACTGGTCCTCCACAACCACCTGTTGTTGAATTGGCAAGAGTCACTGATAGGGGAATACGAGAAAGTGGAATGTTAGATATGAAACAACTTGTTTTAGAAAAAGACAAATCTGTCATTGGTATATTTTGTGATAATGCTGTAACTGATCATGATGGTAATTTGTTTGATGCGTGTTCTTATGCATCAACTGCTGCAATAAATTCATGTAAGATTCCTAAATATGAAATGCAAGATGAAAAACCTGTAAAAATTGAAGGTGAATTCATTGAACCTCCTATTACAACTTTGCCTGTATCTGTAACAATGGCAAAAATAGGTGATTTCATTGTGGTTGATCCTACCATTGAAGAATGGGGTATCATGGATGCACGAATTACAATTACATCTAATTCTGATGGAAATGTGGTTGCACTTCAAAAAGGTGGTTCAGATGGATTTACTCAAGAAGAATTAATCAAATGTGCTGAGATATCAATTAAGGTTGGCAGTAAGATACGAGAGATTATAAAAGAATCAAAATAATGTGATAATTAGAATGGCAAAAAAACAAACTACCCTAAAAGGACTTGGTCCACGATATGGAATTAAAATTCGTAAGCAATTTACTCAAGTCCATCATTTGATGAAGAGTAAAAGAAAATGTCCTGAATGTGGTGGTTCTATAATCCGTGAAGCAGTTGGAATTTGGATTTGTAAAAAATGTGGAATTAAAATAGCTGGAACTGCATATGACGTTAAGCTTTAACGCAAAAATTCAATTCTCTTCAGATAAAGAAAATTCTTCAATATACCATTCAATTAATACTGATAATGAATTTTATCCAGAAAACCCTACAAAAACAAAAATTTCTCTTGATAAGGAGATTATCATAGAACTAGAATCAAATCATCTGCCACATCTACGTGCGAATCTAAATTCTACCTTACGCTTGTTACAGGCCTCTTATGATACCATAAACTCTGTAAAGGTATAATAAAACAACAATAAATCCTAAACTATGTCTGCAGGACAACAAATGCCTCCTTGGTTACAAGAACAAATCGCAAAAATGCAACAATCTCAACAAAATCTACAATCAATTCTAATGCAAAAACAACAAGTTGAGATGGAAAATGTAGAATCTGACAGAGCTTTAGAAGAATTAAAAAAAGCATCTGACGATGACCAAGTTTTCAAATATGCCGGCTCAATCCTAATCAAATCTAACAAGAAATCTCTGATTGATGAATTGGAAGAAAAAAAGGAATTATCTAAAACAAAATCCACTGTCTTGGCAAAACAAGAAGAACGACTAAAAACTAGTCTTCAAGAACAAGAACAAAAAATCCAGGAAATGTTAAAGAACCCAAATCCTCCTAACGCTGATAAATCATCATCATAGCGCCTTAACAAATTTTAACATAGATACTATAACCTAATTATGAAAATTGAACAATTACGAATCATTGTTGATGAGCGAGAAAAAAAGAGCGGTATTCCAAAACTTTTATCTTCAATTGGGGTAAAAACTGAAATCAAAACACTTCCAATAGGTGATTACATTGTTGCTCCAGAAACTGTAGTTGAGAGAAAAAGTATAAGCGATTTACTCTCTTCTGTATTTGATGGTCGTTTATTTGATCAATGCAGTAGACTAATTGAACACTACCAACATCCTGTCTTACTGGTAGAAGGAAATGTAGATGAAATTGAACAATTAACTGACAATCCTTTAATATTTTATGGAGCGCTGGCTACTGTTGCACTAGAATTTAAAATTCCAATTATTCCAACTCCAAGTGCAATACACACTGCCAAATTATTAGTATCACTTTCTACTCGAAAAGAACTAACAAAAGGTCCTTTTCTTAAAAAAATTAAAAAATCAAACAATGTTGAAAAACAACAACTTTCTGTTTTGTGTAGTCTGCCTGGAGTTGGTGAAAAGTCTGCAATCCGGTTACTAGAAAAATTTGGAACTCCTCTTAATGCATTATGCGCTCCTATTACTGAGCTTGCAAAAACTCCTGGATTGGGTGAATCAAAAGCAAAAAAAATTAAAAAAATGCTACAAAATAAGAACAAAAATTATAAGAAATCTGGGCAAAAAACATTACATGAATCCTAGATTGATTTTTTAATTAATTTTCTATTCAATTTGTTTCCGCATATAGGACATTCTTTTTCTTTTGAAAATTCTTTTCCACATATTGAACAATAGCTAATCCATTTTCCAACAGTGTTGATACCTTGAGTCATGAGTGAATCTGTTTTGATTTTCAATTGTTTAGCAACATTTGTAACTGCAAAATCATCTGTAATTAATCCAATTTTATTTTCTAAGGCTAATGCAATAATTGATACATCTTGTTCAGAAATGGTTACGCTATCTCCTGTTCTTTCTGCTGCATCTCTTACAACATTAATGGAATCTTTGCTTGGATCTCTTATTTGAAGTCTACCTGTTTGTTGTAGCATCTCAAGTGCCCCTTGCTTTCTCTTAATATGTTGTATTTCGTCATACACTGTATTAGTTGTCATGAAAGAATCATTAGATACAAACGGTATTCCTGCATAAAATGCAGTAGCATCTAAAACTCTAAAAACCAAGTTTATTCATTTGTCTTAGACCCTTTTTCTTTAATCGAACAAAAACTGCCTGCTTCTTAAATTTCTTGATAGTAATTTTTTGGTCAATTTCTGATGATTTTATCATCTGTGCATCCATTACTATATTACAATCATGTGAACAATTTATCTCAATTTTTTCATCTGGTACAACAATTGATGGTAGTCTATGTACTGGTGCAACAGGTGTTATGATCAGCACATCTAAACTTTCATGTAGCAATGGACCTCCAATTGAAAAAGAATGACCTGTAGAACCACTAGGTGTTGAAATTATCACTCCATCCATTTTCTGTTTTACAGTATCGCTTTGAAATTTAATTTCAAATTCTGCAGTCTTTGTTAGATTTTTACGATTAATGTAAATTTCATTTAATGCAGGTGCAAATTCTTCCCCATTACATGATGCAACAACTCTAGTTCTTTTATCTAACCAAATTTGGTTTTTTGTAATCGCGGTCATTGCATCATCAAAATCATCCAATGTAATTTCTGATAGAATTCCTCTATTTCCTCCAACGTTAATTGTTAAAATTGGAGTTTCATTTCGTAGATTCCTAAAGGCTCTCAATGTTGTCCCATCTCCTCCTAACGTAACCACCAAATCTAATTTTATTTTGGACAACTCTTCAAGTGATTCTACTTTTTTAGCTCCTGAAACAGAAACTGGTGAAATTGTATAGATGCTGATCTTTTTTGCTATTAACTTCTTTGAAATCATCTCTGCAGCATCTTCAGAAACTTTTGAGCCAAATTTGCTTACAATTGCTACTTTGTTTAGTTTCAAGCAGTCTCTTCAACCTATATCGTGTTTAAAAATGATCGTGCCTTATTCATGAACAACTGTCAAATCCTAAACATATCTCAGTCAATGATTTTATTGGATTAATAATTCCAACATATTCCAACAAATTACCTTGTAACGCCCTAAAATTTGTCAGTCTCACGCAGAAATAATACACTAAAAACTATTTTATGTATATTTTATATTAATAATGCCTTATTCATTAATCGATATGTTGAATAATTCCAAAAAATTATTTTCAAACGCAAAAAAGGTAATTCCTTCTGGGGTTAACAGCCCCGTACGTTATTTTGAACCATATCCATTCTTTGTAAAACGTTCACATGGCTCATCTTTATGGGATGAAGATGGAAATAGATTTATTGATTTCTGTAACGGTTATGGCGCATTATTGTTAGGTCATACAAGAAAAGAAATTATTAATGCAGTATCAAACCAAATGAAGAAAGGTACTTTATACACTGCCCCAACTTCCTTAGAAATTGACTTATCAAAATTAATCATAAATAATTTTCCATCAATTCAAAAAGTACGAACTGTAAACACTGGTGCAGAAGCTACTATGACTGCAATTCGACTCGCAAGAGGCTTTACAAAAAAGAAAAAAATCATAAAGTTTGAAGGATGCTATCATGGTGCATATGATACTGTTCTAGTAAAAGCGGGTTCTGGATCTGCACATAATGGAATATCTGTATCTGATGGTGGATTAGACGAAATTTCTCGTAATACATTGGTAGTTCCTTACAATAATACGGATGAACTTGAGAAAATTTTATCTAAAAATAAAGATGTAGCAGGACTAATTGTTGAACCAGTATTAGCAAACATGGGGTTAGTTCTTCCTGAAAAAAACTTTTTAAAAGATTTAAGAAAAATTACCACGCAATATGATATTCCATTAATATTTGATGAAGTAGTAAATGGATTTAGAATTTCTGAAGGTGGTGCTCAACAGAAATTTGGAATTAAACCTGATATTACAACTCTTGGGAAGGCACTGGGAAATGGATTTGCTATATCTGCGGTGGGTGGTAAAAATGAAATAATGAATCTTCTATCTCCTGGCGGTAAAGTATATCAAGCAAGCACCTTTGCGGGTAATCCAATTTCTGTTGCAGCGGCAATTAGCTCAATTAAAACCATTAATAAAACCAAAAATAAATTGTATCCAAAATTAGAACGTTATTGTAAAATGATGGTTGATGAAATAGATGATCTTGCAACTGATTATAGAATACCACACACAATTAACTCAATTTCATCAATGTTTCAAATATTCTTTACAAATCAAAAGGTTATTGATTACAAATCCTCAAAAAAATCAAGTACAAAAAAATTCCATAAGTTATTTACAAACTTACTTAAAAATGACATATTCATTGCTCCCTCTCAATATGAAACTGTATTCTTATCTGATGCACACACTGATCAAGATATTACAAAAGCATTAGGTGCTTATGGTTTATCATTAAAGGCAATGAAAAATTGAATTACAAATTAGGTACACGTGGTAGTAGATTATCTCTTTCACAAACAAATTGGGTTTTAGACGAACTCAAAAAAACTAATTCATCATTATCATTTGAAATTGAAAAAATCACGACACAAGGTGATACTGATACAAGACCATTATTTGCAATGGAACAAAAAGGAATCTTTGAAAAAGAAATTGATCGTGCAGTGTCTGAAAAAAGAGTGGATTTTGCTGTTCATAGTATGAAGGACGTTCCTTCAACTTTAGACTCTTCACTTATTATTGCATGTGTCCCAAAACGTGAATCTGTAAATGATGTCTTGATTACAAATGATGGATTCACACTAGATTCTATTCCGTCTGGTTCTACAATTGGGAGCAGTAGTCTAAGACGTGCAGTTCAAATTTCAAGAAAACGTCCTGATCTAAATGTTAAACCAATTAGAGGTAATATTGAAACAAGAATTAACAAAGTTACTGAAAAAAAAATTGATGGTATTGTTCTTGCAAAAGCTGGAATTTCTAGATTATGTGTAGAAGTAAAACACTCTATATTATCTAAAGATGAATTTCTTCCATCACCAGGTCAAGGTGCATTAGCTATCATCTGTAGAAGTGATGATTCAAAAACAATTGAAATGTTAAAAAAAATTGAAGACAAAAATTCTCGAATTGAAATAGAAGCTGAACGTTCATTATCTGAACACATTGATTCTGGTTGTAGATTCCCTGTTGGGGCTTATGCTTCTGTAAAGTCAGATTCATTAATTCTAAAAGTAGGTGTTTATTCTATGGATGGAAAAAAATCAATTCTCATAGAAGAAAACGGCACAATTGATAATCCTTTAGAACTGGGTAAAAAAATTGGAAATAAGTTAAAGTCACAGGGTGTATCCGAGATTGCTTCTAATTGGAGAGAAAAACTGGAAGAGTGGAATAACCAATGACTGGAAAAGTGTATTTAGTTGGTGCAGGACCTGGAGATCCAAAATTAATTACATTGCGTGCAGTTGAATTATTAAAAGTAGCAGATGTTGTTCTTTATGATCGACTAGTTAGTAAAAAAATAATTTCTATAATTCCAAAACGCACAAAAGTAATTTACGTTGGTCGTGCAGTTGGTGATGATACACGACATCAAGATGGAACAAATGAATTAATGGTAAAGTATGCAAAATTAAACAAAATTGTTGTTAGACTGAAGGGTGGTGATCCAATTATCTTTGGACGTGGTGGAGAAGAAGCAGAATTTTTGAAATCATTTAAAGTAAAATATGAAATAGTTCCTGGAATCACTTCTGGAATTGGCTCTGCAACGTACGCTGGAATCCCATTAACACATAGAAAATTTGCATCATCTGTAGTATTTGTCACTGGTCACGAGGACCCAGAAAAAAATGAGGAAATTGTAAAATGGAAAAAACTTGCAAAATCAGTTGATACTATTGTTATAATGATGGGTCTTTCAAGACTTGGAATCATATCAAAACAACTTATTGAAGGCGGAATGAAAAAATCAACTCCTGTTGCAGTTATTCAAAATGGAACAACACCAAAACAAAAAATGATTGTTGGTACTTTGACTAATATTGCAAACAAAGTTAAAAAAGAAAAAATATCCCCTCCTGCAAATATAATTATAGGTGAAGTTGTTAATCTACATAAAATTATAGGATGGAAAAAATGAGTCAAGAAAAAACCATTGCCATCACCCGTTCAAAAGATGACTCTGAAGAATTCATTGAATTAATTACAAAACATGATGCAATTCCAATCACTCTACCAACTATTGAACTTGTTAGTAAGGGTGAGAAAATCGTTGATGAATTCTTAAATTCTGTAAAAACTGAAAATCCGGATTTTTCTGTTTTTATGAGTTCCAAAGCTGTAAAATTATTAATTGAAAGTTCCAAAAAAACATCAAAATTTGATGAACTACAACTTGCAATTGCCAATACCATTGTAATCGCAGTTGGTCCTAAAACTAAAGATGCACTAGAAAATGAAAACATCAAAGTTTCATACATGCCAACAAGATACTCTTCTGTTGGTGTTGGGGAGGTTTTTACAAAATTAAACGCTGTTGGGAAAAAGGTAATTGTTCCTAGAAGTGGTGCCTCTACCCCATTTCTTAAGGATCTTCTTGAAAAAATTGGACTTGAAATTATTGAATTATATCTTTATGATGTATGTGCATTTAGCGATACTTCTCAATGGAATGAATTTAGAACTCTTTTTTCACAAAATTCTATTGATGGATTAATATTCACAAGTGCTTCTTCTGTTAGAGCATTTTTTGAAATAATGACAAAAGACTTTGAACATTCTCAGCTTTTAGAAAACCTAGACAAAACTAAGGTGATATCAATTGGTCCATTCACTGCAGATGAACTAAAAAAATTCAATGTCCAAAATATTATTGCTGATGTTCATACTGTAGCTGGCTCTGTTGATGTAATTGTTAATGAACTCTCATTAGCTTGACCTATTTAGCCTAGCCTAAATTTACTCGGATTTTTATAATAACGTCGTTGTATTTTGTTTATGGCAACAGAAAACTTTGATATGGATTATTCCAAATATGATTTCAAAGACTCTACTGAAATGTATGTACACTTGAGCAAAAAAGGTCTTTCAAAAGATACTGTAATTGGAATTAGCAAAATGAAAGATGAACCACAGTGGATGTTAGATTTTAGATTACGATCGTATGAAGCATTCATGAAAAAACCTATGCCAAAATGGGGTGCAGATCTCAGTCATATTGATTTTCAAAATATTTACTATTATGCAAAAGCTTCAGAAAAAACCGAAAAAAATTGGGATGATGTCCCTGAAGATGTAAAAAACACATTTGATAAACTAGGTATCCCTGAAGCAGAAAAAAAATTCCTTGCTGGTGTAGGTGCTCAGTATGAATCTGAAGTAGTTTATCATAGTCTGAGAGAGGATTTAGCAAAACAAGGTGTTCTATTTTTGGATACTGACAGTGCTCTAAAAGAACACCCCGAAATATTCAAAAAATACTTTGGAAAAATGATTCCTCCAGAAGATAACAAATTTGCCGCATTAAACAGTGCAGTATGGAGTGGTGGTTCATTCATCTACATTCCTCCTGGTGTTAAAGTTGACATGCCATTACAAGCTTACTTTAGAATTAATGCAGAAAATATTGGTCAATTTGAAAGAACATTGATTATTGCTGATGAAGGATCTGAAGTTCATTACATTGAAGGATGTACTGCCCCAGTTTACTCATCTGAATCATTACACTCTGCTGTAGTAGAACTGGTTGCACACAAAGATGCAAAATTAAGATATACTACAATTCAAAATTGGAGTAACGACGTATACAATCTTGTTACTAAACGTGCTTATGCATATGAAGGTGCATCAGTTGAATGGATTGATGGTAATATTGGAAGTAAAATTACAATGAAGTATCCTGGAATCTATTTGATGGGCCAAAAAGCTTATGGTGAAACTTTGTCTATTGCTTTTGCAGGAAAAGGTCAACATCAAGATACTGGTGCAAAAATGGTTCATCTAGCACCTAATACAACATCTAAAGTTACCTCCAAATCTGTTAGTCGTTCTACAGGTCGTTCAACATACAGGGGATTACTCAATGTTGCAAAAGGTGCAACCAATGTAAAATCGACTGTTAGATGTGATGCATTACTATTAGATGAAACATCCAAGACTGATACTTATCCCTACATGGAAATTAATCAAGAAGATGCAACTATAACTCATGAAGCTACAGTTGGAAAGATTGGAGATGAACAAATTTTCTACTTGATGACTCGAGGCTTTACTGAAGAAGAGGCATTAACTCTAATTGTTAATGGCTTTATGGAACCATTCACAAAAGAACTCCCAATGGAATATGCAGTAGAATTAAACAGACTCATCAAATTAGAGATGGATAATTCAGTCGGTTAGAATTACTTTATCGTGATAAATCATGGAACAAACTCTGTCCTCTATTCAAAATTCTCTACTTGAAGAGATTTCATCATCAAAAAACGAACCTAACTGGCTTAAAGAATATAGAAAAAATTCGCTTAGTATATACAATGAATTACCGACTGAAGTATCTTCTCTTTACAATAAATACACTGATGCAAAACGTATGGATCCAACTAAGGTTTCATTATCCATAACCTCTGATTCTAAATTACCTGATTTTCTTTCAAAACGTGTTGAAGAAGTAAAAAAAGAAAATGGACTGATACAAGTAGGAACAAATGTAATATCCGCTAATTTATCTGATGAATTAAAATCAAAAGGTGTTATAGTTTCATCCATTGACGATGCATTAAAACAACATCAGGAATTAATAGAAAAAACAATCAAATCATCAAATTCTAATGAAGATAAATATACTGCACTAAATAATGCTGCATTTAATTCTGGACTTTTTGTATACATACCAAAAAACCAAATCATAGATGAACCCATTCATCTATTTTCTTGCCTATCTGAAGATGGATTGTCCACAATATCTAGAAATGTTATAATTGTTGAAGATAACTCTAAAGCAAATATTGTTCAAGAATTATACTCTCCACAAAATGGACAACAACAAGCATACCTTGAATTATTGAATACAACTATTGGTGCAAATAGCAGTCTTGATGTTACGTCACTTCAAATGATGGATCAGTCATCCATTAACTTCTCTACAAGAAGTTCACATCTTGCACAAGATTCAAAGATTAATTGGTATCTTGGGCTATTTGGTGCAATGTTGTCTAGATATAGAATTAACTATAATCTTAATGGAACTGGTGCTGTTGCAACGGATTCTGAAGTTGCATTTGGAAATAATGAACAATCATTTGATCTAAATACAATTGTAAATCATAATGAACAATCTACTGAAGGAAAAGTTGTAGAAAAATCAATTCTAAAAAACAAATCAAAATCTTTGTTCAAAGGAATGATCAAAATAAATGAAAATGCAGCTCACTCCAATTCATTTCTCTCTGGTCGTTCTATTTTATTAGATAAAGATGCAAAATCTGATGCAATTCCTGGATTAGAGATTCTTACAAATGATGTAAAAGCGACACATTCTGCATCTGTTGCACAAATGGACGAAGAACAACTCTTCTATTTAGGAACACGTTGTCTAAGCAAACCTGAAGCTGAAAGAATTATTGTAGAAGGATTTTTGGAACCAATGTCACGTTCAATGTCTCATCAAGTACGTGCTTGGATTGCATACTTAATTGAATCAAAATGGGAAGGAAAAGAATTATCAATTAACAACGATGAACAATTGAAAGCACTAGTTGAGATTGAAGAAACTCGATATAATGAAAATGCTGAAATTGAACAACACTACAAGTATCGGTAAAATAAAATGGCTGATTGGATAAAGGCATGCAGTACTGGTAGTTTAGGTCAAGGTGAAATGTTTAGTTTTGATCATAATGAAAAAAAATTACTCTTAACAAATATCAATGGAAAACTATTTGCAACTGATAGGATATGCACTCATGCAGAAGCTGATTTAGCTAATGGAATATTGACAGAAAATGGACTAACTTGCCCGTTACATCTTTCGGTATTCAATATGGATGATGGTAAACCTCAAAACCTTCCTGCTGAAAACCCATTACAAACTTACAGAATAAAAATAGAAGATAATGATATCTTAATTGAGGTGTGAATAATGCAAGCAACAACAAGTTCATTTGAGGATCTAAGAAATGACTTTCCTGTTTTAAATAGACGAGTTAGAGATAATAAAAAATTAGTATATCTTGATAATGCTGCAACTACACAAAAACCTAATCAGGTTATCGATGCAATCTCTGATTATTATAAAAATCATAATTCTAATATTCATCGAGCTGTTCATGCTTTAGCTGAAGAATCGACTGAGGCTTTTGAAGAAACTAGGGATAAAGTAGCAAAATTTCTTAATGTTGAAGATTCACAAGAGATTATTTTTGTTAGAGGTACCACTGAAGGAATAAATCTTGTAGCGTATGCTTGGGGACGTGATAATATTAAGGAGGGAGACATAATTGTTACTACAGAATATGAACATCATTCAAATATTGTTCCATGGCAATTACTAACTCAAGAAAAAAAAGCAAAACTCAAGTACATTGACATTGATGACAATGGGGAATTAATGCTTGAGCAATTGGATGATTATCTATCAACTGGAAAAGTGAAACTAGTTACATTTAGTCACATGTCAAATGTTTTAGGAACAATTTCTCCGGTCAAAGAAATTGTTTCAAAATGTAGATCTGTAGGAGTTAAAGTTTTGATTGATGGTGCACAATCTGTTCCACATATGAAAATTGATTTAACTGATTTAAATTCTGATTTCTATGTTTTTTCTGCACATAAAATGTTAGGTCCAACTGGAGTCGGTGTTTTATGGGCCAAAAAAGAAATTCTTGAAAAAATGAGTCCATTCCTTGGAGGTGGTGATATGATTCGTGAAGTACACAAGTATGAAACAACGTGGAATGATTTACCATACAAATTTGAGGCAGGCACTCCAAATATTGCAGATGTAATTGGATTTGCAAAAGCAATCGAATATCTTGAAAAAATTGGTATGGATAATATTCGAAATCATGAATTAGAATTAACTAAATATGCACTAGATGAAATGAAAAAAGTTCCTGGAATTACATTGTATGGAACAAAAGAACCTGAAAAGAGAGGTGGTGTTGTTTCTTTTAATTTCAACGATGTGCATCCACATGATGTTGGAACTATTATTGATAAAGAAGGTGTTGCAATACGTTCTGGTCATCATTGTGCACAAGTATTAATGGAAAAACTCAATGTTGCTGCAACTAATCGTGCAAGTTTTTACATTTACAACACAAAAGAAGAGATTGATGTATTAATTTCTTCATTACAGCATGTTGCAAAGGTGTTCAAATTATGAGTGGTGATCCAATTTACACTGAAATGATAATTGAATATTCTCGTAATCCTTCAAATTATGGAAAACTTGAAGATGCTCATATACACAGACATGATAGTAATCCTTTATGTGGTGATAGTATTGATCTTTATCTGAATATTGATGGTGATAAAATTAGTGATATCAAATTTGATGGAAAAGGATGTGCGATTTGTATGGCATGCTCTTCAGTTCTAACTGAAATGATAAAAGGGAAAACTCTTGATGAAGTCAAAAAATTCACAAAAGATGAATTGTTATCTGAATTGGGTCTGGAACATCTAATCAAAACAAGTCCTGTCAGAATAAAATGTGCGTTATTATCTCTTAAAACTCTCAAATTTGGAATTTATTCATATTTTGTTGATAAGTTGAAAGATTCTGAATCTGCAGGAAACTTAAATGAAGAGGCTGCTAATCTATACTAGTATGACAAATTCAACAGTACTTCAAATTAGAAAAATAATATTTGAAAATTTTAATGAAATAGATTTACGTTTCAATAATGATGAAATCTATGAATTACTGAAAAAAAATGAAATTTTTGATCAATCTCAAACAATTGATGACTTGGAAAGTGATTTCAAAAAAATTGAGAATGATGGATTAGTTCGTTGTATTGCACAAAACTTCACAACTCAATGGTTTAAGATATTCGATGATGTTGAAAAAATTACTTGTAATTCTTGTAATACTGAAATTTATCTAGGTAAAGAGGAATCTAGAGTTTGCCCAAATTCGGATTGTAATTCTAATCTTTAGTATGTTTTTCTGCAGCATCTTCTAGGCATTTTATCATGGGTAATTTTTGCCCTGTCAGATATCTTACCAATGCCCCGCCTGCAGTACTAATGTGATTTACTTTTTCAGTTAAATTATACTGTCTGAGTGCAGATGTCAAATGTCCGCCACTAATTATTGATGTTGCCATGGATTGTGATATTGCTTCTAGCATAGATTTTGTACCAAATTGGAAATTCTCTTTTTCAAAGAATCCTGCAGGTCCACTCATGAATACAGTTCCTGCACTTGAAACAATTCTTGAATAATGCTCCAAAGTCTTTGTTCCAATATCAAATATTTCATCATCTTTTGCTAAATCTCTTACATCTATCTCTACTCTTTCTCCATCTTTATTCACTGCAATATCTACTGGTGTTGAGAATACATCTGGATGTTCCCCAATTAATGAATGGGCTTTTGCAACCATCTCGTCTTCATCTTTAATATTCAATGGAAATTTTATTCTTCCCTGTGCTCGTAAAAAGACATTAGCAATTACTCCAGTAAGCAATACATGGTCTGCACGTTCTTTTTTGATTAGTAATTTTATCGCTTTTAGTCTATCATCAACTTTTGCTCCTCCTAGCACCACTGTAAATGGAGACTTTGCAACTGTAAGTATATTATCTAATTGTTTAACCTCTCTCTCTAACAAGCGACCTGCACAAGTTGGTAACACTTGAGCAAAGCCTACCAATGATGGATGTGTTCTATGTGCACTTGGAAAAGAATCTAAAATAAATAAGTCAAATAAATCCTTTAACCTCTGTACCATAATTGTTCTTGCACTCTCTTCTAATGAAAATTCATAATTTTCTTCAGCACACAATCTCAGATTATCAAGTAGGATTATCTCATTATCACTCATTTTCTTAATTTCTTCTTGTGCTAATGATCCAATAACATCTGCAACATACCTTACTTTTTTATTTGAAAATTTTTCTAATTGTTTTGCATGTTCTTCCATTCCTACAAAATCTCCTCTACCCACTCTCCCTTGATGAGATATAACGACAACTTTTGCTCCATCTAGTGCATTTATTGTCTCAACTACTTCTTCAATTCTTTTTGTCCCTAAAATTTCTCCTGTATCTGGATGAATTGGGCAGTTCATATCTACGCGAAGTAGCACAGTTTTTCCTTTAACATCAAAATTATCTAATGTTAGTATGCCCACAACACACAAATCATTTCTCCTGTTAAAATTCGTTTATCCGATCATATCATTAATGATGGTAAATGACATATTGTTGTCAATTATTGAATAAATGAGATATAATTGCAAAATATTCTATTTGGCATTAGATCAAGACCCTTCTTCATACTCCTAGCCATATTTCTTATCTGTACTTTTATTGCAATGTCAGAATCAACTTTGGACTCTGAAAAACAATTCATGACTAATGTTCAAAAATCTGCTGGAAATCCATCTATTGATTATAGTGTGTGGCTTCTAACTGAATCTGGCAATATTTTTGTAATGCTCCCATTTAGCATAATACTCCTAATTATTAGAAAAACTCGAAGAATTGGGATGATTCTACTCATCTTACTTGTAATTTCTACAATTCTGACTGGATATGTGAAATGTGGAGTTGACAGAGATAGACCATTTTTAGATTGGCTTGGAAGTGAACTCCCAGTTGAGGTAGAACCAGACAGCTTTTCACTTTTCTGTGAAGGACGAAGTTGGACTGCAGGATTCCCTTCCGGACATGCCGCACGTTCGACAATATTTGCATTTGTGATGGTGTATGTATTATCTGAAAAATTTCCTAGAGGTGTTCATCTAATCTGGCTTTATCCAATACTGATGTCATTAAGTAGAATCTATGTTCTACAACATTATCCATTAGATGTAATTGGTGGAACAATTTTAGGAATCTTTCTGGCAGGATATGTCTCAAAAAGGCTAAAACTAGATGAAATATTCTTACCACGAAAAATCTAGTTTCTCTAAAACTCTAGAACTGACGAAAACTATCGCATAGCGGTGATGATCTATACCTTCAGTTTGATGATCTTTGTTCTCATGAAATGTCCAATAACGTACATCCCTCTCTTGATTAGTTTTTCGTAGTGCATATGTCACGGTTGTAGTTACCGTATATCCGATCCGTTTCGCTGCTGTTTTGTCTTCTTTTGGCATTAAAACTTTGAAACCTTTGTTCTCTTTGTCAAATCCAATCATGACCATTTCATGTGCAATATCACTTGCTTGTTTTTCATCTTTTACATCAAATGTCTGAAAAATAGGGATTTTTGACGGATGAAATTCCATATTTTACGATCACTTATACCTAAAAAAATTTTTTGGAAGCAATCATGTAAATTTTCTTTACAGAAAAGTCAAAACCTCACATTCTGAATAACTTAAGCAACGATAATTCTTGATTATCTTATGGTAGGGTTAAGAAGTAAACTCAAACAATTAAGTTCTCAAAAATCTGAAATTAGTAAGATCAGACGAAAAGGAGAAAATGAATATAAAAAAATAAAATCTATGTCTAAAAAATATTCATCATCTTTAAAATCAACCCAGAACCGAATTGAGTCATTTAAACAAAGTGCTGATGACATTAATGAAACGCTAAGTCAAAAACTTGTCCAAATGGAAAGTATTCAACGACTCAAATCTGCTGCTCAAGAAAGATTAAACCTTGAAATTCAAAATAAAGAACAAATTGAAAGTGAAATTGACTTTGCTGATAATTCTGAGGAAAAACAGAGTTTAGAATACCGACTAAATTCAATACTTTCTACTATAGGTGAAATCAAAAATGAAATCAAACAAAGAGCCTCTATGGAGAAACAATTTTCTCAAACCATTTCTGAAATTGAGAAAAAAAAGAATTCTGTTACAAAAACCATCAAGAAGAATATTGAGTCGAAACCTGAACTCACAAAATTAACAAAAATTACTCAAGAAAAACTGGATTCTGTATCGAAAAAGTTTGAATCAGCAAAGAAACGTGAGATATCAATTATCTCCCAATTGTCAAAAATAAAATCTGTTATTCCTAAAGCTAAACCAAAAAGAAAAGTTACTAAATCAAAAACAAGAAAAGTAAAAGCTAAACCAAAAAGAAAAGTTACTAAATCAAAAACAAGAAAAGTAAAA
>Ga0208947_1000086_pt1 | contig 45060 bp, 42 predicted proteins | sample AOAMet1_04_M0_20_2_FD_188226 | JGI IMG/M metagenome (GOLD analysis project Ga0208947, IMG submission 188226) | Ammonia-oxidizing marine microbial communities from Monterey Bay, California, USA - CAN11_04_M0_20 (SPAdes) | ecosystem: Environmental > Aquatic > Marine > Intertidal zone | place... | reverse complement strand
TATCTGCTCCACTTCATGATGGCGCTGCAAGGTACTACAAAGAAGCTGGTTTAATGAACTGGTAATAAGTTTCTTGTAATTAAAAAAGGATGGCTTTGCCATCCTTTTTTATTTTATTAATAAGCGAAAAACATTAAATAATATGGATAAAAAGATATATTATTTAGTTATTAAATTTAGGTTTTAATATTTATATGCAAACTGACCTTGAAACTGGAAATCGAAAACCAAATAGTGTATTTATCAACAATATACTTTTATATATAGCATTAACTTGGTCATTATTTCAACTCTATGTTTCTTCGCCTTTGGTGCTCGAAATTACACCATGGATGAATGCTGATGTAGTAAAGCGTGTCCATGTTTCGTTTGCTGGTTTATTAGCTTTTCTGAGCTACCCGGCATTCAAAAAATCTTCTAGAAGTCAAATTCCTTGGTCTGACTGGGTAATGGGATTCTTGATTGTTATTTCTTGTGTATATCTGATTTATAATCAGGTATGGGATTCACGGGCGTTTGAAATGCGTTTGGGTGTGCCAAACTCAACCGACTTACTGTTAAGCTGTATAGGTTTATTGTTATTATTGGAAGCCACAAGGAGATCCCTAGGTCCACCCCTAATGATCGTAGCTTTGATTGCCCTTACATATGCTTATCTTGGTGCTGGTGGCTATGGTGGTGCTTCACTAAATAAAATTGTTTCTCACATGTGGATTACTACAGAAGGAGCTTTTGGAATCGCAGTTGGCGTTTCTGCAAGTATGGTATTTTTGTTTGTCTTGTTCGGTGCACTATTAGAGAAGGCTGGAGCAGGGAATTACTTCATTAGAGTAGCATACTCTCTTACAGGGCATTATCGAGGTGGTCCTGCCAAGGCTGCAGTAGTTTCGTCCGCAATGACTGGTATGATTTCTGGTTCCTCAATAGCCAATGTCGTAACTACAGGCACATTTACAATTCCACTTATGAAGAGAGTTGGCTTTACTTCTGAGAAGGCTGGCGCTATTGAGGTTGCCTCCTCAACTAATGGTCAGCTTACTCCGCCTATTATGGGGACAGCTGCATTTTTGATGGTTGAGTATGTTGGTGTATCTTATATTGAAGTTATTAAACATGCATTTTTACCTGCAGTTATATCCTACATAGCGCTAATCTATATTGTTCATTTAGAGGCTTTGAAAGCTGGGATGAAGGGTCTTAAAAGAACTGCAAAGCTTAACAAAGTGGACAAACTAATTAGTATATGTAGTGTTCTTATAGTTTTGGGTGTACTGGTGTGGGTTCTTCCACCTTTTTTTCAAATGATTAAAGATGTAGCTGGAGATATCAATGTTCTTGTTGTTTCATTAATAATGATATCAAGCTATGTATCTTTATTATTTTATGTCTCTAAAATGCCTGATTTGCCAACTGGAGATATTATAGAAATTCCTGAAGTTGGAAAGACAGTTAAAGCAGGTCTACATTTCCTACTGCCAGTTATATTGTTGATTTGGCTGTTGACTGTTGAGCGTTTTTCACCAGAGACTTCAGTATATTGGGCAACTCTATTCATGGTATTTATTGTTTTAACACAAAAAATTTTTCTAGGAATTTTTCGTGGCAGTCTAGATTTTGTGAACCAGTTAATTCGAGGTCTTCGTGATATAAAAGTTGGCTTTATAAATGGTGCTAATAATATGATTGGTGTAGGTGTTGCAACAACTGCAGCTGGAATAATTGTTGGCACCGTAACCTTAACGGGTGTTGGGCAGCTTATTATTGGTTGGGTTGAGTTTATTGCAGCTGGTAATCTATTTTTGATCTTGCTTTTTACAGCGATGATCAGCTTAATTTTAGGAATGGGCCTTCCTACTACTGCAAACTATATTGTAGTTTCAAGTCTAATGGCGCCAGTAATTATGAGTTTGGGTGCTGCAAACAATGTAGCCATTCCTCTCATTGCAGCGCATATGTTTGTCTTTTACTTCGGAATTTTGGCTGACGACACGCCACCAGTCGGACTGGCGGCATATGCAGCAGCTGCCATTTCAAAGGGTGACCCGATTAGGACAGGTGTGCAAGGTTTCGTATACGATATTCGAACGGCTGTACTACCCTTCTTGTTTATATTTAATACTCAGCTATTAATGATCGGTATAGATAATGTATTGAGTTTTGCTATAGTAGTTGTTTCCTCAGTTATTGCTATATTGTTATTCGCTGCAGCAACACAAGGACACTGGCTAGTAAAAAACCGATGGTGGGAGACAGTTGTATTGTTGTTGGTTGCCTTTATGTTGTTCAGGCCGGGGTATTTTTGGGATAAGATTGACCCTCCCTTTAAGGATATGCCAGGAGCTCAAATATTTCAAATTGCTGATACCATGGAACCCGGCGAATCAATAAGGTTTGTAGTTGAGGGAGAAACTCTTGAAGGAATTGAGCGAGCCTATACTTTTTTATTGCCATTAGCGTATGGTGATTCTGGCAAGGAACGAGTAAATAATACTGGCCTTCAGTTAGATGACCTCTTTGGTGATATGGAGGTTGCAATGGTAATGCCCGGTATATCAAATGATCGTGCAATAAATAAGCAGGTTGAGGCAATTAAAGTTGCTGGAGTCGATAGTGGTTGGATAATAACTTCTATTCAAGCTAAGAGAAAAACTCTACCAAAACAGATTGTTTTTATTCCGGCTCTGTTGCTAATTGGTATAGTTGGAACCATGCAATTGAGACGGAGAAAGGTAGTTAACAGATAAGTAAAAAAAATGATTCAAATTAATCAAAGAAAAATTGCTAGATATGATCAAGTTGTTTCTTTATTGGAGCCAGATTGGTAGATAAATGAATAAGTTACTTTGGAGTCCTAGTGCAAACGAAATAGAAAATACCCAGGCATGGGGATTCATGCAAGAGGTCAATCAAGAGTTCGAGACAAAGCTAACAAATTTTCATGAATTGTATCAGTGGTCATGTGAATTTCCTGAATCTTTTTGGGATCTATTTTGGAAGTATTCCTCAATTATTGCTGAAAGAAAACCCACTGAGGCTTTGAAAAATGGTGATGATTTTTTAGGCTCTGAATGGTTTCCCGATGCAAGGCTTAATTTCGCAAAAAATCTTTTATCTGATAGCAGTGACAACCCTGCCATCGTTTTTTGGGCGGAAGATAAACAAAAGAGCAGTTTAAGTCACCTAGAACTTTACAGTCAGGTCGCTAGATTATCATTTTGGCTTAAGCAAAATGGCATAAAGAAAGGAGATAGAGTTGCTGGTTTTTTACCTAACATGCCGGAAACAGTTATTTCTATGCTTGCTACCGCAAGTTTAGGAGCTGTATGGACTTCTTGTTCGCCAGATTTTGGAGTTCAAGGCGTACTAGATAGGTTTGGTCAGGTTGAACCCAAGGTTTTTATTTGTGTAGATGGATATTACTACAACGGTAAAGAGTTTAGCTGTCTTGAAAAAAATCAAAAAATTGTATCTCAGCTGCCAACTGTTGAAAATATTCTATTGGTGCGATTTGTTAATAATAGTTCCGAGTTTCTAGACTTAAGTCAGTCATTTTTCTTCGATGAGATCGTCAGCGAATCTACAAATCCAGATATAGAGTTTGAATCTGTTGCGTTCAATGATCCTCTCTATATTTTGTTTTCATCTGGTACAACAGGGGTTCCAAAGTGCATTGTGCATGGTGTTGGAGGGACATTAATTCAGCATAAAAAAGAGCACATGTTGCACTGTGATATTAAAAATGGTGACAGAGTATTCTTTTTTTCGACCTGTGGCTGGATGATGTGGAATTGGCTTTTAAGCAGCTTGGCTTCTGGGGCTACTTTAATGCTTTATGATGGTTCACCATTTTTAAATGATAATGACAATATCCTATTTGATTTCGCTGAGCAGGAAAAATTCAATTTCATGGGTATTTCGGCAAAATATTTGGACACGGCTAGAAAGAAAGAGTTATTTCCTATAGAAACTCATAATTTAGAATCTTTGAAAATGATTTTATCGACGGGCTCAGCGTTAAGCGTAGATTGTTTTGATTATGTGTATCAAAAAATAAAGCCTGAAGTTTGTTTATCTTCTATTTCTGGTGGTACTGATATTGTTTCGTGTTTTGTTTTGGGTTCTCCAATGCTCCCAGTCTATCGTGGTGAGCTTCAAACACGCGGACTTGGTTTGTCAGTTGAAGTATGGAATGATAAAGGAGAATCAGTGATTGATCAAAAGGGAGAGTTAGTCTGTACTAAAACTTTTCCTTCCAAACCTACAGGTTTTTGGAATGATTATGACGGAGAAAAATATCGTCAGTCTTATTTCGATCGTTATCCTAATGTATGGTGCCATGGTGATTTTGTAAGTCTAAACTTGATTGGAGGTATGGTCTTTTATGGTCGTTCAGACACAACACTTAACAGAGGTGGTGTCAGAATAGGAACAGCAGAGATATATAGGCAAGTTGAAAAACTTACAGAAGTGTTAGAATCAATTGTAGTAGAACAAAACTGGCAAGACGATATCCGGGTTGTTTTGTTTGTTAAATTAAAAGATGGTATGCAATTAGTTGATGACTTAAAGCGAAGAATTGTGACACAAATTCGCAGTAATACGTCACCTCGACATGTGCCAGATGTAATTATTCAGGTGTCTGATATTCCAAAGACCAAGAGTGGGAAAATTGTTGAGCTAGCTGTTCAAAAGGCAATTCATAACTTGCCGATAGATAATAAAACAGCTCTAGACAACCCTGAAGTCATGCAGGAATATTATCAGCTTTGTTCTGGTCCAAATAGCCTACTTTAGCAAGGCATATTTAACACCTGAGACTGATGTCGTATAACTAAATTGTTGTCCAAGGTTATAATATTGTATTGTTCAAATAAGGAGTTCTATTTTGGCTAAACTTTATTTTTACTATTCTTCAATGAATGCTGGTAAATCGACATCTTTACTCCAATCTGCATACAATTATAAAGAACTAGGTATGAATTCTTTTTTATTAACTGCAGAAATTGATGACCGATACAATGTAGGAAAAGTAACTTCACGAATTGGTTTAGAGGCAGGAGCGCATTTATTTAATCAAGACAACAACCTTTTTGAACTGGTCTCAGAGCGGAATGAAAATGAAAAAATTGATTGTGTTTTGATTGATGAAAGTCATTTTCTTAGCAAAGAACAAGTAAGGCAGCTAGGAAAAGTAGTTGATAATTTAGATATACCTGTTTTATGTTATGGAATTAGAACAGACTTTAGGGGTGAGCTTTTCCCTGGCAGTCAGTATTTGTTAGCATGGGCTGATAATCTTAATGAACTTAAAACCGTGTGCCACTGTGGACGTAAAGCTACCATGGTAGTGCGCCTAGACGCTGATGGCAAGGTTGTTAGTGATGGAGACCAGGTTGTGATAGGTGGTAATGACCAATATCAATCGATGTGTAGGCGTCATTTTGCTGAACATATCTGGCCTCAATAAAAGAAAACCTAAAAAAATGAAAACTAAAACCCGCATACTATCTATCGATGGAGGAGGTATTAAAGGTATTGTTCCTGCGGTTGTCTTAAACCATCTAGAAAAATACCTTAAGCAACTCAGTAATAATCCCAATGCAAGAATTCTTGATTATTTTGATTTATTTTCAGGAGCTAGTACTGGTGCCATAATCATTGCTGGCTTACTTACGCCTGACAATCATGACCGTCCAAAATTTACTGCTGAAGAAATTATTGACCTTTACATTGAAAATGGCCATGTTATTTTTAATGCTTCTGTACTGCAGGAAATAAAATCAGTTTCTGGGTTGGTGAATGTTAAATATGATCCAAAAGGGATAGAGTCTGTTTTTGAAGAGTACTTTGGTAACACTCAGTTAAAAGATCTACTAAAACCAACTCTTATCCCAGTATACGAACTATCAAGAGGGCAGAATTATTTTTTTCGCCAGCAAAAAGCACAAACAAGTTCACGGCATAATTATTATCTGAAGGATTTGCTTAGAAGCGCAACCTCCGCGATTACTTACTTTCCGCCTTCTCAAATTTCTACAGTTAATAATAAAGAGCATCGTTGTTTTATAGATGGAGGAATTTTTGCAAATAACCCGGCTCTCTCTGCTTACGCAGAATTTCGCTATCACAATCCAGAACTATATGCAAAAGATACCATGATGCTCTCACTTGGAACTGGAAGACAAAGTACGCATCTTGATTGTGAAATAACCTCAAGTTGGGGTGCTGCAGAATGGCTTTACCAGGGAGGTTTCACGACATCAAATGCAATATCATCTGTTTCTGATTATCAACTCAAAGCAGTTTATGACAGTGCTTCAAATTATCTTCGACTAGATGGTTTATTTGACGAAAGCCATTCTAGCAGCATGGATAACACTAAGAAAGATTATCTAGACTATCTCGTTTCTTTGGGAGAGAGTATAGCGAATGAAAGGCAATCTGATATAGAGACTTTTGCACAAAAACTAGTTGAAAACTCGGACAAAATATCATGAATGAAACACTGATTCTTTTGTTACTTCTAGGTGCATTCTCTGGTTTCGTTGCCGGCCTTTTGGGAGTGGGTGGTGGCTTAATTATGGTTCCTGCATTGCTGTATCTATTAGCACCAACTATCAATCAATCGGCTTTAATGCACACTGCAATTGGTACCGCTTTAGCAGCGATTGTATTTACCTCTCTTTCAAGCGTCTATGCACACCATAAACACGGAGCCATACTTTGGCAAAACTTTTTAAAACTCACACCAACTATACTTTTGGGTGCATATAGTGGGGCGATAGTTGCGAAGTATATGAGTTTTGATTTTTTAAGAATATTTTTTGCTTTCTTTGAAATTAGTGTTGCACTAATTATGTGGTTTGGTGTCAGCGCTTCGGGCCACGTAGATAACCTTGCTCGCTGGGTTTGGCTAATTGTTGGCTATATTATTGGACTAGTTTCAGCTATTGTGGGAATAGGTGGTGGCACGATGACAACACCTTTTTTGGTTTATAACAATGTAGAAATAAAAAAAGCAATTGCGACTTCAGCAGCTGTCGGGATGCCTATTGCTCTTGCTGGTAGTTTTGGTTTTATTGTTGCTGGATTGAGTGTAGAAGGTGCTACTGGTGGTATCGGCTTTGTTCACTTAGAAGCGCTTGTAAGTATTGTTGTAACAAGTATCTTATTTGCACCATTAGGAGCCAAAGTAACACATATCGTAGATAGCAAAAAACTCAAGAAAGGTTTTTCAGTGTTTCTAGGTTTTTTGGGTGTGATGGTACTTTTGTTTCAGTAGAAGAGGTTTTATTTTTTTTCCGAAAAATTTAATGCAACGGAATTAATGCAGTAGCGCTTTCCAGTTGGCTGAGGACCATCAGGAAAAACATGACCTAAATGTGCATCACAGGATGAACACCTAACTTCTATTCTGATGTAGCCCAAAGAGTCATCTTCAATTTGTCGAACACAGTCGCTCTTAGCGAGCTCATAAAAACTTGGCCAACCACTCCTTGAATCAAACTTTGTGTTTGATTCAAACAATAGAGCATCGCAACAAACGCAGTGATAATGACCTGTTTCGTAGTGGTTATAGTATTCCCCAGTGAATGGTGGCTCAGTGCCACATTCTTGGGTGATATGATATGCTTCAGGTGATAACTTTTTCTTAATGTCCATTCGTGTATTATAAGAGAACTATAGAGGTTTCTTCAATATCTGCGATCAATAATTATGGAAATATATTTGGTAGGTGGCGCTGTTCGTGATGAACTATTAGGTATATCTAATAACAAATCGGTAAATGATTATGTAGTCGTGGGCTCCTCACCTCAAGAAATGGAATCTCTAGGATATCGTCAAGTGGGTAAAAATTTCCCTGTTTTTATTGATCCAGAAACCAGCGATGAGTATGCCTTGGCTAGAATCGAAAGCAAGGTTGGTGCAGGCTATTCCGGCTTTGAATTCGATACATCAAAAACTGTAACCCTTGAGCAGGACCTGTATCGTCGTGATTTAACCATTAATGCTATTGCTAGAAACGTAGAAGGTGAATTGATTGATCCTTATGGTGGATTAGAGGACATTAAAACAAAAACTATTCGACATGTTTCTGATGCATTTTCAGAAGATCCGGTCAGATTATTGAGGGTAGCAAGATTTGCCTCTCGTTTTCACAAAATAGGCTTCAGTATTGCTCCTGAAACTCGGAAATTAATGAAGCAGATGGTAGTCTCAGGTGAAGTGGATGCACTTGTACCAGAAAGAGTTTTTAAGGAACTCTCTCTGGCACTTTGCTCGGACAAACCTTCTATATTTTTTGATGTTTTGCTTGAATCTGGAGCATATCATCGCCTTTTCCCTATGTTGACTTCAACTGGGACTCATATTTCTCAACTAGTTGATGCCTCAGTGGAGTATCTTGATGTTAAGTTTGCACTCTGGCTCCATCAAGAGAAGCTTGAAGATATTACTGCATTGTGTTCTCATCTTAAATGTCCTAAAGATTATCAACAAATAGCTGAACTTGTTGCTGAGTGGTATTTTTTTTCCAAAGATTTGATATCGCATACTGCACAAGAAGTGCTAGATTTTTATCTGAAAACTGATAGTTTGCGTCGTCAGAGTCGTTTTGAAAAGATACTTGTTGCTTTTAAAGAGTTGGGCATAGATGTTAAGCCTATTGCGGAAATTTTAGTGGCTTTAAAAGCAATTAATGTTTCGAAGCTAGACAAGACCCTAATTGTCGAGCAAATAGCTCAAAAAAGGCTCTCAGTGATTGGGAGATTTCTCAACCCGACAAAGTAAATCATAACCGCAGAATTCACAGGCATTTTTTGTTGGAAGAACTTTTGCGATGCCATTTTGAAAATCATGGCTTGCAGAATTTAAGGTTGAATACCATTCCATTAATTGTATATCCCATTCTGGCATCTTGGATTTTGCTTGTGGCTTTAACGGCAAAGCGGACTTGTTTTTAGTGATCGCTTTGAATTGGCAGTCACTCGGATTGATTGCTGCAAATGCAACCCCATCTACAGTATTTGATATTGCATAGATTGGCAGTTGGGCCTGTTCGATAGGATTACCAATCATTTTACTGACTGCTACAGTGCCGCTCTTGTAATCAATAATAAGTCTCTCATTATTCTCTATAAGATCCATTCGGTCTAACCTTGTGCTAAAGGTTAGACCGTTAATATCAACTTCTGAAGTTGATTCTGTTTTTATCACTTCAAAGTCACCTCTTTGTTTTTCAAGCGCAAGGTATTTTTTGATGAGTTTGACTAATCTAGTTTTTTCAAGCAATTTAAAATTCGATGTAGGCGTTTTAAGAATTGCAAGATCAATATGTTTTTCAATCAAATCATTGAGAGCTAAATCCGAGAGTTCTAACAACTCTTTTCCTGTTTGGATTTCACCAAAAAAAGTTTCCAAAACTTTGTGAATTAATTTACCTTGTTGCTGTCGATTAATCCCAATATGTGGGGTATCAAAATCGTCTATACCAAGACGTCCGACAAAGCCTTTAAAAGCACAACTCATTTGATTTTGAAGTGTTTTTATCCCTTGTTTGATGGTGTAATCATCAATATTGGGTGCTTTATGATCATCAATATAATTTAATTTCCGAGTCATGACAGCTTTTATAGTTTTTGGATGGAATTCTTCAAAATGCAAACATGGTGATGGCAGCTGTTCACGATTCTTTGTTGATTTAGCATAGCTAAAAGTAATATTGTTGCTTATATCCTTTAAAGCTTGCAAAGTTACTTTAGTATTTTTATCAATTGCATCAAAACTTGAATTAGGGAGTTCGTAATCCCTACAGACTTGAGCGGGAATGAAGAGAGGAGTTTTGATCGCCCCTGGTAGGAAATCGCTTGTCATATTGGATATCCAGGCAGCGTCAAAAAATAATCCCTCAGCTTCAAGTGCCCCCAAGACATGAATATTGGCATCACCACCTTTTGCCTGAAAAACTACTGAATTCAAATGTGTTTGTAAAGTTTTTATGGCATCAATGAAACCGATCTTTTTGTGAAAATAAGACAGTTTGTTGAGAATTAGGCTTTCATCTTGATATTTTTCAAATAATTGATATTCACTACTTGTCAAGCCTCTATCCGTTGCAAATGCCCAAGTTGTAAGGAGTTTGTTAATGACTATTAACCAATCCTCTAATGGTAACTTAGTTTGAAATTTCAGTTGTCTGAGTTCGGTAATACTTTGAGATAACTGCGGACAATCTTTTATCAACAAAAGAATTTTATCAGTTGAGCTTTTTTCTCTACCAAGTGCCAAGATTCGATTAACCAATAAAGCACGATTGTTGGATTCTTTACGGGCTCCTTGAATAAATGGAGAGGTTATTACTTTTATGAGTGTTTTGTGATCTATACCGTCATCAATAATTTGTTTTGAGAGTTTGATGATGTTTAGAAGATGCTGAATGAGCGGGTATTGATACAGTGATATACCTAAAGAAATATTATATGGTTTACGATGAATTTCTATTAAATTTGAGGCAAATACCTGGTCAAAAATATTCTTTATCATATTTTGTAATTCGCCCAGATTGGGTATGACAATTCCAATTTGATAGTCAGGGTTTTGTGTGCTAGTTTCTTTAGCCCAATGGGCGATTTCTTGTAATTCAAACTCATGATCGATAAATGACAATGCTTGAATTGTATTATTGGGCGAGATTGGTTCAATTAATTCACAGCCTAGGATTTGAAAGAGTTTGTCTTGTTCGGGCGTGGGTTTTTTAAAACCGAATGCGTAATATTTTCCTTTTTTTTCGTATTTATCCAGAGTTTGATAAACTATTTTGAATAAATCAGTCGAATCAATGCAGTCCCTTGCTAATTTTATTTTTTCAAGTTCATAAATCCATTCAACTAATAGAGCGCCGGGGCTAGAGGAAAAACTTGACATAGTAGATATGTCAATAAAATGTGTCTTGCAGAGATGGTAGCATTTAATTAATTCATCGATTACAGCTTCAGATTGGTTGTTTGATTCCTGCTGAATAATTTCTTTAAAGAAAAATCTGAGTTCCATTTGTGAGAGTAGACGGATCGATCTTTTTGGGTTATTCTGTTGCCAGTAGTTTTGGAGCCAAGAAGTATATGAAAAAATGTTTGGCATTTTAAGTGAACCATGCTGTTCTGATAATGATTGCTTAATGGCTAATACTTGGCGATTATTTGCCACAATAATTGTGTCATCAGATTGAATCAAAGAAAGATCTAAGTTAACTTTCATTCTGAAGCTCGAATACCTTGTCGAGATATTGACAAAGCTCTGAAATACCTTCTTTTTTGAGAGAAGAGAAAAGCTGTACATCGACATTTGGTAAGTCCTCTAGGGACTTAATGACTCTAAGCTTGGTTGAACTAGCAGCACCCTTTTTTAGTTTATCAGATTTGGTTAAGAGGACGTTTGTGGGTACATCGTTGTTAACACACCACTGCAACATCATTTCATCAAATGGTTTTAAGGGGTGGCGGCAATCCATCACCAAAATCGCTGCTATTAAACACTTTCGATTGTCAAAATATTCACTCATATCTAAGTGCCATTTTTGTTTAACTTTATCTGGCACTTTGGCATAACCATAGCCTGGCAAGTCAACTAGCCGTCGTTTTTTGTCAAGTTCAAAAAAAACTAAATGTTGTGTGCGTCCAGGAGTTCGACTGACCTTTGCTAATTTTTTTTGTTCGGTCAGGGTATTTATTGCACTGGACTTTCCTGCATTAGAACGACCTGCAAATACAACCTCATATCCATGGTCTTCAGGGCAGCCCTTTAATGAGGGACAAGATAGTAGAAATTTTGCCTGACGGTAAGAATTATGCATAGCTCGAGTCATGGTCTTAGAGACAAAGACATTATATAAGTTTCATTCTTGGGTGAATCATAGGAATGAAATTTTCTTTTTAACTGTTCCAATACTTTTTGTGAAAAGAATAAATTTCGTTTTATGTATAATTTATAACGGAAATTGTACAGCATTAGCTATATTGACAAGTAACATATTCTTTACTAGGTTGAGCAATTGTCTTATTGTGACTTGACCAAGAGATTTTTTTGGTGACTTATGGATAATGATGTATACCTTCATCGTGAATATAAAAAGTTTTCTTCAAATGATGATTTAAGTAAAGCTTTGTCTCTTTATCAGGCGGAAGTTCACTCAGATTGGATTGACTACAATGGTCATATGAGTGAGTCTTTCTATCTCTATGCATTTGGTGATGCCTCTGATGCACTTTTTCGCTATATTGGCATCGATGAGGATTATCGATCTGCTGGTCAATCTTTCTATACAGTTGAAACACACATAAATTATTACCTAGAAGCTTCAGAGAAAGAACCTTTAAGTTTTACTACTCAAATACTTGGGCTCGATAAAAAGCGTTTGCATTTTTTTCATCAGATGATGCATGCACAGAGTGGTGATCTGTTGGCAACAACTGAGCAAATGTTAATACACGTTGATACGAATAAATCGAAGGCCAGCGAAATCACGCCTTCTGTAGCAGAAATACTTGGAAAAATTTGGGCTTGTCATCAGCAACTTCCATCTCCAAAGCAGAAAGGTCGAGTAATGCATATACCGAAAACAAAATAAAGCAGATTTAATATTTTCAATAAAAAACAGGAAGAGAATTAAATGGAATTTAGTCTTTCAAATGAACAAGATATGATTGTCGATACCGTTCGTAGCTTTGTCGAGCAAGAGTTATATCCACACGAAGATGAAGTTGAAAAAACCAATCATATCGATACAGGTTTAGCAGAGAGCATTAAACAAAAAGCGATTAACCTTGGTCTTTATGCTGCCAACATGCCTGTGGAATATGGTGGTGGCGGTCTCGATACATTAACTTTATGTCTTTTGGAGAAAGAATTGGGTAAGGCAAATTTTGGCCTTCAGTATATTGTTGCAAGGCCAAGCAATATATTAATGGCATGCAAAGATGAGCAAATTGATAAATATTTGGTGCCAACGATACGTGGTGAAAAAGTAGATTGTTTGGCTATGACTGAACCTAATGCAGGTTCAGATGTGCGTTCGATGAAATGCCGCGCTGAGCGGGATGGTGAATATTTTGTAATCAATGGCTCCAAACACTTTATTAGTCATGCTGATATGGCTGATTACGTGATTTTATTTGTGGCCTCAGGTGTTGAGGAAACTTCTAGAGGCACAAAGAAAAAAATCACTAGTTTCCTTGTAGATATGGGAACGCCGGGTTTTTCTGTAGAAACTGGATACAATAGTGTTTCGCATCGTGGATACCACAACTTTATTCTTAATTTCGATGACTGTCGTGTTCATGAATCACAAGTATTGGGTGAAGTAGATCACGGTTTTGATGTCGCTAACGAGTGGTTAGGAGCTACTCGTTTATCTGTTGCAGCAATGTGTCTAGGAAGAGCTGAACGTGCCTTACAGATTGCGACCGAATGGGCTGCAACTCGTGAACAGTTTGGACAGACTATAGGAAAGTTTCAAGGGGTTTCTTTTAAACTCGCTGACATGTCTATGGAATTGCAAGCCGCTGAACTGCTTACTTTGAGAGCCGCTTGGAATGACGCTCAAGGAAAGATGACCAATAGCGATGCAGCAATGGCAAAACTAAAGGCAACTGAAACGCTAGCCATGGTTTCTGATGAGGCCATACAGATTTTAGGCGGCATGGGCTTGATGGACGAGTTGCCTCTAGAGAGGATATGGCGTGATCATCGGGTAGAACGAATATGGGATGGTACTAGCGAAATTCAACGTCATATTATCTCAAGATCGCTCTTAAGACCTTTCGAATAAATAATCCTTATGAGTCAATCAAATTTGAGTCGTCTGATATCTCCTAGGTCAATTGCTGTTGTTGGTCATCGAGGAGCTGATTTTGCTATTAGAGAGAGCCTTAAATTGGGTTATACCGGTAAAATTTGGGCTATTCATCCATCTAGGGAGACTATTGAGGGGTTAGAGTGTTATAAAAGCGTTAGAGATTTGCCTGAGCCTCCAGATGCAACTTTCATAGCAGTTAATGCCGATGCGGCGATAGAAATAGTTGCTGATCTAAATGAAATTGGAGGGGGAGGAGCAGTGTTGTATGCTTCCGGTTTTGGAGAGGTGGGCGAAGTTGGAATCAAAAGAAATCAGAGACTAGTTGAAGCTGCAGGCAAGATGCCGATTATTGGACCCAACTGTTATGGCTTTATTAATTGTTTAGATAATGTTGCTTTATGGCCAGACTTACATGGCTGTGAAGCCCTCGACAAGGGTGTAGCAATCATTACTCAAAGCGGTAATATAGGACTAAATATGACAATGCAGTCAATTGGTTTACCTATTGCCTACATGTTTACTCTTGGCAATCAGGCAAATACAAGTATTTCGGATATTATTAATGCATTGTTGGATGATGATAGAGTGTGTGCCATAGGTCTTCATATGGAAGGTGTTAGCGATATTTCAGCCTTTGATAATGCTGGACGCCGAGCGTTAGAAAAAAAGATACCTATCGTCGCTATTAAAACTGGCCGAACAAATACCTCTTCCCAAATTGCTCTTAGTCACACTAGTTCATTGACTGGAGCGGATCAATTGTTTGATGTTTTATTTGATCGTCTCGGAATAGCTAGAGTTGATACCGTTCCGGAGTTTTTGGAGACTTTAAAATTGCTCAGCATTTTGGGCACAATCGATCACAATGGTGTTGCATCAATGAGCTGTTCAGGAGGAGAGGCGGGAATGATGGCTGATTTAATTGATGGTTTGGATATCTGTTTTTCAGGTCTTGAAAATGACCATAAGGAGCGAATTCAAAACACATTGAATGAGTTTGTTGAGGTAGACAATCCCTTGGATTATCATACTTTTGTTTGGGGGGATCGTCATCGTACAGCTGCTTGTTTTAAACAAATGATGAGTGGAGACTTTGCCGCAACCATGCTGCTGTTGGATTGGCCAAAAACTGACAAAATCAACCAACAAGATTGGGACAATACTTTCTTTGCACTATGTGATGCAGCGACAGAGACAGGAAGAAAAGCTATTGTTCTAGCTTCTATGGCTGATTGTATGCCAAAAAGAATCATTGATGAATGCCAAAAACGTGGAATTGCACCAATGATTGGTTTGGATACCTGCCTAAAATCGTTACATCATTCATACAACTTTAATCAAGCTTTTAATAGAGCCTCATCAACCCCTATAGAGGTTTCCATTCCAGCTTCAAACAAAACGAAAACCAAGAAAACTCTTACTGAGTTTGATGGAAAGCAATTATTGTCTACGTATGGTGTATCAATACCTGAGGGTGAGTTAGTTACTAGCGTTGATGGTGCATTGAGGACTGCAGAGAAGTTGAACTATCCAGTCACCGTCAAGGTATCAAGTGAAGCCTTAGCTCATAAGAGCGATTCAGGAGCTATTAGAGTTAACATTAAGGATGCCGAGACGCTTAAATTAGCAGTATCTGAGCTACTGCTAATTGGACCTTCATTATTGGTTGAAGAGATGGTAAAGGGCGCTATAGCAGAATTAATTATTGGTGCTGATTGTGACCCTATGTTTGGAAAATATTTGATAATTGGTGGTGGCGGAGTTTTGGTTGAATTATTAAGCGACAGTATTCCATTATTGTTACCGGTTGAGAGAAATAATGTTTTGAAAGCGCTTTCTGAGTTGAAGATATATTCGATACTTGAGGGTTATCGTGGACGCTCAGCTGGAGATATTGATGCTGTTATTGATGCTGTGATGTCAACGGTTGATTTTGTTAACTCAAATGAAGTCATTGAGCTTGATATAAATCCGCTATTAGTTTTGCCTCAGGGAAAAGGTGCTATAGCCGTTGATGCTTTGGTTAAATTGAATTAGTAGTAACATGACAATAATCTCAAAATTAAGGAGGATTCTATGAAAAAAAGTGTCACTTGTGAGGTGTATAGCGAAGTTCTACTAATTACACTTGATCGTCCTAAAGCCAATGCAATTGATGCGACAACAAGTCACGCGCTTGGTGATGCCTTTATCTCTTTTAGAGATAATAATGATTTAAGGGTAGCTATTATTACCGGTGCAGGTGAACGTTTTTTTTGTGGTGGTTGGGATTTAAAAGCAGCATCTGAGGGGGAGGCGGTTGATGCAGACTTTGGCCCGGGTGGTTTTGCTGGACTTACTGAATTGTGGGATTTAGATAAGCCAGTTATTGCAGCAGTTAATGGCTTAGCGGTTGGAGGTGGTTTTGAGTTGGCACTTGCAGCTGACCTAATTATTGCTTCCAACACGGCTGAGTTTTTTGTGCCTGAAGCTACTTTAGGGATTATTCCTGATAGTGGAGGAGTTTTGAGATTGCCACGTCGTTTGCCTAGAGCGATTGCGATGGAAATGCTTATGACCGGTAGGAGAATGGGTGTAGATGAGGCAAAAAAATATGGCTTAGTGAACAGAAGTTGTTCATTAAAAATGTTAAAAAAACAAGCCATTGAGTGGGCACACGAAATCGCTCAGTCTGCTCCCCTTTCATTGGCAGCAATTAAAGCCGTCATTAGAGAGACAGAGCAAATGGATTTAGAATCTGCTTATGAGACTATGCGCTCTGGTCAAATTAAGGCTTATCATAAAATGCTTAAATCTGAGGATGCCAAGGAAGGACCGCTTGCTTTTTCTGAAAAGCGTTCTCCCAAATGGAAAGGGAAATAGCTCTCCATGAATCCTGTTCATAGTGGATAAAATAGATGTGTGTATAATTTAACGGAAATAAATAGAAAGCTAAAGTGCTTAAATAATGAAAAAGATTTTATTGTTAATCCTTTCTATAACTGCATTGGCTTTTTCACTGAGCTCTATATCAGAAGAAGCAAAGAGCGAAGGTGAGGCTATGTTTGAAGTTTTGGGCTGCTCTAGTTGCCACGGTCTGGGGGGAAATTCAACCGATGAGGATGTTCCTTCGCTAGCTGGCAGAGATGCCGAATGGATAGTACAACAATTAGAACAATTTCAGTCAGGCGAACGTCAAAATGCGATTATGAATGCAATGGCGCCAATGGCAGAAGGGTTTGAGGACTTTATTGCTGAATACCTTTCTACTCAAGGACTTAGAGAGTAGCCTTTTCCGTTATTTTAATAAATTGAAGTTAACGGAAACGTTAATATTCAAGTATAATTTCGTGGAATTTTTTGGAGATTTGGAATGAAAAAGACCATTATCATTTTTGTATCAATTTTACTTGCAACTCTTAGCGCAAATAGTTTAGCATCTGGAAATGTTGAGGCAGGTCAAACCAAATCTGCAACATGTATGGGTTGCCATGGTCTTGCTGGTAATAGTACAATGCCAAATTTTCCTAAGCTAGCCGGTCAAGGTGAAAGTTATATTTTGAAGCAACTACAGGAATTTAAATCAGGTGTAAGAGACAATGCAATTATGGCGGGTGTTGCATCCTTATTATCGGAACAAGATATGATGGATATTGCAGCATATTACTCAACTCAAACTATCAGTGAAAATAGTGCTAAGGCAGATGAGGAAACAATCGAATTAGGTCGAAAGATCTATCTTGGTGGAAAGAAAGACACACAAACCACTGCTTGTATTGCTTGCCATGGCCCTAAAGGTTTAGGAATTCCGAGTGCAAAATTTCCTGCTCTTGGTGCTCAGCATGCTGAGTATACTGCTTTACAGTTAAAAGCATTCCGTCAATATTCTATCAATGAGCAGACTGGCTCTGAAGACCTTGCTAGAGATAATGATTATGAAGGGATGATGAGAAGTGTTGCAAAAGGTTTGACAACTGTTGAAATTGAAGCTTTAGCCGAATATATTGCTGGTCTTCACTAATTAGTTCATTCTTTCGGTGTTGCCGTCTACGGTCATGACTTGACCAGATATTTTGTGGGCTTCATTTGAAAGTAGAAATAAGGCCATATTGGCAATGTCTTCTTTATTCACAAAAGTCTTAAGTGACACCATTGATTCATAATCTTTTTTCAATTCTTCTTCTGAAACGCCTATAGATTTTGCTTTTGCTTCTATGACCCTTTGCATCCGATCTCCCGATACCGATCCTGGGCAAATAGCGTTGACTCTTATGTTGAATTCACCGAGTTCCATTGCAAGTGATTTGGTCACACCAATGACAGCCCACTTACTTGCAACATAAGGTGTTCTGAGAGGAAAACCAAACAAGCCTGCAGTGGAAGAAATATTGATAATGGATCCGCCTTCATTATTTTTTAACAGAGGTATAGAGTGTTTAGTGAAATAAAAATGGCTGTTAAGATTGATGTCTATTGTATTTCTCCAGTCAGAAATCGATAAACTTTCCATCGGTCCAGTGGGTCCAGCTATGCCGACATTATTAATAAGGGCGTCAATGCTTGTAATTCTTTCTTTCAGTGAAGAAAAATATTTTTCTACGGAGTCTGGATTTTTGGCATCGACATTGTCTATAAATAGTTTTTCGTTTATCAATGGATGCTCGTTAATTTCATCAATTCTTTTTTGATTGATGTCTGACAGATAAACGTTGTAGCCTTTATCTAAAGAAAAGTTGGCTATACTCCAACCAATTCCATCGGCAGCAGCTGAAATTATAATGTTTTTGCCAGGAGGCTTATTTTGAGTCATCTAACTTTAATGTTTCGTTAAAGCCTCAGATAACTCATCAGATGTAATATACCCTTTTGTATTGCCACTCTTATCGACTACATTCATAGTACATCTCTCTTTTAATACTTTAGGGATGATCTCTTCAATCATAGTATTTTCATCTATCTTATATATAGTGGATGGGTTAATATTTGTTGCATCAAACTGATCCTTTTTAGTCATAACTGTTTGAGCTCTCAACACTTTAGTACGATTAACATCCTTAACAAATGCTTTAACATATTCATCAGCAGGATTCATTATAATATCTTCTGGGCGACCAACTTGAACCAATCTTCCACCATTTAATATTCCTATATGGTCTCCTAATTTAAGGGATTCGTCTAGATCATGAGTAATAAAGACAATGGTTTTTTTGAGTTTAGATTGAAGCTCTATTAACTGTTTTTGCATATCACTTCTAATTAGAGGATCCAATGCACTAAAGGCTTCGTCCATTAAAAGGATTTGAGGGTCTGTTGCAAGAGCTCTTGCTAAACCCACGCGTTGCTGCATCCCGCCTGATAGTTGAGCAGGGTATTGATGTTCAAAACCTTGTAATCCAACCGAATCTATTTGTCCCTGGGCAATTTCATTTCTCTGATCTTCAGGCACTTTTTGTATTTCAAGGCCATAACCAACATTTTCTATAATTGTTTTATGAGGAAAAAGTCCAAAACGCTGGAAAACCATACTCATTGTCTTTTTTCGGAAATCTAATATTTCCTTGTCATCTAAACTTAATACATCGACACCATCAACTGTAACTTGACCTGCAGTAGGGTCAATGAGTCTATTAATGTGCCTAATTAAAGTTGATTTTCCTGAACCAGACAATCCCATACAAACAAAAATTTCACCCTCTTTGATTGATATAGAGACATTGTCTAGGCCAACAGTGTGTCCAGTTTCTTCCATCACCTGCTCTTTATTTGCACCCTCTTTGACCATGGGTAAAATTTGATCAGGATGGTTTCCAAATATCTTATAAATATTTTTTATTTCTATTTTTGACATTGATTAAATTATTAGTTAGTTTTTACTGCAGCTTCCATCCCATCTTTAGTAGATTCTTCGGTAACTTGTTTATTAGCAGCCTTCTTCTTTTTTGCTTTCTCAGTAAATTTATCTAGTGGTTTGTTTCTATCTTGAATCTTTTCACCATAGGCCTGAGTAATTCTATCCAAAACTATAGCTAGTAGAACGATTGCAAGCCCTGCTTCTGTTGCCTTTCCGACATTGAGTTGCTGCAAACCTAGTAACACTTCATCGCCGAGCCCTCTGGTTCCAATCATCGAGGCTATTACCACCATTGCTAGTGCCATCATTGTGCACTGGTTGATTCCCTGCATGATATTAGGAAGCGCGAGCGGTAACTGAACTCCCAATAACTTTTGTCTTCTACTGGCTCCAAAAGCTTCTGCAGCTTCGATTACTTCAATATCCACCAAACGAATGCCAAGGTCAGTTAGACGTACTAAAGGAGGAATGGCATATATGACAGTGGCAATGATCGCAGGAACTGCCCCCAATCCAAAAAGCATAATTCCAGGAATGAGATAACAAAAACTTGGTATCGTCTGCATTAAATCAAGAACTGGTAGTATTGCATTTCGAACCTTCCTGCTTCGAGACATCATAATACCAAGGGGTATTCCAAATAAAACGCAAATCAAAATACCAATCAGCATGATTGATGTTGTTTCAATGGCTTTGTCCCAAAATTTGGGGTGAAGAAAGCCAATAAAAAATGTACATATTCCAACAAAAACCGTTGTACCTAGTTTTCTGCCGCTAGAAAAGAAAACTATCACTACCACAAGGGCAATAACAAGCGGCCATGGCAGCATTACTAGGAATTTTTTTAAGGATAGGATTGCTCCAAGAAGAAAATTATTAACTATTTCAAAGTAAATACCGTACTCTTCATTAAAAACCTTGAAACCATCGTTTATCCATTTCATCAACGGAATGTCTAGCCATTTTGGCCAATTATTTAACCAACTGAAATCAGTTAGTAGTTCATTGGCACTATCTGGCTTCCATCTTGAAGCCTTAAAACTCGTTATCAACAGCCAAATAAAAATAACTGGTAAGGCCAAATATGTTAATAACTTTTTTATCATGATATTAATTTAGAAAAATAAGAAAAAAGAGCCCACGAATGAGCTCTTTTTTTTGTACGAAAATCTAACTTACAGTGCTCCCTCGACTCCGGCAGCAGCTGCAGCTGAAATCCAAGACTTCCATTCAGAAGAATTTCTCAGGTATTCAACAGCAGTTAGTTCCATGTCGCCATCAGATTCATCTTCATAGAAAGCAAGTAGCTTATTAACCGTCGCGGTTGGTATGCTGTATGCTTCTAAGAAAGCTGTCTCTTCTGGATGAGTTGCTTCCCAAGCAGTAAGGACAGACTTGTCAAGTGACATATCTCTATATTCAGTTGCACAAGTAGGACTATATGCATCTTTACCATTGGCTTTAATATCTTCTACAACTACAGACATTGCTCCCCAACATGCATCATTGAATGGTGGCTCTTTTAATCTAACTAAGTCAACCTTACCCATAAGACCAGTTGGTGCCCAGTAGTAGGTAAAGATTGGTTGCTTTTTAGCAAATGCACCTGCAATAGCAGCATCCAATGCACCACCTGAACCTGGATCAAAGTTAGTATAGTAATTATCTAAACCATAAACACGTTGTTTAACATAGTTCACTGTATAGCATGTCCAGCCTGAAATACAGCTTGTCATCCTACCCATAGATGGGTTTTCAGGGTCTGTAAATAGTGCTGCAATCTCAGGATCTAGCATATCTAATACAGTTCTTAAGTTGTACTTATCAGCTGTAGTCTTGTCCACATAAAAAGCTTGCTGAGAATCAGGTGTATTAATTCCTAGATTTCTAATTACGCCAGCCGCTTCTACAGGGTCATAGTTAGCTATAATATTGTCGTACCAAAGCTCTGTCACGATATCTAGCTGACCGTCATAGTGAGCAGCCATAATAGGTGTTGTACTTCCTTTGGTAACTTCAACTTCACAACCATATCCATGTTCGAGTATAAAAGCTACGATTGCGGTATGAATATTAGCGCTACTCCAGTCAAAATCTGCAAGTCTAGCCTTTCCACAGTCAGCATTCGCTGAAAGTGAAAACGTACTCAGACTCAGAGAAATAGCTGTTAGCACTAATGCTTTATTGATTAGTTTCATTTTTCTCTCCAATTGAAAACATAAAAAACAATCCTTTACACAAAGCAAGGATTACTAGAAAGTTTATCTTATTTTCACTGCAAGCAAATATAATTTTATAATTAATGAGTAATGATAAAAAAATATTAAAGCAATAATCAAAAATTACTTATACAATAGTGCGAATTTTATATAGTCATTATTTGGCTTAAATATGGCTGATCTTTTGAATAGTTATGATTTTATTGTTATCGGTGCTGGTTCAGCAGGCTGTGTTCTTGCGAATAGGCTTAGCAAGGCTTCTTCTAACAAAGTATTACTCATAGAAGCAGGTGGCACCGACCATCGTTTTTATGTGCAAATGCCTATCGGCTATGGCAAAACCTACTACCAAAAAGAGGTTAACTGGATGTACATGGCGGAGCCAAGCCCCGGCACTAATAATCGTTCCAGTTATTGGCCACGAGGTAAATTATTGGGTGGCTCTAGCTCAATTAATGCTATGGTCTATGTTCGAGGTAATCCACAAGATTTTGATGACTGGCAATTGGCTGGCAATCCTGGTTGGTCATACAATGATTTGCTTCCATACTTTAAACGTATGGAAACCTGGCAACATGGCGACGACCAATATCGAGGTAGTATAGGGCCACTAAATGTTTCAGACGTAACAGATCAGCTACACCCCTTGTGTGACAATTTTGTTTCAGCAGCTGAAGAATTAGGAATCAATTTTAATAGTGACATGAATGGTGAGATCCAGGAAGGTGTTGGTCATTACCAAATAACCACACATAAGGGGCGGCGTATGTCTGTTTCGCGAGCTTATTTACGTCCCGTTATGAAGCGTTCTAACCTTACCGTAATTACCAAGGCTCTCGTCACTCGTATTCTATTTGAAGGTAAGCGTGCTAATGGTGTTGAATATAAGAAGGATGGCAAACTCTATCAGGTAAGTGCTAATCGAGAAATAGTATTAAGCTCAGGTGCGGTTAATTCACCTCAATTACTTCAGCTTTCTGGAATTGGACCAGAGTCAGTCCTAAAGGAAGCTAATGTTTCAGTTATCCATGACAGCCCTGCCGTTGGGAAAAACCTCCAAGACCATCTTGGAGTGAGCTATTTTTATAAAAGTAAAGTGCGAACGTTGAATGATCAGCTGAGACCTTGGTGGGGAAAGCTATGGCAAGGTGTTCGATATGTCATGACTAGGACTGGTCCATTAAGTTTAAGTGTCAACCAGTCTGGCGGTTTTGTGCGAACTCGGGATGGACTTTCGAGGCCAAATATTCAGCTTTATTTTTCGCCTGTGAGTTATACTCTTGAGCCCCCTGGAAGGCGTGCTATGCTGAATCCAGACCCTTTTTCAGCTATGCTGTTAGGGGTATCAAACTGTAGATCAAATTCACGAGGGCAGATTCGAATAAAGAGTAGTGATCCAACTATTGCACCAATAATTGAGCCCAACTATCTATCTCATGACGATGATGTTCAAGATTTATTAGAGGGTGTCAAGTTGTTGAGGCAATTAGCTCAAACTGAGAGTTTTAGCAAGGTCATTGTTAATGAGTTTCGACCAGGGCCTGAGTGTAAATCAGACGCTCAAATGATAGAAGATATTAGAGACAATGCATGGACTGTCTTCCACCCTGCGTGTACTTGCTGTATGGGCCCTGATCCACTCAAAAATGTCGTTGATAGTAATCTGAAAGTGCATGGTATAGAAGGACTTCGAGTGGCAGATGCCTCTATATTTCCAAAGCTTATATGTGGTAATATTAATGCCGCTACAATCATGGTGGGTGAAAAGGCTTCGGACCTGATTTTGGCTGATATATCTAAATAAAGAGTTAGCTAAACAGAGATTAATTATGAAAATTATTAGCATCGAAACCTTTACCAACGAATACATTGGCTTGGCCCGAGTGCGGACCGACGAAGGTGATGAGGGTTGGGGACAAACTAGTGCCTACAATGCCGACATAAGCGCTCAAGTAGTGCACCGACAAGTGGCTCCTCATGTGCTAGGCTGGAGTGGTCTCGACATAACCGATTTAAACCGAGAGGTTTTAGAGCGAGAACATAAATTCCCTGGCACCTATCTTTATCGTAGTTTGTGTGGCTTAGATACTGCGCTGTGGGATATTCATGCCAAGAGAGCCAACAAGAGTGTGTGCCAACTTTTGGGTGGTAATCCTGATTCTGTACCAGTGTATGCTTCAAGTATGCAGCGTGAAATCACCCCTGAAGCTGAAGCTGAACGTTTTCTAGAACTTAAAGAGAGGTATGGTTATAAAGCCTTCAAATTTCGTATAGGGAGAGAGTGTGGCCATGACTTGGATCAATGGCCTGGTCGTACAGAGGCTATTGTGAAGCAAGTGCGTCAGGTTTTAGGAGATGATGTAGCACTGCTGGTAGATGCCAATAGTGCCTACACACCAACTAAAGCTATTGAAGTTGGACACATGTTACAAGATTATGGTGTTAGCCATTTTGAAGAACCTTGTCCATATTGGGAGTCTGAATGGACCCGTCAAGTTAGAGATGCACTAGATATTGATATAAGTGGTGGTGAGCAGGATAACGATATGCGAGTCTGGAAGCACATGATAGATACGCAAGTGGTGAATATTGTACAGCCCGATGTCTGTTATATGGGTGGCGTTACTCGTACCTTAGAGGTTGCTAAGTTAGCCCAACAAGCCCACTTACCTGTAACCCTACATTCCGCTAACTTATCCCTGGTGACATTGTTTTCTGCACACATTATGGGCTCTATTCCTAATGCAGGCAAGTACTTAGAATTCTCCATTGAGGGTTTAGATTATTACCCCTGGCAGGACAAAATATTTTCGCCTAACTTCGAAATAGTTGAAGGTCGGCTATTAATGGATCATAAACCGGGCTGGGGTATAGAGGTAAACCCAGACTGGTTGTCCCAGTCACATTATCAGGTGAGTTACATGGGTTCACGCTTTTAGTTGAGTTTTTTATTAGTCAGCAAAATCCTGTATAATTTCCTGTTTTTTTTATACTAGTTACGGATTAGATAGATGAAGACCTCATTGAGCACACTTGAAGGTTTAAAAAGATCGCTGACAGTTGAATTGCCTATAGATACTTTTAACCAGAAAACGGATAAAATTCTACAAAGCCTTGCAAAAAAAGCCCGCGTTGATGGCTTTAGAAAGGGCAAGATACCGGTTACAATTCTGCGTCAACGCTTCGGTGCTAGCGCCAAAGCAGATGCCACACAAGAAGTAGTGAGTGAAACTCTGGAAGAGGCGCTGGCAGACGCCGACGTTTCCCCTGCTGCGCAACCCTCTTTAACTACTGTAGACACAGAAAGTAGTGATAACTTTAGCTATACAATTGAGTTTGAGGTGTACCCTGAAGTTAGTGTGGCACCATTATCGAACCTGGATATCGATCAAATAAGTGCAACAGTTTCTGATGAAGATGAGGAAAGGGCATTGCAAGATTTACAAGATAGGGCGACTGAATACAAAACCGTTAAACGTAAATCTAAAAGTGGTGACCGTTTGATAATTGATTTTGAGGGATTGCTAGAGGGAGAGTCATTTGAAGGCGGTGCGGCAGAGGGATTTGAAATCGTTCTTGGACGTGGTGCAATGATTGAAGGATTTGAGCAAGGTCTTATTGATGTCGCTGCAGGCAAGACAGTAGAAGTTAAAGCGACATTTCCTGAAGATTATCATGTTGAAAATTTAGCTGGAAGAGAGGCTGTATTTAAAGTAAAGGTTAATGAAGTAGGCTCACCCAACGAAATGAAGCGTGACGACGAGTTCGCTAAAAAATATGGTGAAAAGGATTTCGAGACAATGAGAAGTAACATGTCTAAGCAAATGCAGTCGGAGTTAAGTTCTCGTGTGTTTCAGAAAAACAAAGATGTTGCTTTTACTGCACTTTTAACTGCAAATGACTTTGAAGTTCCCAAAGGTAGCGTTAGTGCAGAGGCAATGAAGTTACAACAAGACATGGAAGCAAGGATGGAACAACAGGGCATGCCTTCAAAGGGTAATTTTCCTGAAGCCATGTTTCAGGAAGAGGCATCGAGACGAGTAAAGTTGGGTCTATTAATCAATAAAATTGCGAATGATAGCGAATTAAAGCCTGAAAAAGAGCAAGTTGATGCTAAACTTAAGGAAATGTCTATGCAATATGGTGAAAGTGCGCAACAAATGATTGATTGGTATAACTCTGACCCTTCAAGGTTGGCAGGCGTTGAGTCGATTGTTATTGAGGAGCTTGTAGCCAAACATGTTGCGCTAGAGGCTAAAGTCAATGCTACTGAAAAGACTTTTCAAGAAATTATGAACCCACAAAGTTAATTATGTCAATACAAAATCTACATCAAATCCCCATGGTAATTGAAAGTTCTGGTAGAACTGAAAGAGCTTACGACATCTATTCACGATTACTAAAGGAGCGAGTTGTTTTTATGGTAGGCCCTGTAGAGGACTATACGGCTAATGTTGTTGTCGCTCAACTTCTTTTTCTAGAATCCGAAAATCCCGATAAGGATATTCATTTATATATCAATTCACCAGGCGGTTCCGTCACTGCAGGTTTAGCTATCTATGACACTATGCAGTTCATCAAGCCTGATATTTCTACACTTTGTATCGGCCAGGCTTCAAGTATGGGAGCATTGTTACTGACTGCCGGGACAAAGGGCAAGAGATTTGCTTTGCCACATGCAAGATGTATGATTCACCAGCCTTTAGGGGGTTTTTCTGGACAAGCCAGCGATATCGATATTCATGCTCAAGAGATTCTCAAGACCAGAGACAAGTTAAATTCCATTCTAAAGGAACATACCGGTCAAAGCATGAAGACCATTCAAAAGGACACTGATCGAGATAATTTTATGTCAGCTAGCGAGTCTGCAAAATATGGACTCATTGACAAAGTACTTACAAAACGATAACTTTTAGTTTATCTATGGCAGAGAATACACAAGACTTGCATTGCTCATTTTGCTCTAAACACAAAGATGAGGTGTCCCGCTTAATAGCCGGACCTGGGGTCTACATTTGTGACGAATGTATCGACTCATGTTATAGTCTTATTAAAGAGCAAACGAATAAAGAGAAAAAAGACCAACACCAGGACTGGAATTACACACCAAAAGAGTTATTTAATTTCTTGAACGAATATGTTATCGGTCAATCTCATGCTAAAAAAGTTTTGTCGGTCGCAGTCTACAACCACTATAAGCGTTTAAAGACTGATTACATCTCCAACGAAGTTGAATTGGATAAGTCAAACATTTTACTGATTGGCCCCACTGGTAGTGGCAAGACCCTTCTCGCACAAACTCTGGCGCGTTTTCTGGATGTTCCTTTTGCTGTAGCTGACGCGACAACGTTAACGGAAGCAGGTTATGTCGGCGACGACGTAGAGAATGTCATTAAAAGCTTACTAGCCAAGTGTGATTTTGATCCAAATAAAGCTGAACAAGGAATTATTTTTATCGATGAAATTGATAAAATCTCACGCCGCTCTGACTCCCCTTCTATTACTAGGGATGTTTCTGGTGAAGGCGTCCAGCAGGCCATGTTAAAACTGATAGAAGGCACAATTGCTTCCGTGCCTCCACAGGGTGGTAGAAAGCATCCAAACCAAGAAACAATTGACGTCGATACCTCAAAAATATTGTTTATATGTGGCGGCGCATTTGATGGTTTAGAAAAAGTTATAGACAGACGAGTTGAAAAAGCGACTGGCATCGGGTTTGCTGCAAATGTCAAAGATGAGAAAAGTGAAAAAACACTCGCTGAACTATACAGATTGTTGGAGCCAGACGATTTAATTAAATTCGGTTTAATTCCTGAACTGGTCGGACGTCTAGCCGTTCATACTTCGCTTAGTGCGCTTGATGAGGATGACTTGGTAGAGATTCTTACAAAACCGAAAAATTCTGTTGTTAAGCAATTTCAACAGTTTTTTGCAATCGAAGGCGTGAAGCTAACGTTTAGAAAAACCGCATTAGTAGCTATTGCAAAGCTTGCCGTTGAAAGGAAAACAGGCGCCAGAGGCTTACGAGCTATTTTGGAGGACCTATTACTGGATACTATGTATGAAATGCCGTCAACTACAAGTGCAAAAGAGGTTATTATTGATAAGGCAGTGGTTGAAGGAAAAAAACAGCCGATGGTTCTTTATTTACCTGAAAAAAAATTAAATAATATTAGAAAAGCTAGTTGATGACTTTCACTTTTTTAAGCAGATGACTCAATAATGCCTAGGGAGTTGTTTGACCGTCAAAAAGATTCCGTAGGCCAAGGTGAACGAACGGTATTAGTGAATGTTGAGCTTACCTCTAATCGCCAGCAATCCAATGGAGTCGATGAGTTCAGGCAACTTGCTTTGTCATCTGGTCTCAATATTGTTCAAACCATCACAGTTAAAAGAAACTCTGCCGAAGCCAAATTCTTTATTGGTACAGGAAAGGTTGAAGAGCTAGCATCCATTGTGAGCATTAATGAAGTTGATTTAGTAATTTTTTCGCTTCAACTTTCACCCACTCAAGAGCGCAATCTAGAAAAAACCTTGAAATGCCAAGTGATGGATAGAACTGGTTTAATTCTAGACATTTTTGCGCTTAGGGCGAAGTCATTTGAGGGTAAGCTGCAAGTTGAATTGGCACAATTACGTCACCTATCCACGCGCCTGGTCAGGGGTTGGACGCACTTAGAAAGACAAAAAGGCGGTATTGGTCTGCGTGGACCTGGTGAAACCCAGCTTGAGACAGATAAGAGATTAATTTCAAAACGTATTAAATACCTTGGCAAGCGTCTCGAAAAGGTCCATAAGCAGCATGATTTGGGTCGAAAATCAAGACGCAAAAAAGACCTTCCTATGATTTCACTTGCTGGATATACAAATGCCGGAAAATCGACATTGTTCAATCGGTTAACTAATTCACATGTTTATGCCGACGATAAGCTTTTTGCAACTCTAGATTCTACTATTCGTCGAGTTATTCTTCCAGCTGCAGGAGAGGCGGTTGTAGCGGATACGGTTGGTTTTATCCAAGACTTGCCTCATGAGCTTGTGGCTGCATTCAAATCCACTCTTGAAGAAACCCGTCAAGCTAATGTCCTTCTTCATGTTGTTGATGCTTCAGATGACGATAATGGCGACAAAATTGAACAGGTTGAAGATATTATTGAACAAATAGGAGCGCAAGAAATTCCGAGCATAATTGTGATGAATAAGATTGATGAAATGAGTGATTTTCATCCAAGAGTGGATAAGGATTATTCAGGAAATATATACCGTGTATGGCTTTCAGCCCATACTGGAGAGGGTATAGATTTGCTTTATCAAGCTTTATCTGAACGTCTGAGTGGTATGATGACTTGTGCTGGCATTCAGTTAGATGTTCAGTCAGCCTATATTAGAAGTGAGATTCATAAAGTCGGCTTTATTCAGAAAGAAAAAATGAATGAATTTGGTCAGTGGCTACTTGAAATTAACGTTACTCGACACTATCTAAAGAGATTATTAGGTAAGCAAGGTGTTTCATTATTATGGGAACAGAAATCGCAACAGAGTCAAATGGCCTAGAGAGGCAATCAGTACCTCTACTTCCGCTTAGAGATGTGGTTGTTTTTCCACACACGGTCATCCCTCTTTTTATTGGTAGAAAATCTTCAGTTCATGCCATTACCCATGCCATGGAAGCAGATAAGCATGTTTTCTTGGTCACTCAAAAAGATGAAGCTATTGAAGACCCCACAAATGAAGATCTTCACAAGGTTGGCACTTTGGCGACAATCTTACAGTTGCTGAAACTGCCCGATGGAACTATAAAAGTTTTAGTTGAGGGAGTTAAGCGATCTAGAATTGAAGAGTTTGTTGACTTAGGAGAACACACCGAAGTTATTTTGAGTGACTGTGTATTAAGCTTTGAGGATGACACAGAAATCAAGGCCATGATGCGTTTGGCTCTAGAAAATTTTGAAAAATATATAAAACTCAGCAAAAAAATTCCGGAGGAAGTATATAAAGTACTTAAAGAGATTACAGATATTGAACGTTTTAGTGATGTCATCATTTCAAACATTAATCTTAAAGTTGAAGAAAAGCAGGAACTACTCGAGAGTGCTCTTGCTAAAGATAGATTAGAAGCAATTCTTACAATTCTTGAAGGTGAGCTAGATGTTCTTGGTGCTGAACAAAAAATTCAGAGTCGAGTTCGTAAGCAAATGGAATCTAATCAGAGAGACTATTATTTGAATGAACAGATGAAGTCCATTCAGAAAGAGCTAGGCACCCTTGATGATGAAAATGAGATTGAGGAATTGCAAGCAAGCATCAACAAAGCAAAAATGCCCAAAGAGGCCAAGAATAAAGCTCAAGGCGAGCTTAACAAGTTACAGAGAATGTCCTCCCAATCTTCTGATGCCTCTATTATCAGAACTTACATCGAGAATTTGTGCTCAGTGCCTTGGAGTAAAAAGACACGAATCAGTCAAGATTTAATTAAAGCGCAAAAAATATTGGATGATGACCATTATGGTTTAATTAAGGTTAAGGAGCGAATACTGGAACACTTGGCTGTTCAAACTCGTGTCACTCATAACAAAGCAAATATTCTTTGTTTGGTTGGTCCTCCTGGAGTTGGAAAAACTTCGTTGGGAGAGTCCATTGCGAGATCGGTAAATCGGAAATATATCCGAATGGCACTAGGCGGGGTGAGGGATGAGGCGGAGATTCGTGGTCATAGACGAACCTATATAGGCGCTATGCCAGGCTCAATTGTGCAAAAAATGCAGAAAGTTAAAGTCAAGAACCCACTTTTCTTGCTTGACGAGATCGATAAAATGGCGTCCGACTATAGAGGTGATCCTGGATCAGCAATGTTAGAGGTGCTAGATCCTGAGCAAAACCATACCTTTAATGACCATTACCTAGAGGTCGATTATGACCTGTCACAGGTTATGTTTGTGGCAACTGCGAACTCTCTAGACTTGCCACAAGCGCTGATAGATCGTATGGAAATAATTCAGATTTCTGGATACACGGAAGATGAAAAATTACAGATTGCTAAACAGCATTTGATTGCAAAACAGATGAAAAATAATGGTGCCAAATATAGCGAAATCGTTTTTAAAGATTCCGCAATAATGGACATTATTCGTTATTACACTAGAGAGGCTGGTGTCCGTAACCTTGACAGAGAAATCGGCAGTATCTGTCGAAAGGTAATTAAGGATTTAACTCTCAAAAAGCGCAAGGCAAAAGCAATAATTAATTCCAAAAGTTTGCCAAAATTCTTAGGAATGAGAAAGTATCGCTTCGGATTGGCTGAAGAGCATAATCAGATTGGTGAAGTGACCGGACTTGCTTGGACATCGGTGGGCGGAGATCTGTTGACTATAGAAGCTTCTACCTATAAAGGAAAAGGAAAGCTGAATTACACTGGTCAATTGGGTGATGTTATGAAGGAGTCAATTCAAGCTGCGATGTCGGTCACTCGTCAGCGTGCGGATACCTTAGGAATAACTGAAGACTTTCATGAAAAGCTCGATATTCATATTCATGTTCCAGATGGTTCGACACCAAAAGATGGTCCCAGTGCTGGTGCGGCAATGTGTACCGCTTTAGTTTCTGTATTAACAGGCCGAAAAGTTAAGGCGGCGGTAGCTATGACGGGAGAGATTACACTTAGAGGCGAGATTACACCAATCGGAGGTCTAAAAGAAAAACTGCTTGCTGCTCTGAGGGGCGGCATTAAAACCGTGATCATTCCCGATGATAATGAACGTGAACTTTCTGAAGTGCCAGACAAGATCAAGGGTAACCTCGAAATTATAAAAGTGAAATGGATCGATCAAGTTCTAGATATTGCTCTTGAGAAGTAACTAGGAATAGAATTATCAGTGACTCTTGATGAGCTTGGCGTAATAAAAGCCGTCATATTCCTTGTGAGGTAGTTGTTGTCTTCCAATATCGCCATTTCCCCAAGTTAGTGTTATTTTTTCATTTTTTGCATCCTTAAATTTGTCTAGGAATTGACTAATCTGGTGAACATTTTCATCCTTTAGTACTGAGCAAGTCGCATACAGTAGTAGTCCGCCTGGCTTTAAAAGTTCCCAGAGATTTCCAAGAATTAAAGATTGAGTTTTGGTGATTTGAGAAATATCTTTCGGTTTTTTTAGTAGCTTAATATCGGGGTGTCTCCTAATAACTCCAGTACTTGAGCAAGGCGCATCTAGTAAAATTTTATCAAAGAGCTTTCCATTCCACCATTCTTGGTCTCTTGCATCACCTTGCTGAATAGTGATATTATGATTTTTGAACCGATCAAGGTTTTCTTGAACTTTTGAGAGTCTTTGGTCATCACTGTCTAGTGCAATGATATTAGCTTTTGGGCAAAGTTCAGCTAGGTGTGTTGCCTTCCCGCCTGGGGCACTACATGCATCTAGAATGAGTTCACCTATTTTAGGTGAAATCAATTGTGCTGCTAATTGTGCAGAAGTGTCTTGCACATAACAAGAGCCATCTTCGAATCCAGGCAACTTAGTTACACTAATAGCATCTTTAAGAATTAAAGCTTGAGGAGCTATAGTGGAAGTTTGACTGAAGATATTGATTTCTTGTAATCGTTTTTGGTAATCATCTCTCTGAATCGAAGGATGAACGCGAATCGTCATCGGTGCCCTTTTGTTGTTTTCAATGAGAATTTCTTGAAAGTTTTTTGGATGATCTTGCTTTAGTTTTTTGATTAGCCAGCTTGGGTGAGAGTAATGTTTGGTATTTTCAATAATGTCTCGGTCTCGATCGATGTCTCTAAGTATGGCATTAATGAAACCTTTTGCCCATGGTTTTCCGATAATCTCAGCAACACCTACGGTTTCATTGATCGCTGCATGAATTGGTGTATCTGAATGAATAAGTTGATATGCACCCAGAATAAGCAAGCAATGAATGTCAAGATTCTTTTTTTCCAATGGCCTTTTTAGGCGAGGTGTAATGACATCGTTAAGGTGGTGATAAAAACGAATGGAGCCAAACGTTAAAGATTTCGCATAAGACAAATCATCATAATCAACTGGAAAAATGTCATCAGAGAGAGATTTTTTGTTTACAACAATTGAACAAATTGCTTTATGAGCAATGGCTCTAGCGTTTGTTTTATTGAGCAAGAGTTTGTTTGATGTTTTGAAGGAGCTCTTCTGGATCTTTGTAGCCAGGTATGTTGGTGCCATCATCTAGGAAGATTGAAGGTGTGCCATTGACACCTAATTGCTTTGAAATCGCTAATTGTTGAGCTACAGGATTTTCACAGTCTTCACTGACTGGCAAAATCCGTTTTGTTTTATAGTCATGTAAGGCTAGATTCCTGTTATCTGCACACCAAATTTTTTCCATAGCGCTTTGTGCCTGAGGGTGAAGTTGTTCTAGTGGAGAAGCTAAATATTTTACTGTGATGCCCAAGGCATTCATTTCTGCCATATTGTTGTGCAGTTTTGCGCAATAAGGGCAATCGACATCTGTAAAAACATGAACAATATACTCTTCATTCACAGCTTTAAAGACAATCTTGGTGTTTTCATCAATATTATCAAGTATCTGCTTTCTTGTAGCATTTATTCTAATTGCAGAAAGATTGGACATTGAAACTAGATCTGTCACAGTACCTTGCAAAACATATCGGGCATCGGAAGATATATACATGACCTCTATCCAGGGTTCGGTAATGGTCACTTCATAAAATCCATCAAGTTGTGACTCATTTATTTGTTCGGCACTGATACTCGGAAAATAAGGCAGTAATCGGTCAATGATTTCTTCGATATTTGCGTAGGCAGAGTTTACATATAACAAAAACAGGAACAAAAGCGACTTAATCATAGTGAAAATTCATTATTAAAGAAGTAAATTTTACAGATTTTTGGTAGAATACCGTGATTATAATTTTGCGGGAAAGACAATGGAATTTTTTGTTACACATCAGACGGTAGAGCATTACAGTGGTGACTGTGCCGTAGCATTTGTTTTCAAGGACAAAGCACATCAAAATAAGGACCTTCAGCAACTATTAGAATTGAATCGATTTGACGCAATTGTTGGTGCAACTTTGATGCTCAGCAGAGTGGATGGTTATAAAACAAAGAGATTGTTGGTTGTTGGCTTGGGTGATTCATCACTCAATGAAAAGAGCTACATGAAGGTGCTCAATTCACTTTCATCAGCTTTGTCTGATGCGAAGGTGAAAAATGTAGTGATACCAGATATTCAAATTGATAATCGTGATGAGTCTTGGATACTGTTAACGACAGCCCGTGTACTGAAAAATGCAAGCTATCAAGTCGAAAAAGTTGACGCCAAGGAAGAAAATGAGCAAGGTACTCTAGAGGCGATCAGTATTTATTCAGAAAACAATGACGCCACAGAAATTAATAAAGGCTTGGCGATTGCTAACGGTATGGCGTTGACTCGAAGATTGGGAGACTTGCCGTCTAATATTTGTACACCTAGTTACTTAGCTGAAACAGCAAAGTCGTTGGCCAAGAAATATAGTCTTGAATGTGAAGTTCTGGAAGAGTCCGATATGGAAGCATTAGGTATGAATTCTTTGCTGTCAGTTTCTAAAGGCTCTTCTGAGCCAGGTAAGTTAATTAGTCTGAGCTTCAAAAATGCAGGCAAGGATCAGCCAGTTGTGCTGGTAGGCAAGGGGGTGACATTTGATAGCGGAGGAATTTCATTGAAACCTGGTGCCAAGATGGATGAAATGAAGTTTGATATGTGTGGAGCAGCATCGGTGTTAGGGGTTATGAGAGCAGTTGCTGAGATGAATCTTAAAGTTAACCTTACTGTTGTGGTGCCTACTGTAGAAAATATGCCTGCCCACGACGCCTCTAAGCCTGGCGATGTTGTTAAAAGTATGTCGGGTCAAACAATCGAAATTCTAAATACAGATGCTGAAGGAAGGCTTATTCTTTGTGATGCTTTGACTTATTGTGAAAAGTTTAGTCCAAAAGTTGTGATTGATATTGCAACACTTACTGGGGCTGTGATTGTTGCATTAGGTAAGCACCATTCCGGATTAATGGCAAATGACCAAGCTTTATCAGATGATTTGAAAAAGGCAGGCGGTGATGCGATGGATACTGTCTGGCAATTGCCTTTGGATGAGGAGTATGATGAATTGATTAAGTCTAATTTTGCAGATATGGCGAATATTGGTAGCGGGGGAGCTGGTACTGTAACAGCTGCTTGTTTTCTTGCTCGCTTTACCAAAGACTATCGATGGGCTCACCTAGATATTGCCGGTACTGCTTGGCTTGGCGGTTCAAAAAAAGGGGCAACAGGTCGACCGGTACCTCTTTTAACGCAATACATTATGGAGCAAATGTAAGGATATTGATTTCTACATTTCACAATGTGGCTTCAAATTATTTCTCCATTCTGAGTTCATTATTCCTAAATACTATACTTGTAAGACTAACGACTCCAACCAATTTGCCTTCATCAATGACTGGACAACGTGATATATTCATGCGAGTCAGCAGCCTGGCACAGTAACGAATATACATTGTCGAGTGAACCGAAATGGCAGGTTTATTCATTATTTCATAAACATTAACTCGGTCTAGAGATTTATTTTTAGCAATAACCTTTGCTGCAATATCGGCAATTAAAACTACACCATACTCATCGTTTTCGTGAGCCTTATCAACTATTAGCATTTTTGTTTTTTTGTGCTGCATAGTATCTAAGCCATCCTGAACACTCAGATTACGATCTACAATATCAACGTCCTTCCACATTACATCTTTTACTAGTAATTCATTTTTCATATTTCCTCCTCTATGTTTTTACTTAGTATTTCAATTTGATGCATAACACCAACTGCATCTTCAACATCAATCTGAAAGGCAATACCTTCATGTGACTCCTTGTCGAAGGCTCCTACCTCGTTAACAGTTTCAAGAATTTTTAGAGCATTATGTTGTTCCACTAAAAGAAAGAGCACATCTCTTTGTGTTTCAATATGCAATCCTAAAAAAGTTTTCTTGTCATGAACACCTTCACCTCTTGCCTGAGAAATAACAGTTGAACCTGTAGCTCCATGTTCGCGTGCCGCGGACAAAATTTTATCGGTTTTAGCGCTATCAACAAAAGCGATTATTAATTTAAAGTGCATTACATCCTCCTTATTTGTTAATTAAATGTTTAATTTGAGCATAAGCTAATACTCCCATGATGGGAAATAGGCTTGCAAAGGCAATCAGCCCAAATCCGTCAATGAGTGGGTTTCTACCTTCTATTGTGCTTGCTAGGCCAAGCCCCAAAGCAGCCACCAAAGGTACGGTAACACTTGAAGTTGTGACACCACCGCTGTCATAAGCTAGTGCGATAATTTGCTTTGGAGCGAAAAAAGTTTGTACGATGACTATCCCATAGCCAGCAATGATAAAGTAATGAAGGGGCAGACCAACAACAATTCGATAACTCCCTAGCGCGATACCAATCGCCACACCAAGGGCTATTGTAATTCTCAAGGGCCAAACTCGGATTGAGTTACCTGAAACTTCATTGGCTTTTATTGATACAGCCAAAAGAGAGGGCTCAGCAATGGTTGCTGAGAAGCCCATGCTTGCTGCAAATAAATATACCCAATAGTAGTCATTCCAGTTCAGTTGGGTTTTACCAAGAAAATCTGGCGAAGTTAATTGGGTGGCCATCATTTTCCCTATTGGAAATAGTGCTTTTTCCAGTCCAACAATAAATAAAGCTAGTCCTACCCAAACCATAAAGATGCCAAATAAAGTCTGAGCTAGATTTGGTATTTTCTCTTTGATAATAAATAGCTGAAAGATTAATATCATTCCAATGATAGGGGCTATATCCCAAAACATAGAAATGAAAGATTCAAGAATAATCATAAAACAATCCCAAAAATTAGAACTGCAATAATCGGTGAGAGTGCACAGATTGCAATCATTCCAAATCCGTCAGTAAGCGGATTCCTGCCTCGAATGCTACTCGCTAATCCAACACCCAACGCTGTTACCAAAGGCACTGTAACCGTTGATGTTGTGACTCCACCAGAGTCATAAGCAACACCAACAATCCAATCAGGGGAGACAAATGTAATAACCATCACTAGAACATACCCTGGGATGATCAACCACTGTAAGGGCCAGCCTTTTAAGATTCTTACAACACCGAGCATGACAGACAAACCAACAGCAAGGGCAACGGTCAATCTGAGTTCAAGTGAATATTTATTGATAGCCAACTCATTGTTTTCAATAATGCCACCAATACTAGCAACAATTGCAGCTTCTTGTGATACAGCCATGAGTGCAGGTTCTGCTATGGATGATCCAAAGCCAAGTGCAAAAGAGAACAATAGCAACCAAAACAATGAACCTTTGTTTACAAAAGAATGGGCAAGATTCTCTCCTATAGGGAAAAGTCCCAACCTAAGACCAGAAACAAAAAAGGTCAAACCAAGAAGAATTGACAAGGTTCCTAAAAGTATGACGCCTATTTCAGGAATGGCTTGCTTAAGCACTATTATTTGGAAAAAAGCGACTACTAAAACAATTGGAAGTAAGTCTTTGCAGCTTTCGAGCAAGTTATTCGCAAGCCTTCTAAGCACTTCATCCATGTCTGTTTTGCTTTCCTAATTGTTTCATCTATTATAAACCTGCTAGAGGTAGTTCGAAGCTCTCTTGCACTTTGTTTATAATGGATTGTGTAAGCCAATAACTCTCTCATGATATGACTCCAATTGTTTTAATTAATGGTGTACAGCAATCTAAGATTAGTATCTTTAATCGCAACATACAGTTCGGAGACGGGTTGTTTGAAACTTGTGTAGTTGAAAATAAAAAAATACTTTTTTGGGTAAATCATTTTGCTCGCCTGAATAGAGGTTGTGAACAGCTAAAAATAAGCAAGTTTGATGAGTCAATTTGGTTAAGTGATGTTAAAAAAGCAATATCTTTATGCAGTTACGATCGCTGCGTTGTTAAGTTGATTCTCTCTCGTGGAGATTCACTAAGAGGTTATGGTTTCAAGGATGATATTAAGCCAGTTCGTGCTGTTATTGTCTCAGAATTACAAAAAGCCACCTTTAATAACTCATTTTCTCTAGAGTATTGCCAAAGTGGCTATGATTCGAATCCAAAATTGGCAGGAATAAAGCACTGCAATCGATTAGAGCAAGTATTGGCTCGAGCAGGCTTAAAAAGTGACGAAGGAATTATGTTGGATGAAAATCATAACGTTATATCAGTAACTCAAGGCAATATTTATGCAATTCATGACAATATACTGATTACCCCGAAATTGGACAAATGTGGAGTAGAAGGTACTCGACGAGCCGTTATTTTGGATTTAGCTAAACTTCTAGGCATTAAGGTAAAAGTAGACACTCTTTCTATCAAGGAATTGGACCAAGCTGATGAAGTTTTTATCTCTAATAGTATTATAGGAATTCAGTTCATCAGTCAGATAGGAGATATTGGTCTTGGTAATAATTCAATAACAAAGAAAATTAAAGATGCCTTTAAGAAAAAGACCGAAGACAGTAATTCTTGGCAATGCATTTAGCAACAATAAATAAAACTTATTCAAGATTATTGGCTTTGGTCATTCTCTTACTGATCAGTATTTGGATCTGGACTTCAAAGGATGTGCTCGTTAAAGAAAAACAAATCTATCAGGTCAATCATGGCGCATCGATAGGTACTGTTGCTAAAGACTTAGGCGATAAAAAATGGATCAATTCTGAACTTTTTTTTAATTCATTAAGCAAGCTTATTGGAGCCAATCAAAAACTTCAATCAGGCTATTATCAAATTGACCCTAATATGAGTGTTTTGAATTTTCTTGAGAATATTTCAAGTGGCAATGTGATCACTACGAAGGTAACACTTATAGAAGGAAAGACACTGAATCATTACTTTGAACAGTTGAGTTCAGATTCAAGCCTGAGATCGGAAGATACACTTGAAGAAATTATGCAATCTCTTGGTATTGCGGGACCTTATGACGGTTGGTTTTATCCTGAAACTTATCAGTTTAATTATGGTGAAAGTGTCAGAAATGTCTTGGCGAGGTCGTTTCAAGTGATGCAAGAAAAGGTCAATGAGTTATGGGACGATAGAGCTAATAATCTTCCATTCAAATCTCCCTACGAGGCGATAATTTTGGCTTCTCTGATCGAGAAAGAGACGGCACTTGATCAAGAAAAGTCTTTAATTTCCGGTGTATTTATTCGCAGATTAGAGAAAGGGATGCGCCTTCAAACCGATCCAACAGTTATTTATGCCTTGGGTGATTCTTATAAAGCGCCACTCAAGAAAAGTGATTTAAAAGTCGATAGTTTATATAACACCTACAAATACAATGGCTTGCCACCAGGTGCGATTTCTTCAGTAGGTTATGAATCTTTGTATGCGGCATTTCATCCAGATGAAGGTAACGATTTATACTTTGTTTCAAAAAAGGATGGTAGTCATGCATTTGCATCAAATTACGAAGAGCATAAAGACAATATCAAGAGGTATTCAAATAATATCTAGTCTAAAATTAGGGTTATGAAAAAGGGAAAATTTATCACCATAGATGGAGTCGAAGGTGCGGGTAAAAGTACTCAAATTGCTTTTATTTGTGACTATCTGCATCGAAAAGGTATCGATGTTGTAAAAACTCGTGAGCCGGGTGGAACTGATTTAGGAGAAAAAATACGATCTCTATTGCTGGGCCTTGATAACGAGGGAATGCACAGTGATACAGAGTTATTGCTAATGTTTAGCTCACGCAATGAACTCATACAAAACAAAATCAAGCCTGCTTTAGATGCCGGCAAGTGGGTCGTTAGTGACCGCTTTACAGATGCATCATTCGCCTACCAAGGTGGTGGCAGAGAACTCAATTTAGACCGCATTTCCGAGCTTGAATCCTGGGTTCAGGGCAAGTTTCAAGCGGATTTGACATTGTTGTTGGATGTGGGTGTTGATATCGGCATGACTAGAATTGAATCTCGAAAATCAAAAGATCGCATTGAAAAAGAAGAGCGTGATTTTTTTGAGCGAGTCAGGTCTGTATTTGTTGATAGGTCGAAGCTCTATCCTGAACGCATTAAATTAATTGACGCTTCTCAGTCAATTGAGCAGGTCCAGCAACAAATTCAATTATTCATAGAGGCTCTATGATTTTGCCTTGGCATCAGAGTGCTTTTTCAGAGCTCAGAAAAATGATTGATCAAAATCATCTGCCGCATGCACTATTAATTACTGGTGTTGAAAAAATCGGTAAATTTGAACTTTCAGAGCAACTTATTCAGACCCTCCTTTGCAAGGATGACTCTTGTGGAGCATGTAGTTATTGTCGAGCTATAAAAAAAGACAATCCAAGAGAGTTGTTGGATCACAGTACCTTGATTCGAAGATCACATTATCCAAATTTGATTTATTGCTGCGCTGAATTAAATGATTCGGGTGCTCTGTCAAAAGACATTAGAGTAGATCAGGTTCGTGCATTCTGTGAATCTTTAGGCAAGACAGCAGAAGAACTCCAGATTGGGATGATTTTCTATGCAGATCAAATGAATACGAATGCAGCCAATAGCCTTTTAAAGACTTTAGAGGAGCCACGTGATAATACCCTTATTATTCTGTTGGCCCATAAGTCAAGTACGCTTCCGGCTACAATACTTTCTCGATGTCAGACCGTTCATATTGGTCAAACATATAGTGAAGAGAGTGTGAAGTGGTTATCGCAGCAGATTGATGAAGCTACTCGGGATGATTTTGATGCAGTTCAATTATTAGAGAGTGCCCATGGCGTTCCATTTAAGGCAGTTGAAGATCTTCAAGGAGATCATTTTCTTCAGTATCAAAATTGGCAAAATCTTTTATTGGAGATAGCACTCAATCCATCAAAGGCTACTGAAACTGAAATATTTGACGGTAATGAACTACAAGTTTTGAGCTGTCTGCAGCAACTAGTGACTGAAGGCATAAGGATAAAGGCAATTAAACGTGAGGGCGCTCAACTGGAACTGAATAAAATTATCACGAAGACACCCGCTAGCCACCTGTTCAAATTATTGGATGACATTGGTCGTGCGATTTCAATGTCACAAACGACTGTAAATATAAAATTATTATTGGATAATATCCTCATTGTTTGGTCACATATTACCCACTTAAAAAAGTATCCAATCATTATTAATTCACAGGACATTTAATGGATCGATCATCGACTTTATTCAATGAGGCGAAAAATTATATTCCCGGCGGAGTTAATTCCCCGGTTCGTGCCTTTAAAGGTGTCGGGGGAGAGCCTATCTATTTTGAGCGAGGTGAGGGGGCCTATCTTTATGATGTAGATGGGAATGAATATATTGATTACGTTGGCTCCTGGGGGCCAATGATTTTGGGACATTCGAATCCATCTATTGTTGATGCTGTTAGGACTGAATTGGATAAGGGCCTAGGTTTTGGTGCTCCCACCGAGATTGAGACATCGCTTGCAAAAAAAATTTGTCAATTGATGCCTTCTATCGAACTGGTGCGTATGGTTAGCTCAGGTACCGAGGCAACCATGAGTGCTATCCGGTTGGCTCGCGGTTATACAAAACGCGACAAAATTGTAAAGTTTGAAGGCTGTTACCATGGACATTCTGATTCTTTATTGGTGAAGGCTGGCTCAGGTGCGCTCACTTTAGGTGTGCCTACCTCGCCAGGCGTTCCAAATGATTTGGCGAAACATACCTTGACGCTTGAATACAACAATTTGGATTCTGTCAAAGCGCTGTTTTCCAAGATGGGTGAGGAGGTTGGATGCATTATTGTTGAGCCAGTGGCAGGCAATATGAATTGTATACCCCCCAAGGAAGGATTTCTTCAGGGTCTACGCAAACTTTGCGATGATTACGGTGGTTTGCTTATCTTCGATGAGGTGATGACAGGCTTTCGTGTTGCGCTAGGTGGCGCACAGGCCTGCTACGGAGTTAAGCCTGACCTTACAACCTTAGGCAAAGTGATTGGCGGCGGTTTGCCTGTTGCTGCTTTTGGTGGTCGCCATGAAGTCATGAACGAGATAGCGCCTCTTGGTCCTGTCTATCAGGCAGGAACACTTTCGGGCAATCCATTGTCTATGGCTTCGGGCCTTGCGATGCTTAGTGTCTTAGAGGCGGATGATTCGTTTTATCAAAACTTGAGTGAGAGTACGGAGTATTTGGTCAATGGTATTGTGGCTGCTGCCAATACGAACAATGTTCCGATGACGAGCAATAACGTTGGCGGGATGTTCGGGCTATTCTTTAGCTCAGAAGAAAAAGTAACTAATTTTTCTCAAGCCTCTAATTGTGATATTGAGTCATTCAAGAAGTTTTATAAATCAATGATAAGACAGGGGGTTTATTTTGCACCTTCAGCTTATGAGTGTGGTTTTCTTTCAGCTGCACATACTAAAAATGAGCTTGATCAAACGATCAATGCTGCACTAACTGCTTTTTCGGAATTATGAGTTTAGTTAATGCGAGCTCTGAGTTATTAGCTGCAAATGAGCGCCTCGCCTCTTATCAGAATAATATTACAGTTTTTGGCTCGGCAAGAATAAAGGATACGGACCCTTTATATCAAAAGGCTTATGAGCTCGGAAAGGCATTGTCAGATGCGGGTTACAATGTTTTTACTGGAGCTGGCCCGGGAATCATGGAAGCGACTAGTAAGGGCGCTTATGAAGGAAAGTCTAAAAGCATTGGCCTTAATATTGACTTGCCTCAAGAGCAATATTCTAATCCTTATCTGGATGAAGTCATAACCTTCGAGTATTTTTTTTCGCGAAAAGTGATGCTGGTTAAGAATGCCAGCGCCTGTGTTTGTTTTCCTGGTGGCTATGGGACAGTTGATGAATTGACGGAAGTATTAACTTTGCTGCAGACTCAGAAAATGAAACCGATACCATTAATTTTATACGGTTCAAGTTTTTGGAAACCTTTGCTATTATGGTTTGAAACATTAGTTGATAAGGGATATGTAAATAGAGAGCATCTGGAGTTGATCAAGGTGGTTGATTCAAGCGATGAGACTGTTAGTATCGTAGGGGAGAGTATATGTCTTTAGCTATTTTTGATTTAGATAACACCCTAATTGGTGGCGATAGTGACTTCTTGTGGGGTGAATTTATAGGTGAAGAGGGTATAGTTGATGCCAACGCTTATCGTAAAAAGAATGAATATTTCTACCAGCAATACGATTTAGGGACATTGGACATCTATGCTTGGTTAGAGTTTTGTCTAGAACCACTTACACGTTATTCTATGACAGAACTACAAGAACTTCATCATCGATTTATGATTCAAAAAATCGAGCCTATTCTGTTAGACAAGGCTCAAAATTGCATTAATCGACATAAAGAAAGAGGTGACACTGTCCTTGTTATTACAGCATCAACCAGTTTTGTTACTGCGCCGATTGTCAAGAAATATGGGATTAACCATTTGCTTGCTACAGAGCCCGAAATTAAAGGGGGTCGTTATACAGGGGGGGTGTCGGGTATACCGTGTTTTCAAGCGGGAAAAATTGATAAACTGATGCCCTGGCTTCAAAAAAATGAAGAGACATTAACCGGATCAACCTTTTATTCTGATTCCCACAACGACCTTCCACTTTTGGAGCTGGTCGACAATCCGGTGGCTGTTAATGCCGACAAAATATTAACAAAAATTGCCGAAAAGAAAGGTTGGGAGGTCTTGAACTGGAGGTAGGTCTAAATAAATAAGTCCTGATTGGAGGTATGAGCGACATCAAGATAGGTGGCAGCACCGGCAAATTCTATTCCCTCAATAAAGTCCTCTCTTGCAAATCCGAACATGCCAATTGTCATCTCGCAGGCGATGAATTTAACACCCATTTCGATGCAAATCCCTCTCAGCTCCTCAATTGTGGCGATGCCGTTATTCCTCATGGTTTTTTTCATCATTGAGGTTGCAAACAACTCTAAACCGGGAATATTCCACATGATATTTGGAATTTTTGGTCCAAAATCAATTCCTTGAAACCATTTAGGTCCAAATGGCATTTTCATGGGCATGTCTGGATTTCCTTGGGGCGATATTCGAAGATGCGACAAATCTTTAAGTAAAAGATTCAAGCCATAGAAGGTACAAAATACGGACACCTCTTTTCCCATTGCAATACCAGTAGAGGCCAGAATTAGTGGAGGATAGGCCCAGTCAAGCGTGCCCTTAGAGGCGATCAGTGTCATTTCATTAGATTCAGGCATAAATCTCCAGTTTGTTAGTTTTTTTCGATATAAAAAATGAACTTATTTCCTTCATCCTCTTGAGAGACTAATGTGTGTCCCAACTGGTTACAGAAGGCGACAAAATCTTTTTTTGAGCCCTTGTCGGTGCATATGACTTTAATCGTCTCCTTGATGTCCATTTTTGCAAGTGCCTGCTTCGTCTTTAGGATAGGCATCGGACAGCTGTACCCGCACATATCTAGAGTTTGATGTGACATACAGCCTCCAAAATCATTTATTTAATTCTTGTTCTGAATTGTTTTCTGCACTAAGTTTTGATTGACTAACATGCCGATTGCCATAGAAAATAAAAATATTATTACAATAGGATCGAACATCGCAAAGCCGGATATTCCCGGACTGGTCAAGGCGGATATTGACGGACCAGGACATAATCCTACAAGGCCCCAGCCCACCCCAAACAAGGCTGAACCGATGAGCAATCTTTTATCTATGTCTTGCTTTGAAGGTAATTCAATCTTCATGCCCAGTGCAGACACTTCCCTACTCTTCAAGAAGTAAAAGAACGGTGCGAAAATCAATATAGCACCACCCATAACGAACATTAAAGAGGCATCCCAGTTATGTGTAATACTCAAAAAGCCAATGACCTTTGATGGATTTGTCATTCCGGATACGACAAGCCCTAAGCTAAAAATAACTCCGCATAATAATGAGATCACTTTATCGTTCATAAATAAATCCCAAATTGTTGAAGCATTGTCACTGTGATCATTGCAACGACAAGAAAGACTACTGTAGCAATCACAGAGCTAATCGATAGCCTGCCAATGCCGCATATGCCATGCCCGGATGTGCAGCCGCCGCTAAGTCGAGTTCCAAAGCCTACCAAGAGTCCACCTATAATGACTAATGGGTATGACCCGGTT
>Ga0208947_1000081_pt1 | contig 45484 bp, 37 predicted proteins | sample AOAMet1_04_M0_20_2_FD_188226 | JGI IMG/M metagenome (GOLD analysis project Ga0208947, IMG submission 188226) | Ammonia-oxidizing marine microbial communities from Monterey Bay, California, USA - CAN11_04_M0_20 (SPAdes) | ecosystem: Environmental > Aquatic > Marine > Intertidal zone | place... | reverse complement strand
GCTGCCGGGTTGCTTCTTCTGCTCGTCCTTCGGCGTCGCCGCTGCCAACACTGCGAGAAGCGTCTCACCGACCGCGACGGTGTTCTCGTCGACGAAGACGACAACTACGAATGCTCAGACAACCCTGACGGCGACCACCACCAACTCAGACGCAAGTAGTCGAAGTTCTTTCTGCCGGACTCCCGACATGTGAACTCGGGCCTTCGAGCCCGATCACCGAACGAGACCGGTCAGATCAGCGCGTAGCCAGCACGGCACGGGCAGCAGCATCCATGACCGCTACCGGTGCCTCGGATCCCGTCCAGAGGCGAAAGGCGTGTGCCGCCTGGAACACGAGCATCGACAGGCCGTTGTGGGCTTCGATTCCGCGGCCGCGCAGGGCAGCCAACCAGGCGGTTTCCGGCGGGTGGTAGATCAGGTCCACAGCAACTGTCCCGACGGCCACTGATTCAGGGTCCACGGGCAAGGCCCCGTCGTCGGTCATCCCCACCGAAGTGGCGTTGACCACCAGGTCAGCGGCAGCGACTGTGTCGGACAGTTCGTCAGACCCGACCACTCGGCCGACCGGGCCAGCCAAACCTGCGGCCACCTCGGCCCGGGACGCCGTGCGGTTGACTACCGCCACCTCGGCTGCCCCGGCTCTAGCCAAGGCCAGAACTACTGCGCGTGCCGCTCCCCCGGCCCCAATGACCACCGTGCTCCGGCCCGCTGGGTCAAAGCCGGTGTCGTGGCGTAGACCATCAAGGAACCCGTCCCCGTCAGTGTTGTGGCCAACGAGGCGGCCTCCCTCGACCACAACGCAGTTCACGGCGTCAAGCACTTCTGCTTGTTCGGTCCGGTGATCTACCGCGGCGGCCACGGCCGCCTTGTGGGGCATGGTCACCGAAAGTCCGGCCAGGCCCAGGGCCCGCACGGCATCCAGCGCCTCGTCGGACCGACCCTCGGCTACCTCTAGGGCCATGAAGTGCCAGTCCAGCCCGGCCTCAGCAAACGCCGCGTTCAGAAGGGCCGGCGACAGGGAGTGCCGCACCGGGTCACCGATCACGGCAGCTAGTCGGCTCGCCCCGCTCATCGGGGGGCGTCGGTCCGGGGTCGGGCCCGGGGTCTGGTCAGGGTTTGGTTCAGCCACAACCCAGATCCTTCTCCACGCAGACCCTCCGCGCCGTCTCAAATTCGGAAGCCGTGGTGGCGAACGTGTGTGCGCCGGACACTCCGCCCTCATCGGTACGCACGTAGTACATCCACGATCCCGGATCAGGAGCCAGAGCGGCCTCCAGCGAAGCGCGACCCGGTGACGCGATGGGCGTCGGCGGCAGGCCGACCACGACTCGGGTGTTCCAGAGCGACACCACGGAGAGATCCTCGCTCGTCATCGGTTCACCGGCCGTCTTACCCACCGCGTACCGGCTTGACGCGTCGATCCCCAGACGCCAGTTGGCGGCCAACCGGTTGTGGATGACGCGGCTGATCTTCGGCCGGTCGCCGTCCAGCAGCGCCTCCTCCTCGATCAGCGATGCCAGGATCACCGCCTCGTACGGGGTCAGGCCGACCTCGGCGGACCGGGCCACGAGGTCCAACTGCTCGACCACCCGACGGAACTGCTGGTGCATTCGGAGCACCAGGCCCAGTTCGTCAGCCACGGTTGCTTCGTCCAGTTGGTAGGTGTCGCCGAATAGCAGGCCCTCGAGCGCCTGTTCCCGGTTCCCGGTCGACCCGTACTCCCATCGGAGGCGATCGCTGACCAGTGAAGCCCGCAGTTCGTCCTCTTCGAAGAGCGGCATCTCGCGCAGTAGTCGTTGCACCGTCTGCTCGACGGTGAGGCCCTCGGGAACAGTCACCCTTATGACCTCCTCGGGGATCGGCCCCTCGTCGAGGAGGGCCACCACGGCCTCGAACCCGAGGTGTTCCCTGAGGACGTAGTCCCCAGCCTGGAACGAGTACTCGATGCCGGACTCGCAGTCGATCAGCCAACGAATGGCTGTGGGGCATCGCATCCACTGACGAAGCATGGCCGGGTTGTCGACCACCCCGGCATCGCCGAGCGAAGCCACTACGTCATTGGTCGACCAGCCCTCGACAATGGAGAACTCCACCTCGTCGCCGGGAAGGGCCTCGGGCGTCATCTGGTCGTCCACCCACCCCAGGAACAGTCGATAGCCGATGACGAGGGTCAGCAGCACCAGGGCCACCACCAGTCCCCATCGTGGGAATGGCCCCAACGACGGTCGGTGACGGACCCAGCGGACATCGGGGCGGGGCTGGTGTTGATCGGGGCCCCCGTGGGAATCGGGGGCCGGCGGAGAGCCGGTCACCCGAGGGCCTCCCGGCGGGCATCCAGCCATGCCTGGAGCATCACCGTGGCGGCCACCATGTCGACCACCTTCCGGCGTTGCGGAGTTCGGAGGTCCTGTTCACGGAGGGCCCGTTCGGCAGTCACGGTGGTCAGGCGTTCATCGTAGGTCTCGACCGGAACCCCCGGTCGTTCACCCAGGACCCGCGCCAAAAGGGTGGCTTCCGCCGCCATGGCTTCGGCCATGGGGCCCACCGACCCGTCCAGGGAGTACGGGATGCCGACGACGACGACCTCGACCTCCCACTCCTCGGCGAGGCCAGCCAGGGTGCGATGTTCGCCGGGCCGGTCACCAGTCCGATGGACGACCTCGATGGGCGTGGCCACCCGGCCGTCGCTGTCGCTGACCGCCACCCCGATCCGCTTGGACCCCAGGTCCAGACCCAGGGCCCTCACCAGTCTCAGCCGACCTGGGCTGCCGCCCGCGCCTGCTCGAGTGCCTCGGCCAGGCGTTCCGGTGCCTTGCCGCCGACCGCGGTCACCTCGGGATTGGAGCGACCACCGCCACCGATGGTCCGGGCGGCCTCAGCGACCAGCGCCCCGGCGTCCAGACCACTGCCCGTCGCCACGGCGGCGACCAGGGCGGCCCCTCCCCCTTCGGGGGCGGCACCCAGGACGACGGCCCGTACCCCGTCGCGGTCACGAACCGCCATGGCCAACTGGCGCAACCCGTCGCGGTCGATCCCGTCGATCAGTGCCACAACCAGCCCGTCCTCGGCGGCCTCAGCCAGCTCGTCGGCACGCCCCAGCGCGGCCAGGGTTCGCAGGTCGGCCAACTCGACGCGAAGCGCGCGGGCTTCGGCGAGTCGTTTCTCGATGCCGTCAAGGACGTCGTCGACCGGCACACCAACCAGTTCAGCAGCACGCCCCAGGACCGTCTCCACGGCACGGAGTCGATCAATGGGCGCGGTCCCGGTCAACGCTTCGATCCGCCGGATGTTCGAACCGATGGAACCCTCGGCCACGATCCTGATCGGGCCGATGTCGCCCAGGGCCGACACGTGGGTGCCACCGCATAACTCCGTCGAGTGCGGTCCGGCTTCGAGCACCCGCACGGTGTCGCCGTACTTGTCGCCGAAGAAGGCAATGGCGCCCGCCGCCTCGGCCTCGTCCTTGCTGGTCTCGTAATGGTTGCACGAGGGGTTGGCGAGAATGTCGGCATTGGCCAGGTCCTCGACAGCGGTCATCTGTTCAGCGGTCAGGGCCTCGAAGTGGCTGAAGTCGAACCGGAGCCGATCGGGTCCGACATGGGAGCCCTGCTGCTTGACGTGGTCTCCGAGCACACGACGCAGGGCCGAATGCAGGAGGTGCGTCCCGGTGTGGTTGCGTCGGATGGCCGCCCGCCGTTCGATGTCGATGGTCGCCCGGACCTCCTGGCCAACGGTCAACCCATCATCTGGTTGGCTGGCCTCCGGCAACTGGATGTGGTGCCGGTGGAGACCGTCGAGGGCCAGCGTGGTGTCGAGCACCTCCAGGGTGCCACCCTCGAAGACCAACGTACCGGTATCGCCGATCTGGCCTCCCGACTCGGCGTAGAAGGGCGTGCGATCCAGCACCACCACATCATCGTCGGCGTACAGCACGGTTGCCGTGGCCTCATTGACCTCACGCCCCACGAACGTCGTGACGCCGTGCTCTTCGAGCACGGCCCTCAGGTCACCGGCCGCCGCCGACCCGCCCGCGTTCTTCCGAGCAGACCGGGCCCGGGTCTGCTGGTCGGCCATGGCGGCCCGGAAACCCTCGAGGTCCACCCCGAGGCCACGCTCGGCGGTGATCTCCTCGGTCAGCTCCAAGGGGAAGCCGTAGGTGTCGTGGAGCTTGAAGGCCACGTCGCCGTCGAGACGGCCACCGTCGGCCAGCCCGTCCAGGGCCTCGTCGAGGATCACCGATCCGGTCCGCAGGGTCTCGCGGAACCGACGCTCCTCTCTGTCCAGGACGTCGCGCACGAAGGCGTGGTTTCGGGCCAGCTCCGGGTAGTCGAGTCCCATGATCCCTACGACGGCATCCACTAGTTCCGGCATGATCTGGTCCTCGACACCCAGCAACCAGGCATGCCGGACAGCCCGACGAATGATTCGCCGCAACACGTAGCCACGATCCTCGTTGCTGGGGAACACACCGTCGCTGATCAGGAAAGTCGACGACCGGGCATGGTCGGCGAGGATCCGCTGAGACACGTCGGTCCGGTCGCCGGACCCGTGGGGAATCCCGCTGAGTTCGCCGATACGGGTCAGGAGGCGACTGAACTCGTCGGTCTCCCAGACTGAGTCCACGCCACCCAGCACGCTCAGGATCCGCTCCAGGCCGGCACCGGTGTCGATGGACGGCGCTGGCAGCTCGGTCATCGACCCGTCGTCATGCTGCTCGAACTGCATGAACACGAGATTCCAGATCTCGATGAACCGCTCGTCGTCTCCGTGGGCCGGACCACCATCGTCTCCGAACGCCGGGCCCTTGTCCCAGAAGATTTCCGAGCACGGGCCGCACGGGCCGGTGTCGGCCATCCGCCAGTAGTTGTCCTCGTCGAGACGTTGGATCCGCTCGGCGGGGACACCCACCTCGTCACGCCAGATGGCCTCCGCCTCGTCGTCACTTACGTGCACGGTGATCCAGAGTCGCTCGGGATCCAGGCCCAGAACATCGGTCACGAACTCCCAGGCGAAGGCGCAGGCCTGAGACTTGAAGTAGTCGCCGAAGCTGAAGTTTCCCATCATCTCGAAGAAGGTGAGATGCCGACTGGTGCGTCCCACCTCGTCGAGGTCGTTGTGCTTGCCGCCGGCCCGTACGCACTTCTGGACGGTGACCGCCCTGCTCCACGGCGCGGGCTGCTCGCCCACGAAGTACGGCTTGAGCGGCACCATCCCGGCCACCGTGAACAACAGCGTCGGGTCGTGGGGGATCAGGCTCCCGGATGCCTCGTGATGGTGGCCGTTCTCGATGAAGAAGTCGACGAAGGCCCGGCGGAGGCCGGCGGCGGCGAGCAGGGTCTCGGGAGTGGCAGGCATGGTCAGCCCAGCCTAGGGAAGCCACCCGTGATCGGTGGGACCTCGGAGGTCCTCGCTCCGAATGAACGGCTCAGCGTTCGCCGGGCGTCGACCGGATAGGGCGGCGGTGTCGACGCGGGGAATCGTGTTCGAAGGATCGCGCTCCGGTTCGGGTGGCGCCCGCCTCGTCGCGACCGACGGCAGCCACCTGACCGGCAATACGGCGAACGCTGTCGACCAGGGCTGAACTCCGGTCCGAGACCTCATGACGGAGTCGGGCCGGTGCGTAACGGCGAATCGCCTGACGGGTCCTTCGACGCAACCATGCGGCCGACAGGGTACCGACGACCCATCCGCCCATCAGCCAGAGCAGTCGTCGACGCATCAGACCGAACCAACCGGTCGACGGGTGTCCAGATCAACCATTGTCAGGATCCTCCTCAACCGGGCCCTTCTCCGGATCCTGTGTGGACCGCATGCGTTCGGCAATCTCGTTCTCGAAGCCATGTTGGGATGGATCGTAGTAGCGACGCCCATCGACCTCGGCTGGGCGATGACGTTGTTCGACCCAACCCTCAGGATGGTCGTGCGGATAGTCGTATCCCTCGCCATGGCCCAACTGGGCGGCCCCCCGGTAGTGGGCGTCACGCAGGTGAATCGGGACCTCGCCGGTGCCTGCCGCCCGGGCATCGCCCTCGGCGGCACCGAGCGCCGTGGTCACCCGGTTGGACTTGGGGGCCGTGGCCAGGTGGACCACGGCCTGGGCCAGATTCAACTTCGCCTCAGGAAGGCCCACGAACTCAACGGCCCGGGCGGCCGCGTCGGCAACCACAAGGCTCATCGGATCGGCCATGCCGACGTCTTCGCTGGCCAGGATGACCAGTCGGCGGGCTATGAACCGGGCGTCCTCGCCGACGTCGAGCATCCGGGCCAGCCAGTACAGGCCGGCATCGGGATCCGAGCCCCGGATGCTCTTGATGAAGGCGCTGATCACGTCGTAGTGGGCATCGCGGCCGTAACGCAGCGCCTTGGTGCCCAGCGCCGCCTCGGCATCGGCCAGCACTACACGGGTTTCTGAGCCCTCGACCGCCTGCTCCGCTGCCCGACCGACGGCCAGGGCAGCCGCCACCTCCAGACTGGTCAGGGCATGTCGACCATCCCCGGCGGCCCGGTCGACCAGCAGGTCCAGCGCATCATCGTCGGCTTCGACGGCCTCGACGGCCAGCCCCCGTTCCAGGAGGCGCCGCAACGCCTCGGGCCCTAGGGGCTCCAGTCGGAACAGGGTGGAACGCGACAACAACGGGGCGTTGACCTCGAAGAACGGGTTCTCGGTGGTGGCTCCGATGAGCACCAGTAGTCCGGACTCCACCGACGGCAGGAGGGCGTCCTGCTGGGCCTTGTTGAACCGATGGACCTCGTCGAGGAACAGGATGGTGCCCACATCGCGCTCACCCAAACGGGCTTTCGCCGAAGCCACCAGTTCCCGGACGTCCTTCACGCTGGCGTTGACGGCCGAGAGTTCAGCGAACTCCTGAGCGGTCACCCGCGCGATGAGCCTGGCCAACGACGTCTTGCCCGTTCCCGGAGGACCCCAGAGCACCACTGATGACAGGCGGTCGGCCTCGATCAGTCGCCGCAGGGGACGTCCCGGGCCCAGAAGGTGCTCCTGACCGACGACGTCGTCCAGCCTGATCGGCCGCAGGCGGTCAGCCAACGGCGCCCGGCGAGCCAGGCGTTCGGTCGCCGCGCTGGCGAAGAGATCTCCGGACACGGTCGGACGGTACCCGGCAGTCCGGTTGTCTGGCGGGAGGGCCATTCCGCCAGAGGCCTGTTCCGGGGGCCTATTCCGCCGGGGGGAGGACCCGCAGACCCAACTCCTCGAGGTGTCGACCATCGATGGGCGTCGGTGCGCTGGTCAACGGATCGCCACCTGACTGGGTCTTGGGGTAGGCGATGACCTCGCGGATGTTCTCCTCGCCAGCCAGGATGGCCGTGAGGCGATCCATGCCGAAGGCGAAGCCGGCATGCGGCGGAGCGCCGTACCGGAAGGCGTCGAGCAGGAAGCCGAACTTGGCGTGCGCCTCTTCGGATTCGATCCCCAGGATGGAGAAGATCTGCTCCTGGATCTCACGGCGGTGGATCCGGACGCTGCCGGAGCCCAGTTCCCATCCGTTCAACACGAGGTCGTAGGCCTGTGAGCGCACGTCCAGCAGGTCGCCCTGCTCGAGCGCGTCCAGGTCGTCGGTATGCGGCATGGTGAACGGGTGATGGGCCGGGATGGGGTTCCCCGACTCGTCGAGTCCCTCGAACAGGGGGAAGTCGACCACCCAGAGGAAGTGGAGTCCGCCCTCAGTGACCGGCGGACGACCCAACTCGAGGCGCAGCAGGCCCAGGATGTGTCGGACCGTCCGACGCTCGTCGGCCACCAGCAGAAGCAGGTCGCCGACCTCGGCCTCCAACGTGGAGCCCAGCGCCGCCTTCTCGCCGTCGGTCAGGAACTTGGCCACCGGTGAGTCCAGGCCATCGTCGGTGACCCGCATCCACACGAGGCCCTTGGCGCCCCAGCCCTTGCACTGCTCGGTCAGGTCGTCGAGCCGGCTGCGGGACGCATCGGCGCCACCGGGCACCCGTATGCCCTTCACGCAGGACGCCTGGAAGGCGCGGAACTCGGTGCCGGCGAACACCTCTGTGAGCTCGACGAGTTCCATGCCGAACCGGACGTCGGGCTTGTCGGTCCCGAACCGCTCCTGGGCCTCTTGCCACGACATCCGCGGAATCTCGCCGGGCCGCTCCCCGGTGACCGCTTCGGCGGCAGCCGAGACGGCGTGGGAGATGAAGGCCAGCACGTCGTCCTGGGAAACGAAGCTCGCCTCGGCATCGAGCTGCATGAACTCGAACTGGCGATCGGCCCGGAGGTCCTCATCACGGAGGCAGCGGGCGATCTGGTAGTAGCGGTCGACGCCACCCACCATGCACAGTTGCTTGAAGATCTGGGGGCTCTGGGGTAGGGCGTAAAACGAGCCGGGTTCCTTGCGCGACGGGACCACGAAGTCGCGGGCCCCTTCGGGCGTACTAGCTATGAGCATCGGCGTCTCGACCTCTACGAACCCCTGCTCCTCCATTGCCCCACGTACCGCGCTGTTGACCCGGGCCCGGACCTCGAGGTTTCGCTGCATCCTGGGGCGCCGCAGGTCGACGTACCGGTGCTTCAGGCGCAGCATCTCGTCGACGTCGGTCCGCTCGTCGATTGGGAAGGGCGGCGGCTCAGCTGCCGCAAGCACGGTCACCTCGACCGCGTCGATCTCGACCGCGCCGGTCACCAACGAATCATTGGCCGTGTCGGCCGGACGTTCGCGCACGGTCCCGCTGACCTGCAGCACGTACTCGCTGCGGAGGTCATGGGCGCCGTCGACCACCAGCTGGACGACACCGGAGCGGTCCCTCAGGTCGATGAACGCCAGGTGCTCGCCGTGCTCGCGTCGTCGGTCGACCCACCCGCACAGGGTGACCTGGCGACCCACGTCGTCGACCCGGAGGTCTCCGCAGCGGTCGGTTCGCATGGAGGTGGAATAATCGGTCAACGCAGCCTCGCTCGTAGGGTCTGGATCATCTGGTCCCGGGTGACGGTCTCCTGTCCGCCGTCACCCCGGAGGTCCCGCACGGTCACCGTGCCGGCCGCCTTTTCGTCTTCGCCCACGATGACCGCCAGCGCAGCGGCACTGCGGTCGGCGGCCTTCATCTGGGCCTTCATGGACCGTCCGTCCCACGCCCGGTCGACCCGCAGGCCATCCGTGCGGATCAGGTCGGTGACCACCACGGCCTCGTCACCACCTGTGGCATCGACCACGAACACGTCGATGGCTGCCGCCGGTGCGTTGAACACTCCCTCGGCGTCACAAGCCAGCAGGGTTCGATCCACCCCGAGGGCGAACCCCACACCCGGGGTCTCCGGCGCACCAAGGTCGGCCGCCAGACCGTCGTAGCGCCCACCGCCACCCACCGCGTTCTGCGCGGCGTCGAGTGCCTCGGCGGCAAATTCGAAGGTGGTGCGGACGTAGTAGTCGAGGCCACGGACCAGCCGTGGCGCCACGGTGTAGGGCACACCGACGGCATCGAGCGCCGAGGTCACACCGGCGAAGTGGGCCGCTGCGTCGTCCGACAGGTGGTCAATCATCCGGGGAGCGGCGTCGATGAGCGGTGCATCGGCTTCCCGGCGGGAATCCAGTACCCGCAACGGGTTGGCCTCCAAGGTGGTCCGCGATTCCTCGCTGAGGGCGTCGCTTTCCGCGGTGAAGTGGACCCGCAGTGCCTCGACATACCGGGCGCGGTCCTCGGGGCTACCCAGCGAGTTCACCAGCAGGGTCACCTCTTTCAGGCCCAGGCGCTCGTAGAAGCGCCACGCCAGGGAGATGACCTCGGCATCGAGGTGCGGGTCGGTCGGGCCCAAGACCTCCACCCCCACCTGGTCGAACTGCCGGAAACGGCCCTTCTGCGCCCGTTCGTATCGGAAGTTGGGGCCGGCGTACCAGGCCTTGTACGGCAGCGTGGGTCGATGCTCGGAGAATCCGCGGACCACCGATGCGGTCTGCTCGGGCCGCAGCGCCAGAGTCCGTCCACCCTTGTCCTCGAAGGAGTACATCTCCTTGCGGACGACGTCGGTGGTCTCGCCGAGACGCTGGAACACCTCGACGTGTTCGAACATCGGCGGGATGACCTCGAGGTACCCCGCGGAGCCGACCACCTCGGCGAAGACGTCGACCAACGCACGCCACCGGGCCGAGTCCGGCCAGAGGATGTCACGGGTGCCCTTCGGGGCGCGGAAGACGTGGTCGGACACGGTGATGGAGGCTACCGGCGCTCCAACCGGCACTCGGCGACGTGGCCGTCTCTCTGGCCCCGGGCAGTCAGCCCCCGCTTCAGCCCTTGTCAGTGGAACCGTCGGCGTCGTCGATCAAATCAGGCGAACCCTGCACGGCACGGTGCACGTCGTAGACCGAATCGACACGGCGCAGCATCCGCAGCAGGGTCTCGAGATGTGTCGGGTCCACGATCTCGAAGTCGAAGCGCATGGTGGCCACCCGGTCGGCACCACTGGTCGACGTCGTGGTGGACAACACGTTGACCTGGTGGTCGGCCAGGACGCCGGTGATGTCGCGCAGCAGTCCCGGTCGGTCGAGTGCCTTGAGGTCCACAGAGACCACGAAGTGGCTTCCCATCTCGCCGCCCCAGTCGACGTCGATGAGTCGGTCGCCCTGTTCGGCCATCAGTGACACCGCGTTGGCGCAGTCCGACCGGTGCACGCTCACCCCCCGACCGCGGGTCACGAATCCCATGATCTCGTCGGGCGGCACCGGCGTGCAGCACCTCGACAGCCGCACCAGCATGTCGTCCAGCCCTTCGACGTGGACCCCCACCCGGTCAGTGTCACTGCGAGGCCGTCGGGTCTTGACCGGGATCGCCGTGACCTCGTCATCCTCGTCGGGTCGTAGCACATTGGCCACCCGACCGACCAGCGACCGGGCCGACACGTGATGCTCGCCCACCGCTGCGTACAACGTGTCGGGCTCGTGGTAGTTCATCGACGCAGCCACCGCAGCCAACTCGGGCCCGTCGAGCACCTCTTTGATGGGCAGCCCGGCCCGCCGGAGTTCGTTGGTGAGTTCCTCGTGACCGGCGTCGATTGCCTCGGTCCGTCGCTCCTGTGAGTACCAGTGCTTGATCTTGCTGGATGCCCGGTGGGTGGCCACGAACTGCAACCAGTCCCGGCTGGGTCCAGCCCCCGGCTGACGGGACGTCACCACCTCGACGGTGTCGCCAGTGACTAGTTGCGTCTCCAGGGGGACGAGCCGGCCCCCCACCTTGGCGCCCACGCAGGCATGTCCGACGTCGGTGTGGATGGCGTAGGCGAAGTCGACCAACGTGGCCCCCAGCGGAAGAGTCACCACCCGCCCCTTTGGCGTGAAGACGTAGACCTCGTCGAGTTCCAGATCGGTCTTCAGGTTGGCCATGAAGGTGCCGGGGTCCTCCGTCTCGGCCTGCCACTCCACGATCCGACCCAGCCAGGCCATCTCGTCGCTCGGCGATTGGGCCTTGTAGTCCCAGTGGGCGGCCACCCCGTGCTCGGCCCTGGCGTGCATCTCGTAGGTGCGTACCTGGAACTCCACCTGCTTGCCCTGGGGCCCGACGACAGTGGTGTGCAGCGACTGGTACAGGTTGAACTTGGGCATGGCCACATAGTCCTTGAAGCGTCCCTGCACCGGTTTCCAGGTGGCATGGATGGTGCCCAACGCGGCGTAGCAGTCGCGCACGTTCTCGACCACGACACGCACCCCAACCAGATCGTGGATCTCCTCGAAGGGCCGACCCTTCACGATCATCTTCTCGTAGATGCTCCACAGCTGCTTTGGACGACCGTCGACCTCGCCGGTGACGCCCACCTCGCCGAGCCGACCCTCAACCTCGCCGATGACCTGTGCCAGGTACAGGTCGCGCTCCGGCGACCGGTCCTGGACCATCTGGTCGATCTGGCTGTAGCGCTTGGGATGCAGGGTGGCCAGCGCCAGGTCTTCCAGTTGGTCCTTGACCTCCTGCATGCCCAACCGGTTGGCCAGCGGGGCGTAGATGTCCAGAGTCTCCTGGGCCACCCGTTCCTGCTTGTGTTCGGGCAGGGCGGCCAGGGTTCGCATGTTGTGGAGCCGGTCGGCCAACTTGATGATCAGCACCCGGAGGTCTTTGGCCAGGGCGACCAGCATCTTGCGGACGCTGGCCGCCTGCTGTTCCTCGCGGGTGTCGAAGTGGAGGCGCTCCAACTTGGTGACGCCGTCCACGATGAGCCGGACATCGGAACCGAAGTCCCGCTCGAGGTCGTCGAGGGAGACGGAGGTGTCCTCCACCGCGTCGTGCAGCAGGGCGGCGGCCACCGTCACGTCATCCAGACCCTGCCGGGCCACGATGGTGGCCACCGACAGCGGATGGTGGATGTAGGGCTCTCCGGACTTGCGGGTCTGGCCTGCATGGGCGGCCAACGCCACCTGGTAGGCCCGCTCGATCATCGACGAATCCGCTCCGGGATGATGGGCCCGGTATTCGGTCAGCAGTGCCGACGTCTCGTCGACCACCTCACGGGGGCGGCGTCGCCACGGGAGCACCCGGGTCATCGTGGCCATCTCAGCGGCACCCGCTTCCAGGACACAGATTTCTGAGATGGAGGCTTCCGCTACACAGGCTTCTGGAAGGGCCCGGTTCTCTGGAACGACCTGCGATCACCAGTGTTCCCATGCCTCCACGGTAGTCGTGGGGCGCCGCCGGCCCGTGGGCCGCGAGGTCGGGCCCTTCGGTCGGGTCTCGCTGGCCGACGTGCGTCAGCGCTTCTTCTTGCGTGGGCGGGGCGGCACGCCACCGCCTGTCGGCGCCGTCATGGTCGGGCGACGCTTCGCCGGGCCACCACCGGGCGCCCGTCGCGGGGCAGCCCGGGTGTCGACACCCACCGCATCGCTCCGCTCGATGGTCCGTGTCCCCGTCGTGGACCCGTCAACATCGTCGCCCGTTCGATTCCGGACCTTCACGGCGATCTGACTCCACCGCTCCTCGCGCTCCTTGAGTACCGAGACCAGCGACGAAGCCAGGAACAGCGACGAGTAGGAACCCACAGCGATGCCCACCAGCAGAGCCACCGCGAACTCGCGCAGGGTTCCCGCCCCCAGGATGAACGAACCCACCACCAGCATCGACAAGACCGGAATGGCCGAGGTAATGCTGGTGTTGATGGACCGCATGGCCACCCGGTTCAAGGCCAGGTTCATGAGCTCCGAATAGGTGTACCGCTCGGTCGCACCCAGACGTCCGACGACCTCTCGCACCTTGTCGTAGACCACGATGGTGTCGTAGAGCGAGTACCCCATGATGGTCAGGAAAGCGATGACCGTCGCCGGGGTGATCTCGAACCGGAAGACCGAATAGACGCCGACGCTCAGCACGATGTCGTGGGCCACCGCGACCAACGCACCGACCGCCATCTTCCATTCCAGACGGACGGCGATGTACATCGCCACCACGATGAAGAAGACGATCAGTGCCTTGACCGCCTTGTCGGTGACTTCGTCGCCCCATGTGGGTCCGACCTGCTCGAAGGCCACCACGGGGCCCAGACCAGCGGCCAGACCGTCACGGATCTCCGAGGCGCGGACCGGGTCCTGCACGTCGGAGCGCACCAGGACCAGGTCGTCGTCAACCAGTTGGATGCGGGCCTCGGACACCCCGAGGTCGGCCATCAACTCACGGGCGTCAGCCACCGACACGTCAGGTGCCCGGACCTCATAGGAGGTTCCGCCCTCGAAGTCGAGGCCCAGGTTCAGGCCAAAGACAGCAAACGAGAGCAGGCCCAGGACGACGGCCACCACCGACGTGGTGACGGCCGGGCGCCACAGCAAGGGAAAGTCGACGGGCGATTCGCCGCGGTAGAGGGCCCGTAGGGTCTTCATGCTCCGACCTCCGATGGGACTGCGCCCCTTCGAGTCGACACAGCACCCGATGCGGGCAGGCCGAAGCGTTCGGGGTGATCGGCAAACCAGCGGGTGGTGGCCAGCAGGCGCACCAGCGGGCCCATGAAGAAGTAGGTGGCCACCAGGTCCAGGATGGTTGCGAGGCCGAGGTAGAGGGCGAAGCCCCGCACGGCACCGACGGTGAGCGCCCACAACAGGCCGGCACCGATCAGCGAAGCCAGGTCGGCTTTGACGATGGTCGAAAAGGCGATCGGAAAGGCTCGGTCGACCGAGGACCGGGCAGTCCTACCGTCGCGGACGTCTTCCTTGAGGTGCTCGAAGTAGACGATGTTGGAGTCCACCGAGACGCCGACGGCCACGATCATGCCGGTGATACCGGCCAGCGTCAGGGCCAACCCCGACTGGGTTCCAAGGTGGGCGATGATGGCCCACAGGAGCACACCGGAGATCCCGAGACTGGACAGAGCCACCAGACCGAGGATCCGGTAGTAGGCCACGATGAACAGGGCGACCAGCAGCAGGCCGACCAGGCCGGCCACCACGCCGGCCCTCAGGGAGTCCTCGCCAATGGTCGCCGACACCACCCTGGTGTTATCGGGTTCGAGTTCCACGGGCAGGGCGCCGTAGCGCAGTGAGAGCGACACGTCGTCGGCCTCGGCCTTCTCGAACCCACCGGAGATCAGGATGGCGTCGTGCTGGAACTCGGGCGCCCGGATGGATGGTGCGGTGACCACCTGGCCATCCAGCACGATGGCCAGACGGCCGTTGGTCGAACCGACAGCCTTGGGGCACGAGGGGTCGCCCGTGTAGCACCGGGCCGCTACCTCGTTGAAGCCGTCGACGCCGACCTGCCCCTGATGGAGGTCCAGTCCGACCTGCCACTGGTAGTCGATGAACAACGGGTTGGCGTCAGCAATCGCTTCACCGGTCAGGACCGATGGTCCCAGCAGGTAGCGCTGGCCGGCGGTGTCGCCACGAAGCCCCAGCACCACGAAGTTCTCGGCAAGGTCGTCCTCCGGGGCGGTGTATCCGTCGGCACCGATGGCCGGCACCACCGCTCCGGAGCTGACCTCCGAACACATGGCATGGACAGTCGACCACGAGCCTGACGCCGCTGTCTCGGGACGGATTGTCGAGGTGACGCTGCAGACCGGCCGGAAGCGAAGTTCGGCTGTGGTGCCCACGAGCAACAGGGCCCGGTCCTGGTCGTCCACCCCCGGAAGCGAGACCAGCACACCGGTCTCGGTGCGGGAGATCTCGGGTTCGGCCACGCCGAGCCCGTCGACCCGGTCACGAATGATCGAAACCGTCTGGTCGAGCATCTCCTCGGTGGCCGGCTCGGTGGCCACCAGTCGAACCGACACGCCACCCTGCAGGTCGAGCCCGAGCAGGGGCTTGTTGCCCCAGACCACGGTCATGGTCGAGGCGAGGACGCTCAGGATGACGATCCCGAGCAGGTAGACGAGTTGGCGGCGGGGCATTTCGGTGATGCAGGGTCCCGTGGCGGTGGAGCCGCTCAGACCTCGTCTGAACCGGTCTCTTCGGAACCGGCTTCTTCGTCCGGTTCCTCGGTGACCGGTTCCTCAGCGACCAGTTCCTCGTCAACGGTGGTGGGCGCGTTGAAGCGACGATCCACGGCGCTTCGCAGAATCTTCAGCTCGATGCCCGAGTACACCTCAATCCACAGCACGTTCTCGTCGTCGCCGTCGACCTCCTTCACGACCCCGAAGATGCCCGAGTTGAGGACCACCTCATCACCCGACGAGATCGACGACACGAGTGCCTGCTGCTCCTTCACCTTGCGCTGCTGCGGTCGGATCATGAGCACGTACATGAGCCCGAAGATGAGGATCAGGGGGATGAAGCCGGCCACGGGAACGCTCCTGGAGAGGGGGGATTTCAGACGATGATCCGAACGACCTGATGGCCGCCGCTGGACCCTGTGAGCCTACGCCGAGCCGCGAGTACCTCGACAGGTAACCCGGGAGGTCGCGGACAGGTACCCCGTCGAACACCCGGCGGTGCTCAGCCCCAGACGGTCAGGGTGTCGCTCCGGAACGCCTCAAACGTTCCAGCCTCGATGGATGTCCGGAGGCGATCCACGAAGTCCAGCAACCAGGCCAGGTTGTGCATCGTGAGGAGCCGACCACCGGTGGGTTCGTCGGTCATCAGGAGGTGTCGTAGGTAAGCCCTGGACCACCGCCCGGCCGGGCTGGCCGGGAAAGCGGGATCCAGGGGCGAATCGTCGGTGGCAAACCGGGCGTTTCGTAGGTTGAGACGCCCGGCGGTGGTCAGCACCGTCCCGTGCCGCGCGTGCCGGGTGGGTAGAACGCAGTCGAACATGTCGATCCCGGCCGCCACCACCTCGACGAGGCCCGCCGGGTCGCCGAGGCCCATGAAGTAGCGCGGTTGGTCGGCCGGAAGCAGGGTCGTCACCGCAGCCAGGGGCTCCAGCATCTGGTCACGGGTCTCACCCACGCTGAGACCACCCACCGCGTAGCCGTCGAAACCCACCTCGAGGGTCCGCTCGGCGCTCTCGATCCGCAGGCCGGTGTCGGTACCTCCCTGCACGATGCCGAACTGGCTCTGCCGACCAGCGGCGTCCGGGTGTTCCAGGAAGGCCCGACGGCCCCGGTCGGCCCACGTCGCGGTGCGGACCACCGCGGCCCGGAGGACCTTCTCCGTTGCCGGCAGGGCCGGACACACGTCCAGAACCATCTGGACGTCAGCTCCCAGGTCGGCCTGTACCTCGGCTGCCCCCTCCGGGGTGAGCACGTGGGTGGACCCGTCATAGGTCGATCGAAAGGTGGCACCCTGGTCATCGACCTTCGGCTTCAGCGAGAAGATCTGGTAGCCACCCGAGTCGGTGAGGGTGAGCCCCTCCCAACCGGCGAAGGCACCCAGTCCCCCGTGTGCCCGGATCACCTCGGCACCCGGTCGAAGCATCAGGTGGTACGTGTTGCCGAGGACCACCTCGGCTCCCAGTTCGGCCAGATCGACCGACGAGAGGTGCCGTACCGCTCCCCTCGTTCCGACCGGCATGAAGCATGGGGTCCGAAACGTTCCCCCGGGCACCCGAACCGTGCCGGAACGTGCGCCTCCGTCGATCGCCGACGCGGTGAACTCTGCCCTCACCGGTCCGTCTCCCTCTGCGGATCCGTCGCGGTGCGGGCCACCAACATGGCGTCCCCGAACGAGAGGAAGCGGTACCCGTCGTCAAGGGCTCCCCGATAGAGGTCGCGCCACCTTGTCCCTGCGAACGCTTCGAGCATGACCAGAAGCGTGGACCGTGGAAGGTGGAAGTTCGTCATCAGGGCATCCACCATCTGGAACTCGAAGGGGGGCCGGATGAACAGGTCCGTCGATCCAGCGGGACCGAACCGGGCCGCGGATTCCAGGGCCCGGACCGTGGTGGTGCCCGTCGCCACCACCCGTCCGCCGTTTCGACGGGCCGCCAGACAGGCCTCGATCACCTCCGGGGCCACCTGGTAACGCTCGTGGTGCATCCGGTGGTCGTCGAAGTCGCCCACGGTCACGGGTCGGAACGTGTCCAGGCCCACCACCAGTTCGAGGTGCTCGACGCGTGCTCCTGCCGACCGGCAGCGCTCCAGGACGTCCTCGGTCAGATGCAGGCCGGCGGTCGGAGCGGCGGCCGACGCCGGTCGGTCACTGAACACCGTCTGGTAACGCTCCGGGTCCGCCAGCACGGCGGTGAGGTACGGCGGGAGCGGCATCTCGCCGTAGCGATCCAGGGCAGCCTCTAGATCATCGTCGCCGGTCCGGATCCGGACATGACGGCGCCCCTCGCCCAGATCAACGCCCACCTCGACGGCTAATCCCTCGACGTCGGGCCCATCGGGGGTCAGGACGACACCGTCGGGTAGTCGACGACTGGGCCGAACCAGAGCCTCCCAGAGATGGCCATCCTGACGAAGGTGGGCCGGTTGCTGGAGGTCCGGCTGCTGGGCACGATGGTCGTCGACCGGATGCAACAGCAGGACCTCGGCGGTGCCGCCGGTGGGTCGCCTGAGGCGCAGTCGTGCCGGCAGGACCCTCGTGTTGTTGAGAACCAAGATGTCTCCGGGCCCGAGGAGCGAGGGCAGGTCCCGCACCGTTCGATGAACGACCGAGGGGCCGGTGGCGTCCAGCAGTCGGGCCGCTGAGCGATCGGCCAGCGGCTCCTGGGCAATGGCCGACGCCGGGAGGTCGTAGTCGAAATCGTCGGGCCCCATGGGTCGGCAAGCCTAGGGAGGCCCGGCCCGGGGAGTCCCGACCCCCGAACGTCAGTTCAGTCCGTCGAGTCCTCGTCGAACAGGGAGGTCGGCCCACCGGAAGGCGGCGGACCGGTCCCCAGGTGGGCGTAGGCCGCCGGTGTGGCCACTCGTCCCTTCGGGGTCCGGAGCAGCAGGCCCTGCTGAATGAGGAACGGCTCGTAGACGTCCTCCACCGTGTCTTCGGGTTCGCTCACGCTGATCGACAGCGTCTTGAGTCCCACCGGGCCACCACTGAAGCGATGACAGAGCGCCGAGAGGATCTCCCTTGAAGGCTTGTCCAGGCCCAGACCGTCCACGCCGAAGAAGGCCAGACCGTCACGTGCCACGTCACCGTCGACCACCCCCGACCGCTCGACCTGGGCGAAGTCGCGCACCTGACGCAGCAACCGGTTGCCGATCCGTGGCGTGCCCCGCGACCGGCGGGCGATCTCACCCGCGCCCTCGGTGTCAAGCTCGACCTCGAGGATTCCCGCGGCCCGGGTCACGATGGACTGCAGGTCGTCGGCCTCGTAGTAGTCGAGACGGGCCGTGAGGCCGAAGCGGTCACGCAACGGCCCGGTGATGAGTCCCGTCCGGGTTGTGGCCCCGACCAGCGTGAACCGGGGCAGCTCCAGACGGATGGAGCGGGCGGCTGGACCCTTGCCCAACACGATGTCCAGCTCGAAGTCCTCCATCGCCGGATACAGGACCTCTTCGACGGCCCGGGCCAGCCGATGTATCTCATCGATGAACAGGACGTCGCCCGGCTCCAGCTTGGTGAGGATGGCCGCCAGATCGCCCGCACGGTCGAGGGCAGGACCAGAGGTCACGTGGAGTTCGGCCTGCATCTCGGTGGCCACGATGTGAGCCAGCGTCGTCTTGCCCAGTCCGGGCGGCCCGGCGAACAGGAAGTGGTCGGCAGCCTGACCCCGCCGTCGTGCCGCCTCGAGCATCACCCGCAGGTGGCCCTTCAGCTCGGACTGGCCAACGAACTCCTGGAGGCTGCGGGGCCGCAGGCCACCTTCGACCGACTCCTCGTCGATCTCCGGATCACGCTGTGCCGAGAGAAGCTCCTCGCGCACGACCGACCTGCCCCGACCCGTGTCCGGACCTAGGCCCGGGCGAGGCGCTGGAGGGCCTCGCGCAACAGGACCGCCGGATCGTCGCCACCCAGGTCGGCCAGCACCGACCGGACCTCGTCCGGGGTGTATCCAAGACCACCGAGGGCATCCTGGACCTCGGCCACTGCGGATCGGGGTACGCCCGGCCCCCCACCGCCGTCCAAGACCCCATCCAACGGCAGGTCGAGCGAATCCTTGAGTTCGACCAGCAGCCGGGTGGCGGTCTTCTTTCCGACACCGGGAACGAGACAGAGGGCAGCCACGTCGTCATCGGCCAAGAGACGGGCCAACTCGCCGGGCCCGTGTACGCCTAGCACCGCGAGGGCCAGCGACGGCCCGACTCCGTGAGCCGAGAGGAGCGCCTCGAAGCAGGCCCGTTCGTCACGCTCGAGGAAGCCGTACAGCGTCTGGTCGGCCTCCCGAAAGTGATGGTGGACGTGGACGAACACCTCGCCGCCCACGTCGCCCAACCGGACTGCGGTGGTTGGGGTGACGACAACCCGGTAGCCGACACCTGCCACCTCGATGAGGACCTCGCCCTCTCCGAAGCGTTCCAGCAGTCGACCCCTCAGCGACCCGATCATCGACCAGCACCGGCGACCGTCACCCGACGACTGGGCGGCACCATGGCCAGGTGGCAGAGGGCCACGGCCACGGCATCGGCGGCGTCGACCGGGCGCAACGGTGTGGTCAAGCCGAGTTGACCTCGGACCATCTGTTCCACCTGGTCTTTGTCGGCGTCGCCCCAGCCGGCCACTGCGTTCTTCACCTCGTTCGGCGAATAGAGCGTCACCGGGCAACCGGCGGTCGCTGCGGCGGCCATGGCAACTCCCGAGGCCTGTCCCGTCTGCATGGCGGTACGGATGTTGACTTGGAAGAGGACCCGCTCGACGGCCACCTCGTCGGGTCGGTACTCGTCGATCAGCGCCGCCACCTCGCGATGAAGCTCGGCCAGACGAATTGCCGTGTCGGCCCCCGGGTCGGTCCGGATCACTCCGGCGGCCACGGCTTCGAGGCGACGCCCGGTGCGCGACACGACGCCGTAGCCACAACGGGTCAGACCCGGGTCAACCCCCAGAACGAACATGTGTACGACTCTAGCGGTGGCCGCCCCGACGACCGGTGCATCCCTTCCGCCGGCCGATCAGTCGTCGAGTTCCTCGAGGATCTCGGCGGAGATGTCGAAGTTGGCGTGCACGTCCTGGACGTCGTCGTTGTCATCCAGAAGATCCATGACCCGGAGCACAGCCCTGGCCTGGTCCACGGAATCCAGGGCCACTGACGTGGTGGCCAGCATCGCCACGTCGGCGTTCAGGAACGGCACCTCGGCCGCCTCGAGGGCGTCACGGACAGACGGGAGGTCGGTGGCCTCACACGTCAAGCGCCAGGTCCCGTCGTCGTCGATCAGGTCCTCGGCTCCGGCATCCAGCGCAGCGACCATGATTTCGTCCTCGTCGACTGAGCCGGCCAGCAGGACCACGCCCTTGCGATCGAACTGCCAGGCCACCGATCCGGGCTCGGCCAGCGAGCCGCCGTTCTTGGTCAGGAGGGAACGAACCTCCGAGCCGGTCCGGTTCCGGTTGTCGGTCAGGGTCTCCACGTAGAGCGCTACACCGTGCGGGGCGTACCCCTCGTAGGTGATGGTCTCGTAGTCGACTCCTTCGAGCTCACCGGTACCACGCTTGACGGCCCGTTCGATGGTGTCGAGCGGCACCGATGCGTCACGGGCCTTCTGGAACATGGTCCGCAGCGTCGGGTTGGAGTCCGGATCGCCTCCGCCCTGGCGGGCTGACACCTCCACCTGCTTGATGAGCTTGGCGAAGAGCTTGCCGCGCTTGGCGTCCGCAGCGCCCTTCTTGTGCTTGATGGTCGCCCACTTGGAATGGCCCGACATGTCGCGCTCCGTCTCGTCTCGTCTACTTGTTGCAACCGGGTGGTTCGTCCACCAGTGGCTGGTCAGGCGGCGAACGCCATGTCCAGGAACTTCCCGTGGATGCGTCCGTCTCCGGACATCTCAGGATGGAAGGATGTCACCACGACCGAACCCTGGCTGCACAACACGGGCCGACCGTCCACGGAGGCCAGCACCTCGACACCATTGCCCACCCGGTCAACCACCGGGGCTCGGATGAACACCCCGTGGAAGGGCTCGTCCAGACCAGTCACATCCAGGTCGGATTCGAAGGAGTCCACCTGTCGGCCATACCCGTTGCGTCGGACGTCGATGTCGATCGCCGCGAACGACCGTTGGTCCGGGCGACCATCGGTCACGTGACAGGCCAGCAGGATCATCCCGGCGCAGGTACCCAGGACCGGCATCCCTCCGTCGATCCGCTCGGCCACCGCTGTTCGCAGGCCCGACGAGTCGAGCAGCATCGACATGGTCGTGGACTCGCCTCCCGGCAGCACCAGGGCATCCACGGCGGACAGTTCTCCGGTGGTTCGTACCTCGGTGGCCGCAGCGCCCAGGTCGTTGAGCGCCTGGACGTGACGTACGAATGCCCCCTGGAGGGCCAGAACCCCGACCTTCATCGCCCGATCTTCACGGGAAGGTGCGTGGCCATGGGTGACCGGTCGGCTACCAGCCGCGATCAGCCAGGCGGGTTTCCAGCTGGCCGATCTCCAGACCCGGCATGGCGCTCCCGAGGCCTCGGCTGACCTTGGCCAACATGGTCGGATCCTCGAAGTTGGTGGCCGCCTCGACAATGGCCCGGGCACGGGGCGCCGGATCGTCGCTCTTGAAGATGCCCGAGCCCACGAAGACGGACTGGGCGCCCAGCTGCATGACCAATGCTGCGTCGGCCGGCGTGGCGATGCCGCCGGCGCAGAACATGGGGACCGGCAGGACGCCGGTCTCGGCGATCTCTTGCACCAGGGGCAACGGAGCCTGCAGGCGCTTGGCCCAGTCGAACAGTTCGGCCTGGTCGGCCTGGGTGATCCGACGCATGTCGCCGAGGATCGACCGGAGGTGGCGGACCGCCTCGACGATGTTGCCGGTACCCGCCTCGCCCTTGGACCGAATCAGGCAGGCGCCCTCGGAGATCCGTCGCAGCGCCTCACCGAGGTTGGTCGCCCCGCATACGAACGGCACGTCGAAGGCCCACTTGTCAATGTGGTGGGCCTCGTCAGCCGGCGTGAGGACCTCACTCTCGTCGACGTAGTCCACGCCGAGCGCCTGGAGGATCTGCGCTTCAGCGAAGTGGCCGATGCGGGCCTTGGCCATCACCGGGATGGTCACGACGTCCTTGATGCCCTCGATCATCTCCGGATCAGACATGCGGGCAACACCGCCGTCCCGGCGGATGTCGGACGGCACGCGCTCAAGCGCCATCACCGCGACCGCTCCGGCATCCTCGGCGATCTTGGCCTGGACGGGGTCGACCACGTCCATGATCACGCCGCCCTTGAGCATCTCGGCTAGTCCGCGCTTCACCAACTGGGTTCCGGTCGATCGGGTCACGTCACTCATGACGCGGAGTCTAGGAAGGGTGGGCCGACGAGCGGGTATCGGAATCGATTTCGGAGCGGTTCAGCCGCCAAGTTCGGCAATGCGCTCCGGATCCAGCAGGATGCCCTCGCCCAGTCGGGCCAGTGCCACCCAGGTGCGGCCCGTTCGTAGGTTCACCCGGTCACCGGTGTCATCGTCGGCCAGGGACCACCGGTCGGCGATAAACGGTCGACTCCACGTCACACCGGTAATGGTGCCGTCCCGCAGCAACCAGCCGTCGCCCGATCCGGTCGTGATGGACTGCGGCGACTCCAGGTCGGCATCTGACATCCGATAGTCCACGTAGAGGACGAGCACGTTGTCGGCGGCCAACTGCACGCCAGTCTCGTCGAGCAGTGGCGCTCCGCGATGGAATCGCAGCCAGCGGGCGGTGGCGTGATCCCAGACCCAGTCGATCTCCCGTCGGGGCGTTCGCCATCCGATGCCCTTGGTGGTCACCGCAGAGGACGGCAGAGGACCGAAATCGAACAGGGCGTCAGGTGCGCCACCAGGAGCCGAAGCCACCAGCGCCGCAGCGTCCAGGAACCCGTTGTAGGGGGCCTCGCCCCGGGCCTCGTCACGGAAGAAGAACGCCTGACCCTCACCGTTGGTGCTCACGGGAACGAACGTGCCCTGACGTTCCGCCTCGGCGACCTCGTCGCCCACGCCCTGGTTGCTGCCCCAGTAGGCGAAGACTGGGCGGTTCAGGTTGCCGATCAGGTCGATGTCGCTAGATCGAGCCGACCGGACCAGCCCCACGGTGAGCGGGACCTCGCTCTGGAAGATGGCGAGGAAGCGCGTCACCCCGTTCTCGATGTGCGTCTCGTAGACCACGTCGGCGGACTGGATGCCTATCTGCGGCAACGACTTGGTGTCGTTGTTGCCGATCTTGACGGCCAACGCCGGGCGGTCGGCCACTCCGTCGACGGCCGGCAGGCCGGTAAGCGGATGGGTCGCACCGGTCCAACCCGTGATGATCGTGGTGGTCGGCATTCCGGTCGTGGTGGTCGGCATGGCATCGCCACCCGACCCCTCGGCGGTAGCGGCAACATCGGTGGCCGTATCGGAGGCGGCAGCGGACGTGTCGTCGGGAGCGACAGCAGTGGACCCGATGGTCCCGAGCGTGGGCGCCGGAGCGTTCGCTTCACCCCCGAACCCGCAACCGGCGGCGCCCAGCAGCCCAAGTAGCAGGCCGACTCGGAGGAGCGGCAACCCCAACTGCATCGCGACCACGCCAGGTCGGGGCGTGGCGACGCCCTGTAGGAGCATCACCGCTCGGCCAACGCGGCGATTCGCACGTCGACCGCCGGATGGTCCGCGGTGGCCACGTCGGTCCGGCCGTCGGGTTGCAGCAACCACAACCGGGCTGTCGACGCCGGCGCATCAACCGCCGCTCCGAGGTCGGACAGCCCTCGGAGCGCCTCTTGCATGCCCGGCGGGAAACGGGTCAGGTCGGCGCCATCGAAGTCCGTTTGAACCATGCGGTCGGGGCCGTCGGCCGCCGAGCGTCCGAACCCGCCCAGACCCCGGCCAACGAAGGGGAACCGGCCGAGTGCGACCGTCGTGGTCTCACCACGAAGTTCGTCATCGGCACACCGCGCCAGCAGGTGGGCGACCAGGGCCTCGAGTTCGACGAGGGTGAGGCGATCGGCGGCACCGGTGGTCAGGACGATCGACGCACCTTCCCTCCCGGCCATGGCCAGTGCATTTCCAGCCGGCGAATCCAGGACGAAGACGTCCGGTCGCTCGATCCCGTGGGTCAGACAGAGACCGTCAACGGTGTTGTGCAGCCGGGGGAACTCACCGGCATGGGCCGCCCGGGCACCGATGGTGCGTCGGAGCATGCCCTCGGCCCGTCGAGTCACCATCACCGTGATGATTGTCCCAACGAGGACGCCGATCACGACGGCGACGGGCAGCGGGAGGCCGATCAGGGCGACCACGACCATCAGGCAGAGGCTGACGAGCAGGGCGGGGACGAGGATCGGGTGGCGTAGCAGCGACATGGGCGGACGGTGGCTTCGATTGGTTCGGGGGCGGGACATGTTGTTCAGGAACTTATGGCCGGACTAGCGAAGGTCAACACGGACCAGATGACCGACCCGCATGTTACGCGCCGGCCACCGAGGAATAGGCCTCTAGGTACTTGTCGGCCAGCCGATGCATCGAGAACTCCTCTGCTCGCTCCCGCCCGCTGACCACCAACCGGGTGGCGAGGGTCGGCTCCGCGAGGACCTTGGCGATGGCCGCGCCGAGCGCCTCGGCATCGCCTGCGGGGACCAGCAGCGCATCGTCACCACCACGCGCCACCTTGGCGTAGCCCGGAATGTCGCTGGCTACCACCGGGGTCTCACATGCCATCCCCTCGAGCAGCACCACGCCGAAGGATTCGCCACGCAGCGACGGCGCGCAGAAGACGTCCGCCCCGCGGATCCTCGCCGTTCGCTCTTCGTCGGAGATCCGGCCCAGCCACTGGACCCTGGCGTCGCCGGCCACCCGGGCTCGGAGCTCGTCGGTATCCGGACCGTCGCCGGCCACCCAGAGACGAACGTCGGCGCCCAAACCGGCCATGGCGTCCAGCAATACCGCCAGGCCCTTGCGGGGCTCGTGACGACCGATGAAGAAGACGGTAGGGCCTTCGGTGGGCCACGGAGCGACCTCCCGGCTCCGACGGACTTCCACCCCGTTGAACAGGACCTCGTAATCCCCGCCCAGTGAGTCCCGAGCCATGGCGGCCGCATCATCAGATACGGCGAACACCCGGTCCATTCGCCTGCTGAGCCAACGGACAGGGCGGTTCAGGAGGTCGTAGGCGAGGCTCCCGCCTGCGGCGTGGAATGTGCCCACCATGGGCGACTGGGCCAGAAAGAGGGCAGTGGTGGTCGGCCCGGGGGCCAACGGCTCGTGTAGGTGGAGCACGTCGAACTCCTCGTCACGCAGTGCTCGGATGGTGCGAAGCGCACACGACACGTCCGGGGCGATGGGAGCCATCGAACCGTTGGCCGCCGTGGGGAGACTGTCCCCCAGCGGGGTGACTCCGGCGTCGGGGGGCGGACCGTCGCAGGGGCCCAGCACACGGGTGAGATGGCCTGCGGATCGCAGCACCCGGGCCAGGCCCAGGACCTGCCCCTGGACTCCTCCGGGCACCGTCAGGCTGTACGGGCAGATCAGGCCGATTCGCATGTCGATTCCTTCCGATCTGATGGCCAGTTGGGTTGCAGGAGGTGCCACTGCTCGGGCTCGGCGGCGATCAGTACCTCCAGTTCGGCGGCCAGCGCCCGGGTCACCCGGGCCACATCGTCACGTAGCCGACCTTCACGTTGGGCCGCTACCGGTGGGCGAACCACGCCGTGGCACCCGCCCGGGTGGTCGTAGATGGCAATGGGCAACAGGACGGCCCCGGTACGCAGCGCCAGGGTGGCCGGACCGGCGGGCAGCATCGTGACCTCGCCGAAGAACTCGACCTCCACACCCGCGCCACCGACATGCCGGTCACTGGGCAGGCACACCGCCCGGTTCTCGCGGAGCATGGCCATGGTCTCGGTGCCGGCGCCCGGGCCGAGGCCAACCACCTTCATCCCAAGGGACGCCCGGAAGCTCCGGTACCAGTCGAAGAGCTCCGGCGGCTCGAGCGACTCGACCACGCACCCCACGGGAACGCCGTGGTGGAGGGTCAACCAGTGGGCAGCCCACTCCCAGCTGCCGAGGTGTGGCATGGCCATGATGACGCCGTTACCAGCCTCGAGCCCCTCGGCGATCCGCTCGTAGCCCTCCTCGGTGAAGCCGGACACAATCTCCTCGGAGCTCATTGACGGCAGCCGGAAACTCTGGAGGTAGTAGTCGGCGTAGGAGGCGAACACCAGGTCCACTGATCGCCGCAGTTGGCGGCCGGTCAGTTCCGGCCCACGAACCCGACGCAGGTTGCGTTCAACGAGTCGACGACGGTCCCTGTCGAGGTAGCCGGCGATACGACCCACCGTCCGGGCAACGGGCAACGAGATGGCCGGGGGGACCACGCGTGCGGCCACCGAGGCAAGTCGGAAGGCATGGACGATTCCCCGGGTCATGAGCAACCGGAAGGTGGAGGCGTCAGTGGCGATTCGGCCGGGTGGGGGCGCCGTGACGTCGACGACGCTCCATCCGCAGCTGCCGGCGCCGGCCGGGCCGACCGCCTGCCGGGAGCTCCCGGTCTGCGGTGGCCTGACGCCACACCTTCACGAACCGCTGCACAGCGGTAATCAGGCTGAGCACCAGCATCACCCAGAGCACGGGAACGAGGATCTCGAAGAAGAGCAGACCGAAGGCCAGGACGATGAACCGCTCGGCACGCTCCATAAGCCCGCCCTTGGCGTCGTAGCCCAGCGACTCAGCCTTGGCGCGCTGGTAGGAGATGAACATGGCCGTGGCCATGATGGCCACCGGCAACATCATCATCCGGTCGGTGCGAACGGTGGCCAGATGCCACGCCACACCACCGAAGAGGAGGGCGTCGGTGAGCCGGTCGGCCACGGAATCGAAGTAGGCGCCGCGGGATGACGCCGTTCCTGCGGCCTTGGCCACTGCCCCATCGAGTGCATCGGGTACGCCGGTCAGCACCAGCAGCATGAATCCGAGACGCAAGTTGCCCATGCCAATGGCCACCGAGGCCCCGGACGCCATGACGATGCCGATGACCGTGACGACGTCCGCTGAGATCCCGGCCCGTTGCAGGCTCTGACCAATGGGCGTGAGACCGCGATCCACCACGGTGCGCCAATTGCCATCCAGCATGATGGTTGCTCCTGTTGGACCCGGCGGGTCCCAGACCTCGGCAGGTTACCGGAGTCACGGTCGACCCTCGGGGTACCGGCGGACTTCCGAGCATGACGGACCGGCCACCACATCGGGTTCGGTGCCGGATCAGGACCAGTCTTCGGGATTGTCCTCGACGTGGGTGGCGACCATCTCGCCGTCGATGCCGTCGACGAATACCAAACCTCGACGCTCGGGCGGCGATTCGTTCGAATACACGAGAACCCGCCAGGTTGGACGACTCCGTAAGCCGCGCCAGGCCATCTGGGCCGATGCGTGACCAACGGGGAAGCCCACGGCCCGCACCGCGGCCACCAGCGCATCAGCCTCGTCGATCTTGAGGCTCCAACCGGCCTGCAGGTGATACAGGCCCACCAGGCTGAGACCGATGGCTCCGGCGACCAGTCCTCCATCGACCAGCGGCGAGCCTTCAGCCAGCGTGGCAACGCCAACGGTGACCGCAGCCAACACCAGGTAGATGAACCCGGGAATCCGTCGCCGGTCGTTGTCGGGGAATACGTAGGGCCCGACCAGCCCGGCGCCACGTGCGTCTAGGTCGTCGGGAAGTGCGTCGCGGACGTCACCGTCGACGGGCACGGGTTTCTCCTCGACGGGTTCGGAGGTCTCGTTCACGGAGAGGGAATCTACCGGGGTCCGCAGCGCCGCTAACTGGAATGCAGGTAGCTGGAATGCAGGTAGCTGGAATGCAGGTGTTCGACCGCGTCCATCAGCGTGTCGAGGTTCGCAACCATGTCTCCCGTGCCGTCCACATGCAGGTCGGCGTGTATGGCACTCGGCTCCACGAACGCTTCGTGCATGGGCGCCACGGTCGCCTCGAACTGGGACTGCACCATGGCCGCTGTTCGCCCACGCTCACGCACGTCTCGATCCATGCGACGGGCCAGCCGGATCTCGGCCGGCGCATCCACGAAGACCGCCAGATCGAGACGCCGCCGGAGTTCCGGCACAGCCAGGACCAGGATCCCGTCGACCACCACTACGGGGCGAGGCTCCACCCGTCGGGTCCGTCCCGTCCGGGTGTGGCTGGCGAAGTCGTAGATCGGCACGTCGACCGCCCGACCGGCCAGCAGGCCGTCGAGATGGTCGACCAGCAACGCCTCGTCCAACGAGTCCGGATGGTCGTAGTTGACGACGGCCCTCCGCTCGACCGGTAGGTGGGCGAGGTCGTGGTAGTACTCGTCGAACCACAGCACCGACGCGTCGTCGCCGAGGCGGGACGCGAGGCCGTTGACCAGCGTGGTCTTCCCCGCTCCACTACCTCCGGCCAGGCCCAGCACTGCGCTCCGCACGGGGGTCAAGCCTAGGTGGACAGGCCCGATACGGCCAACGGCCCGACACCTGGAGGCATCCCGCCAACTGGTGGGCGGCTCAGTACTTGTAGTGGGCGGGCTTGAACGGGCCGTCGACCGGCACGCCGAGATAGCCGGCCTGATCATCGGACAGCTCGGTCAGGCGCACGCCGAGGGAGTCGAGGTGGAGTCGTGCCACCTTCTCGTCGAGTTCCTTTGGCAGCGTGACCACGTCGGTTCCGTAGGCCTCGGCCCTGGCGTGAAGTTCCATCTGGGCCAGGACCTGGTTTGAGAAGCTGGCCGACATCACGAAGCTGGGGTGGCCCGTCGCGTTGCCCAGATTCAGGAGGCGACCCTCGGACAGCATGATCACCGAGTGTCCGTCCGGGAAGACGAACTCGTCGACCTGGGGCTTGATGTTGATGCGCTGGACATCAGACATACGGGCTAGACCGGCCATGTCGATCTCGTTGTCGAAGTGGCCGATGTTGCCGACGATGGCCTGGTGCTTCATTTTGCCCATGTGTGCCGCGGTGATGATGTCCTTGCAACCGGTGGCCGTAATGAAGATGTCGGCCTCGTCGAGCACACGCTCGAGCGTGTTGACCTCGTAGCCCTGCATGACAGCCTGCAGCGCGCAGATTGGGTCGACCTCGGTCACGATGACCCGGGCGCCCTGACCACGCAGGGACTCAGCGCAGCCCTTGCCCACGTCGCCGAAGCCGCACACCACGGCGGTCTTGCCGCCGATCATCACGTCTGTACCCCGGTTGATCCCGTCGATCAGAGAGTGGCGGCAGCCGTAGAGATTGTCGAACTTGGATTTGGTGACGGCATCGTTGACGTTGATGGCCGGGAAGCGCAGCTCGCCCGCCTCCTTCATCTGGTACAGCCGGTGCACGCCGGTGGTCGTCTCCTCGGACACCCCTCGGATGCCCGCGGCGATCCGGGTCCAACGCTGCGGATCGTCAGCCAGCGAGGCGGTCAGCGTGGCGATGATCACCTGCCACTCTTCCGGGTCGTCTTCGCTGGCCGGCGGTACCGCACCAGCCGCCTCGTACTCGGCACCCTTGTGGACGATCATGGTGGCGTCACCCCCGTCGTCGAGGATCAAGTTGGGGCCTTCACCGTCGGGCCATTCGAGGATCTGCTGGGTGGCCCACCAGTACTCCTCGAGGGTCTCGCCCTTCCAGGCGAACACCGGCACGCCACGCAGGTCGTCTGGCGAGCCGTCGGGGCCACAGACCACGGCGGCCGCCGCGTGGTCCTGAGTGGAGAAGATGTTGCAGCTGGCCCAGCGCACCTCGGCACCGAGGATCACCAGGGTTTCGACGAGCACCGCGGTCTGGATCGTCATGTGGAGCGATCCGGTGATGCGGGCACCGGCCAGCGGCTGGGCATCTGCGAACTCGGCACGCAGGGCCATCAGGCCGGGCATCTCGTGTTCGGCCAGACGGATCTCGTTGCGGCCGAACTCGTTGAGTGAGAGGTCGGCGACACGGTGGTCGTCTGCGAGGGAAGGGGTGGACGCGGTCATGTCGGCTCCCTGACACGCGAGGTGCCATGTGATCGGATCCACCCACCGGTCGGGGCCAGCCCGGACGATGAGGAGATCGGGTTTCTGGACGAAGCCGGGCTGGGGTCTTCTGACGCCAATTCAGGCAGCCACGGTACTTGCAGGCTACCGGACACCACCGGATGAATCGGCGAGATGTTCCCCGCCAGATTCACCTGTTCGTGGCACCGCTCAACTCTCCCCCACGGTCACCCGGTGGACGGTGCCGTCCACCCGCATCCGGGCCGGACCGTCATCCAACCCGATCCAGGCTGCCTCGCCGCTCCCGACGACCAGATCGGGACCGTCGCCCGCCGTACCGATCAGCGCCGTGCCCTGCGTGCAGATCACCAGTTCGGGGCCACGACGGTCGGACAGGTCAATATCGATCCCATCACCGGTCAGCCGCCACAAAGCGGCGCCGACCTCGCTGATCTGGTCCTCCGTCTGGCCGGCCGCGTACCGGTGGACCGGGCCGGTTGGTGACTCCACGACGTCGACCCGGTCGGTGCGGAGCACTTCGGCGAGAGCGGTCGGGTCCACGTGCTTGCTGGTTAGTCCGGCCCGGACCACGTCGTCGGAGACGGCCATGACCTCGACAGCCAGTCCCGAGAGGTGGGCGTGCAGGACGCCGGGAGCCACGAACAGGGCATCACCGTCGGCCAGCACCAGATGGCGAAGCAGCGGGACGAGCAACAGTGCCGGATCTCCCGGATGCAGCTCGGCCAGCCGGAGAACCATCTCGGCGGCAGGGCGGTGCTCCTCACTGGACGGCGCACTGGCAGCGATCCGGTGGGCGGCCGAGAGAAGGTCCGCCAGGTCGTCGGGCGTGGACGCCAGGACGGCAGCCACAACGGTTGACCAGTCGACCCGTCGGACGGCGTCGACGACCGGTTCCGGTAGCCCCAGTGTCGTCCCCGCGGCCACCGCCTCGTCGACCGGTCGGAACCCGCAGAGGGTCTCGAACCGTCCGATGGCACACACCATCTCCGGTTTGGCACAGGCGTCGGGAAAGCACCGCTGCGGATCTTCGGTCGCCAGTCCGGCTTCGTCCTCTCGCCGGTGTCCGACTACAGCCGCCTGTTGATCGGGATGGGCCTGGAGAGAGAGCGGTCGGTCAACGGCCAGCACCTTGGCCAGGAACGGCATCTCGTCCACCGTCACGTCACGACCGTCGGTGCGGAAGGTCGAGGGACCGGACGGGTGGGCGCCGAACCACAACTCGGCCTCCGGCACACCACTGGGAGCGACGCCGCGCAGGTCGGCCAACGCTGTGGTGGATCCCCAGTCATAGGACCGGATCACACCGTCGAGCAGGTCCATGGGTCGTGTCCGAACAGGCCGTAAAGAAGAGGGCGTGCAGACGGGGCCGGGTCGTGACCGGGGCGGTCAGTCCCCGAAGGTCGGCTGGATGCCCTCGGCGGCCGCCAGAGCGGTGAGCCGGTCGTGCTCGGCGTCGTCGACCTGTTCGGCCTCGTCGACCAGCATCACCGGGATGCCGTCCCGTACCGCGTACCGGCGCCGCAGTCGGGGGTTGTACAACGCGTCCTCGTCGGCGAACCAGAGAAGCGGGCCCTTGTCCTCCGGGCAGGCGAGGATCTCCAGGAGCTTCGGATCGAGCGTCATTTCGTCAGGCCAGACATCATTGCCTCAGGCTATTGGTCGCGACAGCGGTGACACCCGCCCGGCGACTGTTGGGAGGTTCCGTTCACCGGGATGGCGCTAGGCGAACAGGCTTCGGACCTCGTCGACCCGGGCCGCGCACGCCTCCGCGTCGGCCGCCTCAACGTTGAGACGCAGTAGCGGTTCGGTGTTGGACGGTCGCAGGTTGAACCACCAGTCGCCGAAGTCGACGGTCAGCCCGTCGAGGCGGTCCTGGTCGGCCTCGGGTGCCTCGGTGCGGTAGTGGGCGGCCACTCGTTCGATGACCTCTTCTGGGTCATCTACCTCGGTGTTGCGCTCGCCAGATGCCGCATACCTCTCCAGGGGCGCGACCAGGTCGCTTATCGGTCCGTCGTGGGCCGAGAGGGCCTCGAGGACGACAAGGACGGCAATGATTCCGCTGTCGGCCCGGAAGTTGTCGCGGAAGTAGTAGTGCCCGGAGTGTTCGCCGGCGAAGGCCGCCCCCTCGGTGGCCATGGCCTGCTTGATGAGCGAGTGGCCGACCCGGGTTCGTAGGGCGACCCCCCCCTCCTCGGCCACCACCTCGGGCACGGCCTTCGAGCAGATGAGGTTGTGGAGGATGGTCGCACCGGGTTCACGCCGTAGGACTCCCCGGGCCACCAGTGCGGTGGTCGTCGACCCCGAGATCGGGCGGGCCTGCTCGTCGACCAGGAAGACCCGGTCGGCGTCACCGTCGAAGGCCAGCCCCAGATCGGCGCCGGTGGCCAGCACCCGGGCCTGGAGGTCGCGGAGGTTCTCCGGCTGGATCGGATCGGCCGGATGGTTGGGAAAGGTCCCGTCCAGTTCCGGATAGAGGTGGTCCACCGTGAACGGGAGGCCGTCGAACACCGCTGGAACGACCAGGCCTCCCATGCCGTTAGCCGTATCGACCACCAGACGTAGCGGTCGTAGTGCCGAGAGGTCGGCGAACGACCGCACATGGTCGGCGAAGACGTCCAGCAGGTCCAGGGCGCGGACGCTGCCCGGCGGGCCACCCGTCGGTTCACCTCGTGGAGTTCCAACCAGGACGTCGGCCTCCACCTCGCTCAGGCCGTTGTCGTAGCCCAGCGGGGCGGCGCCCGAGAGGCAGCACTTCATGCCGTTGTAGCCGGCCGGATTGTGGCTGGCTGTGAGCATTACAGCGGGCGACGAGAGATGGCCTGACGCAAAGTAGACGAGGTCGGTGGATGCCAGGCCCACATCGACCACGTCGAGGCCCTCGCTAGTGATCCCCTGGATGAGGGCCGCTCCCAGGGACACGCCGCTGGGACGCATGTCGCGGCCCACGACGACCTGGGTGCTCTCGGGCTCCCGACGTCGGACCAGGTTGGCGAACCCCCGGCCGATGGCTTCGGCCACCGACTCGTCCCACTCCTCAGGCACCCGCCCACGGATGTCATATGCCTTGAAAATAGGGGCCTTTGCCTTGAAAATAGGGGCCTTGGGAAGTCTGGTCTTGTTGCCCGGCGGTCGGAAGGTCGGCGCCTCGGGGTAGTCGCCGCGTCGGGCCCGTTGGCGGACGCGGACGAGGTCGGCCACCAGGCGTAAGCCGTCCCGGACCGCCCGGACGGTGGACCGCTCCGAGTTCTCGACCTCCACGGGCACTTCGGCCAGGCTGAGGCGCCACCGCTCGGCCAGGTGGAACAACTCGACGTCGAAGGCGAAGCCACCCAGCACCGACGCCTCGAAGAGCGGCTGGGCGACGTCGGCCCGGAAGGCCTTGAGCCCACACTGCGTGTCGCGGTACTGGCCCAGCAGCAACGCGTGGGTGGTCAGGTTCACCAACCGGCCACCCACCTCGCGAAGGCGACCGGCCCGCACCAACGTGGTGGTGTCGGTGTGTCGCCGGCTGCCCACCACGAGGTCGTATCCCTCCTCGACCCGAGCCACCAGTGCCGCGGCCTGGGCGGGCCCGTATGCCAGATCGGCATCGGTGAACACCACGGTTCGACCCGATGCCACGGCGACCCCAGCCCTCACCGCTGCGCCCTTGCCCCGGTTGCGATCCAACCGGACCACTCGATCTGCTCCGGCCGCCTCTGCAACCGTCGCGGTGTCGTCCGGCGATCCGTCGTCGACCACCACCACCTCGATGTCATCGACCACTACGTCGGTCTGACCATCGGCCTCGGCGAGCGCTACGGCCAGCTCAGTTCGCACCCGGGCGACCGTCTCGGCAATCCGGTCGGACTCTCGGTAGGCGGGAAGCACGACGGTCACCCGCACGTCACCGTCCGGAGGAGGTCGCTCCGACGGGTGGTCCTGTTCCCGCCGGATCACCCGGAACAGGAACGCCCGGTAGGCCACCGCTCGCACCAGGCCGGCCACCAGCACGGCGACCAACTTGGCCGCGAGATCGATCCGCCAATCTTCGGAGGCGCCGGCTTCGGTTCCGTCCAACAGCGTTCGACCGGCCGTGAGGACGGCGAAATCGACCAGCCCGGCCACCACGACGACCGTCACGAAGACGCGCTTGAGGCGGATCCAGCGGGCGTACGGGTCGTCGCGCAGCGTCACCGACCGGTGCAGCAGGCGGGCCGCCACGGCAGCCAGACCCAGAGCCACGACATCAGCCGACCACGGAGACCAACCAGCTCCCAGTAGGAGGACGGCCAGGCCGACGTCGATCGTCGTTGCCACCAGGCCGACGGCTGCAAACCGACGAAGACGTTCCCTCATGACTCGCCGTGCTCCCCGGCCGCCGGCTCCGACCTCGCCGGTTCCTCCGAGGGTTCGTTGGCTACCCGGCGATCCACCCATCGGTCCAGCCGTCGGTCACCGTCTGGACCAGCGGCCGCCACGTCGAACGTTGCGTTCTCGGGTGTTGCCGATTCATAAGGAGCGGCCGACCGGCGGGCCAGAGACACCAGGGCCAGTAGTCCGACGAGGGTCAACAGCACCGAGACCACATCGACCGTCGTCCGGCCATAAGTCAGACGGACGTCCTCGGACGTCGGGACCACCACCATCAGGTTCGGTGTGGTCCGCCACGGACCGTCGGCACCCTCCACCTTCCAGTTGGGGAAATAGGACGTGCGGACTAGTACCGGTACGCCGACCCGGTCGACGCGAAATGACACCGAGTCCACCCCGCTCACGACGTCGGTGACCTCGACGGCGGGCAGCGACCGACGTTCCGGTTCGGTTCCGGCCTCCACTCGTTGCCACGACCCGGGGCCACCGACCGTCCGCGGAACAGCGGTCGAACCCAACTGGAAGACTTCGACCGACGGATCCAGCCAGCCCTGGTGATCCACGTCGGTGAACACCGCCGGCTCCACGTCGAGGGCCACCACGGCCTCGGCACCCTCCACCTCGAAGATGGTCCACGGCCCGCTGGACGCCTTCTCGACCAGGCCCGGGTGGTCCCGCGCTTCGCGTACGGCCCGCTCCGAGAAGGCCGAGTACCACCGGACGCCGAGTTGGCGGAGGTGGTCCGCACCGGCGTCGAGGTCAAAACCCCGGTACGGAAGGCCACGCTGGGCTCGCGACGGCCCTACCGAGAGTTCCGACTGGACGAGAAAGTGGTACGGCGTGGTGGTCGAGGCCTCGAAGTAGAGGCCTTCCATGGAACCGATGCAACCGTCGGTCCAGTGAGGCAGGAGCATCAGGGCCATGGGCGTCCCGTACCGCACCAGGTCGCTGCTGTACTCCCACATGAGCCTCCCGCAACCCACCTCGTCGGCCAGGTTCTCCATGGTGGAGGCCAACTCCCGCTGCTCCTCCCAGCCACCACCCGACGAGTCGCCGACCCGGGCCTCGTAGCCCTCGAAGTTCCAGCGGACCCACGCCCGACCGAGGTTCAGTTCGGTCGATTCCATGCCCATCCACCGGTAGGTGTTGCCGTCCATGGACCCACCCGGCATGACCCGCAGGGGGATCCCGAGCAGGATCACCACGGCGAGGAACACGGCGACAGCCCCTCCCCCAGTCACGAGGCGACCCGGCCGTCCGGTGGCCGATCGTCGGACTCCGTCGAGTAGCCGACCAGCGAGGCGTAGCCCCTCCGACAGGGCGACCGCGGCCAGCAGGTAGATGCACAGGTAGTAGGCGGGCAGGATCCGGCCGTTGTAGAGGCGGCCCTCCGGCAGGTGCACGAAGGCCAGTCCGAGCAGAATCGCCGAGCCGGCCAGGACGAATCCGAGGCGTCGGCGAAAGGCCACTGACAGAACCAGGCCCACGACGGCCAGCACGATGGCCGGCTGGAGCGGTGGATCATTGCTCAGGAAGTCGGCGGCCAGGTCACCCCGGTCCCAGAGGTACGACCGGAAGCGGGTGAGCTTGTGCCACGCCATGTCGTTGAGGTGGTCCCGACGCCACCAGAACGGGAGGACCCAGAACGCCGCGCAGAGTCCGGCCACCAGGCCGGTGGTCACCAACCACCGCAGGGCCTGTCGACTGGGACGCAGAGTAAAGGCAACCAGCGACGCCACCAGGGCGAAGAACGCCACCAACAGATGGCACAGTCCGGTCAACGCAAGTAGGGCGGCTGCCGGAGCGCGGCCCCGACCGGTCTCCATGCCCCGGACCAGGAGGCCCAGGTACACGAGGCAGGCCGCCATGGCGAGGGCGTAGGCGAATTCGCCCGCCATGGTCGACATCAGGTTCCCGCCCATGATGTTGAACGACTGGTCGAACAGGAACGGGAGGGTGGCCACAGAGGTGAGCGCGGGACCCGGGAACGGGAGTCCGGCCAGTCGACCGGCGGCCCACCCGGCCACCGGCATGACCACCAGACCGGCCACGGTGACCCACTTGACGGCCATGCCGTAGTGGACCGGCACGACGAGGACCACCAGCGCGGCCAGCAGGCCCAGCCGTACCGGCCAGCCCGGCAGGCGGTGTCGGTGCACCACCACCCCGGCGGCCAGCAGGACGGGCAGCACCACGGCCAGCAACGGGGTGGCCAACCCCACGTCGACGGCCACCACCAGCAGCATCGGAACCACCATGTAGAAGTGGTAGGCGGGGAATCCGGCGTACCAGTCCGGTGTCCATCCGGTCAGGCGAAACCGGGGCAGCAACTCGTCGCGGAGGAACGCCGGCCCCCACACGTGGGCGCCGAGGTCACCGCCGGTGGGGGTTGAGCGGGTGAACAGTACGCCGTCCGGGTTCACCACCCAGAGCACGAACCAGACACCTCCGAGGACGATGAGGAGGTCCACCCAGCGGGTCAGCGGGACCCGCCGGATCAGGGCCGCCACGGGACTGGCCGTCTCGTCGGGTCCGCTGTCCGGGGTCCCTCCCGATCCTCCGGGCGATCCTTCCGGAATCGGCGTCTCGGTCATCTCGGTCATCCGGCCAACAGGATCACGATCGTGGTGGCGTTGAAGCCCACGTGGGCCCATACGGCCCGACCCAGTCGCCCATCGCGTTGGGCCAACCATCCACACACCAATCCGATCATGACCAGCGCCGGAAGCTGCAGGAGCTGGAAGTGGGTCAGTCCGAAGAAGGCAGCCGAGGCGACCAGCGCCACCCGTCGGGCCATCCGTGCCTCCAACGCCCGGAGCGCCATGCCGCGGAAGAAAAGTTCCTCGGCCATGGGTGCCAGCACCACCACCATCAGGACCAGCAGGGCAATGCCGAGTCCGTCGGCCCGGTCGACCAGTTCACGGGCCGGACCTGAGATATCCAGGTCGTCGGTCAGTAACAGGATCGGGAGGTAGATGGCCGGGATGACTGCCACCTGAGCCACCACGCCGATGATCAGGCCCTGCCACGCGTCTCGCCAGCGACCGCCCCGGCCCGGCCCGGCCCAGCCGAAGTCGGCCCACCTGACCCCGCGGACCTTCACCAGCCACGCCGGCACCCCGACCAACCCCACGTACAGGGCGCCCTGGATGAGCGCTCCGACGGCCAGGCTGGGATCCTCGGCCGTTTCGTCACCCGCGATGGCCACGACCAAGCCCACGGCCGCCACGGTGGCTATCAGGCCGACCACCCATCCGACCCCCACGTGGCCCAGACCCCAGGCGACGGACGGGCGCGACGACGCGACCACGTCACCTTCCGTCGGGCCCTCCATCGGGCGCACCCTACCGACGGGCCACTACCGGTCACCGACGGGCCACCGACGGTCGGACCGTCGCAGGGCCCCCGTACGATGAACGTCATGGCGGATCGATCCGAACGGCCCTCGGGCCCCTCCCCACAGCCCAAGCGGAACCAGGGCTGGCCCCGTTGGGGGGTCTGGCTGGTCATGGGGTTGGTGGCCACCGCTCTGATACTGCCCGGCCTCGTATCGTCGGAAAGTGCCGACGAGGTGGCCTACGACCTCTTCCTCGACCGCGTGGCTGCTGGCGAGTTGGCCGACGTACTGGTCGACAACCAGACCGGTCGCATCACCTTCATCGACGATGCGGGCGCCACGTTCGAGACCACGGGCCCGCTGGAGCTGTCCATCGACGACCGCCGCCTGCTGGCCGACAGCGGCGCCGCCGTGCGATTCGAGACCCCGCAACCCGGCTTCCTGCAGACCTGGCTGCCCCTCCTGCTCCCGGTGAGCCTGATCATCCTCTTCTTCTGGTGGATCAACCGTCGGGCCCAGGGACAGATGAGCGGCATGATGTCGATCGGGCGGTCGCGGGCCAAGACCTACTCCACCGAGCAGCCGGGCACGACGTTCGACGACGTGGCCGGGTACGACGGCGTCAAGCAGGAGATCCGCGAGGTGGTGGACTTCCTGAAGGACACCGAGAAGTTTGCCGAGATCGGCGCCCGGGTTCCCAAGGGCGTGCTGCTCGTCGGACCGCCCGGAACTGGTAAGACCCTGATCGCCCGGGCAGTGGCCGGCGAGGCCGAGGTCCCGTTCCTCTCGGTGACCGGCTCGGACTTCATGGAGATGTTCGTGGGCGTGGGTGCCAGTCGGGTCCGGGACCTCTTCGAGTCGGCCCGCAAGATGGGGCGGGCCATCATCTTCATCGACGAGGTCGACTCGGTCGGTCGCAAGCGGGGCGCCGGGCTGGGCGGTGGCCACGACGAACGCGAACAGACGCTGAACCAGATGCTGTCGGAGATGGACGGCTTCGAGGGAAGCGAGGGGATCGTGATGATCGCAGCGACGAACCGACCCGACATTCTTGATCCGGCCCTGCTCCGACCAGGCCGGTTCGACCGTCAGGTGGTCGTGCCCCTTCCCGAGTTGGATGATCGCCGGCAGATCCTCGACGTCCATGTCAAGGGAAAGCGCATCCACGACGACGTCGAACTGGACCTGGTGGCCCGGGGCACACCCGGCATGAGTGGCGCCGACCTGGCCAACCTTGTCAACGAGGCGGCCCTCATCGCCGTCCGTAGCGGAGACGACGCCATTCGCGCCGACCACTTCGAGGCGGCCCGCGACCGCGCCATCATGGGCCAGAAGCGCGAATCGATGGCCATGTCGGACGAGGAGAAGGAGCTCACCGCGTACCACGAAGCGGGACACGCCCTCTGTGCCGCGTTACTGCCCACCGCCGATCCACTTCACAAGGTGACGATCATTCCCAGCGGTATGGCCCTGGGTGTGACCATGCAGTTGCCTGCCGAGGACCGTCACACCTACCGGAGCGACTACCTCCAAGAGCGACTGGTCATCCTGCTCGGAGGCCGGATGGCCGAGGAGCTGGTGTTCGGTGTGACCTCTACCGGAGCGGGTAATGACCTCGTGCAGGCGACTGAGATGACCCGCAAGATGGTCCGGGAATGGGGCATGAGTGAACGGGTCGGACCCATGGCCTGGGGCAGCCAGGGGCAGGTGTTCCTCGGCGACGACCTCATGTCCACTCGCGACTACAGCGACGAGACTGCCCATCTCATTGACTCCGAGGTCCAGCGGATCCTCACCGATCAGGAGGCCAGGTGTCGTCAACTGCTCACCGAGGAGCGCAACGCGTTGGACCTGATCGCCCGCTCACTACTCGAGCACGAGACGATCAGCGGTGAAGAGGTCGGCCGGCTGGTGAGCGCCGCAGCCCGACCCGGTGGTGCTACCGACCCGTCTTCGGTTGACTCGTCTGCGGTCGACTCGGCTCCGGTCAACCCGGAACCCTCCGATGAGACGCCGTTCACTGTGGACCCGACCCTCGGTGACCACTCGACCGTCGAGTAGGCCCAGCCCGACCGGCGACTGATTCCATGGACCGCCTGATCCTGCTCGTGGTGGTGGCCACGGTTGCCGCCGTCGCCGCACGGTTGCTGCAACGACGTCGACCCGATGCCCCGGTCCGGACCGGATGGACGGTTCCCGAACAACTCGACCGCGACGACTTCGACCAGCCCGACGTGGCCTGGCTGGTCGCCGTGTTCACCTCGGCCGCCTGCGACTCGTGCGAATCGGTGATGGCCACCGCTGCTCCCCTGGCCAGCGCCGAGGTCGCCGTCCAGGAGGTGGAGATCGGAACCCACCGGGCCGTCCACGATCGGTATGCCGTCGACGCCGTTCCCATGGTGCTCATCGCCGATGCCCTCGGTGTGGTCCGCGACCACCACGTGGGTCCGGTCAGCGCTACCCACCTCTGGGGCTCGTTGGCTGAGTTACGGGATCCGGGCTCCACACCCGACGGCTGCAGCGCCGGCTCCTGAACCCGCCCCCGGCGACCGGCCATCCGAAACCAGCCTTCTAAAACCGGCCCTCAGTTGCTGGGAGCAGGCCGCGCCTCGGTCCCGGCGACCGCCACTGCGAAGGAGGCGGTCGCTCCCTCACCCGTCCTGCTGTGGATAGAGGCAATGACCGGCGCCGTGGACTCCACGGCCAGAACCACCGGTGGTCCGCCGGTCAGATCGAACGAGACCTGCGTCCCGGGCGCCAACTCCACCGAACGCGCCACACCGGACGGTGCTGTCCCGGCCAGAACCTTCACCTCGATGGTGGCGATTCCCTCGCTGGCCGGATTCATGACGGCGAGGACATCAGTGGTGGCCCCGTACCGGTCATCGAGATCCACCACCCAACCTCGGGCCGCCAAAGCAGCCGCCGGTCGCACCGCCAGACCGCCCTCTGCTGAGACGTCGTCACCGCCGAACCGCTGCACCACAGAAGCGGCGATCGGGCGACCGTCCAACGTCCTGACCTCCACCCCGAAGGCCCCGACCCCCTCGAGTCGACCGGCATCGAGGTCCACCACGTGGCGCTGGCCGGCCCTGAGCACCAGACGCCAGGGCTCCAGGCCGGTCACCTCTTCGCCGGTCCGGACCACCACCTCGGCCTCAACGGTCTCCACGCCCGTGTTGACGACCACCACCGAAGCACCGGTACCCGAGCTTCCGGTCGATACCGCTCCCGTGCCGACCCCGGGAATGAATGCCCGGGTGGCGAGCTCCGGCACTCCGGGAGCCAGGTCCAGTCCCCGGGTGGCCCGGGGACCCGACCCGTCCGACGCCTGGAGTCGAGCGACCACCACCCGACCCACGCGGACGTCGATGGTGGCCGAGACGACGGACGAATCGGCGATCCGCTCCGTCACGTCGTAGGCCACAATCGAACGGCCGGGCACCACGACGCCCTGGGAGTCCAAGGTCTCGCGGCGGCCGATGTCGCCGACGAACCGCAGATCGGCCACCGCCGCGGCTCGGAACGGATTGTGGAGCAGCACCCAGGCACGATTTCCGGGCCGGGCCGTGGTCGACCACGGCACCACCCAGGCGTCAGCAGCCCGGGTCGTGCACGGCCGACGATCCGCTCCGTCCGGACCGGCCACCGTCTGGCCCACCACGGCGGCACCGCCCTGCACCTCGACGGTGACACCGGCGAACATCGCCCCGGAGACGAACTGTCCGGGCGAGATCTCGAGGCGGTCGCCCGGATCGATCCTGAAGGCCCGCTCCACGGCCCGACCGGTTTCGTCCACCACCGTCACCCGGCCTTCGGTGGGCGAAGCCGATATCCCCACCACCTCAACGGTCCGCTCATCGATCCCGTCCAGTTCAGCGGTCGGCCCGGCACAGAACCAGAGGGCCGTCGAGGAACTATCTAGGGTCGTGGCGGCGCGGGCCTCAGGATGGGCCTCAGCGCCCAGAATCTCGACCGGTCCAGACGAAAGCGCTGCCGCAGTAACCGTCATGGCAGCCAGCACCAGGATGGCCGGACCCCGGGTCGCGATCATCGGATCCCCGCCCGCTGCTGTCGTCGCTTCGAGTCCCGGGACGTGCGAGCCCAACTGGCCAGCAGCACCAACACGGCGACCAGTACCAACTGGATCTGGCGACGCCGGGCGAGCCCGGCATCGTCGACCTCTAACGTCGCCATGCTCCCGGCAGCCACCCTGACCGATGGCCGCCCGGACACTCCGTGGTCCGCGTCGGGAGCCAGCACCGTCGCCGGCTCCCCGTCGACCCCGACTCGCCAGCGGTCGTCGGGACCCACCATCCAACGCAGGGCGCCATCCGCGGGAACCTCGACCACCCACCGGGTCAGCGACCGGCGGGTCACCCCAGCGGGGACGACCCGCCGGTTCCGGTCCCGAACCACCGAGAACGGAGCCTCTACCGCGGTGTTGCGGTACACGGTCACCGCCCGGTTCACCGCCTCGACCCGTTCCAGATCGAGTTGTCGGGCCAGGACCTCGGTGAGACGGCCGGGGACCGGTCGATCGACGCCCGGGCCGGGGACCGGGGCCGATCGCTCGACGACCACCACCCGGGCCACCCCCCATCGGCCCAGATCGGCCCCCAGTCGGTGGGTGGCACCGTCCAGCGCCGAACCCACGGCATCACGCAACGCCACCATCCCGGTCGTCTCACCCGGCGACCACTGGTCAGACAGGTCCGGTCGCCCGTCGGTCACCGCAAGCGCCAGGCGGTCGAATCGATCCGACGGCACGCCGGATGAACGATCGCTCGACGAAAGCGGGATTCCCGCTGCCGGAAGCACAAGCGGATCCCCGATCCACAGGACACGGGCATCCCCACCGGGCACCGTGTCACCATCAGCCAGACGGGCCCCCGCCCCGGGCAGCGCCACCGTCAGATCGGCACGCGGCACTCCCCAGTCGCCGGCGAACGAACCGGCCAGGACCGGCAACGCCCCGATGGCCAGGCTGATCACCACTGCCCCCAGCAGCCCGTTGCGGACCACCCGGGCCATTCGCCCCACGTGGACCTGTGCGGCCAGATGCGCCAGGTCCGCACCCAGCCCGGCCACCCCGGCCGCCGATGCCCAGGCAAGGCCGAGGGCCACCGGCACGAGGAGGACCGCCGGATCCACCGACCGGAGGAACGAATCCTCGATCCCCAGCCAACCCTGGTCCACCGATACCAGCACCACAGCCCCGGCAGCCGCCACGAACCAGGCTCGGACGACCACCGAGAGGTGCCGTCCCCGTGCCGTACAGAGGGCCAACAGCGGAAGGACGAAAAACCCCGTGACCGCTGTTGGCCCGTCGACTCCCGGCGCCAGGGCCAGAACCCCGGAGAGGCCGATCGATCCCGTCGCCTCCCAACCGCCGTCCGATGCCGCTCCCCACCAAGCGCTCCAACCTGCACCGTCGCGTCCCGCTACGACCACGGCCGCCGGCAGGTGGACCACGGCGGCCAACATCGTCCCACCACCGACCACCATCGACAGCCGAGCCAGTCCGTCGAGGCTGCCTGACAGCACCGTGCCGGCCGCCAACCCCACGACGATCAGGCAGGCAGGAACCAACAGGACTGGATCCACGACGACCACTGCGGCCAGGGCCAGCCCGGTCATCACCACGTCGGCCCACAGGCCCCTCAGACGGGTGCCCGGACCTGGATCACCGCCCCGAACGCCGTATGGAGCCATGGCCTGGGCGCCGGCCATCCGGCGAGCCAACCAGGGCAGGACGGCATAGGCGGCCAGAGGGGCCAGGCGTCCGACGCGAAGCGCGTCGTAGGGAATCGGCACCGCCAGATATACCAGCACGGCAACGGCGCGTGACCGGCCGCCGCCCACCGGGCGTACGAGGCGCCAGACGCCAAGCGCTCCCACGGCGAACGCCCCGAGCACCAGCACGGTCCACGCGGAGTCCGCCGAACCCGGCCACCAGTCGACCAGCAGACCGACGAGGGCCAGACCATCAGGACCTGATCCCGATGTCCCCGTCCCCGTGGATCGCCAACCGGCCCACCACGAGTCCACCAGGGCTCCCGGTGCATCCGGCAGTCGCTGGAGGCGACCGACGACCGGCATCCCGTCGGTCACCAGAGAACGAGAACCGAAGCCCAGAACCACTGCGGCGATCATCATGGCCAACCCGCCCGGACCGAACACCGCCCCGAAGGCGCCATTCAGCCGCCGAAGCCCCTCGGACCGGTCGTCGTCTCCAGCCAGATCCAGCCCGGTGGCTACCCGTCGGAACGCCAACCACCACGAGGCCCGCTGACCCTGATGCCCCGCGCTGGTCGAGCCCCGACTGGCAGGGCCCGCTCCAACGAGTCGTCGGGCCGAACCGATGCGGCGGAGGTTCCAGGTCCAGGCGGCGAGCAGCCCACGGGCATGCCGTAGCCGTCCGGTGGCCATGCCGTACAGGGCCCCGACCACCGTCGCCACCGCCAGCACGGGGACCAGCACGGCCAGTCGACCGGGAGGTGCGGCGAAAGCCTGTCGGAGCCGGAACCTCGACCGGACGAGTTCCGGGTGGTGCCGTACCGCTTCGGGGGCGCCGACCCGGCGGGCGACCGCCGACGGGACCACCAGCACCGACGCTCCGGCAGAGCCGGCCCGTTGGCAGAACTCCAGGTGGGCCGTGCCTTCTACCCCCTCGGGATCGAAGCCACCCAGTTCGGCGAACAGGTCGGCACGCACCATCCACGCCGCACCGGCCACCGCCTCGGGCTGGAGGTAGTCGTCGTGCTGGCCCTGGTCGAACTCGGGGTCGGGGACCACGGGCACCGGCGAGCCGAGGGCGTCGAACCACCAACCCATCTCCTCGAGCTCCCCGTCCGGACCGATGACCTTGGGCCCGACCACCGCGGCATTGGCCTCCACGGCTCGCTCCACCAGGCGACGTACCGCGGTGTCCCCGAGGACAACCGGTCCCGGAACGAAGAGGAGGAAGCGCGGATCCGACGCCGACGGGTGGGCCGTCGCCCACGCCCGGAGACCGACCGACACCGCCGGGCCACCACTACGCACCCCGGGCGCCTGAACGACCAGTGACGACGGTGCGATCAATCCCACCCGTTCCACAAGCGATGGGCCCGAACCGTCTCCGGCGCGGCGGACGTCGACAACCATCACATCGGTCCGGGGATGGTCCTGAGAGGCCAGACCAGCCAGCACCGCCTCGAGCGCCGGTGCCTCGTCGTCCACGACCATCACGGCCAGTACCCGAGCCGACGAAGCACGGGGAGTCGGAGTACCACCTGCGGCGGGGCTGGGCTGACCGCTGACGGGGGAAGGTGCGGCATCCACGGTGCCGCCGAGACTACTGGCGCGACCCCGATCCACCCGATCGACTCACCACCCGGACGGGCGCCTGCTCCTACGATGCCCCGATGGACGCTCCCCGACAGGCCCGTTCCCGG
>Ga0208947_1000073_pt1 | contig 47840 bp, 41 predicted proteins | sample AOAMet1_04_M0_20_2_FD_188226 | JGI IMG/M metagenome (GOLD analysis project Ga0208947, IMG submission 188226) | Ammonia-oxidizing marine microbial communities from Monterey Bay, California, USA - CAN11_04_M0_20 (SPAdes) | ecosystem: Environmental > Aquatic > Marine > Intertidal zone | place... | reverse complement strand
GACGGTTGATTTTCTGACCAATGTGTGGTTTGCAGTTGCCGTTGCAACACCTGCGACTTCCCAACCACTGCCCGGGTCTCCTTCGAAGTTTCCAATGATATCAACAAACGTGTAGCTCTCCTCTGTACCAAATACTAGAGCATATGAGTCATCTCCGTTGAAATACGCATTTCCCGTTTGATCTGTTTCTGCAAGGACAATTGGATCACTCTGGCCATTCGCCCAAACATAAACATCTCCCGGATTGACCATTGCCCCTTCAGAGAAGGTATTCCAAGATTCATGCACCCCTGGCGTCGTTGGGGCATTCCCCACGGCAGCAATTGCAAATTGAGACAAATCAACAGCTTCATTGGTAGGGTTGTATATCTCCAAATATTTGGTGTTTCCCCCATCGGATTCTGAGTATTCCGAAATAAAAAGTCCGCATTGTGCAATGATTCCGGAGCTGAACCCGAGGAATGCCATCGCTATCAACAAGCTAAATGAACGCATGGTGTGAAATTTGGTGTAACTAAGTATACTGCAAGCTACCTAAAACTCGACAAATCAAGCCATTCTGTGGATAAATAACCCAAAATGTTAATCCAATGATGATGCATTGAATGCGCAAAGTTAGATTCTAGGCTAACGAGCAACATCGAATTCCTCGCCAAGCAAGGCTCGATCATGCACGATTGATCAGTGCAAGCTGACCAGGCAACTGTCTGAATGACTTGCGATGGTGTTGGGTAATTCCGATATCAGCAATGGCCGATCGATGGCCCTTTGTTGGATACCCTGCATTGGTGTTCCATCCGTATTGGGGATGTTCTTCATGAAGCGCATTCATGCGCTCATCACGATGAGTCTTAGCCAACACACTTGCTGCCGCGATGGACGCAAATCGGCCGTCACCTTTGATGAAGCATTCATGTGGCGGAAGTCCTTTTTCGGTAACGAATCGATTTCCATCAATCAACATAAACTCTGGCGCAATCCGCAAATCCTTGGTGGCCACGCGCATGGCCTTGAGCGATGCTTGTAGAATATTGATGCGATCAATTTCTTCGGGAGAAATATGACACACCGCCCATGCCGTTGCCTCGTTTTCAATCCGCACCCTCAGCACATCGCGCACTTTTTTGCTCAATTTCTTACTGTCATCCAGAATCCCTTCTGCAACCAACTCCAAAGCCAAAGCCGGGGGCAGAATCACAGAGGCTGCTGTAACTGGACCTGCCAAACATCCGCGTCCAGCTTCATCACACCCGGCTTCCAATCGGCCCTTTTCTATCCAAGGTGCCAAACTCATGCCTCCAGAACTTGCTCGATGGCATCCCACATTCGACCTGCGGAGTCATCCCAAGAAAAACAACTGGCACGAGCCAACCCGCGTTTGATTGCGTCATTCTTGAATGCCGCATCGTTCTCCAGTTTTTTCATGCACTTCGCAATCCCATCATGATCATCCGGCTCCACCAAAGCTGCCGCCGCTCCTCCACAAACCTCTGGCATCGATGTGCGATTGCTGGCAATAACGGGGACACCTGAGGCGAAAGCCTCTACGATGGGCACCCCAAATCCCTCGAACCAAGGAATGAAGACCAATCCCTCAGAAGCGGCGACACTTGTAGCGAGTTCTTTTCGCTCCATTCGCCCAAGAAAATGCACTCCATGTTGATTTCGCATTTCGTCAGACCACATAGACTCTCCGACAATAACCAAATCATTCACCCCCCCAATGGATCGATACGTTTCGAAAGCTGCCAGCAATCCTGGGATGTTTTTTCTAGGATGTAGACTGCCGACAAAAATAAAATAAGGGTTTCCCTTGGCCAGCAAATCACGTTGCGACTGGACCTGTTCCAAGTGCTCAACAGGCTGGTACTCCGAAGAAGGAGCGTTAAAAACCACTTCGATCTTTTCAAGTGACACCTGGAATTGCGAAGCAATGTCATGACGCGAATAGTCAGAAACAGTCAAGATCCTGGTTGCTTGTCGCGCAAATTCTGGAAAACGGCTCCGGTAGTATTTTGCTTCTCTGCCCGGCATCCATTCCGGATGATGCATGAAGTTCAAATCATGAAAGACTGGGATCTGGGGCACTCTTGTCCTCCTACTGAGCATCCCATCGGTCGAAATAAAGACATCTGCTTTCCAACGTTTCAATTGGCGCGTCACTGCGTAATCAAACCATGCATCGTACAAAAAAGGCCTGCGGGCCGGCGGCAACAACTGAACTTCAGATGCATTGATGCCATAGCGGAATTCTTGAGCGATGGCACGATCGAAAAGCAACAGAAATTGATGCTCCGGATGAGCAGCAATTAAACGCTGATAACATTCGTGGGTAAACCATCCGATGCCTTCAAGCCGCCCCGGAATCAATAATCGTGCGTTCAATGCAATGCGCGCCATGGTTGCGAAGATAGGTTGACAATTGTCCGCTGCATATGCCGTTATTTGCAAGCATGGACCTCAGGAAAAGCAGGAGCACACCATTTTGAAACAATTCCTCAAACATTTGTCGTGGTTGATGATTCTCAACCTCGCTGTCAAACCAGCGTATTTGCTGATCATTGACACAAAAATTCAAGACCTGCTCGGGCCTGAGGAGTTTGGACGCTATTTCCCTTTGCTCAGCCTCTCGATTTTGCTCAACATTCTACTTGACGCTGGGCTGGCCAATCACATGACGCGATTGGTCTCGAGCAATCCGGAAGAAATCCATCGTTCCTTTCAGTTTGGCTGGCGCACCAAAAGATTGCTGTTTCCGTTTTACATCATGCTCCTCCTGTTCATTGGATGGGCGCTCGGATGGAGAGGAGAAGCACTGGTATGGCTGGGTTGGATTGGATTGAATCAGGCGCTGCTCAGCGCCATTCTTTATGTGCGTGCAGGATTGCAGGGCATCGCGGCACACCGAACGGATGCTTGGGTTTCCATCGCTGACCGAAGCCTGCTTTTCATCGCAATGGGAGGGCTCATTCTTTCCTTTGATAGATTCGAAGTGAATTGGCTGCTCGCGGGCACTTCCGCTGCGCTATCATGCACCCTGCTCATCGCCTTTTGGAGGTTGCGCAAACTTACTCTTTCCGTGCACAATCATGTCAACGAGGCAGCTTCAACACCACTGAAAAATGTGCGGGCAGATTTGCGAGCAGGTTGGCCATACGCGTTGCTGTTTTTACTGATGATGACTTACCACCGGGTCGATGGAATCATGCTCGAGCGTATCGCCCCGAATGGGGCAATGCAGGCCGGCTGGTATGCCATGAGTTATCGGTTTTTCGAAGCCGCCAACATGATTGGGTACCTCTGCGCAACGCTTCTACTTCCGTACTTCACGCGCATGCTTGCCAACCGCGAGGATGTTCGGCCGCTGGCCCGATCAATGAGCAGTGTACTCATGGCTGTAGGAGCAACCATTGCCTGGTCGTCTTGGTATTTCCCCGAACAATTTCTCGGTATTTTTTATGATTATGAGATTCAGTCCGCATCAGGAATTCTGCCTTGGCTCATGATTTCATTTGCTGTGTTTGCCCAAGGATATGTTTTCAGCACTCTGCTCACTGCACGCGGAGACATGCGCAGATTGAATCAAATGGCCGGAGCAGGCGCGGTGCTCAATATCATCCTCAACGCTTGGTGGCTCAGCCAAGCCTCTCCCACAACAGGAGGCATCGGTTGTGCCGTCATCAGCGCAATCACCCAAGGCGCCATGGTGGTGGGTCAAATTTTCTTTTGCCTTCGGCATCACCCCGGAAAACAATGGTGGAAACTTGTGCGAGCCTTGATTCTTCACTCCTTGGCATGCTTCACAATATGCAACGCCATGGTGCGTTGGGATATCGACCCAACGCAAGCACTCTGGTGGGCTCTGATCGGATGCCTCGCTGCTGGCTTCTTGCCAGGCGTCATTGATTTTCGGTCCATTCAAAAGATGCTGTCCGAGAAGATGAATACCTTTGCCGACTCGTAGCCCAAAATCACACGCATGAATTCCAACGATTCCACGCTCAATTCAACGCACTTGCTCCGTTTCATTTTTGATCGACGCAAGACGTTCTTTATCATCGGCATCATCGCCGCAGCGCTTTCATCAGCAGCTGCATTGTTGATGGAAGAACAGTTCAAGTCGACAGTCATCATGTTCGCGACGCCACAACATTCCATAGGCGAGCAGTTCTACGAGGAAATCAAACGAAATGACCTCCTCGAGTACGGTGAAACAGAAGATGCTGAACGATTGCTGCAAATCCTGAATTCAGATCGCATTCGCACGCGAATCATCGAGAAATATGACCTCTGGAAGCATTACGATATCGACCAAGCAACCTCAGGCGCTCAGTCACTTTTGGGAAAAGAATACAACTCCAACGTCGATGCCCGCTTGACGCGTTACGGCTCGATTGAAGTGGCCGTTTTGGATCGGGACCCCAACCAAGCCGCAGACATGGCCAATGATATCGCCTTCCTTGCTGATTCCGTGGCCAACCGACTGCGCAACGAGCGTGCACAGGAGGCTTTGGTCTACGCCGGCTCTTCTCTCGGACAAGTTCAAGATGAAATAGAAGGCATGGAAAGTCAGCTCGGCAAGCTTTATGAGCTTGGCATCTACGACTTTGCTACGCAAATTGAGGGATTGAACGAACAATATGCCACGGCCATTGCAAAGGGTTCTACGATAAATGCCGAAAAAATCCGGAAACAAATGGCCGAGATTTCCACCCACGCAAATGACTTCAACAAGCTCTCCAACCTCATCGAGGCGGCTTACGAGCGCGAGGCAATTCTCAAAAAACGCTTTGAATTGATGAAGCTAGATGCCGAAACACAGATGCCTTCTGCCTTTGTTGTGGATTACGCAGCACCTGCTGACAAAAAATCCAAGCCCATTCGTTGGTTGATTGTGATCATGAGTGTGGCAAGTACATTGGCACTATCACTTTTGGTTCTCCTCGGAGCCGAAAACCTCAAGGATCAGCAGGCGGCATGATGCCCAGTGTGAGGATTCCACGGTATTTCTATCCAATCATGGGAGCTTACGCTACCGTGGTAGCCGCTGCCTTTCATTTCGAATTTCCTTGGGTCGCGCTGTTACCATTGCTGTTGGGGGTCGCTTGGCTCGCCTTTCACCGATTGGATATTCTGATGCTAATGCTCGTGGCATGTGTGCCTCTGAGCATCAGTTTAGAAGATTTAGAAATCGGAGGAATTGGCGCATACCTTCCAACTGAGCCTCTGCTCGCCGGTGTCCTCCTGTTATTTTTAACCCGAGCAATTTCTGGCTGGCCCGTCCACTCCTCCATCCTCAAGCATCCACTTTCTCGCTGGGTGCAATGCTCTCTGATCTGGATTGGAATTGCTGCGATTGCCAGCTCACACCCATTGGTTTCTTTCAAATTCTTAACCGCACGGCTCTGGTTTGTAGTGGGATTCTTTTGGATCTTGGGGGAAATGTTTCGCTGCAACAAATCGCAGCGGCATCAGTTCATTCTAGCTTATGCTTTTCCACTCTGCATCGTGGTCATATATACCCTCGTGAGGCACGCAGGCTTTGGATTTGAGAAGGATGCGGGCCACTGGGTTATGAAACCCTTTTACAAAGACCACACGTCGTACGGAGCAGTTCTGGCTATGGCAATTCCACCCATGTTGGCATTGTTGACTTGGGATCGCTTTTCTGCATTCGTAAAAGCCTTGATTGTGTTGGGACTTGTCGTACTCTGCACCGGGCTGGTTTTCTCCTACACCCGAGCAGCCTGGGTTTCATTGGCCGCTGTAGGAGCACTTTGGGCACTTATGAAACTGGGGGTTCAACTCAAAACACTGTTGGCTGTTGGATTCGTGAGCCTCGCTTTCCTCTGGTTTGCTCAAGAAGCCTTACTCATTCAATTGGAGCGCAATCGACAGGATTCTTCAGACAACCTCACAGAGCACGTAGAGTCAATTTCAAATGTCTCAAGCGATGCTTCCAACCTTGAACGATTGAATCGGTGGAATGCCGCCCTTGCAATGTTCCAAGAACGACCCACATTGGGCTGGGGACCTGGAAGCTATCAGTTTGAGTATGCGCCTTTTCAACGCTCAGGAGATCAAACCATCATCAGCACCAACAATGCAGACGGAGGCAATGCACACAGCGAATACCTTGGACCACTTGCGGAACAAGGTGTACCTGGTTTGATTTTCGTGCTTGGACTTTTGGGATTTTGCCTGCACCTGGGATTCAAGCTCCACCGAAGACTTGAAGACCAAGATCAAGCGCGGCTCGCAATGGGGGTTTTCTTGGGATTGATGACGTATTTCGTTCACGGAGTGCTGAACAACTATTTGGACACCGATAAGGCGAGCGCACTGTTTTGGGGATTCTTTGCTTTGTTACTGGTTTGGGACCAAAGTTTAAGTGCCAAAAACCAGGAGACAGCAAACCCGCTTGTTGAGTCAAGCAATTAGTGGAACCGCACCACCATCAGAGCTGTGTCATCAAAACTCGGCTCCTCCCCTTTGAAATTCTTTACCGAATCAATCAAAGCAGTTTGCACGTCCTTCACAGGCATTCCCCGACGTTCTCGAAGTATCTCTTCCATGCGCTGCATCCCATACGGAACTCCTTCTTCATTTTCTTGTTCGACCAATCCGTCCGTAAAGCACACCAGAGTCGAATCGCGGTCAAGTTGCACCACACCTGTCTCCAGGGAAGGTATTTCACGAAACATACCAAGTCCAACGGACCCCAATTCCAGCTGCTGAGTTTTGCCATCTGCTAACATGATCAAAGGCGGGTTGTGCCCGCAATTGACGTATTGAAGTTCGCGCTTCTTGCGATGATACACTGCAGCAAATACGGTGATGTATTTTTCTCCCTTGGCATTCTCTGAAACACGCTCATTGAGTCGATTGACAACACTGGTCAAATCATCGGGTTCATATTGAAAGCTTGCACGAAGATTGGCTTGGAAATTGGACATCAGAAAAGCTGCTGCAATCCCCTTTCCGCTGACGTCTGCCATGCAAAATACCATGCGGTCCTCATCGACCGCGAAGACATCGTAGTAATCCCCACCTACTTCCAAATGCGGCTTGTAAAATGCAGCTACATCCATGTCTCGATCCTCTGGCCATTCGGTCGGAACAAGCATGGATTGCATCGTTGCAGCCAATTCCAACTCGCGCCGCGTTGCCTCTTGGCTGGCACGCTCCAACTCAAGCCGTTGGTTTTGCAACGCCACGACCAATACATTGGTCAACGTCTGAATGAAGTTCAAATGCTTCACAACCGGACTTACGCCTTGCCCTTCTTGAGTGTCTCCCGCGAGAAGATACGCCAAGGGCTTATCGTTGTGCAGGACTGGGATGACCACGTCGAACTGCTCAGCACCTGACGTGGAACTCAAGAAAACTTCTCCTTTCTGTTCAAAAAACGCCTCGTCCTGGACTTCCGGCACATCACCATCTATGCCATTTGCGAGCAAACAACGCCAACTGCCATCAAACGCGTACAGCACAAGGCGGTGAATCCCAAGATGCTCAGCAAGGCTCGCACGAAACTTATCGAGCAGCTCTTCCTCTGACGCCCGGTCATTGATGCCTTGGGTCACGTCAAGCAGAGCGCTCAGTTTGTAATCCTGAAGCTCTAGCCGCTGCTCGAGACGTTCAATGCTATGCGCCATTTCTTACTTCTTTACGCGCTCGACGTATTCTTTTTTGCGGGTATCGACCTTTACGTGATCTCCAATATTGATGAACAAGGGCACGCGAATTTCAACACCCGTATCTGTCGTGGCCGGCTTCAGGGTGTTCGTTGCTGTATCACCTTTAATGCCTGGTTCTGTGTAGGCAATCTCAGCTTCCACTTGCGTGGGCAATTCACAACTAAGCACAAGCTCATCGTCTGCTTGAAATTGAATTTGGCAGACCAGTCCGTCCTTGAGGAATTCCGGAGCATTGATTGCCGAACGTTCAACCGGAATTTGCTCGAAAGTCTCGAGATTCATAAAATGGTACTGATCGTCATTGTACAGAAACTGATATTCCCGCACTTCGATGCGCACAGGTTCAATCTTTACTCCTGCGTTGAACGTATGGTCTACCACTTTACCAGTGCTCAGATTCTTCAACTTGGTCCGCACAAAAGCAGCTCCTTTTCCCGGTTTTACATGAAGGAACTCAATGATTTGCCACAATCCATTGTTGTGATTGATGACCAATCCGTTCTTGATGTCTGAAGTTGTTGCCATGTCGGAGATTTACGCGAAGATACCATTACAAACCAAGCATCAAACGGAATTGAAATTCACTTTGTGCATAGGCCAATGTCGAAAGACCTGAGAATTGCTCCAACGAATTTGTGGAATTGCTCTTGAATCCTGTGAATTGAACTTTCCATTTGGATTTTATTTTACGGCTGATTCGGAACGATACGCGGGTTCCGTAGTGGTGCATTCCGTGCATTCGAATGCCGTCAAACGAAGGTGTGGTGTAGTAACCCACTTGGTGAGGCATCATCTTCCATTGTGCAATGCCCCACTTCAAATCCCATGGGCCAATGTCCCCGCCCAAAACACCAGCCCATCCCAATCCATCGCGACCAGAATCAGGGCACCATTCCACGCGAATGTTTCCTGCAAAACGTGCATCCTCAAACCTCCATCTAAAGCCCACTCTTCGGCGGCTAGGAGCCACGAGTGCCCCTTCATATTCTCCTTTGACTTGAGCGTGAATTTCAAGGCGGTGCCATTGATTCAAATGCGCCACAACACTTGAACGGATGGCATGCTGCACCGAAAACCCCGAAGATGAACCTTCCATTAAAAATCTCCCCCGGATGTCTCCCGCTCCCAACTTCCATTGCATTCCTAAGGAGAGATCCAGCTGATCCTGCCATGATATCACCCGATTTTCGTGGTCTCGAATCCAGCCCTTTCTCATTTCGAAAACACCGAACCCATCCCAATCCCTGCCTACTGACCTCTGCCAGGTGACAGAGAAAGATTGGTTCAATGGCATGGGAATCAATTCAAACGACCAATGCCAACCTTTCTTGCTTCCGGATGCAAATCCACTTACCAACCAAGAAGGAGACAGTCCTGGTTCAGCTCCATTTCCAATCCACCCCCGCTCAATTGTAAAACCCACTGCTCCCCATGAAAGCGACCTGCGCGCCATTGCAGCCCATCTAGAATGACTCGAAAGACCGTCACTACTGACGACAGCCTCCCAAGTTGAACGGCGAAACGAACAAGCCACCCCTGAGCGAATTCCACGTGAAATATTGCCCCAAATCGGCACGAAATCATAATGAACAGGCACTGCATATGCAGGAGAGACCAGTCCGGAAAAAAAGAGCGCCTCTGATTGTGCCAGCCGATTTCCCCACCCAATTTTGTGTGATCCAAACAGCAAACGAACATTTCGGAATGGACGCATGTGGAGGTATCCGCTGAGTTCTACTTCATGCGATTCTGCGCGCGATGATAAACGCCAGGGACCGTCGCATCGAATGCCCCACTTCCCGGAATTCTTCAATCGAATCGAATATGCTGAAGCATCTGTTTTTGCCAAACTTCGGATGTCCAACAATGGGCCGGTGCGCTTTTTCATGCTTGTAGCGCTTTTTCCTGTGCACAAATTGACCCAAGCTTCGGCGCGATACAAGTGTTGTCGGGTTTCATGAGACAAGCCCACAAGCGCTAAAACCTCCTCAGGAATGACAGGTCTTCCTTTCGCTTCGATGTACTGAAGTACAATCTCCCCTTCCGATGGCAACCACTGGCCCGACATCACCTGTTCCGATACAAACCACCGAAATGCAGCTTCCTGCGCGTTGGATTCCGGAATACCGTGGAAAACACCCCACAGAAAAAGCATCAAAACCTGACCCCTATCTCGCCTCATTTCCGGGAATTCATTCGCCAGTTCCACAGCCAAAGTCCCAAAACATTTGAATAGGTAACGCCGATCCAGTGTTCTTTTTTGCCTCTTGTCAACCCCAATTCACCTCCCAACGAGAGTGGTGCGGGTCGCATCCGAAAACGGACCATATTTCCTTGCTCAAATAACCAAAGCCAATAGAATTCAAGCCAAGACCGAGGATAAGCCCACGACCAGCTTGCAGAAAACACGCCTCGGTGATGGCGCCTCATCCATTGGATTCCTCCATCGAACTCTCCCCGATCCTGCACATCAAGAAGTTGGCCTCTATTTACCACCCTGACAAAAGCCACCAGTTCAGCGTCTTTCGAAACGGTCCGATTGACTTGAAAAAGAACAGGAAAGTCATGGGTTAGATTAGAAGGCTGGGACCAGGAATGCACTTGAACTCCCCATCCAAAACGAATATTCCACATGGAATCAATCGGCAGAGAATACATCAACATGCCGCTGCTTTCGGTGTGAGATGTGATTGAAATAAGTTGTCCCAAAGCGGTAAATCCACGCTCACTTTCAGTGTGAAAAAAGACATGATACGCAGCATGTTCTGGCTGAACATCCAAACCAAATCGCCGACCATCTGACAATGGAAAGAGCGGAGAGCTGCCTGGCAACTGAGCGGCAACCACGCGCCCTTGCGCTAACAAATAGCAAAGCAAACAAAAACGCCGTACCCTCGAGATATAACAGCGAATTAGCGCACTTCCACCCTTCTCGTTCGATCTCCTGTCCATGCCTTTATCTGTGGCAAGGTCAGCGCGAATTAGCTCAAATCAGCAAGGGCTTTGCCTTTGGCGGGGCACAATCAATTAACGATTCAATCCGCTCCATTGAAGTCGCGTAAATCGCGCTCAAAGGCAGCCTTAACTTCATCTGACAAAGCGATCCATGTCATTCCGGATAAGGTCGGTACAACACCTTGAACAGAAGACCAAATGCCTTCTGGTTTTTGAAGCAATACAATGTCCTTGATTTCACCCGAATCGAAGTCAATGCGCATAGCGCTGCTCACGGATTTATTGTAAGCTTCGCACGGATTTGGTTTTTCTGCGTCGAAATAGACAGATTCGGCATTGCCTTTCACCTCAACAAAGCTGAGCTCTCCATCTGCGAAAAATGCATCCAAATTTCGCCCTGAAATTTGTTGCATGCAAGTTGAATCCAACTCGTACAACAGGCCCGAATGCCCGCGCGCTGAAAGCATTTCAGGTTGATTTTCGTTGAGTTTCCACGTCATGGAATCTGCTTTGAGCAACCAACCTTCTAGCCAAGTCTTTGGTGACCCAATCAATTCAATTTGCTCCATAGATGCATCCCACAGGAGTTCTTCACACCCTGCCGCAGCTTGGCCCTGTATGAGATGGACCTCAGGCCAAAACCTGGTCCAATCCGGCTTAATCTCCATCGAATCAGAAACAAGCCAGAGCGTGTCTGCTGAGGATGCATCCAAATAACGTGCTCGGGTATTGGTCGCTCCTTCAACAGAGACAACAAATTCCCCTGTGGCATCTTTTCTCCTCGTGGCATGTTCTCCCCAAACCTTCCAAACATTAGCGGTATCTCTAATTTCCACACGTCCAAAGGCCGCTAAAGGCTCCAAAGAGTCGGCAGGAACTTCTAGCCGATTCGCCTCAAGCCAAACGTCATTTTGACGCACGCGCGCAGCAGGCCCAAACACCGATTCTTCGGATGCAAACCACCCCGACTCCGTCAATTGATCAAATTCTCCAAAAAAACAATGCAATTCAAGGCCTCCTGATGCTTCAAGAACATCTGATGCTCCATAAAAAAACAACTTGTTGCTGCCTTCGTCCCAATGAAGTGAATCAGAATCAATCAGCCAATCGCCGTCATTGATATGCACATCTCCTCCCAATTCAAGCTTGGATTCTTCCACCTTAAAAATCCCTCTATTGAATACGGCAGTCCTAGAATCTTCCTGCATCCGCCCGCCCGCTGGGAACCGAACCCACTTGGTGTTCAAATCATACTGCACCAATGAAGCAAGCACTTCACCCAGATCACTTTGGAGACGAACATCTGCATTTTGGCTGGACTCAGCAATCGCGGTCTCTGCTATTGGATCCAGCAACATGCTCTCAGCCAAAACGCTTCGATCACCGTCGTTCAATCGCACGTCGCCCATGGCACGAAAACGACCGTCTTTGAAGCGCAAAGCACTGTCGCAAGACAATCTAGCGTCCCCAAATCCGAGCACAACCGCACCAATTAACCGCTGTACATCCGGTTGGGATTGGTCACGAAGGATTGCATCTGCTTGCAAAATCTCAATTCGAGTTTGGCCGTCATCCTGCGCCATTGCTGGAAAAGCGAGTGTAAAAACCCAGACTCTCAGCAACCATTTTAGATGGAAGTATGAAACACTTTGAAAATTCATGCGCCTGCAAGTTCTATCGAAATATTCGTATTCCTACCTTTGCACTCCTTTCTGAAGGGCGGGTGTGGTGAAATTGGTAGACACGCTGGATTTAGGATCCAGTGCCGCGAGGCGTGTGGGTTCGAGTCCCTCCACCCGCACTCTTCAGAAAAGAAACCAAAACTGAAACCGCTTGAACCATGGCTTTTCACACCAAGAAAACGCCACATCCAAGCCATTCTTATACCGACACATGCAAATCGATCGGAACAACCTTGACGAGCTCACAGCTCGATTGACCTTGACCGTTGAACCCGCTGATTACACGGAGCGCGTCGAGAAAATACTGAACCAGTACAAGAAAACTTCCCAATACCCTGGGTTCCGGAAAGGCAAGGCGCCCATGGCTTTGATTCGCAAGCAATATGCCGCACCGGTGCTGGCAGATGAAATGAATAAAATCATTTCAGAAAGCCTCAGCGGTTACATACAGAAGGAGAAACTGGAAATTCTTGGCAATCCCATTCCTGAAACCAGCACTGAAACTTCTGGCAATTGGGAAAAGCCTGAGAAGTTCACCTTCACTTACGAGATCGGGTTGGCGCCTGAAATCTCACTCGAATTTGGCCGAAGCGCAAAATTCACACGTCACGTGATCAAGGTGGACAAGAAAGCCATCGAAGCCGCAACACAAGATCATTGCCGACGTCACGGTTCAATCAGCGAGCCTGAAACAGCATCTGCCACCGATTTAATCATGGGGCACTTCACCCAACTTGATGCTTCTGACAACCCACTCGAAGGGGGCATTGAAAGCGATTCTAACATCGCCTTGGAGCATCTCAATGACAAAAAATCTCGGAAACAGTTGACCGGAGCTAAAGTCGGTGATGTCTTTGTTCTTGACCCACACAAAGTGTCTCACGGGCATGATGATTTGGGCAAAATGCTTGGAGTCTCACACGAGCAAGTGCACGACCTCAAAAGCAACTTCAAATTTGAAGTGAAAGAGGTGAAACGACTTACGCCGCATGCAAACGATCAGGAACTTTGGGACAAAGTCCTGGGGAAAGATGTCGTCGCGGCTGAAAAAGATTTTCGCAGCAAAGTGTCCGACGAGTTGCACAGTCAATTTGACCGAGACGCGGAGCATGTGTTTCGCCGTCGCTTCGTTGTTGACTTGATTGAATACATGAAAATCCAAATGCCTGATGCATTCCTCAAGCGATGGATTCAACAGAACAATGAGCAACCCTTGTCGCAAGAACAAATGGACAAGGAGTATCCAAACTACGCCGAGTCAATGCGCTGGCAATTGCTCCAGCAAGCGGTAATGAAGGCCTCTGACATGCGTGTGAGCGCAGAGGAACTTGAAGAAGAAGCGAAGCGAGTCATTGGTGCACAGTACGCTCAGTATGGCATGCCTTTGGAAGGTGAAATGCTGGACAATTTTGCGAAAAATGCGCTTTCGAATGATGAAGAGCGTCGACGAATCGCTGACATCATCATCGAAAGGAAAGTCGTGGATGAATTGAAGCCGAAGGTCACGATCAAGGACAAGTCAGTCAGCTTTGACGATTTTGCCAAGCTCGCTGCTGAAGTCCGCTAGAAAGCAAAACCAACCAAGCGCCCGGAGTTCGAAAACCCTTGCGACGACCTGGATTCACGAATAGCAGCATTTGGTGTATTAAAGCGTTCATAAATGACAGTTGTTGGACTACAAAAAGTAGACCGACTAGAAGCACTTGTGGCGTAATTTTGGCGCATGACTGATCGCAATGAATTTATCAAGTTCGCATCCAAGGATCGCGGGCTCAACAGCCAAACGGTAAGGGATTTCATTTCCCACGCCTACGACGAACCCAACAACATGACTCGGACGGTCATTGAAGAACGTCAGATGCCCTTCCGGGAAGTCGACGTCTTCTCTCGGCTCATGGCAGACCGTATCATCTTTCTGGGAACGGGGATTGACGATTACATCGCCAATGTGGTACAAGCGCAACTTTTGTTCCTTGAATCATCTGACCCTACCAAGGATATTCAGATTTACATCAATTCACCAGGTGGTTCGGTCTATGCAGGTTTGGGCATCTATGACACCATGCAGTACATCCGACCAGATGTTGCTACAATTTGCACCGGAATGGCAGCGTCCATGGGTGCTGTATTGCTTTGCGCAGGCGCTGCCGGGAAACGCACGGGTCTTAAGCACAGCCGCGTCATGATTCACCAGCCGCTCGGAGGAGCAAGCGGGCAAGCTTCAGACATTGAAATTACTGCACGGGAGATCCAAAAACTCAAGAAAGAACTCTACGCCATCATCGCCTCACACAGCGGACAGACTGAAAAGAAAGTCTGGAACGATTCCGATCGTGACTACTGGATGATTGCCTCAGAAGCAAAGGAGTACGGAATGATTGACGAAGTGCTCGAACGGAAATAAGTCCCGAACACCGAGACGATGAGTTCCAACCCCATAAACTGCTCATTCTGCGGAAGAGCCAAAGAAGAAGTCGACGTGCTCATTGCAGGTGTCACGGGACATATCTGTGACAATTGCATTGAACAAGCGGACAACATTCTTCAGGAAGAACGAAAAGAAGTGCCGGAGACGGCCAGTTTTGAGCTGAAGCTTCCAAAAGAAATCAAGGCCCACCTTGACGAATATGTCATAGGCCAAGAAGAAGCGAAAAGAACAATTAGCGTTGGAGTCTACAATCACTTCAAACGCATCGTTCATCCTACGCCAGAAGACGGCGTTGAAATCGATAAATCAAACGTCATTCTGCTCGGGGAAACCGGAACGGGAAAGACACTGATCGCACGCACCATTGCCAAGATGCTTGATGTTCCATTCTGCATTGCCGATGCCACGGTTCTCACCGAGGCGGGCTATGTTGGCGAAGATGTCGAAAGCGTTTTGAGCCGGTTGCTCCAAAATGCTGACTTCGATGTGGAACGCACTGAACGAGGGATCGTTTTCATTGACGAAATCGATAAGATTGCTCGCAAAAGCGACAACGCTTCAATCACACGAGACGTCAGTGGAGAAGGGGTGCAACAAGCATTGCTCAAACTTCTCGAAGGGGCCGAAGTAAATGTCCCGCCTCAAGGTGGTAGAAAACATCCGGAACAAAAACTCATCACCATCAACACAAAGAACATACTCTTCGTTTGCGGTGGCGCGTTTTCTGGCATCGAAAAAATCATTGAACGGCGCATCAAGCGATCATCCATTGGTTACCAACAAGAGGTAGCTCATGTCAACGAGGCATCTTACCTCGAATATGCGGCGCACGCCGATCTAAAAAGTTTTGGATTGATCCCCGAACTCATTGGCAGATTCCCGGTATTGACCTACCTCAAGCCACTCGACGCTGCAGCGTTGCGAAGAATCCTCACAGAACCAAAGAACGCCCTATGCAAGCAGTACATTCAGCTTTTCGCCATAGACGGAATCGAGCTTAAATTTGAAGCTTCAGGACTTGATTACTTGGTCGAAAAAGCAGTGGATTACAAACTAGGTGCACGGGGACTTCGCAGCATCATGGAGGCTGTCTTGAATGAGGCCATGTATGAAATGCCTGGTGGAGAGAAAAAGAAACTCGTCATCAATCGAAAATTTGCAGAAAGCAGGTTTACTGGTGACAAAAACTCTGGGTTGCGCGTGGCCTAAGCACTTCAATGGCGAGGAAAGAAACACCGCTAATGAAGCAGTACAATCGGGTCAAAACCGATTATCCTGACGCACTGCTTCTCTTCAGGGTTGGTGATTTCTACGAAACGTTCGGAGAGGATGCAATCAAAGCCTCTAAGGCCTTAGACATTATCCTAACCAAGCGTGGAAACGGAAGCGCTTCTGAAATTGAACTCGCTGGGTTTCCTCATCATTCCCTGGACAATTACTTGCCAAAACTGGTTCGTGCAGGGCATCGAGTTGCGGTTTGCGACCAGCTCGAAGACCCCAAGCAAGCGGTGGGGATTGTCAAACGTGGAGTCACTGAATTGGTCACTCCCGGAGTGGCTTTTCACGATCAGGTATTGGACTCAAAGGCACACAACTATTTGGCTGCAGTGCATTGGGACAAAAAGTCTGCAGGCGTGGCTTTTTTAGATATCTCAACAGGTCACTTCGCGATTGCGGAAGGAAACAAGCAATTGATTGACCGTCTTTTAAGAGCACATCACCCTTCCGAGGTCCTCTGTTCGAAGCCTCTGCACAAAGAATTTGAAGAAGAATTCGGGAAAGATTGGCATGTGAGCCGACTGGATGATTGGGTTTGCAAAGTTGATTACGCGGCAGATCGAATTCACAAACAATTCGAGACGAGCACACTCAAGGGATTTCAACTTGACGAATCGCCACAAGCTGCGATTGCAGCAGGTGCCGTGCTGCATTACCTCGAGCATGCCAAGCATGATCGTCCCAAGCACATCAAGCAACTCCAAACCTTGCACGAGTCAGGGACCCTTTGGATGGATCGGTTCACCATCAGGAACCTCGAACTGATTCAGCCGAATCACCCCGATGGAAGTTCACTTGCGGAGACGATTGATCGCACCGGCTCACCTATGGGCGCTCGAACCCTTCGTCGCTGGCTCCTGATGCCCTTGACCGACATTGGAGCCATTGAACAGAGGCATGACGCCGTCGAGGCCTTATTCGACCAGGATGAGTTGCGCCAGGCAGCGCAAGATTTGTTCAGGGGAATGGGCGACCTAGAGCGTCTGGCGTCGAAAGCAAGCACCGGGCGAATCAATCCAAGAGAATTGGCTCAGCTACGTCGCGGCATCCAAAGTGCACATAAGATTGCCATTGCCACGGAAGGAGTGGACCCTCTGTTGCCGTACCTCGAACGCATGTCGCCGTGCGATTCGTTGCTGAAGCGACTTGAAACCGAATTGATGGATGAACCTCCAGTGAATCCAAACAAAGGCCAATTCATCTGCTCGGGAGTCCATGAAGAGCTCGACAGTTTGCGGGAAATAAAGTCCGATTCCAAATCAGCTCTTGAAGCCATTTGCCGCCGTGAAATAGAGCGAACGGGAATCACTTCCCTGAAGATTGATTACAACCAAGTATTTGGTTATTACCTCGAGGTCCGAAACACCCACAAAGACAAGGTCCCCTCAGAATGGATTCGCAAACAAACGCTCACACAAGCGGAACGCTATATCACTGAGGAACTCAAAGAACTTGAGCAGAAAATTCTTGATGCCGACAGCAAAACCAGCATCTTGGAATGGGAGTGTTTCCAGAGTTTGGTTGCCGCCGCCGCCAACGAAATTGCAGCTCTCCAAGAAAACGCTCAGGTCATTGGAGCCCTCGATGCTCTCACAGGATTAGCCGAAGTCGCTGAGCAGCATCACTACGTTCGGCCGCGTATGACCAATGAGCAAAGTGTTCAAATTGCAAGCGGAAGGCATCCTGTCATCGAACGCATGATGAAAGCTGGGGAGCCGTACGTGGCCAATGACATCACGCTGAACCGTGAACAAGCCCAGATTTTAATGATCACTGGACCGAACATGGCTGGTAAATCAGCACTGCTTCGACAAACAGCTCTAATCTCCTTGATGGCTCAGATGGGTGGCTTTGTTCCAGCAGCTTCGGCCACACTCGGAGTGCTTGATCGCATCTTCACCCGGGTGGGTGCGTCTGACAACATTTCTTCAGGCGAGTCTACCTTCATGGTGGAAATGAATGAAACCGCGGCAATTTTAAACAACCTCACTGATCGAAGCCTCGTTCTATTGGATGAAATTGGACGAGGAACAAGCACCTACGACGGCGTGAGCATTGCCTGGGCAATAGCAGAGCACCTGCACCAACAAACCCAGCGACCATTGACCCTTTTTGCAACGCATTACCATGAATTGAATGCCATGCAAGATCGATTCAGTCGCATTCTCAATCTGAACGTGACCGTCAAGGAGGTAGATGGCAAAATTGTCTTTCTTCGAAAGCTCGCGGCAGGAGGCAGCAATCATTCTTTCGGCATACATGTTGCCCAATTGGCTGGTGTGCCCAAATCCATTGTTCGCCGGGCAAAGGCGGTACTGGCTCAATTGGAGAATAGCCGGAGGGGAATGGACGATCAAAGTGAGGCTCCCCTTCACATTCAGGAAGCTGCTACCTCCCAATTGTCTGATGTTCAGATGAGTATTTTTCAACTGGACGACCCCGTTTTGGAGCAAGTTCGCGAGCAAATACTGGACATCGACATCAACAACTTGACCCCGGTTGATGCCCTGATGAAACTAAGCGAAATTCAGCGTGTTGTCTCGGGAATCAACAAAGCGTCGGACGCCTCAGAATGAAGCCAGCAGCAAGTCGAGGTCTTTGAATGGCAAAGCCGATTCAGCCGCAAGGCCTGGGTGGGTCACTTGACCATTGAACATGTATACTCCCGAACGGGCAAAAGGATTGCGACGAATGGATTCTTCCACACCTCCGTCGGCGGCGAATTCAAGCAGCAAAGGAGCCATGATGTTGCTCAGACCTTTGGATGCTGTTCGGCTCACGCGGGAAGGCATATTGGGAACGCAATAATGGATCACGTCCATCTCCACGAATGTGGGGCGTTCGTGCGAAGTGACCCGACTCGTTTCGAAACAACCACCCCGGTCAATCGTCACATCGATGATCACAGAACCTCGCTGCATTCCTGCGACCATAGGCTCGGATACGATCAATGGAGCCCGCTGGCCCGAGCCGCGAATCGCGCCAATGGCGACATCCGCAGTCTTCAACACTTCTTGCAACACAGAGGGCTGTATGGTAGAAGTCCACAACCTTTGACCCAAAGCATTTTGAAGGCGAATTAGTCGGTGCGGACTGTTGTCGAAAACCTTGACTGAAGCGCCAAGACCGATGGCAGCGCGTGCTGCAAATTCTCCGACTGTGCCCGCTCCGATGATCACCACCTCGCTCGGTCTCACTCCCGAAACACCGCCAAATAGGCTGCCGCGGCCATGAGGCCCCGCAAGCAATTCACCAGCGATGAGGATGGCCGAATTTCCAGCAATCTCCCCCATGGCGCGAACAAGCGGAAAAATCCCATTATCATTTTGGAGAAAATCCCATGCTATCGCTGTGGCTTTCTTGGCCGCTAGTGCCGCCAAAAGACCTTTGGGCTGCACCGTCCATTGCAAAGCACTGATAATGGTTTGTCGCATGCCCATGAGTTGGACTTCGTCCATCGTTGGTGGCTCCACCTTGATCACCATGCCAGTTTGAAACACTTGCCGCCGATCGTAAACGATGTGCGCACCAGATTCGCTGTAATCGCTGTCTTGAAAGTGGGCTTGATCGCCAGCTCCAGTTTCAATCAATACCTGATGTCCTCGGGCCACGAGAAGGGCAACCGCTTCCGGAACCAAGGCTACACGCTTTTCCTGCAAACTTTCCTCTTTCGGAATTCCAATCACCAACTCTTGGTTGCGTGCTGAAATTTGCAGCACCTCCTCTTGAGGCAACAGCGCCGCCTCGCGCGCAAGGGATTGGATTCTTTTGCTATGATCACTCATACGAGGAGCAAAATACGATTTCCAACGGACGAACCGCTATGAATGGCTCAGAATTAACTCGCGAGCTCCAGAATCATGAGGCCCGTGCACAATGACTTGCAACAAAAATGAATCGTTGGGAAGCAATCCCGGCGCTTGTTCTGGCCATTCAACAAAACACAGTGCATCTGAATCGAAATATTCTGTAAGCCCTAAATCCCAGGCCTCAGATTCATCATTCAGTCGATACAAGTCCAAATGAAACAATTGCCAATCTCCTCGCTTGTAGCACTGCACAAGGCCGAAGGTTGGACTCACAGCATTTCCATCAAGACCAATTTCAGTTCCCAGTGCCCGCACAAGTGTCGTTTTCCCAGCGCCCATTTCTCCTTGCAGCGCGACAACTCCCCGTGGATTGTTCGAAGCATCAGACAGCATCCGCTGTTGGAGCTCCAACCACAGAGATTTGACCACTTCACCCAATTGATTCAACAAAAAAGGCTCAGATTTCCAAACCACTTGTAAATGACTCATACTGCGAGAATGTCGCTGAATTAATTTGTTTCGAGTTCAATCCAAGGAATGATCACCTCTTCCAAAGAAATCCCGCCGTGTTGGAACGTATCACTAAAATACTGAGCAAAATGATGAAACTTGTTGGGATATACCAAGAAATCATCTTCTCGGGAAAAGATATAAGAACTGCTGACATGAGGCCTCGGAAGCCCAATTTTTTCTGGGTCTCTGACCTCAAAAACATCTTTGGCATTGTACCCCAAGTTCCTTCCAACTTTATAACGAAGGTTTGAATTCGTGGTTCGTTCGCCTTTTACCTGGACCGGGTTGCTCACACGAATCGTTCCATGGTCAGTGGTAATGATGACACGAGCATTCCACTCTGCCATTTTATCGAGCATTTCCTTCAAAGCGCTATGCTCGAACCAAGAATGCGTCAACGAACGATAGGCCGCTTCGTCGTCTGCCAGCTCCTTTAAAACTTCCATTTCCGTGCGCGCATGTGAGAGCATGTCGACAAAATTGTAAACCAAGGCGGTGAGGTCATTCCCTTTCAATTGATGGAATTGCTCCACCAGTTTCCGCCCTGCAGCAAGGTTGGTGATTTTGTGGTAATCAGACTTGCCCTCAAATCCAATGCGTTTCAGCATGGCCTGGAACAACTCCTTCTCGTGACGGTTTTTGCTTCCTTCCTCTTCTTCTCCCACCCAATGCTGAGGGTAAACACGTGCAATTTCAGCTGGGGACAACCCAGCAAATAAGGCGTTGCGTGCATACTGCGTGGCAGTGGGCAATATCGAGAAATAGGAATCATTTCGCGTCACCCGGTACTTGTCCAGAAGAAGCGGTTCAATCATCCGCCACTGATCCAAGCGAAGGTTATCAATGACCACAAGAAAAACAGGCCTGCCATCTTTTGTCCTTTCCAAGACTGGTGGCAATCGCTCAGGGAGCAGCCGATGCGACAGCGTTGGGCTGTCGTCGTCGGGACCTGCCATCCATTCAGGGTACTCCTGCTCATAAAATTTCGCAAACTGCCGGTTAGCATCCTTGAACTGCATTTCGAGTATGTCTTTCATACCCTCATCTTGCGACGATTCAAGCTCCAGTTTCCAATAAACCAATCGCTGATAAATTGAAGCCCAATCCGCTGCATTTAACCGCCCCATCAATTGCATCGAAATTTCCCGAAACTCTCTTTGATAGTCCGTCATCGCTTTCTCGCTGACCAACCTCCTCTCATCCAAATTCTTCTTGATGGAAAGCAAGATTTGATTGGGATTTACGGGCTTGATGAGATAATCCGAAATTTTCGAACCAATGGCCTCTTCCATGATTTGTTCCTCTTCGCTTTTCGTAATCATGATCACGGGCAGATGAGGACGCTGCTCCTTCATGCGCTGAAGAGTTTCAAGGCCATTGAGACCTGGCATTTGCTCATCGAGAAACACCAAATCAAATACTTCTGTGGCAAACAAATCCAGCGCTTCTACCCCACTGTTTACTCCCGTCACATGGAAACCTTTGCTCTCCAAAAAAAGCACATGGGGTTTGAGCAAATCTATTTCGTCATCGGCCCATAAAATCCTCGGAGTTCGCTGCATATTCAAATCAGGTTGGTAAAGTTGCGCTAGCTGTATGCCGTACAAGTTAACTTGCACTTTTAACAAACGTGCTTTCCAGCCCAACTGATATTGGCTCCATTGATGTCAACTCACAACAAAAACAAAATCCTCAATGACCCGGTTTATGGGTTCATTACCATTCAGCACGAACTGTCCTTCGACCTGATGGATCATCCATTCGTTCAGCGATTGCGTCGAATCTCACAATTGGGGCTCTCACACGTTGTATATCCCGGAGCAGTTCACAATCGTTTTCATCATGCCATAGGTGCGCTGCATTTGATGCAAGAAGCCATTGCCGTTTTACGCGCAAAGGGCACTGAAATTTCCGAGGCTGAAGGAGAGGCGGCGTGTGCAGCAATCTTACTGCATGATATTGGTCACGGCCCGTTTAGTCACGCCTTGGAGCACAGCATTGTCAAAGGAGTTCACCACGAAGATATTTCGGCATTGATCATGAGCCGGCTCAACGATGAGCTGAATGGATCATTGGATACGGCAATTGCAATCTTCAATGATCATCATCCCAAACGATTTCTTCACCAATTGGTTTCTTCTCAGTTGGACATGGATCGGATGGACTATTTGGCCCGTGACAGCTTTTATTCAGGTGTTGCAGAAGGCAAAATTGGAAGCGAGCGCATCATCAAAATGCTCGCTGTGAAGTCGGGTCTGCTGGTGGTGGAAGAAAAGGGAATCTACTCCATTGAAAAATTCTTAATGGCGCGAAGGCTCATGTATTGGCAGGTCTACTTGCACCGAACTGTCCTCTGTGCTGAATTCATGTTGATGCATGCGCTAAAACGCGCCAAAGCCCTTGCGCTTTCAGGAATCGAGGTATTCACAACACCCGCATTAAGCATCTTCATCAATGAATCACTGGATCGTGCCAAATTCATTGCAGACCCTGAAATACTCAATCGATTTTGCGAACTGGACGACAGCGACATTACATGTGCTCTCAAAGTTTGGCAACATCACGACGATGCCATTTTGAGCGACTTGAGCAAACGCATCGTGCACAGAGACCTGTTCCGGATTGAATTGCAATCGCAGCCCTTTTCAGCTGAAGACGTGGACGCCAAGATCAAGCGCGTTGCAGAGGCATTTAAATTGACCCCGGAGGATGCTTCGGAACTGGTCATAAATGACACGATCGAAAACAGCCTATACGGCTCAGAAGGCATTACGATTCAGTACAAAGACGGCAGCACACTCGACTTCGCTGAAGCATCTGATCAGCTCAACCGGGAGATTCTGACACGCACAGTCAGCAAGTCATTTCTGTGTTACCCCAAGGAAATAAGTCGCTGATTGCTGCGGTCAGTTTGACCCAGGAATATCCAATTCCTCGCCTTGATCGTTGTAAAGATGAAACTCCAAAATCTCCATGGAAGAATTGGACTCAAGATGGATTTTCAAACCATAGGTTCGTTGCCAATTCTTGAAGATCGAATTCCACCAACCCTGCTTCACGTAAGCTTCAATGATTGGATGCAGCATGATGGTGACTCGTTTGAGTGACTTACCATCAGTGACACTGCGAATTCCTGCCTCGATGCTATCTGTGAAGAGAATCGACGCTTTGACTTCTCCTGAACCGTGACAGGTTGGACATTTCTCCGACGTTTTGACGTCTGCAACGGGACGAACACGTTGCCGCGTCATTTCAACGACACCGAAGCGGCTTGGAGGCTGGATGTTGTGCTTGGCTTTATCTCCCTTCATCGCCTTCTTCATGGCATCGGTGAGCTGCTTGTTGTGCTCACGTTTCGCCATATCAATGAAGTCAACGCAGATGATTCCTCCCATATCACGCAATCGCAATACACGAGCAATTTCTTCGCAGCATTCCAAATTGGTATGCAACGCGTTCTCCTCTTGATCCTTGGCTCCTGCCTTTCGACCTCCGCTGTTCACGTCGATGACGTGCATGGCTTCGGTTTGTTCAATGATGAGATAGGCGCCACTCCTCAGGTTTACCTGTTTGCTGAAAGCAGCTTTGATTTGCCGATGTATCGACATCACGTTAAACAAGTCCCTGTCCTTGGATACTTTTACAATGCTCTCTTTTTCGGGAGCAATGCTTTGAAGGTAGGTCTTCACCTCATCGGCGAGTTTGGCATCATTCACCCGAATACTTGTGCAATCTGGCGTCAGAACATCACGCAAGACTGCGCTCGTTTTGTTCAACTCGCCAAGCACGCGTTTTCCTGGTTTCGCATTCTTCAGCCTCTTGTGCATTTCACCCCAGCGACTCACCAAATCTTCGAGATCAGAATGCAAGTCCGCCGCACCCTTCTCTTCGGCCACCGTTCGCACGATGATGCCAAAGCCTGGAGGCCGAATGGATTGCATCAAACGCTTCAAACGCGTTCGCTCCTTTTCTGATTTGATTCGTCCTGAAAGAGACACTTTCTCACTGAACGGCACGAGCACCAAAAACCGACCTGGAAGAGTCACCTCAGCCGTTAATCGCGGTCCTTTGGAACTTATGGGCTCCTTCGCAACTTGTACCAAAACCAATTGAGAGGAAGAAACCTCGTCCTTGATTTTGCCTTTCTTGTCGATCTCGGGGTCTTTTTTAAAATTTCCCAAGTCCGGAACAGGCTGCTTGCCTTGCATCACGCGTTTCGCATACCGTTGTTGGGTTCTGTAATGAGGCCCCAAATCCAGGTAATGCAAAAAGGCATCACGCTCATGCCCAACGTCCACAAATGCGGCGTTCAGGCTAGGCAATACTTTTCTAACTCGGCCAAGGAAAATATCCCCAACCGCGTATCCATTGTTGCCTTGGTCACGGTGCAACTCTGCGAGTTGACCATTCTCCAATAAGGCAATCTCTACCTCTCCCGAGACAGAGTTAATGACCAATTCTTTGCTCACGCAGGAACCAGTTGATCACACTGAAAAAGTGAAATACGAGCTGGGGCAATCTGCCCCAGCTACGCATCACTTCTTCTTGTGACGATTTTTGCGCAACCTTTTCTTCCGCTTGTGCGTCGCCATCTTATGGCGTTTACGTTTTTTACCGCTTGGCATGTCTTGTAAATTTATTCGTTTATTCCAGCCGAATCGCCGGAGTCTAATCTATTGATGAAGTCCAACACCCGTTGCTCAATGACTGTATCTGGAGCGTAAGGTAAGTATTCCTCGTAACGAATGCGCGCTGCATCAGGTTTCCCCATCGCTTCGTAGCATCGTGCTGTGAAAAATAAACCATTGGCATAAGACGAGTCTTGGTCCATGACCAACTCGAATCCAACCACGGCCCGATCATACGCGCCCTCTTCCATGTCGAGCAAGGCCAATTGCCACGTCGCTTCTGAGTGACTTGGCTCCAGGGTAATTGCCTCTGAAAATCGCTCGCGAGCCTTGTCCAATTGTCCAGATTGCACCCCGAATATTCCCAACCAAACCACCGCATCCACATTAGGCTCCTCCTGTTCTGCGAGCTCACGCAGAGCAAGAATTCCCTCCATTGGATTTGGTCCTGAGACTTTTTCAACGGCAAGATCAACAGGATCTGTTGTACTCGCTGCCTCACCTGCAACGGCAGTTGTCAAAACGTCATTTTGAGGCTCGGATTTCCGGGGCATCCAGAGGATAAACCCGATCAATCCGATGCCTAACACAACGGTCAGGATTTGTCCAGCTTTCCGATTCATGGTGTCAGTCGACAGCTACTCCAGTCTTCACATTGTCAACGAAATCCTTCGCTGGCTTGAATGATGGGATGTTGTGAGCTGGAATTTGAATTGATTTCTTTGCGAGAATATTCCGGCCGGTTTTCGCGGCACGAGTCTTCACAACAAAACTTCCAAAACCACGCAAGTAGACGTTCTCTCCGCTCTCCACGCTATCACGCACTGAACGCATAAATGCCTCCACTGTAGATTGCACATCCATTTTCTCCATACCGGTTTCTTGGGCAATCCGGTTTACAATATCCGCTTTGGTCATCTTGCTTAGTAGGTTTGTCTCGTTTTCTTTTCGGTTCCCCCAAAAGGGGTGCAAAAATAGGGTTATTCAATTTAAAATGAACAGGATAATGGTGCGGAATTTCGAGATCTTCACGAAAAACGAAATCATTCAAGCGCGAAGGCAGCTTAAAAATTGGTTTATTTCCAATCAACGGCCCTTGCCGTGGCGCAACTCACCCCACCCGTATGCAACATGGCTCTGCGAAATCATTATGCAGCAAACAAGGATCGACCAGGGCACGCGGTATTGGCACTCTTTTCTCGATCAATGGCCTGACTTCAAATCCCTCGCAGCCGCAGAATCAGAGGAAATAATGAAGGCGTGGCAGGGCTTGGGTTATTACAGCCGAGCTCGAAACCTGCACAAGGCCGCCAAGATTGTAGCTAACGATTGGGGCAATGAACTGCCCACAACAGCAAAGGAGTGGCAGCAATTGCCTGGAGTGGGGCCCTACACCGCAGCAGCTATTGCATCGATCTGCTATGGAGATCCCGTTGCAGCTGTGGACGGCAATGCGCTGCGTGTCATCAGCCGATGGGGCGGGATCCAAGAACCCATTGATAAGCCAGCAGGCCGAAAACCCATTGAGCAATTGGCCCAAGACTTCTTAGAGCCTGCCGATTCTGGCATGCACAACCAAGCTATCATGGAATTGGGCGCACTGGTTTGCACGCCCAAGGCTCCGGATTGCGAGAATTGCCCGCTGGAAGGAAATTGCAAGAGTCGTGTTGCTGCGTCAGGTCAAACTCCGCTTGTTCCAATCAAGGCCGGAAAAACCAAAGTTCTAAAGGTGGCAGTGACATTTCATGTGATTGTGCATCGCAATCAGGTCTTGATGACACAACGCCCGAGCCCTGGGATTTGGGGAGGCTTATGGGAGTTCCCTTCTCGTTGGATTGAAACCAAATCAGAAGACACTCCAAAGCACCAAACTCCTCCGTTAACGTGTCAAACTGACCTCCGAGATATGGGCCAAATTGGCGAAGCGTTCTCGCATGTTTTAAGCCATCGAAAACTCGACGTTCGGTTTCACCTGTGGCAAAGCAAAAACAAGTTCACGGAAGAAAACCACAACTGGTTTAGCTGGGAAGAGTGCGAAAACCTACCCATTCCAAGAGCCATTGACAAAAAATGGGGAGAGTTGACGAAATCCATCACACTGCTGAGGTTTTCATAAGCCTTGCTGGCTTACTTTTGAGACATGGCAGGAGTAAACAAAGCAATCCTTGTTGGGAATTTGGGCAAGGATCCCGAGATGCGATACACCCCAAATGGTGTTGCAGTCTGTTCGTTTCCAATGGCAACATCTGAGACGTACAAAGACCGAAACTCAGGAGAACGAGTGACCCAAACCGAATGGCATAACATCGTCATTTGGAGAGGAATGGCAGAAACTGCAGAGAAATATTTAAAAAAAGGATCACAGGTTTTCATTGAAGGGAAAATCAAGACGCGATCCTGGGAAGATCAGCAGGGTCAAAAACGCTACACAACAGAAGTCGTCGCGGATGTGATGCAACTGCTTGATCGGCCCAATTCAAACCAAGGAGGCAGCATGACAAGCGGAAATCAATCGATGCAAACAGCGTCAGCCAGCTCGAATGATAACAATGCCGGCCAAACCCAGAATGAAGCCGCAGCGACCATGCAAGCCACACCGTCCACCCAAGCAGCGAAGGCTCCCGCAGTGCCCAGCGCTGACGACTTACCCTTCTGATGTCAGTTAAAGAAGGCTCTGTTGAACGCAAACTATCCGCTTGAATCCCCTTCAATTCGCATTGCTGCTCTCCATCGAATTTGGACAAAACAGCATCCTCATACCATCCATCTGCATCGCCTTTCTGCTGATCGCTAGCGCATTGGTTTCGGGGTCTGAAGTGGCTTTTTTTAGCCTCACCCCGGTGGACATTGAAGCGCTACAGAACCGCAAGGATAGCGGTAATTCTGCCTCCGCAGCGAGGGTTTTGGAGCTTCTGCAACACCCTGACTCCGATCGGGCACCACGTCATTTGTTAGCGACTATTTTAGTCCTAAACAACCTGGTCAATATCGTCATCATCCTGATCTCGACGCTGATTGTGGAGCAGGTATTGCCATCCGAAGACATCGAATCCTGGGTATACTGGACGGTTCATGTGGGTGTGGTGACTTTCGTTATTTTGCTCTTTGGCGAGGTCGTTCCAAAAGTTTATGCCACCAACAATCGCTTACAGTTTGCGCAAATGATGGCAGCTCCTTTGTTGGTAGCTCGCCGAATCATTTCCCCCATCTGGAAGCCATTGGTTCGTCTCGGAACTTGGATCGGGAAACGGGTCGAAGTGCCGGCCACAGACCTCTCAGTAGAAGACCTAGAACAAGCCCTTCACCTCACGGCAGACAATGAGCGTAGCGATGAAGAACAGCGCATCCTCGAAGGCATTGTAGCCTTGGGCTCGAAGGACGCCAAGCAAGTCATGACCGCTCGAACAGACATGGAGTCCATCTCCTCTGATGAGTCTTGGGAACAACTGAAAGCCCAAATCATAGAGTCGGGGTTTTCGCGCATTCCAGTGCACAATGGCTCGCAAGATGAAATCAAGGGCGTGCTCCACACGAAAGACCTATTGCCGTTTTTGCAAGACGAAAAAGTCACTTGGCAATCGCTGATACGGGCGGTTTACTTCGTGCCTGAAAACAAGAAAATCGATGACATCATGCGTGAGTTTCAGGAGCGCAAAACTCACATCGCTATTGTGGTTGACGAATATGGAGGTACGAGCGGAATCATCACCCTCGAAGACATCATGGAAGAAATAGTTGGAGAGATCTCAGATGAATTTGATGCGGAGGAAATCGCTTATTCACGGCTTGATGAGCGCACGTTCATCATCGAGGCAAAAACAGCATTGATTGACGTCTATCGCATTTTGGGGCTTGCCGATGAAGCTTGGGAAGGAGCGAAAGGAGAAAGCGACACATTGGGAGGTTTCGTCACAGAGCAATCCGGACGCATCATGCGCAGCGGAGAAAGCCTCATTTTCGAAGGTGTCGAATTGAAGATTGATGCAGCTACTCCCCGCAAGCTCCTTCGCATAAAGTTGACACTTCCGGAACATGACCGAAGGGATGGTATTTAAGAAATCACACAACCGAAGGCTTGTTTGGTTAGGGCTAGCCCTCGCTTTGTTCACTGCATGCCGTGACAGTCCTGCTCCAAGGCCTCGTGGATACCACCGAATTGCGATTCCAGAGGCGGCCTACCGGCCTTACAATCACCCAAGCGGCATTCAATTTGATGTACCTCAATACGCCAAGATCGAATTGATTGCGCAAAGGCAAGCATCCGAAGATCATTGGTTCAATCTTGCGCTTCCCAATTTCCAAGCAAAGGTTCACTGCAGTTACATCCAATTGCAATCAGAGAAGCAATTCTACGGCATGCTCGAAGACGCCCATGACATGGTTTTCGCGCACGAAATGAAAGCGTCTGGCATTGCAGCGAAAGGCTTTGACTTTCCCGAGAATCAGGTAAGCGGATTGCTCTACGAACTATCAGGTCCCGTCGCCACTCCTCTTCAATTCTTGGCTACGGATAGCACACAGCATTTTTTAAGAGGCTCTGTTTATTTCAACCACGTGCCCAATCCCGATAGCATAGCACCTGCGCTCGAGCAAGTGAAAAAGGATCTCATCCGTTTGATCGAAACCCTTGAATGGGAAGCCTCATGAGTAGCGCACAAGAAGGGTGGGTTCTAGACGCGGGGAATACCCGCATCAAGCTTGCAATCTTTCGAGATGACAAGGTGGTTCAAGTGCTCACGGACGAAGCAGCAGAGGAGCATGGACGCCGTGCATTGGACAAGAAGCAGCTGCCAAAACAAATGTTGATTGCAGCATCAGGTGAGTTGACTCCCTTCTGGAATGAGTGGAGCAAGCTTTGCACTCGCAATCAGACTGACACAATTCAGTTGTTTCATTTGAATGCCGTTGAAGGCTTTGATTTAGATTCATCCTATGAGTCGATGGGCACTTTGGGCCTGGACCGTGCTGCAAATGCTCGGGCCGTGCTGTCTGAAGATTCTGATTCAAATTGGCTAATCATCGATGTTGGGACCTGCATTACCACTGATTGGGTCGAAAGCGGAACGTTCACCGGTGGGTCCATCGCACCGGGAATCGATTTGCGCTTGCGTTCGATGTATGCAGGAACAGCAAACTTGCCATATCCAGAAAACTGGAGGGAGTTGGCAGCGGAGGGCGTTGGCCTTCACCTTGGCACAAATACAATTGAATCGCTCCTAGCAGGTGCAATTGGAGGCGCCAATGCAGAATTGCAACAAAGAGTGGAGGCGTTTCACACAGAATTCGGTGATTTTCGCGTTGCACTCACAGGTGGAGACGCTGAATGCTTGGAACTCCGCACTCGCTACCCCATTTTTGCCGACTCAAATCTCACTTGGAAAGGATTCCATTTAATTCTCAAAGACCTTGTCCAAAAGCATTAACCCCCTGAGCCTGAACCGTGTTTGCAGCAGCTCGCAGGCACGACTTTCGGCAAACTCCTTCCTTGCAGGCTTCTTGAGCCTCAGCTTGGCTATGGCATTCCTTTCAGATGCTGCTGCACAGCAAAGTGAATTCTCACCCTATTCTCGATTTGGTTTTGGGCTGGTTAATCAAGTGAATACGCCGGTGGCAACAGGTTTGGCTGGAATGCAAACTGGGTTGGCTAATTCATACCAATTCAGCCCAGGAAACCCCGCTTCTGCAACATTCTTAACGCAAACGACGCTTCAAGGCTCCGGAGTCATTAGCAACCTGACGATGCGACAAGGCGAAGGCAATGAGGCCAACGCAACATATGGAGCTGCAGGCCCAATGGGAATCGTGGTGAAGCGAAAAAACGGGAAGAATGCTTTGATCCTCGGTGCGTCTAGCTACAGCAACTCGGGCTACGCAATCACTCGGACCAATGACATCGAAGGCATCGGAGTTGTTGAAGAGAGTTACAATGGAGAAGGTGGCCTGAGCAATGCAAACGTAGGCTGGGCTCATGTTTTTCGTTCAACGACATTTGTTTCAGCGGGTGAATCAGATAGCATTCGAGTGAGCAAGCGTTCTTTGCACTTGGGTGTACAGACACAGTATCTGTTCGGTCAAGTAAGTCGCGCATCAACCTTGGACATCGTCGACCCGACGTTTCTTGATCACAGAGCTAGGGTAACGGCGCAGCATCGCAGCATTTCGACCGATATCGGAGCCATTCTTGATCAGCTCTTGTTCGCACGCTACAATGGGAATCGTGAATTCCGAAATAGCATGGCATTGCGCCTTGGAGGAGTTTTCACTCCTGAATCAGGCCTGAGTTCTGACATCACTCGATTGGATGAGACAACACAAACCCTGGGTGGCATTCCGATAAACTTGGACACGACCTATTTCAAGTCCGACCCGGCATTTCCAGGGCGTATGCCTCGCTCTATCAATGGAGCGATCAGCCTTCATTACGATCGCGCAGATGGAATGCGTTGGGCCGCTGGATTCGAATATTCATCCACAGCGTGGAGCAATGTAGCCGAAGATATGTCCCCAGAATTGTTATCTGATGGGGTCCGATGGCTCGATGAGGAAGCGATTCGCTTTGGGTTTCAATTTAACCTCGGAAACGCTGAACAGCGTCATCCCACTTGGGGCAAAGCGAGCTATCGATTTGGTTTAGCAAGTGGCAATCAACCTTTTGAAGTTGACGGAGTTCCCATCAGCTACAAATTAGCTTCTGCTGGCGCCACAATACCTCTTGTGGGCAGCCGATCTTTAAGCCGCATACACTTCGGCATGGAATTTGGAACACGTTCTGGACCAACCGATGGTGTTGACGAGAGCATTTACCGCATCAACCTTGGTGTGTCTTTGATGCCTTTCTTCAAGAACCAATGGCTCGTACCGCGTTTATATGACTGAGTAAGAAAAGAATGACCATGAAATTTTGCACCTTTATTCTCGCAGCGCTTATGCTGCCCCTGACATCTTTCGCACAAGAGCGATATGGTGAAACGGAAGATCAGCAACTCCTTTGCAAGGAAGCGATCAGTGTCTACCGCAGCTACAAAAAACAAAAGAACTACGATGAAGCCTTCATTCAGTGGAAAAAGGCATGCGATGTATGCCCGTTGACGGCAACTGAAAACATCCTGAGAGATGGGGTCACATTCCTGAACGATCAGCTCAAAAAGACCGAGGACGAAACTCGAAAGGCATCCATCACGGATAGCATTTTCTCGCTTTATGATCAGCGAATGGCGTTGTTTCCAGCGACCAAAAAATATCCAAAAAATGACTGCATGGTCCTTGCTCAAAAAGGAATGGATCAATACAAAATTTTCAAGAAGCCTGGAGCAGCAGAGGCAACGGTAATGCTCAAAGAAAGCATCGAGTGCTTAGGCGCAGATTCAAGCATCACACGAGCGATCCCTGCTGCGCTTTGGTCAAAAGCGCTGAGCACTTACTACGTGACTTCATTCTACGCGATGAAAGCAATAGAAAACGACTCAGTCGCTCGAGAAAGACTCGGTGAAATGCTCACAGAGTATCTCGTTCTCATCGGCTACATCGAAGATGGAATTTCAGCGGCGAACGCCACTGCAAAGCCAAAGGATGCGCAGAAGTATGAGAAGGCAAAATCGAACATTGATAAGGTTTTCATTGCCATCGCAAATTGCGAAGACATGGTGCCCGTGTTGAGTGAGAAAATTGCTGCAGACTCGGCCAATTTCGATCTGAAGAAAAAAGTACTTCGGCTCTTGAATCAAAAAGACTGCACCGATAATGAGCTCTACCTTCCAGTAGCTGAGGCAGTGCATGCGCAAGAACCAAGTCATCCATCAGCTTTTGCGATTGGTGGTGAGCAAGCTAAAGTCGAAAACTTTTCAGAAGCTCTGCGCTACATGGAGCAAGCTGTAGAACTCTGCGGTGAATGCACCGAAATGGAGATGTACTTGCTCAAAACGGGCAAGATTGCTTCTTTCCTTGGCAAAACAGGCACAGCAAGAAGCTATGCACAAAAAGTGCTCGCCATCAACAGCGAAAGTGCCGATGCATTGATGCTCATTGGAGATGCCATTGCAGGCGCTGCATCAAAATGCGATGACGGTGCATTGGGAAAGCGACTGGCGTATTTGCGTGCCTGCGATTACTACCAGCGGGCAGTCAATAAAGGCGATGAAGAAACTGCTGCGAAAGCGCAAAAGAAACTGTCCAATAATAGCAAGCAGTTTCCTAGCGTTGAAGAAATCTTTACCGTTGGGAAAAGTGTTGGAAATGAGATCACCATCCCTGCTATTGCAGGATGTCCTTGTAGTGGAGAAAAGACGTCAATCCGTGTTCGATAACAGAAAGGTTCAGTCTTGAATTTTCACAATTCCATCGTGCTGGCATTGCTTGTGGGAGTGGCATTGTTCGGCTGTTCAAATTCGGATGAAGAGGTCTCCCAAATCCAATCTTCAGAGAGACCTCCCATGCAACGTGTGATCAATGGAACATTTACGTATTCCGAAAGAGGCAGCACACTCCATGTTCTAAAGGCAGGTGAGATGACACGCATCGAAGGCGGATCCGCTGAATCTCCAGAGGATTTGGTCGAAGTTCGAAATGGCATGGAACTTTTTATTGACGGCAACGAATCAAATCACGAGGCCCACCTGCAAGCGCAGTGGGCCTCGCTTGATGAAAAGAACTTGCGGTTGGTGGCTGAACATGAGGTGGTCTTGAGCAATCGAAAAGGAGATATCCTGGAAACGGAATACTTGGTTTGGGCCGAGGATTCCAATCGGGTTTGGACCAACCGTCCCGTCACCATCACAAGCGACCAAGGCGTTTTATATGGTGAAGGGTTAGAATCCGATGGACGATTCGAAAACTACCAAATCATCCGACCGAAAGGAGAAATCATTCTCGAGGGAACCGAAAAGTTCAACTAATCTGCGAAGCGCAAACCATGGATCAAGAAACCATAAGCCGGATCAACAAAACCGCAGAAAAGTTCTGGCTGGTAATCATCATCATTTGTACCATTGCGACAATATGGTTCATTGTCGAAGACGGCTGGCAAGAGCGTAAACAAATGGTTGTGCTGCCGTTTATTGCCATCGCATGGTATGGTTTTAGAAGGTATTTCCGGAAAAAGATGGAGCGCCAATAAGAGGGCGCATTATATTCGGCTTGCAATAGACACATTCCATGGACCCTGACCCCGCTAGTTCGCTCGTTATCATTGCCCTTTCTTTGCTTGCTTCAGCATTTTTCTCTGGAATGGAAATTGCCTACGTCTCAGCAAACCGTTTGCAATTGGAACTTGATGCCAAAAGCACTTGGCAGGGTAAAATCCTCGCTCACCTCGCTGGCCGCCCCCAACTGTTTATCGCCACGATGCTCGTCGGAAACAACCTCGCATTGGTGTTTTGCGGACTTGAGTCAGGCTCATTGATCAGCAATTGGATTTTTCAAGTGAAAGATTGGACCGTAGCTACCAATCCATTTGCTGTGCTCGCCACGCAAACAGCCCTTACAACTGCCGTGATTCTCGTTTTGGCTGAATTTATCCCGAAAGCTCTTTTCCACGCCAACGCGAACTTTTGGCTGAAATTCTTTGCTGCTCCCCTTCTCATCATTCATTATCTCCTCATGATTCCGGGATACATCGTTGTCGCGCTGAGTAAGATTTCGATCCAATTGATGGGAAAGTCAGTGAAAACAGAAGACAAAACAAACGAACAATTGGGAGCGACTGACTTGGATCATTTCATCCGAGAGATTAGTGGACGAATGGAACCAGAACAGGAATTGGAGCACGAATTACAAATCATGCAAAATGCGCTTGAATTCAATAAAGTTCTTGCGCGCGACTGCTTGGTGCCTCGAAATGAAGTCGTCGCCGTGGATTTGGAAACCCCGCTGGAAGAAGTGAAAGACATGTTCATTTCCACGGGTCTGTCCAAGATTGTCATTTACAGAGATGACATAGATCAGACCATCGGCTATGTTCACTCCAAAGACCTATTTAAAAATCCAGATTCAATAAAAAGCATCATCCATCCAACCTTTGTTGTCCCAGAGCCCATGCCTGCCGATGATGTATTGAAACGATTCATTCAAAGGAAAAGGCACCTTGCCATTGTGGTTGATGAATTTGGAGGCACCTCGGGCATTCTGACCATGGAGGACATCATCGAACAGCTCGTCGGTGACATTGAAGACGAACACGATAACGAAGAACTCATTGAAGAAGAACTGGGACCAGGACGTTGGCGCTTCTCCGCTCGACTCGATGTGGAATTAATGAATGAGACGTATGGTTTGTCAATGCCTGCTCTGGACGACTACGAAACCATTGGCGGCCTGGTAATCCATCACGCTGAGGACATCCCTGAGCCTGGTTTCACACTCCGTTTCGATCAATGTTTGATCACCGTCGAACAAGTTGGCAGAAGCAAAATTCAAACGGTTGTCGTCGCCCAAATAACTGACACGTCATTGTGAAACTTTTGGTGCAGAATACCCGTACAATCCAGCGACGTTGAAGCACGTGCGTCTTTGCACGATTTCGCTTATCTTCGCAATCCTTTAAAAAAGAGAATGATACCATGTCAATGATTCAACAAATCCGAAACCGCCAAGGGCTATTGATCGTCATGATCGGCATTGGAATGTTAGGCTTTTTGGTGCCGTACGATGCAGTAATGGCGCTTGTTGGCCAAGGATCCAACCGAGATGTCGGTGAAGTCGATGGAATTGCAATCACTGCTTTGGAATACCAAACAGAGCTGCAAGAACGACGCCGTCTTGGCTTCAGCGGAGACCAGTTAGGAGATGAAGTGTGGAATGATCTAACCTCAAACATCGTTTTGCGCGACGGATTTGATGCACTCGGACTGCAAGTTTGCGACGAGGAATTTCAAGAAATGCTTTTTGGCTCAGGCTATTCGCCATACATGAACCGAGCGTTTTATTCCAACGCCGAAAACAAAGCGTATTGGCAACAAAACTTTGGTGCCATGTTGTCCACTCCACAAGGGAAGTCAGATTTCATGTCCTACAAACGCCTCATCGTCACAAAGCGATTGCGCGAAAAGTTTGACAACCTCGTAACCTCAGGAGTCTACACCAATGCTCTTGAAGGCAAGTACGATTTCGTCACTGCAAATAAAAAGGTGAATTTCAACTACGCTTTCAAAGCGTACAACGACATTGAGGAAAGTGAAGTGAGTGTTTCCGACGCTGACGTCAAAGCATATTTCAGAGCTCACAAAGGTGACGATGAATATGAACAGCAAGTGGGCCGATCGGTCACGTTCGTGCGCATTCCCCTCTCAGCATCTGCCGCAGATGCGCAGGCCATCGAGTCTGACTTGAATGAATTGAAGGGCCTTTGGGAATCCTCTGCGCTCAGCGACAACGAATTTGTAGCAACTGCAAATGAAAAGCCTTTCACTGCCACCGTCTTGAAAGCAGCTGACGTTGAAACAGATTTGAACGAGTCGACCTTGTTTGATTCCAAACCAGGCGACTTTGTTGGCCCATACCTCAAGAAGCAATCTTACAAGTTGGCACGGGTAATGGATTTCTTCTCAGAGCCCGACAGCGCATCCTGCCGTCACATCTTGCTCAAGGCAACAAGCCCAGGAGATGATTCTGAAATGGAAGCACTCATGGCGCGTGCTGACAGCCTCAAGCGAGCCTTGCGACGCGGAGCCTCTTTCGATGATTTGGTTGAACGATTCTCTGAAGACCCAGGATCGAAAGCAACTGGCGGTTTCTACGACTTCTTCACACGAGGCCGCATGGTCAAGCCCTTCGAAGACTTTTGCTTCGAAAACAAACCCGGATCCGTAGAAGCGGTTCAAACGCAATTTGGGGTTCATCTCATCGAGGTTATGGAGCACACGGCCAAAGTTGAACGCGTCCGCGTAGCAATGGTTGAACGCACAATTCAACCGTCTCCTGAGACAGCCCGAAACGCATACAGCGCAGCGAGCGAATTTGCCATTTCTTCGAACTCACGTGAAGCGTTCATGACAGCATCAAGTGAAGCTGGATATGCAACAAACACAGCAGATAAGGTGCTTCGGAAGGCCACTTCAATTTCTGGTTTGCGCAATGCAACTGAATTGGTTTCGTGGGCTTACAACGCCGAGGAAGGTGAGGTTTCTAACCCAATCCTCATTGACAAGAACTACGTGGTTGCGCACTTGGATGGGATTACTGCAAAAGGAGACCCTGTTTTTGAACAAGTAGAGCAAAAAATGCGCACAGCTGCGGTCCAAGAAGCAAAGGGAGTGAAGTACGCTTCCATGATGGAACAAGGTTCTTTGGAGGAAATTGCAACTGCCATTGGTTCTTCCGTTAAGGCAGCATCGAATATCGCCTTGAAATTCCCTACAGTCTCTGCGGCAGGAGCAAAGCCCGAACCAGAGGTTGTTGGCCGAGCGTTTGCAATTTCGAATGGTGAAGTTTCAATGCCCATCATAGGCGAAAATGGAATTTGGGTCATTGCACCGACTTCATCTACAGAAGCTGCTGAGAAAAATGACTTCTTGTCCGAGCAAACAAGTTTATTGGCTCGAGCTCGCGGCGCTGTGACACAACGCATCTCCAACGCCATGTTGGATGCCGCTGACCTGACAGATAACCGGAATTGATTTCGAAACCCCTCGATAAAAGAAGCTCCCAGCAATGGGGGCTTTTTTTATGTCAACGCGCAAACGGCTCAATTTGAAGAAGGCTGCCGTCACCATAGCTCAAAAACTTAAAGTCGTTGCTCATTGCCACCTCGTACACTGAACGCCAAGGGGCTCCAATGGCGCAGGCAACAAGGCAGAGCAATGTGCTTTGTGGCATGTGAAAATTTGTGATCAATGCCTGTACAGATCGGACCCGATACGGCGGAGCCATCATGATTGCTGTCTCAAACTCCCAGCCTTGTCCATCCAATTGCTGAATCAACCATTGCATTGCCGTTTCCATGGACCAATCCATTTCAGCTTCAACAGATCGAAGTGCATCACACCACTCCCATTGTTCTAGCACCAGAGGCTGAGTGCCCTCCGAGCGCCATTTTAACGCAAGCCAATAAAGGCTTTCAAGGGTTCGAAGGGTTGTCGTACCAGTGGCGATTCGATTCTGATTTGGTTGTGCCAACGCCTTGATGCTGTCAAAAGAAACGCTGCATCTTTCAGCGTGCATGACATGTTGTTTAACCTCACCTTCCCCAAGCGGCTTGAAGGTCCCAGCCCCAACATGCAAAGTGACTGCATGCAATGATTTGGTGGCGCTCAGCTCTGCCAACAATGCTTCATCGTAATGAAGTCCTGCTGTAGGAGCAGCGACCGACCCCGGAACCTCTGCGTAAACAGTTTGATAATCAGACGCATCATCTGGTTCATCAGGCCGGCGCATGTATGGCGGCAATGGCATGCGCCCCATGGATTCGAGCAACATGGAAAACATAACCGCTGCTTCCTTTCCCGTGGACGACGCTGTGAATTTCCAATCCAATTCTACATGCCGAATGCCCTCTTCCATGCCGACTCGTTGGGCATTCACTTCCCACACGCCAGCGGCGTCCTCCACTTTGATCGCCGCCATGCCATTCTTCCATTTTTTCCCACCCTTGACCATGCACCGCCATCGAACAGGCCTTATTGAACTCAGGGATTGCTCCATCGACTGGTCGATGGGCTCAAGAAGAAAGATTTCAAGCCGACCACCTGTTTCTTTCTGAAGCAAAAGTCGAGCGCGAATGACTCTTGTATTGTTCATCCACAATTGACAACCTTCAGGCAAAAGAGATGGCAAGTCGGAGAATCGATGACTCACGTCCGCCTCATCGCCATTCCAAACCAACAATTTCGCATCTGACCGCGGCTCTGAAGGATGCAATGCGATGAAGGACTCCGGCAAATCATAATCAAATGCAGCGTGGTCGTGTTCTGGGAAATCAACTGACTTTTTCACTCCCACAAAAGTACATGGTGTTCTCCGTCCACAATATCTTATCTTCGTAAACATGGTACGTCGTCTCGTTATTGGAGCCGCTGGGCAACTTGGCATTGAGCTAGTCCTCAGCATGCAATCAGAATTTGGCGTTGCGTCCGTCGATATTTCTGACATCCGGGTTCCGGACAACGAAGAAGTGATGCGGAGCAAGTTTCTGCACTTGGATGCCACTGACGAAGGAGCATTGTCGACGATTTTGGAAGATGGTCAATATGACGAGGTATACCATTTAGCAGCAATGCTGAGTGCAACAGGAGAAAAGAAGCCGCTTGCCGCCTGGGACCTAAACATGCAATCTCTGCTAAACATCCTCGAAGCCGCAAAAGAAGGGTGGGTAAAACGCGTCTTTTGGCCCAGCTCAATTGCTGTTTTCGGACCGCTCACCCCCAAATACAATGTGCCGCAAGACGCTCCCTTAGACCCTACTACAGTGTATGGCATCAGCAAGCAAGCTGGTGAGTTTTGGTGCCGGTACTATCAAGAAAAATATGGCGTAGATGTGCGTAGCGTGCGCTATCCTGGGCTCATTGGACACCGGTCTGCCCCCGGAGGAGGCACGACAGATTATGCCGTGGAGATTTATGATTACGCAGTCCAAGACCAATTGTATACCTGCTTTCTAAAGGCTGATCAAGCGTTGCCCATGATGTTCATGGATGACGCCGTGCGAGGCACCTTGGAACTGATGCGAGCACCACAGGACAAACTACAAGTGAGAACCTCCTATAATTTAGGTGCTATGAGCTTTACGCCGAGTGAAATTGGAGAGAGCATACGGCAACAAAAGCCGCAATTTCAATTGGAGTATGCTCCAGACCAACGTCAAGCCATCGCCGAAAGCTGGCCTTGCAGCATTGATGATTCTGCTGCAAGGAGAGACTGGGGGTGGCAGGCCCGAATCATGCTAGACGATATGACCAACATCATGTTGGAGGCCATGACAACAGCAAACGAAACTTTAGAATCTTGATTCCGTTCAGAAGTGAATGAATCGGAATGATTTTTAGCCTCCTATTCTTCCGATTGGATTCATTTACTTTGCAAGCACATTCAGACCGCGCCTAAAGTGCGCTCGCATTACACAAGACATCGCACTTTCCATGTCAGACCACACGCCCCTCTACATCCAAAACAGCCTGAGCCGTGAAAAGGAACTTTTCACTCCTTTGAATGCCCCCTATGTAGGCATGTATGTTTGTGGCCCTACTGTTTACAGCAACGTGCACTTGGGCAACGTCAGGACCTTTTTAACGTTTGATATTGTATACCGTCATCTTTCATTTCTTGGCTACCAAGTGCGTTATGTCCGAAACATCACCGATGTGGGGCACTTGACAGGCGATTCAGATGATGGCGAGGATAAAATTGGGAAAAAGGCTCGGTTGGAAAACCTGGAGCCAATGGAGATTGTCCAGAAGTACACGAACGATTTTCATGATGTGATGCGTGTATTCAATATCGAACGCCCGTCGATAGAACCAAGCGCAACAGGTCACATTGTAGAGCAAATCGAAATGATCAAGCAGATCATCGAACGCGGATATGGCTATGAGGCAAACGGAAGCGTCTATTTCAACGTGCGAAAGTTCAATGAGGACTTTCCTTATGGGCAACTTTCGGGAAGAAAAATTGACGATCTGCTAAACAACACGCGCGTCCTCGATGGACAAGATGAAAAGAATGACCCATTGGATTTTGCTCTGTGGAAGAAAGCAGACGCCTCACACCTGATGAAATGGCCTTCGCCATGGAGTGAAGGCTTTCCAGGATGGCACCTCGAGTGCTCTGTGATGAGCACGAAATATCTCGGCCATGCGTTCGACATTCACGGAGGGGGCATGGACTTGAAGTTTCCGCACCACGAATGTGAAATTGCTCAGAATGCAGGAGCCACTGGCGAAGGAAACTCCGTCGGGTATTGGATGCACGGAAACATGCTCACGGTCAATGGTCGAAAGATGGCTAAGTCCGAAGGCAATGGTTTCACACCGGATGAATTGATCACTGGGAACCACCCGTTGCTCGAACGCGGGTACTCGCCAATGACCGTTCGTTTCTTCATGTTGCAAGGCCATTACGCTAGCACACTTGACTTTTCTAACGCCGCCTTGCAAGCCGCCGAAAAAGGCCTCGACAGACTTATGAAATCCGTGGAGGCACTCGAAAACCTTCCTGCAACTTCTGCTGATGACAATGCAAACGTCCCGATAGAAGATTTCGCTCAACGATGTGCGAATGCCATGGGGGATGACTTCAATACTCCCATTTTGATCAGCGTACTTTTCGATGCGGTCAAATTGATCAACAATGTCCAAGACGGCAGGACAGTCATCAGTCAAGCTCAAAAAGAGGCGCTTGAAACGCTCATCAATGGCTACTTTTTCGAAGTCCTTGGTCTCCAGATAGAAGGATCCAAAGAAGGCGAAGAATCGGGTGAAGCAGGACCCTTGTTAGATCTATTGGTGCAGTTGCGCAGCGACGCAAAGTCAAATCAAGATTGGTCCACTGCCGATTCCATTCGCAAAGCATTGAGTGATTTGGGGATAACCATCAAAGACGGAAAAGAAGGCAGCTCATGGAACCGCGAATGAAACGGGGCATCCTTCCTCTCGGATTGCTATTGGCGATGAGCGCCTTGATTTTCGGAGGTTGCGGCGCAGAGCCCAAGCGGCCCGATGTCGCACAACCTGAGGAGATTCACATCGCAGCGCCCGCTTTTGATGGCGATTCAGCCTTCTCATACATTCAAAAACAAGTGGATTTTGGGCCTCGCGTTCCCAACAGCAGAGAACATGTTGCATGCGGAGATTGGCTCGCCTTGGAATTGCAACGTCACGGAGCGGAAGTCGTTGAGCAACCTGGCCGTGTCAGAGCCTATGATGGAACAGTGCTCGAGATGCGCAACATCATTGGACAATTCAGACCGGAAAACTCCGAGAGAATCATGCTTTATGCTCACTGGGATACCCGGCCTTTTGCCGACAAAGACACCATTCGAATGCGTGAGCCCATTGACGGCGCCAACGATGGAGGCTCAGGCGTTGGCGTCTTGCTTGAAATTGCACGCATCATTGGAGCTGACACGACACTGGATGTTGGCATTGATGTCATCTTTTTTGACGCAGAGGATTATGGTGCTCCTGAATGGGCCAGTGCTGCGAGTGGCGGCGTCATGACATGGTGCCTTGGAAGCCAATTCTGGGCCAATCAACCGCATAAGTTTGGCTACCAAGCGAAGTACGGCATTCTCCTTGATATGGTTGGCGCAAAAGATGCTGTGTTCAATCGGGAAGGAACATCCATGGCGTACGCACCATCAGTCGTCCGTAAAGTTTGGTCAGCCGGTAAAAATTTAGGTTACAATGCTTATTTCAAAAACGATGTAACCCCGCAGACCGTTGACGACAATCTATTTGTTTCCCAGCTTGGCGGCATTCCGTCTGCCAACATTGTCCATTATCAAGTGCAAGTTCTACCCATGGGTTATGGACCATTTCATCATACGCACCAAGACAACATGAGTGTGATCAGCAAGCCTACGCTTGCTGCTGTTGGGAACACCGTTTTGGACGTCATTTGGAACGACTGATTTTCCCTTAATTTTTGCGCCTTGGCATGTGAACAATTCTCCCAGTAGAATCAAACGCGTGCGCGATTGGGCGGTAGTTTGTACCATGCTTTTCAACCCACAATTGCTCTTATTGGCTGGCCTATGTCTTGCCCATACAGGAGCAGTTCTGGCACAAAGTTCAGCATCCATTGCAGGCAGTGTAGACGAAGCAGAGCAAATGCTCAATCGCGGAGATTCACTGTTTACGGCTGATCGACCCGTTGCAGCTTTGGCGATGTACCGAGGTGCTGAAGAGCGATCTTTTGACCCTTGCCAAGTCGCGCGAGCGAGACTCGGCGTCGCGCACATCCACGTGCAAAGTCAAAATCCAACTCAAGCAGAAAAGACCCTTGAACTTCTGCGCGATGGGCTACTCGCCTGCAGCGCGGAAGAGCGACTCGAGCAGTCGCAACTCGCCGCTGACCTTTGGATGCAACTCCAGCAAGAAGCACGTGCCATTTCAATTTTAATGCGCGAAATCAAGCTTCGACCTGAAAATTGGGCGCTCAAATCGAAAATAGCTGAATTGCATTTTATCAGCGGGAATTGGGACGAAGCAAATCGTTGCATGCTCAAATGCCTCAGCCTTGACATTGCTGGAATCCCTGAGGAAAAACGAATGCGCTGGTTAAGTAAAGCCATTCAACTCGATTTTATTACCCATGCAGGACGCGCAGATTCCCTGACCTCCATTTTTGAATCCACTGCTGCGCGCATAGCCCCCGATCTCGTTCAAGATTGCCGCGAACAAATTCAGATGATTATCGCATCCGAAGGGGACGATGCCGCATCCATGGCATGGGCGCAACGCATTTTGGATTACGCCGAACGCAATGATCACACAGCCATGGCGCTTGCTCAATTGCGCATGGCAAATGCAGCTCAACGACTTCACAGGCCATTGGAAGTGATCATCGCCCTGCACGAAGCTGTAAAGGAAGCGAGGCTTACCAACCAAGAAGATCTGCTCCTGGAAGCCTTGAGGCAACGCGCCGATTTCGAGCATCAACGAGGAAATGAAGCAGAAGCTCTGGCCGCAATGTTGGAGGTGGATGAAATCAACATCAGCATTCTGGAAGAATTGCAATCCAAACCAAACCGGGAAGTGCAAGGGTTCAAAGAGCGATTCCTGCCTGAGCCTGATCCTTTCGACCGCGCAGTCATCGAAATGAACGCAGCAAAGTCGGCCTCCAACTCTTATGGCCTCTGGCCATGGTTAGCAGCGCTCTTGGGCATCGGCCTCATCGCCAATGCACGAAGCCATCGTCTACTGAATGACGCATTGCGCAAAGAACGCAGGCGAATTATTCGCTTGCGCAGCCTCGTGCCATCCGACCGTTTACCGTCATCACTTCCGCGCAACCCTTCTCCTTCCGATGCTCCGGAAACCGATGGCATGGAGTGGGGAAACAGCAGCTTAATGCCCAATGGAAACTTTGTGTTTGAACGCGACGAGGACCTGCGCTCTCAAAGCATCCAGACCTTCCTTCATGCGCTTGACGAAGAAATTCAAGCCGAAATGAATTGGACCATGGATGAGAGCGTTCAATTTTCAGTAGGTCCGGATGTCCGCGTAGTGATCCGGAATTTCATGCGTGGACTCGCCGAAATATCAAATTCAGAAGATGCCATACGCGTTGAAGTTGAGGCGGAAAAGTCACACTGGCGCTTCTGTTTGAGCAGCAATCACACCGAAGCGTCTAAGGCTATGCAAGGCCTGTTTCACGGCAAAGATGCATTGGCCTCATCACGATGGAATGAATTGCACTCACAGCTGCGAAAAATCGCAGGGAAAATTCAAGTGGAACGAATTTCCCCAATAGAAGAGAAGGTCACTCTGACCCTGCCATTTACGTAATCAGCTTGGCCAAAGAATTTGGCTAAAAGGATTAATATTCTCCTTGGAACTGATTCAAGAAGCGCATGTCGCTCTCAAAAAAGGCACGAAGGTCTCCGATTTGATACTTCAACATCGCGATACGCTCCACACCCATTCCAAACGCGAACCCAGAATATTTGCGAGAATCAATGCCTGAGGCTTCCAGCACGGCAGGATCTACCATACCACATCCCAAAATTTCCAACCATCCCGTTCCCTTGGTGATGCGCTTATCCACCTCTGTTTTCAGTCCCCAATAGACATCTACCTCGGCGCTAGGCTCCGTGAATGGAAAATAGGAAGGGCGCAAGCGGATTTTGGTGTCAGGCCCAAAAAACTCCTGCGCAAAACGCAACAAAGTCTGCTTCAGATCCGCAAACGACACACCTTCATCGATGTACAAACCTTCGATTTGATGAAACATACAATGTGCTCGCGCACTGATGGCTTCATTTCGAAAAACACGTCCGGGCATCATGATGCGCATGGGCGGATCGCGTCGCTCCATCTCACGAACTTGAACTGAAGAAGTGTGAGTGCGCAACAGCATATCAGGTTTTCGATCTACGAAAAATGTGTCTTGCATATCCCGTGCAGGGTGCTCTTCAGGAAAGTTTAAACCGCTGAATACGTGCCAATCATCTTCAATCTCAGGGCCTTCGGTCACCACAAATCCCATGCGCTCCAAAATCCCAATAATCTCCCGTCGCACAACACTTAGCGGATGATGTGCCCCAAGGGGGACACCACCGTCTGGGCGGGTCCAGTCGTGCGAAACCTCCTCCGACTCACTCGCCGACTCAGCTCCTAACGCGCCTTGTTCCACCCGATACTCGGCTGCCTTCTTCAACTGATTCACCAGCTGACCTAACTCCCGTTTTTGATCATTGGGCGCCGCCTTAAACGACGCCATGGTTTCCTTCAGAATTCCTTTCCGACCCAACCATGCAATGCGAAATTCTTCAACCTCATCCGCTGAGGACAAAACCTTCGCCTCAATCTCTTTGATATACGCTAAAATTTGAGCTTTAAGTTCCATGATCAACGAATCACTTCCATGGTCATCAAAACATCCTTCATTGGACGGTCACCAGCTCCAGTCTTCACTGCAGCGATGGAATCAATGATGTCAAGTCCTGAAATCACTTGACCGAAAACCGTATATTGGTTGTCCAAAAATGGAGCGCCACCTTCTTCCATGTATCGTGATAGGTCTTCATCGGAATACTTAAACACTTCATTTTGATTGAATTGATCATTCGCTTCTGATGCACGGGCCTCGATGTTCAGCATCTCTGATTTGTTGAAAGTTCGACCTTGCACCAAATAAAATTGACTTCCTGAGCTCGCACGTTGTGGGTTGGCTTGATCCCCCTGACGCGCAGCGGAAAGCGCTCCCTTAAAATGCAAATGATCCGTTCTAATTTCAGCTGGAACCGTGTAGCCTGGACCTCCCATTCCCAAACGCTTTGAGATGCTCGCGCCGCGGCTATCGGGATCACCTCCTTGTACCATGAAACCCTTGATGACTCTGTGAAAAAGCAAGCTATCGTAGAAGCCCGTGGAGACCAATTCAATAAAGTTATCTCGGTGAGCTGGAGTGCTATCTGACAACTCTACAACCATATCTCCAAAGCTTGTTTCAATTCGGACTTGTCGACTTAACGCTCCTGAAGCATCTGCCGAAATAGGGTTGATGGTAGCGCTTTCGCCGCATCCAGTCGTGAAAAACAGAGCGACTGAAATCACAAATAGTGCGGTATGTTGTGTTAGAATCTTGAATTTCATAAGTTTTTGAAGATATTTGGGGTTCACTGCCCTGCAAAGTTAGAAGACCCGATGCGAAAAGCGACCCTTTCCCTCTGCCTATTGATGACTTCTTTCATCTTTTTAGCCACAAGTTGCCATGAAGTTGAAGAAACCATTGCCAATGTCGTGGTCTTGAATGAGCTGGGGGCGCCGGTGCAAGGCGCTAGCGTCCGGCTATTCGCCTTTGGCTCAGTGGACGAAGATTTCGTAGGTGAACCTCGATTCGACACAACTGCTGTGACAAATGCAGCTGGAACGGTGAGTTTTAACTTCTCCCCTTTTTACGTCCAAGGGCAAGCGGGATTCGCTGTTTTGGACATCGAAGCTTCCAAATCCGCATTGTTTGGCACCGGTCTCATCAAGATTGAGGAGGAGTTGACGAACGAGGCAACGATCATCATCGAGTAAACTCGATCGACCTCGGTTGACCTCGGTTGACCTCGGTTGACCTTAAGTATCAACCTAGATTTTCAACCGCAATCCAAGCGGCAAAGTATTCCAGAAGAGCTCGCTTCATAAGCAATTCCTGTTCTTGCTTTGATACGGCTGGGATTTCCCCAGTGCGCTCGAAGTGTGGCCACCCATCCTCGTCGGTCCCAAGTTCTCGATAGAAACCCATTGGAGTGAGCAGGGTGCAAATGCCCACATGCATCACCTCCAGCTTCTCATCCTTCTTGAACTTTCTAAAACCTTGACCGCACTCTTGGAGTCCTACGGTGAAAATCATCGTCGTAAGATCAGGGGGCTCGCCAAAACGATCCTCCATCTTCTTGACCAAGCGGTCCCATTGTTGTTCAAAAGCGTAATCCATGTAGGGTGTACGACACGTGAATTGAATGAAGAACCCGGAGCCACAGCCCCAGGTTCTTTTGGTTGTCGGGATGACTGGACTTGAACCAGCGACCACACGTCCCCCAGACGCGTACTCTACCAACTGAGCTACATCCCGATAAATTCCCTCCATCCGATTGATTTTGGGACGCCGAAGGTACTTCACTTTCTTTTTGAATCCCTAAAATGCGAAGAGTAGATTGCCAAAAAGGGAGAGCTTCATGCTGTCCAGCCCGTGAGTCCTGCTAACTTTGCAACTCCAATAATCGACGTATGAAAATCTCCTTTGATTGGCTGAATCAAATGCTGCCTGTGCAATCCTCGATTGAGGATGCATCTGCGGTGCTCACGGCGACCGGACTTGAAGTGGAAGGCGTCGAGTCCGTAGAGTCCATTCCCGGGGGACTTACAGGGCTTGTAGCAGGTAAAATCTTAAGCGCCAAACCGCACCCAAATGCCGATCGCCTGCAAATATGCGAGGTTCACGTGGGTGAAGCCGAACCACTCCAAATTGTTTGTGGAGCGAGCAATGCACGCGCTGATTTATCGGTCATTGTCGCGACCGTAGGAACAACACTCTTTCCAATCGATGGCGAACCTTTCAAAATCAAAAAAGGAAAAATCCGCGGTGAAGTTTCCATGGGAATGATTTGTGCGGAGGATGAAATCGGCATTGGAAAGTCCCATGCGGGAATCATCGAACTCGATTCGAAATGGGCCCCGGGAACACCTGCAGCAGAGGTTTTCGACCTG
>Ga0208947_1000072_pt1 | contig 48771 bp, 37 predicted proteins | sample AOAMet1_04_M0_20_2_FD_188226 | JGI IMG/M metagenome (GOLD analysis project Ga0208947, IMG submission 188226) | Ammonia-oxidizing marine microbial communities from Monterey Bay, California, USA - CAN11_04_M0_20 (SPAdes) | ecosystem: Environmental > Aquatic > Marine > Intertidal zone | place... | reverse complement strand
CAATATTGAGCGTTTCTTGGGTGATGCGACGTGCATAGTTGAAAGGGTCAAAGCTCAGGGGAATGGATTCCTGCTCGGATGCTTCGCCTCTGCTGACATATCGGTCCACTAGTTTGCGTGCGACGGGGAGTTCCGCCTCTGGCGCTTCTGTCAAGGACACGCGAATGGTATCGCCCAAACCGTCCTCGAGCAATGCACCAATGCCAACGGCACTTTTGATCCGACCGTCCTCTCCATCACCGGCTTCGGTGACTCCCAGATGGAGCGGATAGTCCATGCCTTCAGAATCCATTCGGGCGACAAGTAGCCTGTAGGCTTGCACCATGACTTGCGGATTCGACGCTTTCATGCTAATCACGATTTCATGGTAATCGTGTTTGCGGCAAATGCGCAGAAACTCCAGGGCACTTTCGACCATCCCCATGGGGGTGTCACCATATCGGCTTAGAATGCGATCGGATAACGAGCCATGGTTGGTGCCAATGCGCATCGCACGCCCAAGTCGTTTGCATTTCAGCACGAGCGGTGTGAATCGCGTTTCGATTCTCTCGAGTTCCGCAGCATACGATTCATCCGTGTAGTCGATTTCTTCGAACTTTTTTTTGTCTGCGTAATTCCCGGGATTGACCCGAATTTTTTCCACATGGTCGGCAGCAACTTCTGCTGCATTCGGCGTGAAGTGAATGTCAGCAACCAGAGGCACGTGTTTGTTGGCGGCTTGCAATGCCATTGCAATGCTGCCCAATGCTTCTGCTTCTTTCTTAGAAGGAGCCGTAATTCTCACCAATTCGCTGCCTGCATCCACCATTCGAATGCTTTCATCCACGGTCTTATCGACGTCAAGCGTATCGGCCGTGGTCATCGATTGAATGCGGATGGGGGCGCTGCCTCCCAAAGTCAGTGCACCCACATTGATTTGCCTCGATACGCGTCTGCGGTAGTTGAACCAGTCAACGTTCAGTTTTTCAGATTGGGCGTTAGGGGAGGCGTTTTGTTCCATGGTTCAGATTGCGCTGCTAAGGTAACTGACGCACGGCAAGATTTGTTGGAGGATATTGGTTCGAATTGTCCACGGTTGAGGAGTAATTTTACGGAACGAAACAAGGGCTGAGCCCATCATTCATTCCAGTTGCCCTCCATCCAAAACGAAACGGACTCTGCAGTCGTGCTTACGAGCCGGCCATACAGCGATGGCAAACGCGTGGTTCGTGTTATGAGTCGCTCTTATGGCGTGATCGCTCTCTGGGTCAATGAAGGACGAGGAAAGAATCGACGCATTGCCATGTGGCACCCGGGAGCTGTGCTTGAACTGAGCGGGATGAATAGAAAGGGCTCAGAAGGATTGATCAGATTTCGAGAAGTGAGAAGGACGGTTGTTTTGGACGCTGTCATCCGCGATCCAAGACGCAGCGCAGTGGTTTTTTTCATTTGTGAGGTCATCGAAAAGACCATGCCTGAGGAAACACCCCATCCGGAGATTCATGATTTAATGGCCACGACCATCCTTGAGATTGAATCGTCCTCGGCTCTTGGTTGGATTCACGCAGCTTTTCTGGGCCAATTGATTCAATTGCTCGGCATTGCTCCGGTAGCACCTGCTTCATTGAATTTGAAATCGTTGGACTTGCAGTCGGGCGATTGGAAATTTGAAATGGGCTTGGAAAAGGAATCTTTAGAACGCAACATCGCTGACGGTTTCATGGCGTTTTTGGAACCTGAAGCAGCGATTCCGAAAATGTGGTCAGTCGCGGACCGCAAGCGCTTGATTCTGGGCCAGGTCCGCTATCTTCAACATCAATTGGGAGTGGTGCGTGAAATAAAAAGCTACGCGGTGTTGGAAGCGGTTTTTGACAATGAAAGATAACAGCGTATTTGGCTCGATTTTTGACGAAAGCAGGCACATGAAGTGGAGAAGTCAGCACCAAATCCGAAACGGAAAAAGAGCATTGACTCGTCTGGTATTGGTGCTATGCTTCACGGCAAGTTTGCCGATGCTCGCGCAGGATCAAGTGCCCGAAGATCAACCGGAGAAGCGCAATTTGGAGTCTACGATTGCATCCAAGACGAATCGCTCGAGCATTGCTGAGACCAAAGAGTTGAAGGCGGTTGCTTCCGACGGGTTTACTCCGGTACCTTTCGCGGTTGTCTTGAACAAAAACACAGGGCAGCAGGCGATGACGGATGCCAACGGAAATGGCAACATTCAGCGAACGATGGCGTCGGATACGCTGCTTTTTCGAAGCGTTGGCTTTTTGGATAAACTAATTCTCCCGGGTCAGCCTCTTCCGGCCTTGGTTCGAATGGTAGAAGACCTCGTCAGCCTCGGAACTGCCCAAGTTGTAAGTCAGGGCTTGGTTGACGCCAATAGCGCCTCCCTTTCAACACAAGTGATGGCCATTCCAAACATCAAAAGCCAAGTGGTTCGATTGGAGGTGCCGCAAACTGCTGCCGAGCTCCTGTGGTCGACAGGATCTGTATTGGTGCAACAAAGCCAACAGGGAGGAGGTTCGCCCATCATTCGAGGCTTTGAAGCGAACCGCATATTGCTGGTGGTTGACGGAGTGCGCATGAACAATGCGATCTACCGCAGCGGCCATCTGCAGAATGCCATTACGGTAGATCCATACATTTTGGAGCGCACAGATGTATTGCTTGGTCCGCACAGTATTTTATTCGGCAGTGACGCCCTAGGAGGAGTGATTCACTTCCACACGCGAACTCCGAAATTGGGGCAGAATGACCTTCAAGTCAATGCTTCTGCTGCTTATCGATCACCCAATCAAAGCCAATCATGGCATGCCGATGTTGAAGTTTCGAGGGCGCGATGGGGAAGCATCACTTCTGTGACACGTTCAGAGTATGGAGACTTGCGCATGGGCAAATGGCGCCGTCACGGCAATACCACTTGGGGTCTTGATACCGTCTTTGCGAGCCGCTTGGACTCTGTTGACGTCATGCTTGTCAATGACGATCCAAACATTCAAAAAGGATCAGGATACGGCCAGTGGGACTTTCTGCAAAAATTCAGGATTCGCGTTCCCGGTGCAATGCTGGACTTGAATTTTCAAAAGAGCTTGAGCAGTGACATCCCACGGTTTGATGTTTCGGCTGATTATTCGGGGGATCATTTGAAGTGGGCAGAATGGAATTACGGACCACAAAGAAGAACCATGGCTTCTGCTCGATACACTAGGACGCTGGCTAGATGGAACATTCAATGGCAATCATTGCTGGCGTACCAAAACATCGAAGAATCACGTGTCAAGCGTCGCTTTGGATCGGAATGGCGCGAAAGTCAGGTGGAGGAAGTTGCTGTTTTGAACGGTTTTTCAACGTTTCAGAAATCATGGTACAATGGACTAAAGCTAACGGCAGGCGTGAGCGGGTCTTTTGATTCGGTTCAATCTGAAGCGTTTCAAATCCTCGCACACCCCCATGATTCGCTTTCAGCGAATGCCGCCAACGAAAAGCAACCGATTGACACGCGTTACCCCAATGGAGGGAGCAGTATGGGCACGGGTGCCGCTTTTGCCACGGGTGTTTGGAATGTCGATCAGCATCAAATTGCTGGGGGACTTCGTTGGAGCCGCTCGCGCCTCGACGCTGCATTTGAACCCACGGCTTCGTTTGCTCTGCCTTTTGAAAATGTTGAAATGTCAAACGGAGCACTAACAGGTGGCATTTCTGATCGGTGGACAAGTGCAAATCGCGTGTGGGCAACAAATACTTCCTTTTCAACGGGATTTCGCCACCCCAATATCGATGACATGGGCAAGGTGCGTGAGAAAGGAGGATTTGCATTGGTGCCAAATGACTCCTTGTTGCCAGAATACTTGTACAGTTTGGAACAATCGCTCCAATGGGACTTTGACTCCAAGGAGCAGTTGATTGTCACAGCGAGTGCATTTGCGTCAAGACTGAATGATGCAATTGTTCCTCAAAATGTCACGTTGGATGGTTCAGAATTATTTTTTATTGACGGAGATTCAGCACGCGTCCAGACCAACGTCAATGCAAGCCATGCTCACATTGGAGGAGTTCGAGCAGAGGTCCAAGCCAAGCTCACTCATTCTTGGAATGTGCAAGGAGCCGTGAATTGGACGGCGGGTTCTCAATTCATTCCTGATGCCTCAACCGGGATCAAAGCCAAGCTTCCGATGTCGCACATTCCGCCCATGTTTGGTCGAATTGCAACACATTATACGGGCCGTTGGTGGACATTTGAGTGTTATGTATTGTTCAGTGGTTTCAAAGCGGCGGACCGATTCGGTCCGTATGCGACAGACAACCTGGACTTGATGCTGCCGGAGGGCGCTCCTGCTTGGTGGACTTTGAATGGTGAATTCAGTGCACAGTTGCATCCGAAACTGGAATGGCGCCTCGGTGTGCGCAATGCCCTGGACATGCACTACCGCGTGTTTGCCAGTGGCATCAGTGCGCCGGGTCGTGGACTCTACACTTCTTTGCACGCTGCGTTTTAGGCTCGATGCATTTCAAGTTAACTTCGTCACATGCGATTTGAAGCAATCATCGGACACGAGGGAATTGGGTCAAAGCTCCGCGCTGGGGTCCAAAGCGGACGGGTGGCGCATGCGCAGCTGTTCAATGGCCCCGAGGGTTCAGGTGCGTTGTCTTTGGCACTGGCATACGCCCGCTACCTTCACTGCCAAGCACCTTCCGAAGAAGATGCGTGTGGTTCTTGCGTTTCGTGCAAGCAATACAACACCCTGCAACATCCTGATCTGCATTGGTCTTTCCCGTTTTTTAAAAAAGACAGTTCGGAACAATCAATGAGCCAACCTTTTCAAAATGCTTGGAGGGAGCGGATGCTGGCAGATCCTTATTTTGGGCTAGAGGAATGGTTGGGGGCAATCGGAGCAGATAAAAAGCAATTGTTTATCAGCGTTCAGGAGGCCTTGGAGTTGAACCGAAAATTGGGATTGAAGTCATTCCAAGGGGGTTGGAAGGTTTTGATTTTATGGTTGCCTGAGACGATGCGGGTGGACACGGCCAACAAGATGCTGAAATTGATTGAGGAACCTACTGACAATACGGTGATGTTGTTTGTCAGTGAACAAGCCAATCAATTGCTTGCCACCATTCGTTCACGCGTGCAAATGATCCAAGTGCCACGACTCTCTGACGAGGATGCTGCAGTCGGAATGAACAGGCGTTATGGCGTGGATTTAGAGCAAGCTCGACAATGGGCACATGTCACGGAAGGCAATGTGGCTGCAGCCATGCGCATGCAGCACTCTGGTGGGTCGGAAGTTGATCGCGACCTGTTTATCCAGTGGATGAGGTCTTGCTACGTCCAAGAAACGCCGAAAATTGTGGCTTTGGCCGATGATTTCGCCAAACCGGGGCGGGAATCCATGAAGCGTTTTTTGTTGTACGCTTTGCACATGGTTCGACAGTGCATCGTGGGCAATTACGGCGCACAAAGCTTGGTGAGATTGACGAAATCTGAACGCGCGTTTGCAGAAAAATTCGCTCCTTTTATTCATCATGGAAACGCCCTTGAAATTCAGCAACTCCTTGAAAATGCGCACCGTGACATAGCTGGAAACGTCAATGGAAAGTTGGTCTTTCTCGATTTAAGTGCACGAGTGAGTCTTTTGCTTCGGAAGCCAGCCTGAAGGGATGTATCTTAGGGGGCATGAGTTGTAGCAATTGCAGAAATGGAGCGGATGGCACACCCAGAGGATGCCAGAGCAATGGAAATTGTGGCGTCGGTGGGTGCGGACCTTTGACCGTATTTGACTGGCTAGAGGGAGTGGCATTGCCCACTGGACAAACCGCTTTTGACGTCGTCGAAGTGCGATTCAAAGCCAATCGAAAAGGATTTTATCGCGGATCTTCTCAACTTGAAATTCAAGTAGGAGATGTGGTCGTATTGGATGCTGATCACGGTTACGATGTCGGAGTTGTCAGCTTGCGGGGTGAGTTGGTCAAGGCACAGATGAGTGCCAAACGCGTGAAGGATGACCACGAAATCCGAAAAGTCACTCGAAAAGCGGCACAAGAGGACATTGACACGTGGCAGCAAGCGAGTATGCGTGAGGTTGAGACTATCTCGGAATCCCGCAAAATCATCAAAAGCCTCGGCTTGCAGATGAAGTTGGCCGATGTCGAATTCCAAGGAGACAACAAAAAAGCTACGTTCTATTATACCGCGGAAGTGCGTGTAGATTTTAGACTTTTGGTTCGTGATTTGGCAGCAGCATTTGGCATTCGCGTCGAGATGAGGCAAATCGGGGCTCGTCAGGAAGCGGCCCGTGTGGGAGGAATTGGCGTTTGTGGTCGAGAGCTTTGTTGCTCGAGTTGGCTAAAAGATTTCCGAAGCGTGAGCACTTCTGCTGCGCGTTACCAGCAAATGTCGCTCAACCCCCAAAAGCTGGCGGGTCAATGTGGCAAGCTGAAGTGTTGCTTGAATTTTGAGTTGGATCAATACGTGGAAGCTGTGAGCGAATTTCCCTCACCAAACACCAAGATCAAACTAAAAGAAGGCCGGGCATTTGTGTTCAAGATGGACATTTTTAAACGCTTGGTTTACCTCAATGCTCCCGATGGTGCTGGCAATGGGCCCGTTGCCGTGAGCCTCGAGGACATGAAGGAGCTGATGGCAATGAATGAGCGTGGGGAGTACCCTGTGAATTTGAAGGACTTCATGCAAACGGAGGAGCCGGATGAAGTGGATGAGGTGTATTCCAATGTAGTTGGCCAGGACAGTGTGACGCGATTCGATGAAGAGCGTAAACGCAATCGCAAGAAGCGATCTGGTCGACGAAATCAGGGCAAGAAGCGACCCGCATCGGAGGCGAAGCCGCAATCTGGTGATAGGCCAAAAGGGCCAAAAGGCGAGGCAAAGGAGGGTGGTGAAAAGCCGAATCGCAACAAACGTAGACCGAACAAGCGCCGAGGACCGAAAGCGCCAAATTCCGATGCTTCGAAGTAGATGAAAATCTCAGAGACAAGAGGCAAGCAGATGGTGCGATTTTTCATGACTGTGAGTGGAGTTGTTCTTTTGCTTGGTTTGACTTCGTGTGGTTCAGATACTTTGTTTGCAGGGTCGAAGCCCTTGGACCCTGCGGTGGGATGGGCATCGGATGATGTTGCAAAATTTGATTGGCAAGTGAGCGACACACTGAAACGACACGATTTTTTCATTGACCTGCGCCACAATCAGGAATATCCCTTCACCAATTTGTATCTGTTCGTGGATTACACGTTTCCAAACGGACTCACCCGAAAGGATACCATTTCATGTGAATTGGCTGATGAACGAGGTCGTTGGTTCGGTTCTGGTTTTGGAAATCTCATTGAACACCGCATTGGATTTCGTCAACAGACCGGGTTCCCATTGCGCGGGGACTACACCATCAAGATAGCGCACGGCATGCGCGTAGATCCGCTGCCGGGTATGTTGGATGTTGGATTCCGACTGGAGCCTGCACTCTCCCAGGAAGAGGAGGGCTAATCCGCACGCTGTGCCAAGGGCACGGGCTCGTCAAACGCCAAGGGCTTCTTGCTCTCCACCCATTGCTCGATGCCTCCGATCAAGTCAATGATGTGCGGGTGACCAATGAGGCGCAGCTCTTCTGTGACAACTCCGCTTCTGCCTCCGGCTTCACAATAGACAAATACGGGTCGTTCCCACGGGATTCCACTGAGCGGATCCTTGCGATGATCCCAATCGAATGAAACGTAGCTAGCGCCGCTGAGATGTCCTGCGGCCCATTCTTCATCTGATCTAACGTCGAGTAGAATCGCATCGGGATGGGCCAGTTGAAGCGAGTCCAATTGCAGAATGGAAATTTCGGTCACCTGTCCATGATTTTTTGACCCGGCAGGAGCCATGTTCCCGCAGCTGGCCAAAAGGATGGATAAGAGAAAGAATGAAGTGGTGTGGAAAGCGCGATGACGGTTCATGCCATAAAATTACAGTACAAGGCCCGAACGACTGCGCGGTTGGAAAAAATCGTGTACCTTGAAATTCCAAGAAATTGAAAAATGTTGAATTCTCTCTCAAAGCAGCACCTGGTGTGCGCAATAGCCCTGTCATGTCTTTTGATGTTCTTCCAGTCTTCAAGGGCATATGCTCAAAATGAAGGGTCCATTCGTTATTGTGGACAATGGAAGATGGAGCAGGCTTTTTTGAATGCACACCCGGAGCAACGAGCCATTGCGGAACAGGCAGATGCCCGACTGGAATGGGAGACTCAAAACTTTGAAGATAGCAACCGTGATGAGTTGATTGTGATTCCGGTTGTATTCCACGTCATCCACTACAATGGACCTGAAAACGTGAGCGATGAGCAGCTTTTTAGTGGAATTGAAGTGATGAATCGGGATTACCGACTTTTGAACGACGACTCGGATGACATCATCGAAGAATTTGAGGACATTGCCGCAGACACAGAAATTGAGTTTCGTCTGGCGCAAATTGACCCACAGGGCAATTGCCATACCGGAATTAACCGCTTAGTCTCTCCCCTTACTTACGATGGAGGAGGAGAAATCAAAGATCTGATTCAATGGCCTCGGAACAGTTATCTGAATATTTGGGTCGTTGAGAATGCGAGTGGCGCAGCTGGTTACAGCCTTTATCCAGGCTCAGTGAATGGGGCTCAGGGTGCTGGAAGCGACGGCATCGTTGTCGCTCATGATTACACAGGCAACATAGGGACAAGCAACAATTACCGTTCGCGCACCCTCACCCACGAAGCCGGGCACTGGATGAATTTGCGTCACTTGTGGGGCAATAGCAACAGCCCTGGTGATCCAGATAATTGCGATACGGACGACCAAGTTGCAGATACCCCAACAACCAGTGGTTGGACCTCTTGCAATGTGAACGGCTCCACATGCGGTTCTTTGGATAACGTTCAGAATTACATGGAGTATTCGTATTGCGGTAGGATGTTTTCCGACGGACAGCGAACGCGAATGCGAGCAGCGATGAACAGCAGCACCGCGCAACGCAATCAACTTTGGACTCCCCAAAACCTGGAGGACACGGGTGTGAACTTGGAGCCGATCTTGTGTGAGGCTAGATTTGGTTCAACACGTCAAACCATTTGTGTAGGTGACACCATTCAATTTTTCGACAACAGCTATCACGGAGTGACCAATTGGGAATGGTCATTTGGGGATGGCAATGCGGCATCAGATGAGAATCCGGTTCACGCTTTCGACCTGCCTGGATTGTATGATGTAACCCTGACCGTTTCGAATGGTACAAATGAGGTGACAACGACAGAGATAAGTTACATTCAAGTCTTGAACTCCAATGGTATGACGCTGCCGTTTACGGAGAATTTTGAGGCGGAGGAACTGGATGAAAATTGGTTCATGGTGGATGTATCGAATGACGGCGACGGTTGGGAAATCAGTTCAGCTGCGGGGTATACGGGAGATCAAAGTTTGCGTATCCTGAATTGGTCGAACGACAGCGAGTTTAACCGCGATCAGTTGGTTTCCAAATCCATTGACATGTCCGAGGCGGAGTTGATCCAAGTCACATATAAGTGGGCATACAGCTACAAAGGCAATGATGAGGATGAAGATGCCACGGATGACAGATTGAAGGTTTACGCTTCTCCCGATTGCGGCACGACTTGGAGCTTGCGTCGCATGCACAGGGGCCTTACCGATTTGCCTTCAGCACCACCGCACCCATTTCTATTCACTCCCAACGGACAAGATGAATGGAACAGCTACGTTTTGAATATCCCATATGCGCAATTTTACACGGAGAATTTCCGCTTGATGTTCGAATTTGAAAGCCGTCTCGGCAACAACATCTTTTTGGACGACATCAATATCACAGCTTACACGACCAGTGACCTATTGGACATGGAGCTAGGCGAAGGGGTTGAGTTTGAAGTTTATCCAAATCCGGCTCGCAACCAGGCTACGGTGTCTTTTTCGACTCGTCTGCTGTACAGCGAGATGAATGTTGAACTCAGGGACTTGACGGGTCGCAAGCTCTGGTCAGACCTTCAGCTTGCTGTAAGTCCAGGGCGTCATCAAATCGATTTGCCCACAGCTCAATGGTCTGCAGGGACTTACCTGGTGTCCGTGATCCTCGATGGACGCAGATTCTCGAAGCAGCTGGTTATCCAGTGATTCTGAAGATTTGACTCAACTTTTATGGAAACGAAAAACGGCCGCTAATCAGCGGCCGTTTTCAATGGGAAACAGAAGTCTGAGCAATCAGCTTTTGGATCCTACCAATACAGTTACACATCCTTCGTGCATGATTGCAGAGCGGGTCTCAGGAACGTGCACTTGAACTTGCAGTTGTTGCGTCGTTTCCATGTTGAAATCAACGTACGAAACGTCTGGCTCGTTTTTTCTGCTATCAAAGAGGCGCTTGCCTTTCGCATCGAATATTTCGTAGGTAACATCGCCCAATACCGGGTGGCTGCAAACGAGCAATCGGTATTCTTGTCCGGCGAGGAATGTCAACATCAACTGCGCTTCATCACCTGGGATTAGAATGGCGCTGTTGTAATTGTCATTTTGAATGTAACCTTCCAATTCGGTGAGGCAATTCTTTTTGGTAAATGACCGGCACTGGGCGTCTGCTGTTGTCGCAAAGAGCCCAAGGGTCAAAAGGAGGATTATTGTATGCTTCATCGTACTTCTTGACTTTATTGGATGCACGCGGTTCGAACGGATTCGACAGCGCTTGCAATGGCTAAAATGGTTGCATCGTCAGCAGCAAAGGTTGGTCCTCCGCCGATTGTAAATGAACCGGATTCTTCTCTGTTTGTAGTGCTTTCACTCGTGGTGGATGTGACTCCGCTGTATGCGGCTTCAATGGAGCCCATGGAAGCCAATAGGTCGGATAACGCGGGTGTCTGCTCGTAGCTGTTGCACAAGCCCATCACGTCGTTTAACACAAGTTTTTGTTCAGCGATGCGCTGCTTCAATTCTTCGGGCGCTGCTTCGAGGTGTCGTGTAGCAAGGTACATGCCTTCGACCCATCCAGAGGCAACAACCAAACCAGCCAAGTCTTCTTGACCGTTAAATTTGAGTCGCTCGTTCAGGTCATAGAAGGTTTCGGAAACAATGTCGATGAGTATATCTCGATCGTTTCGGTTTTCTTCTACTTCGTTCATAACGTCTTGGCTCAACACATCACTCACGCCCAATGCTTGACTGAGGGATTTGATGGATGAGAGGTAATCTAGGCTTGTGCTGTTTTCTTCGAAAATGGTCGCGTAACTAAGATCAGCACCGTAAATACCCAGATTGATCGCCTGCTTGTCACTGGTTGTGTACCGATTGTACTCGTCAGCTGAATTCAGAGCGTCCGCGTGAAAATGGGCACCGCTGCGTTTGATGAGCGAAGCAGTTTCCATCGGCGATGGTGCTGCATGGAAAATTTTTGTCAAGGTATTTTGGCGTGTCGTGACGGCCATTCCGTCGTTATCCATTTCTCCTTCTTCGTGGCTCGTGCCATGGTCGTGACCGGCATGGTCATCAGCGGTTTCACCACATCCTGTGATGAGAAATAAGCCCAAGCCAAAGGCGATGGGCAGTGCTTGAATTCGTTGGTTGATGCGCATGATTTTATTTCTGGATATTGAAGCACAATTTGCTTCGCACCAGGGTGGTATACGCAAGGGAACTCAAAAAGTTCCACACAGGCCAATGTTCAGGACGAATTCGCCATTCAATGTGCTTCGAGCCAGTCTTCGCCCGAAGACATATCGACAGCCAAAGGCACGTCTAAGGTGACTGCTTCATTCATGGCGGGACCAATCAAGGCTTGCAATTCAAGCAATTCTGATCGAGGCACATCGAAGACCAATTCATCGTGCACTTGCATGATCATCTTGGATTTCAATCCTTTGGCCTTCAGCGCAGCATCAATGTTTACCATGGCCACCTTGATGACGTCTGCCGCAGATCCTTGAATGGGAGCGTTGACAGCATTTCGTTCTGCGAATGCCCGAACAGTTGCATTGGCAGATTGAATGTCTGGGAGGTATCGTCTCCGTCCTAGCACAGTTTCGGCATAACCTTTTGCACGAACTTCATCGACGCACTGGGCCGTGAACGCTTTGAGTGCTGCGAATTGTTCGAAATAAGCATCAATTATTTCTTTTGCTTCGCGCCGTGGGATGCCCAAATTTTGGGCCAAACCGAAGGCGCCTTGGCCGTATAGAATCCCAAAATTTACAGCTTTCGCTTTGCTGCGCATGTCCCGATCGACTTGCTCGTGGCTGACCTGAAATACTTTTGCAGCGGTGGCCGTATGAATGTCCATGCCTTGCACAAAGGCATCTACCAACCCTTGGTCTTTGCTCAATGCAGCCGCAATCCGCAATTCTACTTGGCTGTAATCCGCTGCGACCAATACGTGATTTTCGTCGCGGGGAATGAATGATTTCCGGATTGCGCGTCCTTCTGGTGTGCGGATGGGAATATTTTGAAGGTTGGGATCCTTTGAGCTTAGTCGACCGGTTGCTGCAACGGTTTGCTGGTAAGTCGTGTGGATTCGACCAGAATCAGAATTGACCAACTTTGGCAAGGGTTCTACATAGGTGCTCTTGAGTTTTTTCAGTTTTCGGTACTTGAGCACGGCATCAACAATGGGGTGTGCAGACTTGATCTTTTCCAAAACCTCCTCACCAGTGGGGTACTGACCAGTTTTGGTTTTTTTCACCTTTGCCGGAATGGCGAGGGTCTCAAACAAAATTGGACCGAGTTGTTTGGGACTGTCGATGTTGAACATTTGGCCGGCGTGCTCATGAATGACCTGTGTCAGGGCATCGATTTTTGCACCCAATTCGACATTGTAATGTTCGAGTTCCGGGACATTGATGCGCACTCCTTCCAGTTCCATATCGGCTAGAATAATGGCCAATGGCATCTCGACATCGCGGAAAAGAGCGGTTCCTGCTACATCCTCCAATTGTGGAATTAGGCGCTCTCGCAGTTGAAGTGCAATGTCTGCATCTTCACAAGCGTAGTCGGTTATGCTGGCCGGATCCAATTGTCCCATGTGCTTTTGGTCTTTGCCTGATTTGCCAATGAGATCGGTAATGGGAATGGTCGCATAGCCCAATTCTGTTTCTGCCAATCGGTCCAGTTTGTGAGAACTTTCTGGCTGGATGAGGTAATGCGCAATCATGGTGTCGAATGCACGAACACCAAATTTCACGCCGCGCCTTGCGAGGATCTTATAATCAAATTTGAAGTGGTGAGCGACGGCTTCTTTGTTGGTGTCAGCGAAGACGCTTCCAAGGCGTGTTAGCAAGCTTTCTTCTGTCCAATCGTCACAAGCGACAGGCACCCACCAAGCTTTTCCGACCTCTGTAGCAAATGAAATCCCGACCAATTCGGCGGTCATGGTATTGAGCCCGGTTGTCTCCGTATCGAATGCGAAGCATTCGGCTTCAGCGAGCGCTGCCATCAAAGCATCGAGTCCATTCGAATCCTGCACGAGGGTATAGGTGTGCGTTGAGGATGAAAGATTGGAGTACCCGGATTCTTCTGATTCGGCCACCGCAAAATGTGCAGATGCGTCCGCATCGACAGTCCCGCTCGGTGTGCCAAACAGATCGAGTTGCGCTTCTTGACTCGGAGGATTGGGTTGAACCGCAGGTGTTTTTTGAGGGGAGGAATCATTTCCAGTGTCTCCAAACATTCGGCGGGCGAGGGTTCGGAACTCAAGATTCTCCAAGGTTTCTCGCAATGTCTCGGCGTTGGGGTCTTCCAAGTTGAGCTGATCCCACTCAATCTCCATTGGAATGTCCAGGCAGATGGTAGCGAGTGATTTTGAGAGCTTCGCTAGTTCTATATTTTCTTCTACCCTCTCTTTCAATTTGCCCTTTAGCTCAGCACTGTTCTCGATGACACCTTCGAGGCTGCCGTATTGTTTGAGCAATTTGGATGCAGTCTTCGCTCCTACTCCCGGAATTCCTGGGATGTTATCTGCGCTGTCCCCCATCATACCGAGCAAATCAATGACTTGAAGCGGATTGTCTACACCGAATTTCTCGCAGATTTCAGTTGGCCCCCAAACTTCAGCCGGTCCTCCTCCGCGCCCGGGGCGGTACATCTTTACACGTTCGGTTACGAGTTGTCCAAAATCCTTATCGGGCGTCATCATGTACACTTCAAAGCCTTGCTCCTCAGCTTTTTTGGACATGTACCCAATCACATCATCTGCTTCGAATCCTTTCTGACTAATGGCAGGGATGTTCATGCCTTCCAGCACTTCCATGATCCACGGAACCGATCGTTTGATGTCTTCGGGCGTTTCGTCTCGATTGGCTTTGTAGTCCGGGTATTGAACACTACGAAATGAGCCGCCAGGGGGGTCAAATACAACTGCTATGTGAGTTGGTTTCTCTTTGCGAATGACGTCCAGTAACGCATTGGTGAATCCAAATATGGCGCTTGTGTTCAGGCCTTTTGAATTGATGCGTGGATTTTTGATGAATGCATAGTATGCTCTGAAAACGAGCGCGAAGGCATCTACAAGAAAGAGTTTGCGATCGGAAGGTGCGGAAATCATGTGGTTTCGAGGCGTGAGTGACACTTCGAAGTTACCAACTGGATTTCAATTTTTTGCCGGATTTTTCGGCCGTTTGTACACGGGAACGGTGGAGCAGGGTTCCCCGTAGAAAATGGAAAGTGCAACCGGTTGTAAATGACGAATGGCTGCCGCTAAGCTCTCAGCGTTTGTGCCTGAAGAGCAGCCCTTGATCACGATTCGTGCGTCACGAAAAGACTCTTGTGGAAGTTGTTGAATGGCCTCAATCAACAGTGCTTGTTTCACGTCTTCAGCTCGTCCAATGCCAACTGCGGCTCCGTGTGCTGTGAGTTGCGAGGTGGCAAGCATCCATGCCCATTCTGGGACGATAGCATCGTTGCTGCAATGGAGCACAACAATTTTTTCAGTCCAATCCTCGGGCTTTAAATTTTTGAGCGTCTGTCGGAAAGGCTTTTCCCGCAGGATGAGTCCATTTTCCAGGCATTCCGCCAAATCAAAGGACACAATGGGCTTTCGTGCAATCAGGTCATCGAGATCAATGGTTGTCAGGCCACTTTCATCCACGCGGTTTCGGATCGTATCCGCAGTGTCCTCCATCTTTTAGGCTGATTGCATGTTGCGGCTATTTGAGCTTGAAGCCGCCACTAATTCTTCCGCTGCTTCTGCGATAGCTGCTGCATCATAACCATTCTCCGCATACAATTGGGCCTGTGTTCCGTGCTCAACGTAGTGATCTCCTAAGCCAAGACGCTTCATGTTTGCTTGGTATCCGTTGTCACCCATGAACTCGGTGACAGCGCTTCCAAAACCACCCATGAGACAACCGTCTTCAACGGTAACAACGGCGCTAAATTTTCCGAATATCTCGTGGAGCATAACCTCGTCAAGTGGCTTCACAAAGCGCATATCATAATGCGCTGTAGAAATCCCTTTGCCCTCCAATGTTGCGATTGCTTCTGTGGCCTGTGATCCAATAGCACCGATGCTCAAGATGGCTACGTCGTCACCTGACTTGAGTTTCCGTCCCTGACCGATCTGAATGGCTTGGAATGGTTGACGCCAATTGACTGTGGTTCCCGTGCCGCGAGGATAGCGAATGGAAAATGGACCGCTTTGCTTTTCAGAAGCCGTGTACATCATATTTCGCAATTCCACTTCATCCATTGGAGCAGCCACAACCATGTTTGGAATGCAACGCATATAAGCCATGTCATAGGCTCCGTGGTGCGTAGGGCCATCAGCACCAACGACCCCACCTCGGTCGAGGCAGAAAACAACGTGCAGATTTTGAATGGCAACATCATGGACGACTTGATCGTAAGCCCGCTGCATAAAACTGGAGTAGATGTTGCAGAACGGCACTTTGCCTTGGGTCGCCATTCCGGCGCTGAACGTAACGGCATGTTGCTCCGCGATTCCAACATCAAAAGCTCGATCAGGCATGGCCTCAAGCATATACTTCAAGCTACAACCTGACGGCATGGCCGGCGTTACACCCACAATGCGTTCATCTTTTTCAGCCAGCTCAATGAGGGAATGACCGAAGACATCTTGAAACTTGGGGGGCTTGGGTTGGGTCGAAGCCACCTTGACAATTTCACCGGTATCCTTGTTGAAGAGTCCAGGTGCGTGCCATGTGGTCGGACTTCCTTTTTCCGCAGGCTCATAGCCTTTGCCCTTCATGGTCACGCAATGAAGCAACTTTGGTCCTGGGATGTCTTTGATGTCTTCGAGTATCTGAGCGAGATGCTCCACGTCATGTCCATCGACCGGTCCGAAGTATCGAAAATTCAAGGACTCGAATAAATTCGACTGCTTCAAGAGTGCGGATTTCATGGCGACCTCAATTTTTTGGGCCACAGCTTGTGCGTTCGGTCCAAATTTTGAAATGCGCCCAAGCAGATGCCAAACCTCATCTTTGGCCTTGTTGTATGCCTTTGAAGTGGTGATATCGGTGAGGTATTCTTTCAAAGCACCAACGTTGGGATCAATGGACATGCAGTTGTCATTTAAAATGACCAGCATGTTGGTGTCTTCAGCTCCCCCATGATTCAATCCCTCAAAGGCGAGTCCAGCTGTCATGGCTCCATCCCCAATTACAGCAATGTGCTGCTTTTGTTGCTCACCTTTCAATTTGCTTGCAACGGCCATGCCGAGTGCTGCAGAAATGGAAGTCGAGCTATGCCCAACGCCGAAGGTATCGTATTCACTTTCCGTTCGCTTGGGAAAGCCACTCAATCCTTTGTATTGCCTGTTCGTGTGGAATTCCTCTCTTCGGCCTGTCAGGATTTTGTGTCCATAGGCTTGATGCCCTACGTCCCAAACAATCTGATCTTCCGGTGTATTGAAAACATAATGTAGAGCTACGGTGAGCTCAACGACTCCAAGGCTTGCTCCGAAATGTCCCCCTTTTTCGGAAACCACATCCACGATGAATTGCCGCAATTCTTCGCAGATTACGGGTAAATCTGTGTTTTGAAAAAGTGCTCGAAGATCTTTCGGAGTTTGAATTTTCGAAAGGTGCGGGCCTGCTGGATAGTGACTCATGGTTGAAGGGTCTTATTGCTCCTGTGCATCACAAACAAAAATAGGGGCATTGATGTTCAGTTTTAAAGCCGCATTGGCAGAACTTTTCATGCCTGCTCAGTCGCTTATACTCGAAAAAACCACGTTTAAGCTTCGATCAATGCAGCTAATCCCGTTAGAATTGCTGCGCCATCGGTGTTTCCGAGATCACTGCTTGCCGCGCGTTCGGGGTGTGGCATCATCCCAAATACGTTCATTTCTGCGTTGGCGACTCCTGCAATGCTATCCACTGACCCGTTTGGATTCGACCAAGGATTGACCTTTCCATTTTCATCGCAATAGCGAAATAGGATTTGATCTTGGTCTTGGAGTTTCTTCAGCCCATCATCGTCAATGAAGTAGTTTCCTTCTCCGTGTGCAATCGGGATGGTGATGGCCTCATTCACATCGAGAGCTTGAGAGACGCATGCTTTCTGTGAAACGGGCCTTAGCTGGACGTTTCGACAAATGAATTTTCGGCTCTCATTGTGCAACAAGGCTCCAGGAAGCAAGCCAGATTCGCAAAGGATTTGGAATCCGTTGCAAACACCAAAAACACGGCCTCCCTTTTTCGCATGAGCTACAACCGATTCCATGATGGGCGAAAATCGCGCAATCGCACCGCTTCTGAGGTAATCCCCATAGCTGAATCCACCCGGTAAAATCACGACATCTGCACCTTCGAGATCTCTGCTCTTGTGCCAAAGTTGCGCGACTTCGAATTGCAAATCATGCTCCATCGCATGGACCATGTCCATGTCGCAATTGGAACCAGGAAAAGTGACCACTCCTATTTTCATGGTGCGAAGTTCGTGAATTCGTTGGGTTTATTGAATGGAACTCAGCCCAAAAACAACCAACAGCGTACCAACAAAAACAATCCATGCCATGGCGTCTAGGGTACCCAATTTATCGCTTCTTCGATCGCGTTTTGGCACCAGACTCACGGACAAAAACCCCAATGTTAGCGCCGCGATTACAGACCAATGGGAAATCGCGTGTTCAAGCGAATTGACTCCGCGGAAATTCATTGGAGCCATCCAACAAAACGCGCCGCCAGTGGCTGCAAGCAATGCGAGGGTGATGAAAGTGTTGTAGCGGGTATTTTTTGTTTTTAAAACAAGACGGGAATCTTCACGGATAAACATGAAGAGCCCAAATAAACCAGCGGCCCCCATGGCGATGGCGCTCCACGAATCTCGCAAGGCGACGATTCCTTCGCCAATATTCTCTGCAGAAGCTCCAACGAGGTCATCGATTGCAATGAAGCTCCAGCCTACCTCAGCAAGAAGAACCCCGTGAGTGACACCAAACGTCAACATGACCCATTCCCGCATAATCAACGGTCTTGAGCGCATTTGAACTGCAATGAGTCCCAATAAAAGCCCCACATTTAGCGGTTGAATGCTCACGGCAAGCCCTGCAGCAAGCCCGGCACGAAACTGGATATTGCTGGTAGATGGCTGACGATGCATGCGAAGGGTGAAATCCAATGCTGCGCAGATAAGGAGAAGGCTGCACCATGTCTGAATTCCTTCAATGGGAGACGCGACGGGAATCAATGCAACGCTCCAAGCAACAAATGACCATGCCAATGCGGCATCGCCTCGTTCTACAAAATTTCTTTGCACGTACAAATGATGCGAATATCCAGCCACCAAGAGCAGCCCAATGCCATATACAGCAAGGGATAAAGCAGAGGCTTGTGACTGCCAAATATGCCAGATGATGCCTAGGAAAATGGTGCCAGGCACAATTGACCATGCAATCGGTTGGTTCGAACGGAGGATAGAAATCAAGGGTTGCTTATTTTTGCACCGAATTTAGCACTTATGAATACGCAAGAAATCATCACGCCGGTCGCAAAGTTTATCGAGTGGACATTCGAAACCTTTCTGGTTCCCATTAGCTCACCCTTCAACTCAGGCGTCATCGTTCTTGGGATTGCAGGTTTGTTGTTTTGGCTAAGGTTGCAAAAGAAGTACACGCAAAAAGCCGAACAAGACGGCGATTTGGTGTAAAATCGGATTCAAATGATCGCCCTTCGAATGAAAAAAGGGGGCGGAAGTTCTCGGTGTTATGCCAAGTCCAAAATGTCAGCGCCAATGTCCTTTCGGCAGTAAGCGCCTTGAAATGTAATCTTCTCCACCTTCTCGTAACTCCGTTTTAGCGCGTCTTCTACTGTGGCTCCTCTGCCCGTAACGGCTAAAACCCGACCTCCGTTAGTATAAAGTTTACGCCGTGACATCTTGGTGCCGCAGTGAAAAACCACACCATCCCATTTGGCGTCAGCTTCAGCGCCCTTGATTTCGAAGTTTGTGTCATAAGAACCAGGGTAGCCAGAGCTAGCCATAACAACAGTTGTTGCAGCTCGCTCATCTATTTCCAGGTCATACTCGGAGAGCAATCCCGAGCATAAATTCTCGAACAGATGCAGCAAATCACTTTTGATGCGTGGCAGAACAACTTCAGTTTCAGGATCACCCATGCGGCAATTGTACTCGATGACATACGGGTCACTGCCCACCTTCATCAGGCCAAAGAAAACAAAGCCGTGGTAAGGAATTTCGTCCTTGGTCAATCCCTTGATGGTCGGAATGATAATTTGATTGAGGGCTTTCTGTTGGAATTCTTCGGATAGATATGGAACGGGTGAAATGGCCCCCATACCGCCTGTGTTTAAACCAGTGTCCCCCTCTCCAATGCGTTTGTAATCCTTGGCAGATGGTAAGATGTGATAGCTCTTCCCGTCGGTGACGACAAACATGCTCACTTCTTGCCCCGCGAGGAATTCTTCGATTACTACGCGCTTTCCAGCTTCGTTGAATGCTCCGCCTTTGAGCATGGCCTCGAGTGTTTTAACTGCTTCTTGCTTTGATTCGGTGATGATGACACCCTTGCCGCCGGCTAGGCCATCGGCCTTGATGACGTAAGGTGCTTTGAACTTGTCCAAAGCAGCGATTGCTTCCGAGAGTTGGTCGCTGCCAAAACTCGCATATCGTGCTGTAGGAATGTTGTGGCGTTGCATGAAGGCCTTGGCAAACTCTTTGCTTCCTTCAAGCATTGCCCCTTTCTTTTTGGGGCCTACCACAGCAATATTCGTTTTTTCGGAAGCTTCAAAATAATCAGCAATTCCGGCTACAAGTGGAGCTTCTGCGCCCACAACGAGGAGGTCAATTTTATGCCTACGCACATACCGTTCCACAGCGGGGAAATCCATGGCATCGAGATCAGCCATGATGCCCAATTCTTGCATTCCTCCATTGCCAGGAGCAATATGTAAATCGCGCAACATAGACGACTCACTCAACTTCCAAGCCATCGCGTGCTCGCGTCCGCCACTTCCCAACAAAAGTACATTCATACCGTAAAATTAAGGGGTCTCGCCGCGTACACAAAGAATCGTTGGAAACTTCATGTGTGCGCGCAGTAACTTGCAGGGAAATCGCTCTTCATCGACTCACATGGATCAACCTTTTTTGTCTGCCGTCATCATTGCCTACAATGAATCGCACAACATCGAGCGTTGCTTGAGATCATTGCAATCTGTGGCGGATGAGATTTTGGTGGTGGATTCCGGATCAAAAGACGATACAGTTGCAAAGAGTGAAGCGCTTGGTGCTCGTGTGCTGCATCATGAATTTGAAGGGCATATCCAACAGAAAAACTGGGCTGCACAGCAGGCAAATGGTACGTGGCTGATTTCCTTGGATGCAGATGAAAGTTTGAGCGAGGAGCTAATAGCATCGCTGCAACAATGGAGAAAGGAAGCTCCAAATCATTGTGGATATCGCGTCAATCGGCTGACCTCCTATTGCGGTCATTGGGTGCGCCACGGCGGGTGGTATCCGGATCAAAAAATTCGCCTATGGCAAAACGGAACAGCAAAGTGGTCTGGTGAAAATCCGCACGATCGTTTGGAATTGAAGGGCAACCAAATTTCGGGTCACCTCAAAGGAGATTTACTTCACCACTCGTATCATTCGGAAGAAGATCATATCCGGCAAATTGAGTATTTCTCAGATATTTCTGCAGCCAATTATACCGGTCCTTTCTGGTTGACCAGCGCTTGGGTGCGCCCAATAAAAAGAGCCTTTCAATGGTCAAAAAATGCGATTCTCCGTGGCGGGTGGCGCGATGGATGGGCGGGCTGGACGATCGCCAAGTATAGCGCTCTCGCAACTGCAAGGAAATATCAAAAAGCCCGCTGTTATCAGCGCTCAAAACGATTGCTAGATGCTTCTGAAAGAGGCCAAATTCAACGGGTATTGGTGTGCCGAACGGACGCCATCGGCGATGCCATTTTGACCCTTCCCATGGCGACATGGATGAAGTCTTCTCGTCCGAAATTGCAGGTGGACTTTCTGGTCCGAGCTTATGCCGCTCCTGTGGTAGAGGCGGCAGTTGATGTGGATGAAGTTGTGATTTGGGCGCCAAACACGCCAACTGACCTTTCTCTCTATGATGTTGCAATCATGGCCTTTCCAGATGCGGAAGTTGCGCAGTTTATTCGTGCCCAAGGCGTGCCAATCTTAGTGGGTACATCTCGAAGATGGCCATTCCGACGTTACGTCACGCATAAAAACCGAACATCCCGCAAAACGTCAGGTTACCACGAGGCGTGGCATGGCCTTGAATTGGCCAAAACAATGCATCCCTCACCAGGCTGGGAAACACCTGGCTTGCGGCTTCCAGGCTCTTCTGATGAAATGAAACATATGGGAAGGTTAAAGGCAAAGGCCTGGGCGGTTGCAAAGGAGGGCATTGAAGGTGCATCTCAGTGGGTGGTTGAGGGGCACAAGCACATCATTGTGCATCCAGGATCTGCCGGAAGTGCGAACAATTGGACCATCAATCAATACATCGAATTGATGGATCGTCTGTGCGCTTCAGGGCACCGTGTTCTGTTAACCGGCACGGCCCAGGAGTTTGATCTGTTGGGGTTTCATGACCGTCAATTTCCTGCGGATGTCATCAATACCATGGGTAAAATGAAGTTGGATCAATTGCTCGCTTTGATTGGCGTGGCAGATGGATTGGTGGCTTCTAGCACAGGACCGCTGCACATGGCAGCAGCTTCAAACATCATGTGTTTGGGATTGTATGGACCCGCTGCCCCTGAATGGCCAGAACGGTGGCATCCTCTCGGACCAAAAGCGCGATGGTTAACGTCAAAGGGCCTGACCGAGCGAGGGGCGCTTGCCATTGAATTGGATGAGGTCTTGGCCGAAATCGAAGAAGGGCTTAAGGCATAATTCGTCGGCCCAGTAATCCGATTAAGAAGCCGGAAAATGTGACGCCAGCTTGGGTTTCCAAGGTGTCCTCGGTGATGCAGGAAAGGGCTATGATTAGGCTCGCCAACATGGCTAACTTGAAAGGATAAGTCGAAAAAGTAGTGCGTGGTACCGCCACTAAAGTGATCAAGATGGTCATCCACAGCAACATGGACAAGGGCCCACCAGAAATCAGGAATGTGATGAATTGATTGTGAGGGCGCAGCCTGAAGTCGAGATCCAAAGGAGAGTTGCGCTCAGAATAGGACAGCGCGATCGCTGCAGGGACATCGCCAGTGCCAACTCCCAATACCGGATGGTTTTGAAATACCTGAAAGGCATTCTGAAGAAAGAGAAATCGCTGCACCAAAGAATGTCCGCTGGGGTTCCCACCATCCAATGCATTCCAGATTTCAAATTGTACGATGTCCCAGCGGCGCTGCAATCCACTGTGTGTTTCTTCTAGAATGGTTGGCACACCCGATTCGATTCGGGCAACATCAGCATTGTTAAGAGCGGCAATTCCCGCTTTGTTTTTCATCAGGTTCAATGATGTCATATAGCGAAGCAAGGTCATTCGCAATTCCTGACCACGCCCATCTGCTCCTTCAAAAGACAAATCGCTGCGTTCCTTCCAAGCTTCGCTCAGTTCTCCCCATGCGATGTTCGTCCAGACATGATGGCCGTTTTCTAGCATGCAGCGGTCTGGATAATGCAAATAGTGTTCACCACTTTCTGTAGTGGCCTTCATTGAACTGGCATCGGGATACCTTGGCCAAAGGCTAGCGCCAGCGAGAAGAGCACAAATGAGAAGTCCTCCAAGAATCCCAATTGTCCCGTTTTTTGGAGGCCATGGTGTTTCGAGCGATCGGTTAGCAGGACGTTCTGAGCGATAGAGCGCATAAGCTGACAGGGCGGAAATGGGCATGAGAACTGCTCCTGTAATGGAGGCGGTCTTCCAGATAAATGCGGTTCCGAGAACACCGATTATGAGCGCAATGAATCCAGCTTTTGGCTTCTGTGTCTGGAAAGCTCGAAGGAGCCACCACGACCAAATAAAGGCAATCATCAAACTAAACCGGATGTGTGAAATGAAAGGCGACCAGTCCCTTGCTTCAACGGTATCGATGGAGGAACTTCCGGCCCAAAGCGCACCAATGCAAGCTGCTACGACGGCGAATGCCAGCGTGTGCTGGACCAATTCAAGCCCTCTTCTTTGCTCCCAACGACCCGTGATGAGTACCAAGGGGAATGCCAAAAGTGGCAATTGAATGCGCAGAGCTCTCCATCCTTGGGTCAAATCTTCCGTCCAGAATTGTCCGATTAATTGCCAACAAAACAGCGCAAGAATTGCCCATAGGAGCGGTTGTGACTTCCAAAAATCCCATGAGCGACCGCGGAAGATGGGACCATTGTGCCATCGGTCGAGGCCCCAAGCAAGCACCAGAAGAAATGCTCCTTGGCTCATCAGAAAGTTTGAAAACGGCAGTGCGATTGATGTGATGATCAAAGCCAAGTCATAGCCGCGTTGGACGCGACGTTTTCCTGCGGCACTGGATGTGGTGAGTTGCTTTGATCGATTTTCCATCGAGCGTCCGTTAGTTTATTCCCGCAAGAATCGTTTTGTATTCCCCAGAATTGAGCATTTCGATGGCAGCAGCCAGCGTGGAATCACGCGGTAGGGACCATTCGAAGACGCCCGTTTGAAGGTAATAGCGCATCACGATTTCCTCTTCAAGAGCAACTTGAATCTGCGCCCTGAACTTCAAAAGGTCCCTTTCGACTTCTGGCTGCAGGGTCACCTCGAGGTTTTCAAAGGCATCGGGATTTAGCGCGTACACCTCTTCCTCTTCAGCCATTTCTTTCAGGCGATTCCACATGATTGAGGTCTCAGATTCGTATTCTGTTGAGGCATTGTTTGCGGCGAAGCGTACAAACTCATTCCAGTCGTCCTCGGTGAGTTCAAATGCTGCTGATGCCGCAATTGTATCGCGCTCAGCAGTCCATGCATTTGCAAAGTCGAATAAAACGCCACTTTCGTACAGTCCTTCTAGAACAAACCCTACTGGTGGTAGGGATGTCGGAACATCGGGTTGCACCCCTTTTCCGTCAACAACCGGGCGGCCATTGCGGGTGTAAAACACCTCGATCAGGGAGTCAGCAACTGCTTGAGCGCTCCCGTCTTCACTCCGATTACCTCCGTAATCCAACCGTTGGATGCACCGTCCACTGGGCGTGTAATATTTGGCTACCGTCACTTTTAGCTTGGTGCCGTAAGCCAGTTGTTTTGACTGTTGGACCAGGCCCTTGCCATAACTCTCTTGACCAACAATGATGGCACGATCCAGATCTTGCAATGTGCCCGATACGATTTCGGAAGCGGAAGCAGACATGCCGTCAATCAACACGGCTACCGGTAGATCCGCCAACAAGGCGTCGCCCATGGTGCTGTAGCTTTTTTCCCATTCTTTTGTTTTTCCACGCGTGCTCACGACCTCTTCTCCTTTGCCAATGAACAGGTTGACAATGCTAATGGACTCTTGCAATAAGCCGCCACCATTGCCTCGCAAGTCAAGCACCAACTGCTTCATTCCGACACTGTCTCTCAGGTATCGAATGGCTTGACGCAATTCAAACGACGAGCCTCTGGTGAAAGCGGAGAGTGCTACATAGCCCGTGCTATCCTGGACCACCGCGCGGTATGGCACGGCAGGAAGTTTGATTTTGGCACGTGTGAGGGTAACGGTTTCTGGGGTGCTGGATGTGTTGGGGATGAAGCGAACGACCACTTCTGTGCCACTTGCCCCCTGCAGCATTTCAGGAATAAGATCTCCGTCTACTTCGGATAATTTCACGCCATCGACCTCGGTCAATTCATCCCCAATTTTGATGCCCGCTCCTGCAGCAGGAAAGTCAGGTAGGACATCTACAAAAAGGTGACGATCGCCCATCATTTGAATGCTGGCTCCGATGCCACCATATTCTCCAGTGCTCATGAAACGCAGGTCCTCGACGCGGGATTCCGGATAATAAATGGTATAGGGATCCAAGCTCGAAACCATAGCGTCAATCCCCGTCTCCATCAATGCTCCGGGTTGAATTTCATCGACGTAAAAAATGTTCAATTCACGGAACAGTGCATTCATGATTTCCAATTGCTTTGACAATTCGAAATAATTTTCTCTGATCGGAATTGCCGCGATGAAAATGCCCAATATGGGCAGCAACCAAAGCTTGGATTTCCTCTTTTTATTGAGCGATGATTCCGGACTAGCGGAGTGGGAGCGTTTCTCGTTCTTCACGTGTTCAGTCTTGGTCTGGTTTGGTAGGGAGCATTTTATGGACAAGTGAGGCAATGGTCAGGCGCACTGTTTCATAATCTGGCATCTCGTTCCCTACAAAGATGAAAACGATTGCGCGTTGTTTTTCGTCTGCAATCAATCGATTTTCCAATGCGGGCTTTTCAAGTCGCCAAGCTTCCCGCATGAGTCGTTTGATTCGATTGCGATCAACCGCGCGCTTGAATTTCCTTTTGCTAACTGTGACCATGACTTGAGCAGCCACAGGCTCTCTCAGCGGCGTATCAAGGAATCTCACAATGATTGGAGACGCCTTAATTTTGAGTCCTGTTGCAAAAACGAGTTCTGAAGTTTTTTTGGACTTCAGTCGCTGATTTAGGGGGAAGGAAAAGGAGCCTGACTCGGACAAGGGCAGTTTATTTGCCCTGAATGTAATGCTCAATGGCCATAGTCATCGAGGGGGCTTTCGGAGTTGGGGCAGAAATGTCTACCCTCAAATTGGCTTCGGCCGCTGCTTTCGCAGTGGTTGGTCCGAAGGTTGCGATGCGTGTTTCTCCCTGTTCAAACTTTGGGAAGTTTTTGAACAGGCTCTCTATTCCGCTGGGGCTGTAGAAAACCAACATGTCGTATTTGACATCGCTCAGATCACTGAGGTCAGAACAGACTGTCCGGTACATTGTGGCCCGGGTGTAATTGATTTTACCTTCCTCCAAGAACTTCGGTATGGAGGGCTTCATCAAGTCGCTGCAGGGAAGCAAAAACTTCTCGTTCTTGTGCTTTTTGATCAGCTCCATCAAATCTCCAAAACTTTGCTTGCCGAAGAAAATTTTGCGCTTTCGGTAGACAACATATTTCTGCAAATAGTAAGCGGAAGCTTCACTGATGCAAAAATATTTCATGGTGTCAGGCACTTCAAAACGGAGTTCTTCGGCCAAACGAAAGAAGTGGTCAATCGCGTTGCGGCTGGTGACGATTAGAGCCGTATGTTCTGAAAAATCAATCCTCTGTTGCCTGAATTCTTGGCTTTCAATGCCTTCTACATGAATGAAGGGGCGAAAATCAATGGTGAGTTTTTGCCTCTCAGCCAAGTCGAAATACGGTGATTTCTCCGTTGTCGGCTTGGGTTGTGATATCAGGATGGTCTTGACTGTTTGAGCCATATTCAAGGGGTTCCATGCTTAATCCATTGAACTTAAAATTGCTTGAAAAGCAGATAAGTAGGTCCAATTTCGAAGGTGCAAAGATACACAATTCCCCACCCAAATGGAAGCCGGTTATGCACGACTGATTGAAGCTGTCGAAACCATTTTAGAATCAACCACACCCACCACGTCCAAACGACGTGATTCCAGAGGATACTCCGGCTTTCGAATTGGATGTTTTCCCCCAGATGAAAAATGCACAGTGCAATTAAAATCCAGAGCAGCCATGTTCTCATATGTCGATCTACTTCCAGGCCCCGAGCTGTTGCATCAGGGGTCAGTGTAATCCAACCTCCGAGCAATGCTGATAGGGCTCTTGTTGAGAGCGCTCCAACACCAAGCAGTGCCCCGAATCCCATTCCAGACCAGAGATTGTTCAGGGATGGTCCCGCATGGTCCAGCGACCAAGCGCTGCCAAGAATGCACCAAGCAATAACACCGAGGGCATGGCTGGTGAGCGTTCCGCCCGTTCGCGCCGATTCGTCTGCCAATCGCTGCCAAACGCGCTTGATGTTGTAAGCAGTCCACATCGTCAAACTCCACTCTCGCTCAAATCGAATCCTGAGCATAACGGTTGCTCCCAACCCCAAACCAACAGAGATTAGGACGGCAGCCAAAAGGTCATAAGATGCATGTGGTATGGGCTGTCCCTCGAACATGACGCGAAGATTCAAAATTTTATGATTGCTGGGACTTCAACGCCATGGCATTATGTGCACCGGGTGAAAAAACGTGCGTCGAATCCCTGTTTCGTGGTGAATGAAGTGGCCAACCACCCAGTAGGTTCCGGGTGGAGGGACTCTTCCCTGCACAAATCCGTCCCAAGCCACCTCTTGACTTTCACCAATGGACAACCAAATTGTATCGTCTGTGATGTTAGCCAGTTGAACACCTGAAGCATTTGCGATGGAAAGTTGAGCTTGCCAAGCTCCTTCTGCCGGAGCGCGCAACAAAACGCGAATGGGCTGAATGATGGCATCTGATGATGCTCGCCAAGTGTCGTTGATGACGTTAAGGGCTTCATGTGAGTCCAAAGATGCCCATTGAGTTCTTGACCAACTGTTTGACTCTCCTGGAGTGCCCCCCCTTTTGTCCAATGACGATTTCCACGTCTTTGGCGGCGATGAACAATCTGACAATGGGAGATTGAAACCGTCCACTCTCTCCAAAGAGCGCAAATGATGCCATGTGCTCCAAGGAGAATCATGGTTCGGATGAAGATGAATGCTATCGAGGAATGCACCCGATCGCGCTAACTGCAACTCACGGTTCCCCCAAAGGCTAGGTAAGTCAGCAGGTATAACGCGTGCTCCTTGCGAAAACCAGCGACTAGGGCATCTGCTAAATGCGGTTGGGGTGTTCTGCGAGATGAACCACTGCACTTCTGGCGAAACAAAAATCCAATCTGATGGATTGGGACTTGTTGTTGTTGTCCATTGAAGCAAACGTGTGCTGATCCAAGGATGCTCAGAATGGACAATTTCGATGAATGGCTCAGGGCCATTTAATTTGAGTTGTTGGATTTCGTTCAACGTAAAATCGCACACCACGTCCTCTGAGACAAAAGATGAAGAGGGACAAAGGGATGCGATTGTCGTCACGCCATCGCCCCACGTCATCTCTGCAATACCTCCTTCCAAAGGTTCGAACTGGGATGGACCGGCCCAAAGCTGATTTGCTTCAAGCGATCCTGCCCAGGAGCCGCATTCTTCTCTAAAAACGGGATCCCAGTCATCGGATGCGATTTCAACTGGACCGTTGAAAAGAATGGCCCATCGATTGTGAAAAACACCGCACGTCACAGGTAGCGGAAGCCGATGCAAAGTGAGCTGTTCTTCAACTGGATCCGATGTTCCGGGCGAGCAGCCTCGACTGTCCATGCTGCTGCTCCAATTGAAAGAACCGTGTGCACCTTTCTCGAGATTGAGCCGGACAAGGCTCTTTCCATTGTCCTCGTTCATCCGTTGCCGGTGCCAACAATTGGAATAAATCACTTCATCAATCAAAGTGCCATCGGCTGCTCGAATGGAAACACCTCCGGACGTATTTGGAAGGTTTATTTCAGGAAAACAGTGCCGGGCACCCGGTGCCAATACAATTCTCCCGCTCAGGGGCGAATTATTGCACGTGAGTCCGCCTAACTCCAGAGAATCTGAAGGGTGCACATTGGTCACCTCAACAAATGATCCCCATGCTTCTGTCGCCCCCATAGGCTGATGGGCGATTTCTGTGATCAACAAGTCTTGAAACTCAGGAAAGCGATGAGTTTTGAGCTGAATGAACCATTTGCTAGAGCTCCTTTCTGACTGAACGCATGCTTCAATTCCGTGGGCGTAAAAGACGATTTTTTTCGTGGCGGGGAGCGAATGGAGTTTCCAAGCGATTGTGCTGTCGTTGCCGGTTAGATGATTGAGATTCCCTGCCTGTATTCCGATCATGATCAATTCTGATAAAGGATCAAGTGGTTGATTGAAAGCCAAGATTCCTTCAGAGGATGAGGTTGGTGTGATTTCAGATAATGTGAGCGGATGTTGGGAGGATAAATTCGGTCCTTCTTGATAGGAAACCATGCCCGGAGTCGATCCCAGTGGGTGCATAGATGGCCCCCAATTGCTTCTGCTGTTGCAAGCATTCCAGTCGGTGATTTGCAAAGAGACCCCTCCGTTGTTTGATTCTTGCATCCATTCTTCCGTGAAATGAAGTGCATCCGCGATGGATCCGTCTTCCCCGAGCAACATCAAAGATTCTCCCGCATTGTTTAACCCGGGCCAAGGAATCCCTTTTGCTTGATGAACGGAATCTCCGTTGATGCGAAAATCACATCCTGCGACAATAGCGCGTTCTCCGGGCGCTAAAATCCCATCCCAACCAAATTCAGGAGATAACGCCACTTGAGTCTCTGAACTTCCATCGAGCACAACAAAGTCAGCAATGGCATGAAACGATTCGGAGCGATTGAGAATTTCGATCCACTCAGCTTCTGGAAAGCCGAGAGATGGGTTGGGATCGAACATGATTTCTGTGAACTGCATTGAATGGGGCTTCATGTCTTGAGATGAGGTTCGAAGCACTTGATTTATTGGATTGCTCAATTCGTTTCCTGAAGCATCCAGGAGGCCATGAATCGTCAAAATTTGTGGCTGTCCCTCTGGGAAATCACCAGCGCAAAGTCCGATTCTTCTGTTGCTCTTGTGCATTTCTGGGGCAAAGAAGAGCGAGTCTCCCTGAGCCCATTTGCCCACGCCGGAATGGGGTGAAAGGGGCTCGTTGAAATGCAGTGCAAGAACTTGGTCGCTAAGCCACAAAGAGCGCACCATGAACGGGGGAATGGTGTCAGGTTCATGCTCTTTGATATGCCCAATTTCAATGCGAAAATCCGCCGCATGACTGGCTGTGAATTTCGCCGAGAATCCGATGCAATCAGGCTGATTATTGGCATTTCCCTCCATGGCATGGTGCCATTCGAAAGGAGTTGAATGTGCACTGAAATCGATGGAAACGGAATCCGTCGATTGATTCCACCGGATCCAGTGCTCGATTTCTCCTGCAGGCGCGGGTGATGCCGCTGAGGCAATTTCCATGGGAGGTTCGTTAGAATTGGTTTGCATCCAACGCATTGAATCCAAACTTCCGCTCTCTCCAAGATGAAGGAAATGCCCAATGTCGAGCTCAGCGATGACAGGATTGACCACCCATGCAGAAACAGGAAATGGGGCTTGACTTTCCCAGTTCCATGCGGAATTTGGCCGTTGGATCAAATGGGTACGGCTGAAATTTTGAGAAGAGCCAGAGAAGGGTTGCGACCAATGGAAAAGGAGAGACCGTCCTTCTGCATCCGACAAGCTATCCAAGGGGCAGAAACAGATCCAAGAATCTCCAGCATCGGGAGCATCCAGTTGCCAGCCGTTCCCATCGAATGCCCAGTCATTTTCGCGCATGTGAATTTCCCAATTTTCGAGGGTCTGTCCAGAGCAACAGCAGGCTGTTTGCAATGCAAAAAGAGCCAGAATGCTCGGCTGTTTTTTCCCCAAAAGGCGCTTCTTCAATTCAATCTTATTCAATCCTGTAAACCTCGAAAAAATGTTGGAATTTTACACGATCACGGGCAAAGCAGTGGGCTGCACTTAGAAATTAATTTTGAGCATGAGAACAGATCGAGGTTTAAAGGTTTGCGTTGTTGGCGCGACAGGTTTGGTAGGAGGAACCATGTTGCAGGTTTTGGAAGAGCATGCTTTTCCAGTCAGCAAATTGTTGCCGGTGGGCAGTGATCAAAGTGTGGGCAAGTCCGTTCATTTCCGAGGCGAAGCGATCGAGGTCATTTCGATGGAAGATGCGATTGCTGCCAAACCTCATGTTGCCCTTTTCAGCGCAGGAGGATCTGTGAGCGAGGATTGGGCGCCTCGTTTTGCTGCAACAGGCATCACGGTGATTGACAACAGCAGTGCATGGCGGATGGATCCGGATTGTCCTCTGGTGGTGCCGGAAGTAAATGCTCACCACATTGAACCGCAACATCGCATTATCGCCAACCCAAATTGCACCACGATGCAGTTGGTGATGGCTTTGAAACCGCTTCATGATCTGTATCAAATCAAGCGCGGCATTGTGAGCACGTATCAAAGCATTACAGGCACGGGAAAAGCGGCCATGGTTCAGCTCGATGAAGAACGGAATGGCCTTACTCCAAGTGCACAAGTCTATCCTCATCCCATTGATTTGAATTGCATTCCGCACTGCGATGTGTTCGTTGAAGAAGGTTACACCAAGGAGGAAATGAAGGTGTGGAATGAAACAAAAAAGATCTTGGGAGACGATTCCGTCGCCGTGACTTGCACGGCGGTGCGCGTCCCCGTTCAAGGAGGGCACAGTGAGAGCGTATACTTGGAATTCGAACGCAATTTTGAATTGCGTGATGTGCATGCGGCATTGTCAGATTTTCCGGGCATTGTAGTGGTGGACGATCCGCAATCAAATGCCTATCCCATGCCCCGAATGGCCCAAGGCAAAGATTCCGTTTTTGTTGGACGAATTCGACGTGATTTGGGTCATCCCAAAGGATTGCATTTGTGGATCGTCGCAGATAATTTGAGAAAAGGTGCAGCCACGAATACGGTTCAAATTGCGCGGTACTTGTTGGACAGCGGACGCTGGGCTTGACTGGATCTGGTCCCAACATGGCCTATGCTCTTAAAGGATTCGCATTAAATTGCACTCAAATCGTGTTCAAACGCGGTAGGATTCACACCTTAATCTCTGTTCAAATGAATGCCCGAATCTCACTTCAAATGCGCTTGTTCAGCGTGCTGGCGGTGCTCTTTCTTTTTGCCCTTGCGGGGCAGGCACAAACCCAAATCTTCGGAACGGTTTTGGATGCTGAGACGGGAGACCCATTGATCGGTGCCTCGGTTTACTTGGAAGAATACAGCATGGGTTCAATCACCGATTTCGACGGTCGCTTCCGTTTTTACACGCGCGAGACTGGCGAAGCTCATGTGGTGGCAAGTATGATTGGATACACGAAGAGCAGAAATTACATTCAATTGCCAGCACGCCAGGGAGCGCAGGCGATGGCCATGTCTGCGATGGACATGGGGGTGCTTCGAATGGCCTCTTCCACCATCGGTCTCAACGAGGCAAATGTGATTGCGTCGGTGGCCATCGATCGCGAGACTCCCGTGGCCGTTTCGACCTTGGATGCGCGCACAATTCAGGAACAGTTGGGCGACAAGGAATTGGTAGAGACGTTGAACATTACGCCGGGGGTGTATGCGACAAAAAGCGGAGGAGGTTTTGGGGATAGCCGCATCAATATCAGGGGATTTGATCAGCGAAATGTGGCGGTTTTGATCAATGGAATCCCTGTAAATGACATGGAAAATGGACGGGTGTACTGGTCAAATTGGGCGGGTTTAGGTGACGCTGTCAATACCATGCAGGTGCAACGAGGGCTCGGAGCTTCGAAGCTGGCCATCAACTCTGTGGGTGGCACGTTGAACATCATCACAAAAGCCACAGACATGAAAAAGGGCGGCAGTCTTTTGCAAAGTGTCACCGATTATGGCCGCTACAAGACCATGTTGTCTTTGAGTTCGGGCATCATGAAAAATGGATGGGCGGTGAGTGCCGTTGGGAGCCGCACCATGGGAAATGCTTATGTCGATGCCGCCTTCATCGATGCTTGGAGCTATTTTCTCACCGCAGCCAAGGATTTTGGAGCACACCGCTTGGTTTTCACTGCAATCGGCGCTCCCCAAACCCATGGACAGCGAAGGGGCCAATTGAGCGTTGATCGCTTCAATGACCTCAATTCTTTGGGCTACGAGGCGCATCGTTGGAACGATGATTGGGGCTATTTGAATCGAGGCGCATCGACGGGAGAGGTGCTCAATTCTCGTGTGAACGGTTACCACAAGCCTCAGTTTGCGTTGAATCACTATTGGCAATTGAGCGAGCGAACGCATTTGGCGTCTAGTTATTACGTTAGCGTAGGTCGGGGCTACGGTTCACGCTATGATGGCACGAGTTCGCCTCGTCTCAGCGAAACTTACGAAGACAGTGATGGAATGACCCGCACGGTCAAAACCAATCTCAACTGGGATTACCTCTGGGATTCCAATGAAAACAACAATCAGTCAGTGACGTATGCGGCGAATCAAATTGGTTATGATGAGGGCGCCCAAGCGTGGTTGGACACCGTCCATATGTTTGGTGACCCCATTGTCGTCGAGGGAGATACAGTTGTGGGCGGACGCAGCCGCAGTGTCATTGAAAATGCCCATAATGAGCATTTTTGGACCGGCATCTTATCGACTGTGCACCACGAGGTCAGTGATCGAATAAGTCTAATGGTTGGCTTGGATGCGCGATATTATAGCGGCAAGCATTTCACACGGGTCAATAACTTGCTCGGAGGGGATTTCTACTTGCAGTCTTTCAGCAGTTCTGATGGCTATGGCATCAATCCGGATTACGAACTGATGGCACAGCCCGGTGACAAGGTCGATTACGATGATGTTGGTCTGGTGAGGTATGCTGGAGGTTTCGCTCAGGCTGAATACAAGGATGATCGCTTCAGTTTGTTTGCCGCGGGCACCATGAGTTTGACGGGCTATCGGCGCATCGATCCCTACAAGTACTTCCGCTATGCCGAGACGGGGGTTCAGGAAGTCACAGAACTGAATGAAACAACCGGCAACATCGAAACCACGGAGCAATTCGTGTACGGTGAGAAATCCCTGAAGGCAAGCAGCGTTGGTTATAACGCAAAGGCTGGAGGCAGTGTGCGGCTTGGCGAGACGAGTCACGTGTATGTGAATGGCGGTGTATACTCACGCGCTCCATTCATTCAGTATGTTTTCACGAACTATTCCAATGTCTTGAGCAACGATCGTTTGACCAATGAAAAGGTGGCGGCATTCGAAGCGGGTTATCGCTTTCGTTGGCGTGGAATTTCCTTGGACGTCAACGCTTATCATACCCAATGGCGGGACAAGAGCATCATGAGCAGTCCGCTCTTACGGCCCGACGGTACGGAATACAGGGCGTTCATTACGGGCTTGGTGCAAACGCATGAAGGCATTGAGTTGGAATTGAAAACTCGTCCGCATCCCAAAGTGGAGCTTGGTGGCATGGCGTCTTTTGGAGATTGGCGCTGGGACAACGACGTCAATGCTGAAATCACCGCAGAAGAGGGAGGGGAGATATTGGAGACCCTTTACATATACTCGGCGGGTCTGAAGGTGAGCGATGCCCCGCAGTCTCAAGTCGGAGCGATCTTGAACGTATCTCCTACCAAAGGCTTGCGAGTCGGAGCGAATTATGTTTATAACTGGAATTTGTATGCGCGTTTTGAGGTGGATGCTGATCGCACCAATCCTGACCGCGCAGGCTTGCAACCGATAATGCTACCTGCATTTGGTTACCTCGATTTGCGCGCGAGCTACCGATTTGAAACAGGTGGATTGGGTTGGATGGCCAGCTTGAATGTGCAGAATGCGTTGGACAACATCTACATCAGCGATGGCTTTGAAACTTTCGTGACCAATCCTCAAACGGGCGTGAAGGAACAAGGCACCGTCGAAAATGGAAAGATGGAGGGTTATTGGGCTTACGGCCGCACCCTCTCTGCTACGCTCAAGATGATGTTCTGATCAACGGATGGTGTCGCCGGCAGCGGTGCCTTCTTCTGGTGTTACGAAGCGCAAGGATCCGTCAGCAGATTCTGCCATCAGCACCATGCCCTGGCTTTCTACACCACGAATCTTGCGAGGCGCTAAGTTGGCCAGTAAGGTGACCCGTCGTCCAACGACTTCTTCAGGTTTGAAATGCTCAGCGATTCCGCTCAATACAGTGCGTTCATCCAATCCCGTGCGAATCGTCAATTGAAGCAATTTATCTGCTTTTGGGACCCGTTCACAGGCAATAACTTCACCAACTCGGAGGTCCATTTTTTGGAAATCGTCAAAGTTCATCATGGGCTTGAGGGGTTCGCAGGCAGCGTCAGGTGCTGCGCTAGCAAGGGAAGTTTTTAATTTTTCAACTTGAGCATCAACAGTGGATTCTTCCACTTTTTCGAATAGGATTGGCAAATCACCGAGCACTTCACCATGCGGCATCATTGAACCGCTTGCTTGTTCCCATCGAGCACTCGTGATTCCAAAAGCGGCTTGCATTTTCTGCGCAGTTTGCGGAATGAAAGGCTCAAGCAACACAGAGCAGTTTGCAGCGACTTGTATGCACGTGTTTAAGATGACTGCTGTTCGCTCTTCATCCGTCTTCTTGAGCTTCCAAGGCTCCTGTTCGGTCATGTACTTGTTGCCCAAACGCGCAACTCCCATCGCTGCTTGCAAGGCATCTCTATATCGGTTGCGTCGGATCAATTCAGCTACTTCTCCCGGGGCGGCGTCCAAAGCTTGAATGATCGCATCTTCATCAGCAGTCCACTTGGCACGGTCGATTGCGGGCACCTCCGACTCATAGTATTTCTTTGTGAGGACAATCACCCGATTGATGAAGTTGCCGAGGACATCAGCCAATTCGTTGTTTACGCGCTCACGGTAGTCCGACCAGGTAAATTCGCTGTCTTTTTGCTCGGGCATGATGCTCGTGAGCACATAGCGCAATTCGTCACTTTTCCCGGGAAACTCTTCGAGGTAATCTTTCACCCAAACCGCCCAATTGCGAGAGGTGGAAATTTTATCCCCTTCCAGGTTCATGAACGCATTTGCGGGCACGTTGGTGGGAAGGTTGAAGCCCCCGTGTTCCTTGAGCAGGATGGGGAAGATCAAACAATGAAATACAATGTTGTCTTTTCCGATGAAATGGATCAATTCAGCATCATCTGATTGCCACCAATCTTGCCAATTTTGACCAGCTTTGGCCGCCCATTCCATGGTTGAAGTGATGTATCCGATCGGAGCGTCGAGCCAGACATACAGAACTTTTCCGTCTGCACCTTCGACTGGAACGGGCACGCCCCAGTCCAAATCACGGGTCATGGCTCGACTTTGCAGTCCGCCGTCAATCCAACTGCGGCATTGACCGGTAACATGAGATTTCCAGGCGCGTGCATCGTGGTGCGCTTTTCCGTTGAATTTGCCGTTATCGATGTAATCACGCAGCCAGTCTTCGTGCCGGCCCATGGGCAAGTACCACAAGGTGGTGTCCTTCAGGATCGGAGTCGCTCCGCTGAGAGTGGATTTGGGGTCGACCAAGTCTTTCGGAGAAAGGGCCGAGCCGCATTTTTCGCACTGGTCTCCATACGCGTCCGGGGCATCGCACTTGGGGCATGTGCCCGTGATGTATCGATCCGCTAAGAACTGCGAAGCTTCAGGATCAAAGAATTGAGCATCTGTTTTCACTTCAAAGCTCCCAGAGTCGAGAAGTTTCAAGAAAAAATCTTGGGCGACTTGATGATGTTTTTCGCTTGATGTTCGGGAGTAATGGTCAAAAGCCATGTCAATCCCTGCAAACGCTTCTTGCATTTCAGAGTGGTACCGATCTACAATTTCGCGAGGGGTAACGCCGTCTTTTTTGGCGCGCAATGTGATTGCCGCCCCGTGCTCATCACTTCCGCATACCCAGAGCACCTCTGAACCCGCCATGCGCTCAAAACGCGCCCGGATGTCTCCTGGCAAGTAAGCGCCTGCGATGTGTCCAATATGGATCGGGCCATTGGCGTACGGCAGGGCCGATGTCATCATCAAACGTCGGGGGTGGCGAAACGGTCGTGTGGTAGAAGTCATGAAAAGGGAGCGAAAAGAAGTGCGAATTTCGGGCTTTTTCGCTATCCATTGCCATCTTGCCGCATACATTGCAAGGAATCCATGAACGCCTCGTCTCCATTGATCAAAATGCCGGCGCCACTGCAGCTGGGCGACCGGGTTCTGCTCGCTGCACCAGCTCGGTTTGTGACCGAAGAGCAAGTAGAATCCGCCAAGAAGTTCATCCAAGATGCAGGATTTTTGGCTGTAATCCCCGAGGGGTTACTTGCTCGAGAAGGTCAATTTGGGGGCAGTGATGCTCACCGAGCCCAATCGATGAATGACGGGTTTGCTTCGGTTGACATCAAAGCGATTTGGGTGATGCGCGGAGGCTATGGTTGCGCGCGCATTTTGCCACTCTTGGACCAACGGACTTTTTGCGATAACCCGACTTGGATCATCGGTTTCAGCGACGTAACGGCATTGCACGGCTGGGCCAATCGATTGGGGGTAGCAACGCTGCATGCTCCGGTGGTGAATACATTTGCCTCCTGCTCGGCTGAGGAGCAGTGCGCTTTTTGGCATACGTTGCGCACACCGCATGAGGAATCGCACGAATCGCATGTCGTAGGAGGAAATTTGAGCGTGTTGTTCAGTTTAATGGGGACTCCCTTTTTTCCAAACTGCGCAGGAAATTGGCTTCTGATTGAAGACCTCGATGAATACCTCTATCACGTGGATCGCATGCTTCTGGCTTTTCGGCTGGCAGGCGTTTTGGATGAGGTAAAAGGCGTTTTGGTGGGATCGTTCACTGATTTGCACGACAACACCATTGCCAACGGCCAGTCGACTGACAATCCCTTTGGTCAATCAATTGAACAGATCATTGGAACGCATGTCCCAGAAAGCAAGGCGGTGCATTGGAATATGCCTGTTGGACATGGATCAAAAAACACCCCCATCATTCTCGGGGCAAGTTGGGAGCAGCAAAAGCATCGCATCACTCGCGGAATGCCCTAATTTCGCGGAGTTAAATCATCAATAGCCTTCCCATGTATGGATCTATGAAACAGCACCTTCGTGAAGAATTGTCACGAATTGAAGAGGCCGGATTATTCAAAAAAGAGCGGGTAATTGCAGGAGCTCAAGACGTGGAAATCACGTTGGAGGATGGCTCCAAAGTGCTCAATTTCTGTGCAAACAACTACTTGGGGCTAAGCAACGATTCGCGTGTAAATGAGGCGGCCAAGCGTGCCATCGACAGCCACGGATTTGGGATGTCCAGCGTGCGATTCATTTGCGGCACACAAGACATTCACAAGGAATTGGAAGAGCGCATCGCTGCGTTTCACGAAACAGAGGACACCATTCTATATGCGGCCGCTTTTGATGCCAATGGGGGTGTTTTTGAGCCGTTGTTGGGCCCTGAGGACGCGATTATCTCTGACGCCTTGAATCACGCCTCAATCATTGATGGTGTCCGCCTTTGCAAGGCGGCACGGTATCGTTATGCCAACAATGACATGGCTGACTTGGAATCGCAGTTGCAGAAGGCCGCAGCGGCTAATCACCGCTTCAAAATCATTGTCACCGACGGAGTCTTTTCGATGGATGGTTATGTCGCTCAAATTGGAAAAATATGCGATCTCGCAGAGCGCTACGATGCGCTGGTAATGGTTGATGAATGCCATGCTACTGGGTTCATTGGTAAGACGGGACGAGGAAGTGTGGAGTTGGGCAACGCCTTGGGACGTGTCGACATCATCACGGGCACCTTGGGCAAAGCAATGGGAGGTGCGATGGGAGGATTCACCACTGGACGCAAAGAAATCATTGAAATACTTCGCCAGAAGTCGCGGCCTTATTTGTTCAGCAACAGCCTTGCACCAAGCATCGTAGGAGCTTCATTGGAAGTGTTCAACATGCTGAGTGAATCCACAGAATTGCGCGATCGATTGGAAGAAAACACGCATTATTTTAAAGAAGGAATGCGCCGAGTTGGTTTGCCCATCAAAGATGGCGAATCAGCGATTGTGCCTGTGATGTTGGGAGATGCTAAGTTGTCCCAAGAAATGGCGAATCGCCTTTTGGATGAGGGCATCTATGTCATTGGATTTTTCTACCCCGTTGTTCCCAAGGAACAGGCGCGCATTCGCGTTCAGCTATCTGCAGCTCATACACGGGAGCAGCTGGATCACGCCATCGCTTCGTTTGAGAAAGTGGGCCGCGATTTGGGTGTCCTCGAGGCTGTGGCCTGATGGGACAAGCTGCTCCAGGCAAAGTGCTGATCATCGGTGACGGTTTGGCCGGTGCGCTGATGGCTTGGGAATGCCAGGAGCGTGGACTGGACTTTGAGCAGTGGTCCAATGGCAGCCCTGCAGCATCTGATGTTGCAGCAGGGATGTTCAATCCAGTTTCGTTTCGGAGGATTTTGCCACAGTGGGATGCCGCAAATCACAGCGCGCGGGCGCGTGAAGTTTTTGGTGCGATCGAATCCAAATTGGGCATCGAATTATGGCATGATGTGCCCATTGTTCGGGTTTTCCCGGATGAGCAGTACGCAGAACTTTGGTCGGAACGAGCCAATGGAGGTCACGAAGTGTCGCCATTCATCGAAACATTGGCTTCCAAAGATTTGCACCCGTCAATCAAGGCTCCGCATGGAGCCGGAATCGTGCGCGAAGCAGGGTGGGTGGATGTGAGCTCATTGACTGAAAAAAGCCGAGCGTTTTGGCAGGATTGCGGACAGTGGAAGTCGCAGTCTTGGTCCATGGACGAAGGATGTCCAACAGGTTTTGGTGCAGTAATTGATTGCCGCGGCGTCGGCGCAGCTGAGGACTTGGCAGCGTTCGGGTTGGAATTGCGGCGGAATCACGGAGAGGTGATAACGGTTCAAACCGAGGCCGGCTGGGGAGACGAAACGGTGAACAACGTCACATGGGCATTGCCTCTGGGATCGGGAGCTTACCGCATTGGTTCCACCTATCGTTGGGACATTGATGAGCCAATTGTGCTCAAAGAAACGCTGAACCATTTGGTTTCGCGCGTGAATTTGGCGCGAACGGATTCTGCATTGCTTTTGAGTGATGTGACTAGCCATCGTGCTGGATTGAGGCCATCTTGTTTTGATCGAAGACCAATTCTGGGCCGGGTGACTTCGGAGGCTTCTTGGTATGTGGTTTGCACGGGTTGGGGAACGCGGGGCGTCTCCATAGGTCCGACCATGGTGGATTGGACAATAGATGCCATGCTTGGTATCACCAGCGATGTTCCGGATGAGGTTCACCCCAAAAGATTTCGTACTTTCACAAAAAACTGAAAGTACGAAATACGTGTATTCATCAGAGGTTACATCCGCCCAGCAATCTTTCATCGAGCATTGGCAGGAAATTGGCAAGCATTGGGGTGTTCCCAAAGCGCTGCTTGCTGTGCATGCCTGGCTCATTTTGCGCTCTGAGCCTCAATCCACAGATGATGTCATGCTTCATCTTGGAATGAGCCGAGGCAATGCGCACAATACGCTGCTGGAGTTGGTTGAGTGGGGATTGGCGCATTCGATCAAAACGCTGGGCAAACGTCAGATCCGTTTTGTGGCTGAGAAGGAAGAATGGACCATGATGACGGCCATCATTCGAATGCGGAAGAAACGTGAATTGGATCCGTTTTTGACGCTGGAAGATTGGCGTCAAGTTCACGCCTCGGAGCTGGAATCGGGCGCTTGCGACGGTTTGGATCAGAGGCTACAGAGCTGGATGGTCACGGCACAGAAATTGGATCGCCTGACACATTTGGCATCTCGCGAGGATGAATCATGGTGGAGAAGGTGGCTATTTTCAGCTTTGAGAACAAATTGAAAATGTATGGGAAGGCCAAGTGAATCCCTTAACTTCGAAAGAAATTCATTGCATGCACTTTGAGCGCTCAGAATATGTCCCAATCCACGATGCTACGTCCCGCGGGACGCGGACGAGGAGTGGCACAGCGCTGAGGGATGATGGATTGCGGCTTCGGGCAATGAAGTTGTCCAAAAAGATGCGCAGTGGTGCATTGTTTATCGCATGCATCTGTTGTGCATCATCTGCAGTGAACCTCCACGCTCAAGGTCAGTTTGCGCAATCAAGCGCGCTGGATGAATCGGACACACGCTCCATCACCAAGGCCAACTTTCTGTTTCACTTTGCAGCTTCGAATGAATGGCCGGCTGAGTTTATGGAAGGCCCTTTTCGATTGGCCATCATCGGAAATCCTTCCTTGCATGCCATCTTGGCCGATAAGTATGCGATGAAATCAATCGGTTCTCAATCCTTAGAAATTATTGCATTTGACGATGCTGAATCACTGGAGAAAGCGCCGTTTACTCATGTCATTTACAGCGAGGAATCGGGAGAAACCTTGCAGCGAATTTCAGAATCAATTCAGGATCAACCGGTACTGTTGATATCGGATGCAGCCGATGGCTTGCAAAATGGTGCCCTGATCAATTTTGTTGCGGTCAACAACCGCATCCGCTATGAAATCAATTCGGAAGAAGCATCGAAACGTGACCTTCTCATCGGCAATCGAATTTTGTCTTGGGCTGTAAAATGAGCGCTATGAACATTGACATACGATCTTTTTTACTCGCAGGTATGCTGGTCCTTGTTGCTGCCTGTTCATCATCTGCTTGGTCGCAAGGAGAGGTTCAGCGAGCGGCCGACCTTGGCCGAGCAGGCAAATGGACTGAGGCAAAACAACTTTTGGAACCGGTACTGATTTCATCCAATTATCAATCGAGTGGAAGAGCTTGGTTTGTTATGGGCTTCATCCACAAAGAATTGCATAAATCTCAAGGAGAATTTGGTGTGGACGCCCCAGAGCGATTGGCGGCTGTGGCTTGTTTTCAGCGCGCGCAGCAACTTGGATTGAGCGTTTCGGATCAGCAGATGGCTTCCGAGGCATTGGACTTTCTTTCCCGCAGCTACTTCCGAGAGGCAATTGGCATGGTAGAAGGATTTACGTGGGGATCAACGAATGATATTATTGCCTTATTCAGCCGCTATGAGGCATTGGAATTGAGCCTAAACCCCAACAAAGATCTTGCTCCTCAGCGTTCTGATTTGAATCGTTACCTCGGTCAGGCTCACGCCATGTTATTGGATTCTGAGTCCCCGCGAACGTCCGCAGAGTCTCAGGCTATTTTTGAAGCGGCCATTGGTCATTATCGTTCTGCTTTAGAGAGCGATCCCGGGGAGTATGCGACGCAGTACAATTTAGCCATCACTCTTTACAATGAAGGTGTGCGAAAATTAAAGAGCATTGGGCATGAAACGTCCATGTTTGAGTTGATGGAAATTCAAGACGGTTGTGTCGCTTTGTTCGAGCAATCATTGGCGCCAATGCAAGCCGCACATGCTCAGCAACCCGGCCGTTTGGAAACCTTGAAAGGCCTGATGACGCTGCATTACGCCCTTTCTCAGAAGGAGGAGTCTGATCGGTACCGAGCTCGAATCGAGCAGATTTTAGGGGATCGCTGAATCAAACGCTTGTCCGGGAATGGTTTGCGCCTTTCCCGCTTTAACTTGGGCACATGATTCGCACGCAGGAGCCAAGCCCGAGAGGCAAGCGTAAACCTGGAAAATTTCAATGGGGCATCGGATGGCGCATCTCGGTGGGATTTGGGGTTTTTGGGCTGGCCGTTGGCGCTTTGTTTCTCTTGACAAGAAGCACGCTGGAAGAAAGCCAAAAGCTCAGTCAACACATCGACGGTGTGCTGACACCGAGCATTCAATCCCTGGAGGAATTGGATCGTTCCATTGGCGAGACACGGATTTTAATTCGCCATTGGCTTTCTGTGCAATCGGGTGCGCGTGACCCCGAAAAACGCGACTTGCAGCAACTTATGGCTGCTAAAATCCCTGCGCAATTGGAAGCAATGCAGCCCCTCGTTGGGTCTTGGGCGAATCCTTTGCAACTTCAATTCGATTCTCTTCAACGGGATGTGGAATACCTGTTTTTGGCTTATTCGGAGGTGATTCGATTGCTGCCCGATTTCCGGTCTTATGACGATCCGATGGCCATGATGGAGGCGGAGTATTATGCATTGGACGGCTCGAGCATTCCTCGTTACACAGCGAGTATTCGCGACCGCATGGATGCGATGTCACTTGCGCAAACGGATGCTTTAACGGCGTCTACAGCTGAAATGGATCAGCTCAGCAATCGCCTGAAGCTATATGCTGGAAATGTTGCCTTGGCAATTTTGATATTGGGCTTCTTGATTGCCTGGGCTGTGACGCGTTCCATTGTTCGTCCCATCAGTGAATTGAAGCGAGCGTTGCTTTACCTCGGTCGTGGCGTGCCTCTTGCAAATGAGGTCGAACCGACGCCTGATGAAATCGGTGAAATGGCTTTGGCTGTGAATCGTCTCGCGGCTGGTTTGAATCGAACCAGAGCGTTTAGCATGCGCGTGGGGCAGGGAGAGTTTGATGCAGATTATGAGCCCCTGAGCGACGATGATGCACTTGGCCATGCCATCCTCAAGATGCGCGATGACTTGGAAAGCAATGAGCAAGAATTGGAGGGGAAGGTACAGATGCGGACGGCAGAAGTGGAGCAACAAAAACGCCGAATTGAATCGCTATACGTTGACTTAAAGGACAGCATTAATTATGCAGAGCGCATTCAAAAAGCAATTCTGCCATCCTCAGAAGAACGGGCGAAAGTTTTCGAGGAGACGGCTGTTTTTTATCGTCCTCGCGACGGTGTTTCTGGAGACTTTTATTGGTTTCATTCAGTGGGTAGAGTGCGCATGTTTTCAGCCATTGACTGCACAGGTCATGGCGTGCCAGGAGCGTTTATGAGTTTGATTGGGCACAATGCCCTTGAACGGGTCACCAAGGTTTACACGCAGCCAGATCGTGTCTTGGAGCAGCTAAATCGCGCGGCATGCGAATTGCTCAGGCCGCAAGGTTTTGGTCAGGATGATGGCATGTCGACGGTGCAAGATGGAATGGACTTGGCCATGGTTACGGTTGATTTGGAAAAAATGGAAATGGAGTACAGCGGGGCGAATTGCCCGCTCTACCTGGTTCGCAAAGGGATGCTGCAAGAATTGAAGCCGGACAAGATGGCCATAGCTTCATTTGAGCCAGGCACGCGAAACTTCCAGATGCACACCGTCCCCTTGGTTTCTGGCGATGTCATTTTTGTGGCCACGGATGGCTTTCCCGATCAATTCGGTGGCCCAAAGGGCAAGAAGTTTATGCGCAAGCGATTCCGTGAATTGCTGGTGCGTGTGGCTCCGATGAAGACCAAGGACATGGAATTAGCCCTAGCCGAGGCATTCAATGAATGGAAGGGCGATGAAGAACAAGTGGACGATGTGCTCGTCGTGGGTGTGCGGATTTGATCAGCTTATTGAGCGAAAACAGACCCACGGACCACACGCGTCTCAATCGGATTGATGATCAATACCGGAATTTGCGCTTCGTTGGTGATGATTTGCTGCTCGTAAGTTTGACCCAAAATGCCCATGAGGCTCTTTTCATGCAGGTTCATGATGCTGATCAAATCGGCATCGATGGCCGCCGCGTGCCGCACAACATCTTTGACGAAAGCTCCGGAGCTGTGGTCTGAGATTTTGACGGTGTACTCGATGTTACGCTCTCCGAAGTATTCTTTGGCGTAGTCGATGTTGCGGTTCAGTTGATTCTTCAAAAACTCATCAGTTTCAGCGGGGCTGATGATGTGCACACGTCCATTGAAATAGGAGGCCATCTTCGCAACCGTTGAAAGCTTTTGCTTCGTGTCCTGGTGCAGGTCAAGGGGAACGACGATGTCGTCATAGCCAGTGTCCTTGATTCCTTTTTCCTGGGTGATGATGAATGGCGTTGAGCAATTGGTGACGATTTTCAGTGCTCGGCCACCGGTCAAAAACTGCATGCCCTTGAGGCCATGCGTGCCCATGATGACCAAATTTGCATCTTGCTCAATGGCAACATCATCGATGTCTTCAAAGATTGATCCGATGCGAATGGCTGTCTTTACATTGTGCGTGTACCTGCCATCAAATCGGTCCATCAATGCTTTCACGCGGAGTCTCGCATCTGTCATCTCCTTTTTTGAGGAGATGATGTGGAGCAGCAGAATTTCACTCTTGAATGCCTTTCCGACAACAAATGCGTGTTCCAGAGAAATTTCACTCACGGGGGTGAAATCCATGGGTACGAGGATGCGATGTTGAGCCATATTAATTGTTAATCAAATTCCAGACAAAGTTACGAGCAAAGCAATGATTCCAACGAAATTTGTCACATGCGGAGGCAATGGTTTTTAAAAACGTTTGCGGCGGGTTTTAACCGCTGGAAACAATCCGATCAGTCCATGATGGGTTGGGCGGTTGTGACGGGTTGTTCTGCTGGTTTACTCGCGGTGCTGCTGAAGCGCACGGTAGGTGTGATGCATTTCGGCATGAATGGCATTGCGGAATTCTTTGAAGCGCCATGGTGGTTGGGAATTGGTCCACTCATGGGGCTGCTCGCTACGCGATGGGTTGTGCGCAACTGGTTGCGGGGGGATCATCCGGGTCCGGGTGTTCCGAGCATTTTACACGCCTTGTCTCAGCGTCAAGGACGGATCAAACGAATGTGGATGTTTGCGCCACTGATCACGAGTTCACTATCTGTGGGATTGGGAGGTTCGGGAGGATTGGAGGGCCCGTCTTTGCAATCTGCGTCTGCCATTGGTTCTGAAATTGGCAGGCAAACGAAGCGTGCGTTTAACCGAAGAATGCTGTTGATTGGTTGTGCGGCGTCCGCATCGTTGGCAGCACTATTCAAGGCGCCGGTGGCTGCGATCATCTTTGCTGTTGAGGTAATTATGATCGATCTCACTGCAGCTAGCCTGGTGCCATTGCTTCTCGCTTCATTGGCGGGTTTGATCACGGCTAGCCTGTTTCAAGGACAAAATGATATATTGACCATTTCGAATTTGGCAGAATTTGAGTTGAAGACACTCCCGTGGTATCTGTTGCTTGGAACCGCCTGCGGAGTGGGTTCTGTGTTTTTTTCCAAACTTTATCTTGGAGCGAGTCAGGCAATCACTCGATTGCCTTCGCACCGCCTCCGCATTTGGGTTGCAGGGATTGGCATAGGAGCAGCCCTTTTGCTTTTTCCTTCACTTTATGGTGAAGGTTATCAGATTGTGAATGCGCTTTTTGACGGGCAAGTCGAGATGCTGGCCTCGGGAATGCAACTTCAGAGTTTGGAGTTGAATGGATGGATGTTGATCGGATTTCTGATGCTGGCTTGGGTTCTCAAGCCGGTCCTTACGGGCATGACCCTGGGAGCAGGGGGAGTGGCAGGAGTATTTGCGCCTGCAATTTTTTGCGGCGCTCTTCTCGGACATCAATTTGCGATTGTAACAGAATGGCTGAGTAGTTCGATTGCGCTGCCCATGGGGCACGCTGTTTTGGCGGGTCTTGCTGGCATGTTGGCCGGTGTTTTGCATGCCCCGCTGACAGCAATTTTACTTACGGCAGAGGTGAGTGGCGGGTACGCGCTGTTTGTGCCGGTTATGTTGACTTCAGCGATCAGTTTTCGAATTTCCAAGCGCTGGATGAAACACACGGTTTACACCCGGGAACTGGCTGAACGTGGCGAGTTGCTTACGCATGACAAAGACCAGACGATTTTAACGCTCATGAACCTCATGGATCAAGTTGAAAGCGACCACGAAGTGGTGAATCCGCACTGGACACTGGGTCAATTGATTCCGATCATTGAGCGAAGCCGCCACGATGTTTTCCCCGTTTTGGATCGCGACGGTCACCTCCTTGGACTGGTCGAACTTCAGGAGATTCGAGAAGTGATGTTTGATCGAGAATTGTACGATACCATGCGTGTACACGAGATGATGAATATCCCCGTGGCCTCCATTGATGCTAGCATGCGCATGGATAAAGTCATGGCTATCTTTGAGAGAACTGGCGCATGGCGACTCCCCGTGTTATCAGGAGACGAGTTCAAAGGGTTCGTCTCGCGAACGAATTTATTGTCAAACTACCGAAATTGGCTCAAGGCATCGAGCATCGAGTAGGCCTCAGCTCGCGAGGAATTCGAGGGTAACATTTTTAAACTCATCCGGATGCGAGGCATGCAACCAATGGCCAGCCTCATCAATGCAATGCGCATCCAGCTGCATGCATGCACGGTCAAAGGCGTCCAAAGCTGCGGGATCTATATAGTCGGATTTTCCGCCATAAATGACCAACGTGGGCAGGGTGTTTGTTTCGAGGGGGACAGCTCCAACAACATCATTCAAAGCACGTTCGAGAACATCAATGTTTGGTCGCCAAACAAAGCCACCTTCTTTGAGTCGTCTTGCATTCTTCATCAAAAAAGCGACGACACCCGCGTCCTTAAGTTGCTGCTGGAGGTGCTCTTGAATCGCATGGCGATCGTTTGCCGTTTCCAGAGGAGCAGATTGGACCGCGTCAAAAATAGATTGATGATGCGGGGAATATGCATGCGATGCGATATCGGCCACAATGAGTTTGTCGATGCGCTCAGGGAATAGGTGCGCAAACATAAGAGCGGTCTTTCCTCCCATACTATGGCCAATGATGGATGCTGTTTGCAGGTTGTTTTCTTCGAAATACAGGTGCAAATCCAAAGCCATTGACTCATAAGTGTGGTCTTCATGATGCGGACTGCGTCCGTGATTTCGCTGGTCGATGAGGTGCACAGAATGGGTTTCGGCATAAACCTTTCCCAAGGTTTGCCAGTTGTCAGAAGTGCCCAAGAGCCCATGTAGAATAACCAAATTTGGTGTGTCGGTCTGCCCCATTTTCCGGGCATGCAATGCAAGTGCCTGGGTCATTCTACGGAGAAGGATGATGATTTTAAACACATCAGGTAGGACTTCACGGTTTCTTCGAGTCCGCGATACAGTGCATCTGAAATCAATGCGTGGCCGATGCTGACCTCCGCGAGATAGGGCACATTTTCGGCGAAATGCTTGAGGTTTCGCAGGTCCAAGTCGTGACCAGCATTTACTTGCATGCCGCAATTGTGTGCGAAAGCTGCGGCTCGAGCAAATGGGATGACTGAATCTGCATCGCCGCTAGCGAATCCTTGGGCGTAGGGTTCCGTGTACAACTCAATTCTGTTCGACCCAATTTTAGCAGCCGCTTCGATTTGAGATTGGTCGGTCGAAGTGAATAAGCTCACCCGAATTCCCGCAGATCCAAATGTGTCTATGGCATTTTTGAGAAGAGCGCTTTCCGCTAAAACGTTCCATCCAGCATTGGAGGTGAGCACATCGGGTCCATCTGGAACGAGGGTCACTTGTTCAGGGTTTACCTCCAAAACGAGTCGTAAAAACGCGTCTGACGGATAGCCTTCAATGTTGAATTCCGTGTGAATCGCGGGCTTTAAATCCCGCACGTCGGCGTATCGAATGTGTCTTTCGTCAGGGCGCGGATGAACCGTAATCCCTTGTGCGCCAAAGGATTGAATTCTTTTCGCAGCCTCGATTACATCCGGCGCATTGCCGCCGCGAGCGTTGCGCAGCGTAGCAATTTTATTGACGTTGACGCTGAGTCGTGTCATACGTACCTTTAGATTCCAACACCTCCGGTGCATTCCATCGGTGGATAGATGCAAAATTACACCATGTATGCAGAGCGCATAATGAATTTAAATCTTCCATTTGTGCGGCCCGAAGACTCGGCTG
>Ga0208947_1000060_pt1 | contig 52024 bp, 48 predicted proteins | sample AOAMet1_04_M0_20_2_FD_188226 | JGI IMG/M metagenome (GOLD analysis project Ga0208947, IMG submission 188226) | Ammonia-oxidizing marine microbial communities from Monterey Bay, California, USA - CAN11_04_M0_20 (SPAdes) | ecosystem: Environmental > Aquatic > Marine > Intertidal zone | place... | reverse complement strand
ATGATATATCGTAATGTTAGCAGAGAGATTCTCCCTTCTTTTGAAGGAGGGTTATTGCCGAATGGATCTTATAATGTTGGTGGAGTATTTACTCAGGATTTCCAATTTACTGCTGATCCGACATGGGACATAAATAGTATGTATGTAGTAGGAATGTTATTAAATCCGAACGGAATAGTTGATAATGCAGTTTATTCACCAGTATCTATTGCGACTTATGTAGAAAATGTTTCTTCTACCACATCTTTTAATATTTATCCTAATCCTGCAGTTTCTACAACTACTTTACTGATAAATTTAGATACGGAAAAAGAAGTTTCTATTTCCGTAAAAAGTGTTGAAGGAAAATTAATTACTAAAGGAGAATATGGAACAATGATTGGTTCTCATTCTTTGACGTTTGATGTTTCTGACTTTGCTAATGGAGTTTACATAATTGAGGCAATTGTTGGAAATGAAGTAATTGTTAAGAAATTTATAAAAGAATAATTTTAAATAAATATAAAATAAAAACCATCTGAAAAGATGGTTTTTTTATAACTTCTTTTTCAAATATTTAGAAGTAAAAGATATTTTGTTCTTTATTAATTCTTCCGGAGTACCTTCAAAAACAATTTTACCTCCTTTATCTCCTCCTTCAGGGCCTAAGTCAATAATCCAATCAGCACATTTTATTACATCAAGGTTATGTTCAATACAAATAACCGAATGGCCTTTTTTTATGAGTTCATTAAAAGATGTAAGTAATTTATTAATATCATGAAAATGTAGTCCTGTAGTTGGCTCATCAAAAATGAAAATAATTTTTTCGGAATTTTCTCCTTTACCTAAAAATGATGCTAATTTTATCCTTTGTGCTTCTCCACCAGAAAGCGTAGAGGAAGATTGACCTAGTTTTACATATCCTAATCCTACATCTTGAAGAGGCTGTATTTTCTTATTTATTCTTTCTTCTCCGTTTTTAGTAAAGAAAGTAAGTGCTTCATCAACAGTTAGGTCTAAAATATCAGAGATGTTCTTACCAGAGAATTTTATTTCCAATATCTCATCTTTAAATCTATTTCCTTTACACTCATCACACAGTAGATGTACATCTGCCATAAATTGCATTTCTACAGTTGTTTCTCCTTCTCCTTTACAATTGTCGCATCTGCCACCATCTACATTAAATGAGAAGAATCCACTTTTATACTCTCTACTTTTTGATAGTTTCTGACTCGAAAAAAGAGAACGAATTTCATCATAAGCTTTTATGTAGGTAATTGGATTAGATCGTGAAGATTTTCCGATAGGGTTTTGGTCGATAAACTCAATTTTAGAATATTTATTAGTGTTTATCTGAGATTCTTTATAGTTTCTTTTTGTGGAAGTGTATCCGTTGAATCTTTGTTCTAATGCTGGTTTTAGAGCTTCTTTTATCAGAGAGGATTTCCCGGAACCACTAACACCAGTTACTAAAGTGAAGCACTCTAAAGGAATCTCAATATTCATTTTTGAAATGTTATTAATATTCACTTCTTCTAATTTTACAGAATGTTTCCATTTTCTTCTTTGTTCTGGAACTTCAATTTTGAGTTCTCCACTAAGATATTTAGTAGTTAAACTTCTTTTTTCTTTATAAATATCAGATAGCTTTCCTTGAAATATAAGTTCCCCTCCATGAATACCCGCTTCTGGTCCTAAATCAATAATCTGATCAGATTGTTCCATTATTTTTTCATCATGTTCTACAATAATCACTGTATTTCCAATATCTCTAAGGTTTTTCAGAACTTTGATAAGGTTTTCAGTGTCTTTTGAGTGAAGTCCGATTGAAGGTTCATCAAGTATATACATAGATCCTACCAAGCTGCTTCCTAAAGAAGTTGCTAAATTTATTCTTTGGCTTTCACCTCCAGAGAGAGTTGAGGATTTTCTCCCTAAAGTTAGATAAGATAAGCCAACTTTATCTAAGTAAGAAAGTCTATTTTTTATTTCTATCAGAATTCTACCAGCAATTTTTTTTTCTGAGGTGTTTAGTTTTATTGTATTAAAGAAATCTATTGATTTTTTAATATTCATATTAGTAATTTCTGCAATTGAGGTATTGTTTATTTTTACATATAAAGCATCTTTCCTTAATCTGCTCCCTCCGCATACATCACATTTAGTCCTCCCTCTATATCTAGCAGAAATTACCCTGCTTTGTATTTTATGTTTTTCAGAATCTAGTTTTGTAAAGAATTGAAAAATTCCTTTACATTTACCTTTTCCGTTCCATAGTAAATCTATTTCTGATTTGGATAAATCTTTATAGGATTTGTGTATAGGAAAATCATATTCTGCAGCATTTAAGATAAATTTTTCTTTCCATTTAACTAGTTTTATTCCACTCCAACAACTTACAACTCCTCCGTATACTGACTGATCTTTATCTTTAATAACTTTGTTTTTATCTATTCCTAGAGTTATTCCAAAACCTTCACATTTTTTACATGCACCATATGGATTATTAAAAGCAAACAGATGAACAGAATTCTTTTCAAAATTTATTCCATCTAACTCAAATTTATTAGAGAAATGATATTTTTTATTTCCTATCATAACATCACATTCTCCATTACCTTCAAAAAATGCAGTTTCTACTGAATCAGTAATTCTATTAATAAGGTCTTCATCTCTATCTACATAAATAATTCTATCAACAATAAGGTATGTGTTTTTTGAATCTACTTTCTGATTTTTTTCAATCAGATTATTTATTTTTTCTATTTTATCATCTGAAAGAACCCTTGAATATCCTTGTTGTAGAAGTGTGTTAAGTTTTTCTGTATTAGCATCTTCTAACTTTGTAAGTAATAAGGAGGAAGTATTATTTTGATTACTAATAAAATCTACTACATCCGAGATTTGATGTCGTTTTACTACTTTTCCTGAAATAGGAGAATAAGTAATTCCGATACGGGCAAACAATAGTTTCAGATAGTCATATATTTCGGTAACCGTACCAACTGTAGATCTAGGATTTTTTGATATTACTTTTTGTTCAATAGCAATAGCAGGAGAGATCCCAATTATTTCATCTACATCAGGTTTTTGTAATTTTCCTAAAAATTGACGTGCATAAGAGGATAGACTTTCAATATATCGTCTTTGTCCTTCCGCATAAAGCGTGTCAAAAGCTAAAGATGATTTTCCTGATCCAGAGACTCCAGAAATAACAACTAATTTGTTTTTGGGAATATTTAACGAGATGTTTTTTAAGTTATGTAATTTTGCTCCTTTAATTACAATATTATCCTGATTATATTTTGGATTTTTTGACATCTCAAATTTTGCGAATCCGCAAATTTACTCAATAAGATTTGGATATTAATAGAACTTTTACTTTATTTGTAACGTAATAAAAACAGATACTAACTAATACCCTCATTAATATAGACAAAATTTTACTTTAACTATTTATTAACGAAAAAAGTAAAATTATGCCTATTATTAAATCTGATCAAGATCTTATAAAGTCGTACTTAAGTGGTAATGAAACTGCTTTTGAGATATTAATTGCAAAACACAAAGACAAAGTTTTTGCTTTTATCCTTTCAAAAATTAAGAATTACAATTTAGCTCATGATGTTTTTCAGGACACCTTTATTAAGGTGATTAATTCCCTAAAAAGAGGAAAATATAATGAAGAAGGGAAATTTGTCCCTTGGGTAATGCGTATTGCTCATAATTTAGTAATTGATCACTTTCGTATGCAAAAGAAGACCAGAAGTATTGCTCCTACAAAGGACTTTGATATTTTTGATGTGATTTCTGATAATGATAAAAATGCGGAAGAGAATATGATAGATAACCAAATATCCAGTGATGTAAGAAAACTTATTGAGAAACTACCTGAAGATCAAAAAGAGGTGCTTAAGATGAGATATTACAGAGATTTAAGTTTTAAAGAAATTGCAGAAATTACAGATGTAAGTATTAATACTGCACTTGGAAGAATGAGATATGCAATAATTAATTTAAGGAAATTGGTAGAAAAATATAACATCCAATTGCAAATTAATTAGACATAGTACAATATATTTTTTGTAGAGTCGTTATTTGTGTATATGAATCAAAAAACAACATATGAAAAGAAACTCTACTCAATTAAATTTGTTACATCAGTTTTCGCAAATAAAAACAAGGAAATCTGAAAAAAAAATAGAAGAAAACTTGAAAGTTAAGGATTCTACTATACAAAATATACTTGCTTATTCAAAGTCAGTAAGATGTATTAAAACCGATTCGTTAGGAATGGTTTTAATGGTAAATAACTAAGTGGTTTTGGTTTTTTATTTAAGGTCGAACAATTTATTTGTTCGGCCTTTTTTATTATTACATTTGTAATATGAGAAAAAAGCAGAGAGTACAAGAATTTATTGAATATTTTTCGGAAAACTTACCAGAAGCAAAAACTGAACTTCATTATACAAATGCTTTTCAGCTTACTGTTGCTGTTGTTCTTTCTGCACAATGCACCGATAAAAGAGTAAATATAATTACTCCACCTCTTTTTGAAGCTTTTCCTACTCCAGAAGTTATGGCAGAAGCATCTGTTGATTATATTTTTGATTTAATAAAAAGTTGTAGTTATCCTAGAAATAAAGCAAGACATCTTTCTGGTTTAGCAAAGATGTTGGTCTCCGATTTTAATTCAGAAATCCCAGGAAACTTAGAATTATTGCAAAAATTACCTGGAGTAGGAAGAAAAACTGCAAATGTAGTTGGTTCTGTATATTTTGATATTCCAGCAATGCCAGTTGACACTCATGTCTTTAGAGTCTCAAATAGGATTGGATTAACTGCAAATGCAAAAAACCCTTTACAATCAGAATTACAATTACTTAAATTATTTCCAGAAGAGAAACTAAATATAGCACATCATTGGCTAATATTACATGGTAGATATGTATGCAAAGCTAGAAGAGCAGAATGTGAAAATTGTGGTATTACATCAATTTGCAAATACTATAAAAAGAATAAAAAATAAAACTTCTTTCTGTTAATAAATAGGAGTTGTTTTTCTTTCAATTTCACAGATATTTTCTCTTTTTTGTATTAAATTAAATTAATTATGAGCGATAAACAAAAGGCAGCAAAATTAAAGGCGTTAGAACTTACATTAGATAAGTTAGAGAAATCATACGGCAAGGGTGTGGTAATGAAATTAGGTGATAAAGTTGTAGAAGATATTGATTCTATACCAACAGGATCTGTAGGGTTAGATACTGTATTAGGTGTTGGAGGTTATCCGAGAGGAAGAGTTGTTGAGATCTATGGTCCGGAATCTTCTGGTAAAACTACTTTGTCAATACATGCAATTGCAGAAGTACAGAAACAAGGTGGTATTGCTGCTTTTATTGATGCAGAACATGCTTTTGACTCTTCATATGCTGCTAATCTAGGTGTAAATATTGATGATCTTCTTATATCGCAACCAGATAACGGAGAACAAGCATTAGAAATTGCTGATCATTTAATTAGTTCAGGTGCAGTTGATTTAGTGATTATTGATTCTGTCGCTGCATTGACTCCTAAATCTGAAATAGAGGGTGAGATGGGAGATAGTAAAATGGGGCTTCATGCTAGACTAATGTCTCAAGCACTGAGAAAACTAACTGCTACTATAAATAAAACGGGCTGTACCCTAATGTTTATTAATCAACTTAGGATGAAGATTGGTGTTATGTTTGGAAATCCTGAGACTACAACTGGAGGAAATGCACTTAAATTTTATTCTTCTGTTAGGTTAGATATAAGAAGAATTGGAGCTATTAAAAATGGTGAAGATATTATAGGAAACAGAACTAGAGTTAAAGTTGTAAAAAATAAAGTTGCTCCTCCTTTTAAGAAAGTAGAATTTGACATTATGTTTGGAAAAGGAATTTCAAGAAGTGGTGAAGTGTTAGATATGGCTGTGGATACAGATATAATTAAAAAGAGTGGTTCATGGTTCTCTTACCAAGATGCAAAATTAGGACAAGGAAGAGACGCTGTAAAGAATATGATTGAGGATAATCCTGAGTTAATGGCAGAACTTGAAGAAAAAATAAAAGAAGCTAATTTAGCTTAAAATGAGGTATTCCTTTTTATTTATTATTTTATTATTCTTTTATTCTTGTGGAGAGAATATTAATGGATCCCATACCACTATAACTGATCAGAAAGAAAATAATAATATAAATGACTCTTTACTTATTGATAGAGCTCTGATTAATATATCCAAAGGAAATCTTGAAGAGGCTAAGAAGGATTTAGAAAAGGCAAATTTACTTGATACAACAAATGGGCGCATCCATTATTTGTTAGGAGATGTTTTGTTAGAACTTGCAAAACAAGGAAAAGGTAGTGAAGAGTCAGTCAAGTTATCTTCTTCTCATTTTAAATCTGCAATTAAGTATAAATCAGATTCAGCACTTTCGTATCAGAAAGATGGTGAGATTTCAATGTATCTTGGAGAACATATTAAGGCAATAGAACTTTTATCTAAATCGCTATCAGTGGATGAAACAGATCCTCAAACTCTTATTCTCTTAGGATATTGTTATAGAGAGTTAGATCAGGTAGAAAATGCTATATACTGTTTTGAGAAAACAATAAGTTTAAATGAAAATAGTGATGAGGCTTACGTACAATTAGGACAAATATTTTGGGAAAGACAGGATTCAACAGCTATCAAATACTATAAAAGCGCTATTTCAATAAATCCAAATAATAGAGACGCTTATTATAATTTAGGATTGGTATATCATTCAATAAAAGAGCTTTCAAAGTCACGAGATGCATATCATAAGATTATTGAATTTGGAATTAAGGATAGTTATTTTGTTGAAGCTCACTATAATATTGCAATGATATTGATGGATGATTATAAAGAACAACACCATCACAAGAATGCTTTAAATAACTATCTTATAGAAGTAGTTCGAGTTAATCCTAATCATTATTTGGGATATTTTAGAATGGCTATTTGCTATCAAACACTAGGAGATGTTAGAAATGCAGAACAATATTATAGAAAGACTTTAGAAATAAACCCTGAATTTAAAGAAGCTACAGATAAATTAAACCAGTTATTATCTGATAACGAAAAATACAAATAAAATGAGTCTACAAAAAACAATTTCTAACGACATTAAAAAGGCTATGATTGCCAAAGAAAAAGATAAATTAGCCGCACTTAGAGCCGTAAAAGCAGCATTTATTGTAGAAATGGCAAAAGATGGTTCAGATTCAGTTTCTGATGATATGTCAGAAAAAATAATTGCAAAATTAGTAAAACAAAGAAAGGAGTCTGCTTCAATTTTTTCTGAGCAAGGAAGAGATGATTTAGCAAAAGATGAAATTATTCAATTAGAATATCTTGAAGTGTATTTGCCGGAACAAATGGGAGAGGAGGAAGTTAGAAAAATTGTACAGGAAGTTATATCTCAAGTTGGAGCTTCTTCTCCTTCAGATATGGGAAAATGTATGGGTCCACTAATGGGAAGACTGAATGGAAAAGCTGACGGAAAATTAATTTCTCAGTTGGTAAAAGAGGAACTAAGTAAGTAGACATTAATATTTTCTATTGATAAGTAGTATCGTATACTTAACCATTCGTTACAGTTTACGTAGTTGTCATAAAATGAATAAGTATAGTTATGTAGTTTTATCTACTTTATAATTATTGTAAATAGTAAAGAAATAGATATAGAAAATTGTTAATATACCAAAACTTAATAAATAAGAGTCAAATAACATGATTATCATGAATCCTATTGGTAGTAATATTCTATGAAAATTATATTTTAATTTAGATAATGATTTGATCTGAAAATAAAATATATTTAATAAGATAATCAATCCAAGTATTCCAACTTCAAACCAAACATATAAATAGGTATTGTGTGGAGTGGAGTCTATAAGGTATTCATGTCCAGACTTTATTTTTTTCTTAAATATTGTGCCAAAACTTCCAGTTCCATAACCAAGTATTGGTTTCTTTTTTATGTAGTTGATACTTTCTTTTATAAAAACGATCCGAATGTCATTTTGATCTTTATGTAGATTTTTAGAATTAGTCTGAATAATTTCATTCCGTATCTTCATTTTGGCTTCTTTAATCCTGAATTTAAATTTGTCAGAAAATTGATATGCTGAATAAATACAAACTATTAGGAAACCAATAATCCCTATACTATAGATTATATTCTTTCTGAAATAATAGACACTATATATTCCAAGAAACAGTATGAAAATTAGTTGTCCTGCTCTTCCGCTTTCAGTAAAAATACTAAAGCTATATATTGCTATACACATTAGTGGTATCCATCTGTATTGTACTTCTTTCTCTAGAAATAGAAATAAACATACTAGAGAAGAAAAAGCAAGTAAGATATTATGGTAATTGTAAGTTGTAAATGCTGAGATTGTATTTTTTGAGGAAATAATTGGGATATAGTTATGAAGAGGTAAAATAATTTCTTGATTAATAAGAATTGCTAAAATTGCTGATACAAGTGTAGAAAAAATAAAAAGTAAAGTCCCCCAGTTTAAAGTTGATTGTTTGAATTTTGCAGTTGCAAATACAATGAATACTAATAGAAATGATGATTTTCGAAGAATGGATATTGCATTTTGATGATTATTACCCCACATCATTCCTAAACAATAAAATACAAGAAGGAATAAAATAGATGTCATCCATTTACTTGTTTTAATTTCCTTCCATTTTCCTCTTAGATTGCCTTCTGTAATCCAGCAAATAATAATCAATCCAACAAGAATGTTTGCAGCAGCAATTGATAAAGGTATTGATAGTCCAAGTAAGATAAAAAGGATTGAGTATAACTTCTCTATAGTATTTTTCATAATAGATATTTATATACTCTGTTTTATATGTATACAGATTTTAAATTAATCCTAATTACTGCATTTAGTAGTTTTATCTTATTGAGCTTGTAAAGAATAAATTCTTTATTTTACTTTATCTACAATTGCTTTAAAAGCTTCAGGGTGGTTCATTGCTAAATCAGCAAGAACTTTTCTGTTTAATTCAATTCCATTTGAATGAATTTTCCCCATTAATTGTGAGTAAGACATTCCGTGTATTCTGGCACCAGCATTAATTCTTTGAATCCATAGTGCTCTGAATGTTCTTTTCTTGTTTTTTCTGTCACGGTATGCATATTGCATTCCTTTTTCTACAGCATTTTTAGCTACTGTATGTACATTTTTTCTTCTTCCAAAGTAACCTTTGGCGGCTTTAATTACCTTTTTTCTTTTAGCTTTTGCAGCTACTGAGTTTACCGATCTTGGCATAATTTCATTTTTTTTGGTAGTTAGTGGCTATTTTTTTAAGCTCTTAAAACTAAATACCTGGTTAATAACCTATTTAATTGTACTAAAGTCCTAACTGGTGTTTTACGTTATTCATATCAGCATCATGAACTAAACCACTCTTAGTTAAGTTTCTTTTTTGTTTTGTTCCTTTTTTAGTTAGGATATGACTTTTAAAAGCGTGTTTTCTTTTAATCTTTCCTGATCCTGTAAGCTTAAACCTTTTTTTAGCTCCAGCTTTTGTTTTCATTTTTGGCATTGTATCTTAATTTTATTTATTCTTCTTTTTAGCTGATATCATCATTATCATTTTCTTTCCTTCTAGCTTAGGCATGTTTTCGATAACACCATATTCTTCTAGTGCCTGAGCTAGTTTTAAAAGTAAAATTTCACCTTGTTCTTTAAAGATAATTGTTCTTCCTCTAAAGAAAACAAAGGCTTTTACTTTAAATCCGTCCTTTAAAAAGCTGATGGCATGATTTAACTTAAAGTTAAAATCGTGTTCACCTGTATTAGGTCCGAATCTTAATTCTTTTACGACTACCTTAATTGTTTTTGCCTTTATGGCTTTTTGTTTCTTCTTTTGGTCGTAAATAAACTTCTTATAATCTATTAACTTACAAACAGGAGGTTCTGCATTTGGAGAGATTTCTACTAAATCTAGATTCATCTGGGATGCTTTATGTAAAGCTTCTTTAATAGATATGATTTTAGATTCTACGTCACCCACAATTCTTACAAATGGAGCACTGATTTTCTCGTTTATCTTATGAAGATCTTTTCTCTCTACTCTTCCTCTTCTAAATTGTTTTCTTGCGATATTTCCCTTTGTTTTAGTTATTAAATTTTGTTATTTCTTCTATTTCTTTATTTATAGCATCAATTAGTGTGTCAATCTTCATACTTCCCAAGTCATCACCACCATGTTTTCTAACTGATACAGTCTCTTCACTTTCTTCTTTCTCTCCAACGATAATCATGTAAGGAGTCTTTGATACCTCAGCATCTCTTATCTTCCTTCCTGTTTTCTCTGACCTCTGATCAATGCGACCGCAAATATCGGAATTTTTTAACAATTGCATAACTTTATTTGCATAATCGTGATATTTTTCAGAAATAGGAAGAATCACTACTTGTTCAGGCGCTAGCCATAAGGGGAAATTACCTCCACAATGTTCTATTAATACTGATACAAAACGTTCCATAGATCCAAATGGAGCACGGTGTATCATTACAGGTCTATGTTTTTGGTTGTCTGCGCCAGTATATTCTAGTTCAAAACGTTCTGGTAAGTTATAATCTACCTGAATAGTTCCTAATTGCCACTGTCTACCTAATGCGTCTTTTACCATAAAGTCAAGTTTTGGACCATAAAAGGCAGCTTCACCCAATTCTACTACTGTTTCTAATCCTTGCTCTTTAGCAGTATCAATAATTGCTTTTTCTGCTTTATCCCAATTTTCATCACTACCAATATATTTCTCTTTATTATTTGGATCCCTTAAAGATATTTGAGCTACATAATCTTTAAAATCAAATGTTTTAAATACATGTAAAACTAGGTTTATCACTTTTGTAAATTCTTCTACAATTTGGTCTGGTCTACAAAATATATGAGCATCATCTACAGTGAAACATCTTACTCTTGTTAATCCATGTAATTCACCTGATTGTTCGTAACGATATACTGTTCCAAATTCAGCATATCTTATAGGTAAATCTTTGTACGACCTAGGAGAAGAATTAAAGATCTCGCAATGATGAGGACAGTTCATTGGTTTTAATAAGAATTCTTCATCTATATGAGGAGTTTTTATTGGCTGGAAAGAATCTTCTCCATATTTCTCATAATGACCAGAAGTAACATATAAATCTTTATTACCTATATGAGGAGTAATAACTGGTAAGTATCCAGCTTTTAACTGAGCTTTCTTTAGAAAATTTTCTAATTTCTCTCTAAGAGCAGTTCCTTTAGGAAGCCATAGTGGTAGTCCTTGTCCTACTTTTTTTGAGAAAGTAAAGAGTTCCATTTCTTTCCCTAGTTTTCGGTGGTCACGTTTTTTTGCTTCCTCCAATAACTCTAAGTGTGCAGTAAGTTCCTTTTGCTTTGGAAAGGATACTCCATAAATACGAGTAAGTTGTTTTCGGCTTTCATCTCCTCTCCAGTATGCACCTGCAATATTTAATAGTTTTATTGCTTTTATTTTTCCAGAAGAAGGAATGTGTGGTCCTTTACACAAATCCGTGAAATTCCCTTGCGTGTATAAAGTGATTTCACCATCTTCTAAACTTTCTAATAATTCTAATTTGTATTCATCTCCTTTTTCGGTGAAATGGGCAATAGCTTCTTTTTTTGAAATATCTTTTCTATCGAAAGACATTTTCTGAGAAGCCAACTCCTTCATCTTTTGCTCAATCTTAGGTAATTCATCAGAAGATAAAACTCTATCTCCTAAATCAATATCATAATAGAACCCATTATCAATAGCAGGACCAATACCTAACTTAACTCCAGGATAAAGTGATTCTAATGCTTCCGCCATAATGTGTGCAGAAGAATGCCAAAAAGTAGATTTTCCTTCCTTATCGTTCCAAGTGTGTAGGGTTAAAGAAGAATCAGTGGTGATAGCTCGGTTTGCATCCCAAAATTCTCCGTTTACACTAGCAGACAGCACATTTCGTGCTAGCCCTTCAGAAATTCCCATAGCAATATCCATTGCAGAAGTTCCGCTTTCTACTTGTTTGATACTTCCATCAGGAAGAGTAATATTGATCATTTTTCTACTATTAAAGAGTGCAAATATAAGAAGTACTTTTTAGTTTACACTTCTTAGATGTTAGATTTTAGTTTGTGGCATGTGATTCATTAGAATACTTATAAGTGTCGGGGTAGCAGGATTCGAACCTAATCTTCCTTTTCTAATAGAGATAAAATTAAGATTGAATAACGCCAGGGTTATACGCTTCTTTTATAGGGGAGTGGTTTGCAGCTTCAATTCCCATAGAAATTACTTTTCTAGTTTCTAAAGGATCAATAATAGCATCTACCCATAAACGAGAAGCGGCATAATAAGGAGAGGTTTGCGCATCATACCTATCAGTAATGGTTTTTAAAAGTTCCTTTTCTGTTTTTTCATCAATTTCTTCTCCATTTGCTTTTAAAGAAGATTTTTCAATTTGTAATAATACTTTAGCAGCTTGTTCTCCACCCATAACCGCCATTTCAGCTGTTGGCCAAGATACAATCAATCTTGGGTCGTAAGCTTTTCCGCACATAGCATAATTACCAGCTCCATAGGAATTACCAATAATAATAGTGAATTTAGGAACTACAGAATTTGACATAGCACTTACCATTTTGGCACCATCCTTAATAATACCTCCATGTTCAGACCTGGAACCCACCATAAAGCCAGTAACATCTTGCAAAAATACCAGTGGTATTTTCTTTTGGTTGCAATTGGCAATAAAACGAGCTGATTTATCAGCTGAGTCGGAATAGATAACTCCTCCAAATTGCATTTCTCCTTTTTTTGTTTTTATCATTTCTCTCTGGTTGGCAACAATACCTACCGCCCATCCATCAATTCTAGCATATCCGCAAATAATGGTTTGTCCATAACCTTCTTTATATTCCTCAAAATCAGAATCATCTACTAGGCGAGATATAATATCCTTCATATTGTAAGGTTTCGATCTATTTCTTGGTAGAATTCCGTAAATTTCTTTTTCGTCTTCTTTTGGTTCTTTTGCTTGTTTTCTGCTAAATCCTGCCTTTTCGGTGTCTCCAATTTTATCCATTATATTTCGGATTTTATCCAAAGCGTCTTTATCGTCCTTGGCTTTATAATCCGTAACTCCTGAAATTTCGCAATGGGTAGTAGCTCCTCCTAAAGTTTCATTATCAATAGTTTCACCAATAGCTGCTTTTACCAAATAACTACCGGCTAAAAATATAGACCCTGTTTTATCTACAATAAGAGCTTCATCACTCATTATTGGTAAGTAAGCACCACCTGCAACGCAGGCACCCATTACAGCAGAAATTTGGGTGATTCCCATTGAACTCATACGAGCATTGTTGCGAAACATTCTTCCAAAGTGTTCTTTGTCAGGGAAAATCTCATCTTGCATAGGTAAAAATACACCAGCACTATCTACCAAGTAGATAATTGGTAATCTGTTTTCCATTGAAATTTCCTGAAGTCTTAAATTCTTTTTGGCAGTAATAGGGAACCAAGCTCCTGCCTTTACAGTAGCGTCATTGGCAACAACAATACATTGTTTGTCCTTTACATAGGTAATACCTGCAACTACTCCTCCTGATGGGCAACCTCCATATTCCTCATACATTCCATCACCAACAAATGCACCTATTTCTAAAAATTTAGCATCTGTATCTTTTAGATATTCAATACGCTCACGAGCAGTAAGTTTTCCTTTCTTATGTTGTTTTTCAATCTTCTTGTTCCCTCCACCTAAAGAAACAGTAGCATATTTTCTTTTCATCTCCGAGATGAGTAACCTCATCTTATCATCATTCTTGTTAAATTCTAAATCTGCCATTAAAATAAATTTTTACAAAAATAAGGAATATGTTTATATAGATTGTCTTTCTAAGTAGCTTGTTGTTTCTGGACCTAAATTAAAGAGTACATCTAGTATGGAAAGATTAGGAATGAAGGAATATTTCTCACAGAAAACTTGTTGGTATTCTTCCTGGTTTTTCAAAATAAATTTTGAGGATCTGAAATCTAATCCATTAAATTCTTTTTGAAATTCTGAAGTAAAATTTATTTTTTTTTCTACCTGCATCAACTCCAAAATAGTTTTGCTTAGTTTCAGGTTAAAATCAAATAGAGTATTATGTTTTGTATTGTAAAAAGGGAAAAGTTCATCTTTATAATATTCGAAAAAAGGAGAGGAGTTGTAAGCTGAAACAATAGATTGCCAATGTAATTTTTGCCAATTATCTTGATTAGAAATACTAATATCAGAAATTAAAGTTTTATCAGATGATTTTCGTTCTTTCGGAATAGTTAGAGTTTGACTGCCATTTGCTCCCATTATTGTACATCTGTTCCGAAAAGATTGCTTTATAAAATGTTCTTTTGTTTCAATAAAAATTTCTTCTGATTGTAGGATTGCAGAATAATACGCCACAGGACCTAAATAGGAGATAGGTAAAAGACATTCCACTTTATTTAGATAGTCGTCTTGTTCTGTTTCTATTCCACTTTATTCCTCTTTTTAATATATGATAAAGAAGAATCATGATTCCTACCCACATCCAAGGTCTATACATTCTTGACCATCTGATTCCTTTTCCATATTGGTCGTAACTCATCCATATAAAAAGTTTTTTTCCTACAATATGATTTTCTGGTACAAAACCCCAGAAACGGCTATCTGCAGAGTTTTGTCTATTGTCTCCCATCAACCAATAATAGTTCATTTCAAATTCATAATCATAACTTCCGTTTTTTGCAATTCCATCTTTTACTTTCTGAAAGGTTGTATCATCTCCCATTTCTTCTCCTTCATATCTTTTTATTATTTGTTTATATATAGGGAAGTTCTTATTAGTAATATTTATTGTTACCCCTGCTTTTGGCATACTAATAGGACCATAATTCTCTTCATCCCAGTCATAAGGATTATGAGCTAGAAACCCATCAGGGTTTTGTATTTTATTCCCAAAAATATCACTTTTAAAACTTGATGTCCAGACAGAATCAACATAAGGCTTTGAACGTAAGTTAGAGATAGCCTCCTCAGTTGCATTAATATGTATCTTCCTTTTTGTTGCTACACTAAAATCTCCTACAGCTTGGTTTTGGTAATTTATTTTATCTAATGGTATTATATCGTATTCCTCATAACAATAGTCAGAAAATTCTTGCCAATTTTTAAAAGACTTTGATAAAACTTTTGGTTTTATTTTTACAAAATATCTTCTTTGTTTTTTCTTTTCTACTTGTTTTTCTTTTATTTCATATTGAGTTTCTTCTTTTCCATTAATAAAGAGTATTCCATCTTCAATTTTTAGTTCATCACCAGGAAGAGCTACACATCTTTTTACATAATTTTCTTTTTTATCAATAGGTCTTCCTAATCTTTCTGCTGGCCAGTTAAAAACCACGCAATCATTTCTTTCCACCCCAATCTCAGAGTTTTCATTTCCATTTTTCCATCCAGACATTCTATGATATGGAAGTTTTAACCATTCTAAGTAGGATTGACCCCCTATTAAAGGAAGGGTGTGGTGTACTAATGGAAAAGAAAGTGGAGTCATAGGTACTCTAGGTCCGTATGCAGTTTTATCAACAAATAAATAATCTCCAACCATCAAGGATTTTTCCATAGATGGAGTTGGTATAGTATATGCTTCAATAAAGAAAGTTCGTAAAATTGTAGCTGCAATTACAGCAAACAAAATAGCGTCTCCCCAACTTCCAAGCCAGCCTTTAGGTTTCTTTTCTTCTTTCTTTCGTTCCTTCCAGAAAGTGTAATTGAAAGTTTTCCAGAATATAACATCCCCCACAATAAAAGGGATAAAATACAACCATTCCCCACCAATTAACCACACAAAAAGACTCCATAATATTGTAAAAGACCAGAAAAATTTCCTTTTCTTAGATTTATCCCAATCATTTATGTTTTTTATGTCTTTTAGCATGATATCATATTTTGTGCAAATTTATAAATTTAACGAGAATGACACTCCTGTATTGCTGAAAGTTGAATAAGGACGTATGTTTAAACTTATATCATCAGAAACATCAAAATGAAAAAGATGTGCATTAACAGATGCGTCAATAATATTTAGTATGTAAACTCCTACAAAAGAAAAATAAGATATTTCACGATTCCTTTTATAATGATCTTTTAATGTTATAAGTTCTGAATACGTGTATCCTAATTGATCTTCTCCCGTTTCATAACTGAGTAAAGCAGCTTCTCGATATTCCTTATACTGATTATTATTATCATTTATAAAATATGCAGAAGTAACAAGTCCTCCGTAAATAATAGGAACCTTCCAGTATTTTTTGGTGTAAATTTGTCCAGCTCCAGGAATAACTGCAGAATAAATAGCTGCTTTTTTAGGTGATTTATCTTTCTGAATTTTTTGTGAAGAGATAGATAAAGAAATCAGAGTACAGATAAAGAATATGTACGTCCTTTTCATTAGGAGTTTTCAGAAATTTTACCAATTAATGAGATGAAATCATCATCAGAATTGAAAGGAATAATCAGTTTACCCTTTCCTTTTTTATTTCGTTTTATATCAATATCCTTTTCTAAATAATTACTCAAATTATGTATTTTTTGTTGGGAAGAAAAAGGTAAGGAATTAGGAATAGTGGGAGTCTTAGGTTTTGATGTTTGCTTGTATCCTATGTCAGCAAAAGTACGAACCAATTGTTCTACTTCTCTAACTGAAAATCCGTTAGCAACTACATCATTAAATATATTCATCTGGATTTCTAAATCTTTTACATTTATTAGAGCTCTGGCATGTCCCATCGAAATACTTGAATGTTGTAAGGCAAGTTGAATTTCTTCCGGTAGTTTTAATAATCTTAGAAAATTTGCAACCGAACTTCTTTTTTTTCCAACTCTCTCAGAACATTGTTCCTGAGTTAGTTTGCATTCTTCCATTAATCGTTGGTAAGAAAGAGCGATTTCAATAGGGTTTAGGTTGCTTCTTTGTATGTTTTCTACCAGCGCCATTTCTAGCATCTCATGATCGTTTGCGATTCTGATAAATGAAGGAATTTCAGTTTTACCTGCCATCTGAGATGCTCTTAATCTTCTTTCTCCTGAGATAAGTTGGTATTTGTCGTTCCCTAATTTACGAACGGTAATAGGCTGAATAATTCCTAATGTCTTTATAGAGTGAGAGAGTTCTTCTAGTTTTTCTTGATCAAATTCTGATCTGGGCTGGAACGGATTTGTAGAAATCACATCAATTTTGATAGTATTTATATTACCTACAATACTCTCTTTGTTGTTAGAGCTTGTTGTGATATCTGTTTCAGGATTTCTTAATATAGAACCTAACCCTCTACCTAACACACTCTTTTTGTTATTCATTACTTACTAAGTTTTCTTCTAAAGTTTCGGAAACCTTTTCTTTGTCAATTATCTCCTGAGATAAATTTAAATAGTTGATAGCTCCTTTACTTGTAGAATCATGAACAATAATTGTTTCACCATAAGATGGAGCTTCACCTAGAGTTACATTTCGGTGAATGATTGTTTTAAAAACTAAATCCTGGAAGTGAGTTTTTACTTCTTCTACAACCTGATTTGATAAACGTAATCTAGTATCGTACATTGTTAGAAGCAATCCTTCAATAGTTAGTTCTGGGTTTAATCTTCTTTGTACAATTTTTACCGTATTTAATAATTTACCTAGACCTTCTAATGCAAAATATTCGCATTGAATAGGAATAATTAACGAATGAGCAGCTGTAAGAGAATTTAGAGTTAAAAGACCTAAAGAAGGAGCACAATCTATAATAATATAATCAAAATCATCAATGATTTCAGAGAGAGCATTTTTCATCATGTGTTCTCTGTTTTCTACATTTACAAGTTCTAACTCAGCACCTACCAAATCAATATGAGCGGGCAATAAAAACAGATTAGGACTTTTAGTTTCTAGAATGATGTCTTTTGCTTTTACTTTTCCAATAAGACATTCGTATACTCCGTTCTCAATTTCCCTTGGGTCGTATCCTACACCAGAAGTTGAATTTGCTTGAGGATCAGTGTCTACTAATAAGACTTTTCTCTCTAATACTCCTAGTCCAGCTGATAGATTCATAGCTGAAGTTGTTTTTCCTACTCCTCCTTTTTGATTTGCAATTGCAATTATTTTTCCCATTTATTTATTGTTTTTTGAACATTTCAAAAATACAACTATAAAAGTGAGAATATATTCTGTATAGGGGGCACTTATTAACAAAAATCGGAAAGTTTTTAATAAAAAAGCCCTAATAAAAGGGCTTTAAAATTAATCTTGTTTTTTGTTATTTATCTTCATCATTCCCTAGATCTTCAAAGTTTACTTCTGTAAAATCAGTTGTTGCTTCTTCTTCTTTTACTTCCTCTGTAGGGGGTTCTTCACCTAATGGAGATTTTTCTTTTACTTCCTCTGTTTTAATTTCTTCTAAAGGAGTTTCTTTATCTTTTAAGGAAATAATTTCTTCACCTCTTTCCTTAATAATGTAATCAGTCAATTCATTCAGATGATCTTTAAAATTTTGAAAATCTTCTTTGTATAGATATATTTTATGTTTTTTGTAGAAAGGACTTCCATCTTCATTAAAATCTCTTTTACTTTCAGTAATTGTTAAGTAAAAATCATCTGCTCTTGTTGATCTTACATCAAAAAAATAAGTTCTTCTTCCCGCTCTAAGCGATTTTGAATAAATTTCATCTCTATTATCATTCATCTTTTTATTTATTTAAATTAAAAACTATTACAAATGTACTAAAAAAAACCAATCTATTAAATCCTTCTTATTCAGGTTTATAGTAATAGAATGTTGTAAATTATTAATTTTTTATAGTGAGTCTTAGTACCGAGCATGCTGAACTAATCGCAAATTTATCTTTACCTGTTCCAAATAACATAGTTGCCCAAGTATCTTTTTTTGGTGTGCCTAATATTAATAAATCGTATTCGGAAGTTAAATTAGAAACTGATTCAATAGGATCGTCTGATATTTTTAACAATAATTTTCCTTTAGTTCCTGACAATGCCTTGTTTGATGTTTTCTTTATATTTTCTATTTCTTCTGTTGTAGTATCTATATTTAACACATGTAGTAATGTAAATTCAGAATTAAAATATTGACATAATGAATTGGTAGACGCAATTAGTTTTTGTATATCTTGACTATTATGTCGGATTGATAATAATACGTTATTAAACTCTGTAACTCCATTACATTTAAACAATGCGAAGTTCGAGTTAATATGGCTTATAATCCATCCAATTGGATTGTTGAAGAATATTCCATTATAAGCTCTTCCATTCCAACTCAAGATTAACCATTTTATATTTGTTATCTCACTCAAAACTTGCATAGTTTCAGATAGTTTATGAGTCGCAATAGATTCAAAATAAATATCTTGTTGAATACGGCTATCTAATTTTTTGACAATACGTTCTAATGATTTTGTTTTGGGTTTCTCTTCTAGAAATGCGTCTAATGATGTTTGGTCTGGAACTTCAACAATGTTTAAGGTTTGTATTTTTGACCTTGCATTTAATGAGGCTCCGATTTCTATGAGGGTGGTTGGAGCAATTTCATTACCTAATAATGGAACGATTACCCCAGCATCCTTATCTATACTTATATTTAACATTTCTTCTCTTTCTTTGTCTTCTAGTTCTTTTAGATGTTTATAGTTTCTTTTCTTCCCAAATAATATATATAATGCAGGAATATGTCCGTATTGAGTCATTACTCCAGTTCTTGAAGCGTTTTTCCCATAGATATAATATATTATATATCCTATAAATGATATCACAAATATTGCAATTATTGGCATGAAACCTAAATAGAAGAGTAAGATAATTCCACTAAATATTCCAAATAATTGAATATATGGATAAAGAGGAGATTTGTATTTTGGATCATACCATTGTACTGCAGTTTCTCTTAAAATAATAACACTTAAATTAACAGAGATAAACATCATTACTTTAAAGGCACTTGCTAATTTTGCTATTTTCTCAACATCTAAAAATAGAATCACCAAAGCCATCATTATACAGGTAAGGATTATTGTATTAATTGGTGTTAGATATTTTGGATGAACCTTAGACATTTGTTTAGGAAGTAGTTTGTCACCCGCCATTGCAAACGGAAACCTTGAGGATGCTAGTACACCAGAATTAGCCATAGAGATTAATGTAACAACTCCAATACCAGCAATTATATAAGCAAAGTTAGGTCCTCCTAAAAGAAGAGCTAATGTATGTATAGGTTTAATATCTTCTGATAGTTCTTTAATATCGATATTTCCAACTAAAGTAAAAGCTATTGCAACATAAATAACTGTAATAATTAGTAAAGAAATGATCATTGCTAATGGAATATTCTTAGTTGGATTTTTAACTTCACCAGCAATTGCAGCAATTTTAGTAACTCCTGCGTAAGAGATATAAACAAAGGCGATTGTACTAATAAGTCCAGTAGTTTCATTACTCATAAATGGAGTTAACATTTGTTTGTCTATCATAGGTATCCCCATAAATAACAAGGAAATTAATGTAATCAAACTTATTATTACTACTACAACTTGTACTTTTCCTACTTTCTTTACACCCAATATATTTAGTATCATTATTAATGATAAAAACCCTAGAGATATATATTTTATATATTCAACAGGTATATTAATAATAACAAGTAAATAAGCTCCAAAACCAACTAATGCGAAAGAGCTCTTTAGCAATAAAGATAACCAAAGTCCAATTCCTGAAATAGTACCCATTATTGGTCCAAATGCTCGTTCAATATAGACGTAAGCTCCACCTGATTTTGGCATTGCGGATGATAATTCAGATTTTGAAAGAGCAGCTGGTAATATACATATAGCTGCTATAAGGTATGCTAACCAAATTGAAGAACCTGTTTTTGCTGCTGCAATTCCAGGTAATACAAAAATACCGCTTCCAAGCATTCCTCCTATACTAATAGCAATTATAGTAGGGAGTGTTAATTTTCTCTCTAATTTTTTCAATATAATTATTTTCAAGCAAAATAATAATTTTTTTCAAATTAGGTTTGAAAAGAATCCAATAATTATCAAACTAAAATTATTAAGTTTTATATTTGCTAAACTTTTAATCAGAATTTATGAGAAAATTAGTTCTTTCGGAAGTACACGAAAGTATCGGAGGCAAGATGGTAGAATTTGCAGGATATCTTATGCCAGTTCAATATTCTGATGGAGTAAAATTAGAGCACAAAACTGTTCGTGAATCGGTTGGAGTTTTTGATGTTTCTCATATGGGTGAAGTTTTTGTCAGTGGTTCAAATTCATTAGATTTTTTGCAATATATCACTTCAAATGATGTCAGTAAACTTTCTCCAGGAAAAGTACAATATACTTGTTTGCCAAATGATAGTGGTGGAATTGTAGATGATTTTTTACTGTATATGATAGAAGAGAATACGTATCTTCTAGTTGTGAATGCATCTAATATGCAGAAGGATTTAGATTGGATTAATTCACATAATACTTTTGATTGTAAAATTGATAATCAGTCAGATAATTACTCTTTATTAGCAGTTCAAGGTCCTAGATCTATTGAGTTATTGCAAGAACTAACGGATGTTAATCTTACTGAAATAAAATATTATAATTTTAAGATTGGAAGTATTGCAGGAGTTGAGGATGTAATCTTGTCCAGAACAGGGTATACTGGAGAAATTGGATTCGAATTATATGTAAGAAATGAAGATACAAGAACTTTGTGGGACGCATTATTTTCAACAAAAATTCAGATGAAAGCAATAGGTCTTGCAGCTCGTGATACTCTCAGATTAGAAAAAGGATTTTGCTTGTATGGAAACGATATTAACGATACTACTTCACCAATTGAAGCAGGTTTAGGATGGATTACAAAATTTAATAAGGAATTTGTAAACTCTGAAAATCTAAAAATACAGAAAGAAGAAGGAACGAGCAGAAAATTAGTAGGAATTGAATTAGTAGAAAAAGGAATTGCCCGAAAAGATTATCCAATAATAGATAAAGAAGGAAATCAAATCGGAGTGATTACTTCAGGCACTATGTCTCCAACATTAAATAAAGCTATTGCTATGGGATATGTTTCTACTAAATTCTCTTCAGTTCATTCAGAGGTTTATATTCAGGTTAGAAAGAAGAAAATTAAATCTAAAATTGTAAGTTTACCATTTGTAAAATGAGGAGATTAAATGTTTGTTTAACGTCAGATTTATTCCACCATTATGATGAGGGAGATAAACTAGTTCTTGTGGTAGATATTTTACGTGCTACCTCTGTAATATCTACTGCTTTTCATTATGGAATTTCCGAATTAATACCGGTTAGTTCTGTAGAACAAGCAAAACAATACATAAATAAAGAAGGATATATAGTTGCTGCCGAAAGAAATGCTGAGCCAATTGAAGGTATTCCTCTTGGGAACTCTCCTTTTCAGTATATGAATGATGATGTAAAGAATAAAAGACTCGTTTTAACCACTACTAACGGAACAAAATCAATAAAATTAGCAAGTAAACATGAAGTGATTTCTGCCTCTTTTGTAAATCAAGATGCAGTTTATAATTTTATAATGAGATCTAAAAAAGATGTTGTTGTTTTATGTTCAGGATGGAAAGGATTGGTAAATATGGAAGATTCTATTTTTGCTGGTATTTTATCTGATAAATTATTGAAAACAAATGAATTTCAGAGTCAATGTGATTCCGTACTAGCTTCTGTTGCAATAAAAAGGGATGCAGGAAATGACTTATTCTCTTACTTAGAAGATTCGGCACACAGAAACAGGTTAAAACATCTAAATATGGAAGCAGACACAAAGTTTTGCTTAAATCCAACATTCAAATCTTCAATAATCCCTATCTTAAAAAACGGAAAATTAATTCCATATGAAAAATAGAACTTTATGATTACTATTTCTTTGCTTTTCTATTTCAGCAAATTCTATTTTTCCATGGGGATTTTTTGCTCATAAAAGAATAAATAAATATGCAGTATTTACACTTCCAGAAGAATTAATTAGTTTTTATAAAAAAAACATAGAATATATTGAAGAACATTCAGTTGATGCTGACAAAAGAAGATATGCGGTAAAGGAGGAAGCTCCAAGACATTATATTGATATCGATTATTACGGAGAACACCCTTTTGATAGTATGCCAAGAAAATGGAATGATGCGGTTGATAAATATTCGGAAGATACATTACAAGCTTATGGAATTCTTCCTTGGCATATTCAAATAATTTATAAAAGGTTGGTGTATGCTTTTATTGAAAAAGATTCAGATAAGATATTAAAATATTCTGCAGATTTAGGGCATTATGTAGCGGACGCACATGTTCCTTTACACACTACTTTAAATTATGATGGACAATTTACAGGTCAGAAGGGAATTCATGCATTTTGGGAAAGTAGATTACCTGAACTTTTCTCAGAAAATTATGATTATTTGGTTGGAACATCACAATATGAATATTCTGTTTTGGATTTTGCTTGGGAAACAGTAGAAACTAGTCATAATGCATTAGATAGCGTTTTTAGTTTTGATAATATTCTATCAGAAACATATGAAAAGGATAAACAGTACTCTTATGAAAAAAGAGGAACAAAAACTATTAATGTTCGTTCAGAAGAATATTCTGATGCCTATCATAATATGCTTTCTGGTATGGTTGAAAGAAGAATGAGGAAATCAATAACCTCTATCGGAAATTTATGGTATTCTGCTTGGGTAGATGCTGGACAACCAATATTAGATGGAATGCAGAATTCTGAAGCTCCTTTTACAGAAGAAATTAAGATTGACCATAAAATTACAAAGAAAGATGCTAGAGGGCATCAACATTAACTTTTTTTAGAAAGTATAACCTAAAGAAAAGCTAGTGGCTTGTAAGGTTTTATTATACCCGTCATCTTGATTTTCTAAACCAATCATCCCAATATATCTATTTAACTCAATATACAGATGATCTGTTAGATAAACAGATATTCCAATATTTAAACCTGCATCAATATCATTAACCTCTACTATTTCTCCGTCATACGCTTCCTGTATTCTTTCAACTCCCTCTTCAGTTACTACTCTTTTCACATTATTTGTAATTAAATAAGAAATAGAAGGACCAATATTCAATGTAAACCGATCGTTAACATAATATTTGAAAGTAGGATCTAAAGTTATATAATCCATGAAGTAAGTTTCTTTTTTATTCCCGTAAGTTCTGAGAGTATCTGTTTCCCATGTTTGATCAAGATTAGTAATTGATCCCATTGAAGAAAAAGAAACCGTATTACACAAATGCCAATTTGCAGATAATTTTAAGTCAATATAAGCACCTACTTTGCTTTCATATGTGTAAGTTGTTGTCGGTTTAGCGTATCCGTCTGTTCGTTCTGCTAATCCAAAAAATAAATAATTATATTGAGTAAAATTTAAGTTGGAATAATTTAATCCTACTTTAATTCCATAATGAGGAACGCTTAGGTTTTGTGCATCTGATGTCAAGGCTAGACTACTTATAAAAAGTAAAAGTAATAGTTTCTTCATGTTATTAATTTTTGGCAAATATAGGTAAAATAAAAATTTATGAATTAAGCATTACTGGCATTACGAGCATTAAGGTTTCTTCTCCCTCATCTTGTCCATCGAGTGGAAGAATAATTCCAGCTCTGTTTGAAGCGCTCATCTCTAAGCTTATTTCTTCAGAACCTATATTATTTAGCATTTCTATCATAAACTTAGAGTTAAACCCAATTTCCATATCTTCACCCTGGTATTGGCAAGTTAGTCGTTCTTCTGCTTGATTTGCGAAATCTAAATCTTCAGATGAGATCTGTAATTCGGACCCTTTAATTGACAAACGAATTTGGTGTGTAGTTTTGTTTGCGTAAATAGAAACTCTTTTAATAGAATTTAATAGATCTGAAGTAGAAATAGTTAATTTGTTAGGGTTCTCTTTTGGAATTACAGCTTCATAATTTGGATATTTTCCGTCAATTAATCTGCAAATAATTTTTGTGGTATCGAACATAAACATGGCATTTGTTTCATTATACTCTACTTTTAAGTCTAGATCATTTATAAGTGTATTTTTTAGTAGAGTTAATGGTTTTCTAGCTAAGATAAATGAAGAAGTAGAATCAGCACTAAAATCATTTCTGATGTGTTTTACTAATTTATGTGCATCTGTACCAACAAATGTAATTTTTTCTGAAGAGAGTTCGCAAAACATGCCTGACATAACTGGTCGTAACTCATCATTTCCGCAAGCAAAAAGTGTTTTGTTTATCGCATTTAAAAAAGTTAACGAATTGATAGTTGCGCTAGAGGATGAATTCAATGTTGGAGTTTTAGGAAACTCGGCAGAATTTTGACCCGCAAGCTTATAAATCCCATTTTCAGAATTAATTTCAATCCCATAATTTTCATCATCAATCAGGAAAGTAAGTGGTTGTGAAGAAAATGTTTTTAATGTGTCTAAAAGGAGTTTTGCAGGAATGGTGATTGTTCCATTATCTGTTGTGTCTGCTTTTAAAGTGGTTGACATTGTAGTTTCTAAATCGGAAGCTGTAATTATCATTTTACCATTATCAATTTCGAATAAGAAGTTGTCTAGTATAGGTAATGTGTTGTTAGAGCTTAAAACCCCACTTAATTTTTGTAATTCTGTTAATAGTTCTGAACTGTTTACTATAAATTTCATATTACTATTTGTTTTTTAAAAGATGCTCAAATATATTACATTGACTATATATTCAGAAAAATTTATTCCTTTATTTCATCAAGAGTAATTAACACTTTGTTGAAAATATTTTTTTGAATGATTACCATATCAGAATTATTCCACTTAGCATATAAATTTTCTACTGTAGAATCGTATTCTTTTTGTGTTTTCTGAATTTTAGTGATGTCATAAACTATAAGAGAATCTGTCCGATTATTATTTGTGATATATATCTTCTTGCTCAGAATAAAATCTTCTGGGTTTAGATCTGATTTATAAATGCCACAATGTAGATTACTAAAGAAAGAAGCAAACTCATTATATTTTCTATTATCAATTAATATTTCATTATTTCCAAAATCTGCCAGAGTTTTATTTTTAATATTAATTGTATATGATTGTTCTTGATTAATAAAGTCTATTACTTTTACTTCAGAAATCTTTTCCGGACTTATGTTTATTGTAATTGGTTCTCTCCATACAGTTTCATTTACATAAATTCCTTCAATTCCATATTTAGGATTTAAAATACCAGGATGTCGGTCCGGTATATGCATCACATATGCATTCTTAGCCTTATCCATTATCATATATGTGCCATGATGGTTAGAAGTATTTCCACCAATATAATAAGATTTTATTTTTTGTTCTTTCTCAAAGATTTCTACTTTTACTCCTTTTGTAGCAATGTTTTGTAATACAAATTTAGTTTTTTGCTCTGAGACAGAACTTTTTATTCTAATATCTTTCATTACACCTAGAGTATATTTTATTTGTCTTTCCCAAACAGGATATTTACTATTAATTATCCATTTTTCGTTTTCTTTCTCTAATGTAATAATATTTCCGGCTTTATCACTCATAATAATTTTATCAATATTTTCAGTTTCAGATTGAGTAAGATTAAAATCTTTTTCATTTATTTTTTCTTTTACATCTGTTTTACATGAGGAGAAGTAAATAATTGAAATGAATATTAATATGTATATTAAAAATTTATTCTTCATATTTTTATCTTTTTTTATTGCGGACTTTTATCAAAACCTCATCATCACATAAATATTGGATTGAATTTAGAATAAAACTTGTATTTCCATCAAAAACACTTCTTCCATAGTGATAATAACCTAGTGGGTAATAAAAATTAGGAGGTGTGAATAAATTAGAAATTATATCTCCATCCGAGATAATAATCATCTTATTTTGCGGGCTTTTTCGTTTTGTTATTAATTCTTCTGTATCTTTTAATTTTGAAAAATTAGAAGAGAATTCATCTTCAATTAATACTGCAACTGATTTCTTTCCCTCATGTTCTTTTGGAGGGTCTTTGATGATATCAAGATGTACATTCCCACCCTCATTTATTATATTTGATTTTTCTGAAGAAGAAAGTAATATAGTTGTTTTTTCTGGTTTAGTAATTTCAATACTACTTACAAAGTTAGTTAAAATCGAGTCAACATTGATACTAATAATATGATCTTGATCTGATATTAATAGAGAATTATATTGCCAGTTCACATAAGCAACTTCATTATTAACTATTATAGGACTGTTACTGCATTTTTCATCCTGAATTAAGTCATGATTTACTTTTGCTCCATAAGCAGATAAATAGTCTTCTATCAACAATGTATCTTTTTCTATCTCAAATTCTAAGTTTCTCCCAAAATTATTCATATGAGCAGAAGTTCCATCTAAAAGCCAAAGTGTCTTGCCTCCATTCATGATATATTGATCAATCAGATATTTATCTATTTCTAAGAAGCTTTGAGTAGGTTTTGCAATTATTATAGTTTCAAACTCAGCAAGCTTGTCAATTTGTTTTTGAATGTCAGGAGATTGTGTTTGTTTCTCAATCTCAAAAGATCGTAAATCAAAATAACTTAATTCATAAAATCTTGACAAAGTATTTCTGATATCCCAAGTGTTTGTTGAGTCTAATTCTCCATTCCCATATAGAAATGCTATTTTTTTCATTTCTTCCTGTTGAATTAAATAAAAAGATTCAATAAAATTATATTCTAAATTCTCAATACATCTTTCTAAATCTTCATTAGATGGATCGGAGATAGTGTCGTAATATAAACTATTGTATAATAAAACTGGAAAATTTTTTTCTCTGAAATTAACTATTGCATACGGATATGTTTTATAAACTTTATCTGCATCTGAAGTAATAAAGATAGGATGTAAATCCAAATCTATAAGTGGATTATATATTCCTTTTTGATTTTCTGTACCATTATTATCATTTATTATTACGTACTCAAAATCTATTTCCTTATTACTGATATTCTGGAATTTCTCTAAAATAGACGTAATAGATGATTGTATTTTCTGAAATTGAGGACTCAGATCACCACTCATATAGATATTTATGTAGATTTTATCCTTAAGACTCTTTACTATTAATTTACTTTCTTCTTGTAATGGTATATTTTCTTTATTTGGCTCACTAGTGTCACTAGTGCAAGAATAGAAAACAGAGAGAACTATTGAGATCGTAAGAAGAGTAATTAATCTCTTCATGACTTAAATTCTATTCTAATTATGTCGTACATATAAAGTCCTAAAAGTTCATTTGCTTTTCCTTGGTTCATAGCAATTTCCAAAAATCCATCTGTGGAAAACAAAGCTAATCTTTCTCCTCCAGATACATCTTTATACTTCTTTCTTATTTTCTTAATATTTTCTGTTTCTTTTCCATACAGAATTTCAAAATATCTTCCAGAACCAATACGATTAAATGTCTCACGATTAATGTTTGTTGTAGCATTCCCATAAGAGTCAATATGAATTATAGTACCTCTAATAGAATTTTGAGTAGTAACCGCTTTTAAGCTAGCAGCTTTATTTTGAAAATCAGGTATTTGAGTGCCGAGCATTTCTAATGTACCTCCTCTAATTAGATGGCATGCAGCTTTTAGAAAGACATCTTTTATTGCAAAGGTTAAGTTATCGCTTTCTAATTCGATATTTATCTGAACTATTTTTTCAGGATATACTTCATCAAAAATTAGTGAGAAGATACCGTTGTCTGGACCAATAATGAATTGATTATTTATGGAAAATGCCAAATGCTGATTTTCATTACTTAGTTCGTCATTAATTCCAATAATATGAACAGTTCCTTCCGGAAAATGTTTGTAGCTATTTTTAAAAACAAAAGAAGCTTCTTGAATATCAAATTTTGTAATTTCATGACTGATATCAACAATGTTAATATCTGGAAATTGTTTGTAAATTTCTCCTTTAATTATAGCAACATAATGGTCTTTTATTCCTAAATCAGTTGTTAAAGTAATTATTGACATATATAGCTATAAAACTATGGTTATTTTGTAATTTTTATTGTTATTTAGCAATGACCAAAAATAAAAAGAAATATAGCAAAACTACCTTTTTAATGAATGAAATAATTATTGACTTAGAAAAAATTGATTTAGTGGTTCTTTTTGGTTCAAATAACAGAAAATTATATAAAATAAGAGAATACTTCCCAGATTTAAAATTAGTTGCTCGTGGCAATAAATTAAAAGTTATAGGGAATAAAGATAAAATCTTATTTTTTGAGAATAAATTCCAATCTTTTATTGATCATATTTATCAGTATAATCGGCTTACTATTAATCAGATAGAAAGATTAATTATGGAAGATGAGAAGAAGGTGTTGGAAAATAAAGACGATGTAATTCTACATGGAACTGACGGTAAGTTAATAAAAGCTAGAACTGTAAATCAAAGAAAGATAGTTTCTAATATAAAGAAGAATGATTTACTCTTTGCAATTGGTCCGGCAGGAACAGGAAAAACATATACTGCAGTTGCTTTGTCGGTAAAAGCATTAAAATCAAAAGAAGTAAAAAGAATCATCTTAACTAGACCAGCTGTAGAAGCCGGTGAAAATCTAGGTTTCTTGCCTGGAGATTTAAAAGAAAAGTTAGATCCGTACATGCAGCCATTGTATGATGCGTTAATTGACATGCTTCCATCAGAAAAACTTAAAGATTATTTAGAACAAGGAATAATACAAATTGCACCTCTTGCTTTTATGAGAGGGAGAACTTTAGACAAAGCATTTGTAATCTTAGATGAAGCACAAAATGCAACTGAATCTCAAATGAAAATGTTTCTTACTAGAATGGGAATGTCCGCAAAGTTCATAATTACAGGTGATGAGACACAAATTGATTTGCCTTCAAAACAAAAATCAGGGTTAGTACAAGCTAAAGAGAAATTAGAAAAAATAGAAGGTGTAAGTTTTGTTTTTCTAGATGAAAAAGATGTAATCAGGCATAAATTAGTGAAGAAAATAATTAAAGCATATAAATAATAAAAATAATAAAAGATGAGTAATTCAATAACTAAAACAGATTTTAATTTGCCAAATCAAACAAAATTTTACAAAGGAAAAGTAAGAGATGTATATACTATAGGAAAGGATAAGTTAGTAATGGTAGTGTCAGACAGGATTTCTGCATTTGACCATGTGTTACCTGAAGGAATTCCATATAAAGGACAAGTATTAAGTCAGATTGCATCAAGATTTTTAGATGCAACATCTGACATTGTACCAAATTGGAAAGAAGCTAATCCAGACCCAAGTGTTACAGTTGGTAAAATGTGTGAACCATTTAAAGTAGAAATGGTAATTAGAGGGTATTTAACTGGTCATGCCTGGCGAGAATATAGAGCTGGGAAAAGAATATTGTGTGGAGTAGTAATGCCAGAAGGAATGGTAGAAAATCAGAAATTTAATGAACCACTTCTTACTCCTACAACTAAAGCAGATGTTGGTCATGATGAGGATATTTCAAGAGAAGAAATTTTATCTCAAGGAATCGTATCGGAAGAAGATTATTTGCATTTGGAAAAATATACTAGAGAACTTTTTGAAAGAGGAACTGAAATAGCAAAAGAAAGAGGACTTATTTTAGTAGATACTAAATATGAATTTGGAAAAGATTCGGAAGGAAATATTACCTTAATTGATGAAATTCATACTCCTGATTCATCTAGGTATTTCTATATAAAGGGGTATGAAGATAAAGTGAAAAATGGAGAAACTCCCAAGCAACTTTCAAAAGAATTTGTGCGTCAATGGCTAATTGAAAATGGTTTTCAAGGAAAAGAAGGACAAGAAATTCCATTTATGAGTGAGGAATATGTGACTTCTGTTTCCGAGAGATATATTGAACTTTATGAAATTATTATTGGTGAAAAATTCATAAAAGAAGACATCAGTAATGTAGTGGATAGAATTGAAAAGAACATACATAATTTCTTAGAAAATTAGAGTGGATATATTTGTAAATATATTTTTCTGGATATTTGTTTTTGCAATTGTTATACAATTCTTTTATGCACTATTTTTCTTCTTACGATTATCTTTTTATAAATCAAAAAAAGGCACTTTTAATGGAGGAGTTTCTGTAATTATTTGTGCTAAAGATGAATCAGAGAACTTAGCGAGAAATTTACCATCTTTTTTAGAACAAAATTACCCAACTTTTGAAGTAATTGTAGTGAACGATCAATCAGAGGATGGTACAAAGTATTTGTTGCAGGATCTTGAAAAGAAATACAGAAAATTAAAGGTTGTAACTATTGATGATCACATAATTAGTAGGGCAGGAAAGAAGTTTGCTCTCGCTATGGGAATAAAAACAGCTCAGTATGATTATGTTCTTTTGTCAGATGCAGATTGCGCGTCAGTAAGTAAGAATTGGATTAAAGAAATGAGTGCTTCTTTTTCTGAAAAGAATATTGTTTTGGGTATTAGTCCGTATAAGAAGGAGAAAGGATTATTAAATAAATTAATCAGATTTGATGAGTTTATTGTAATGATACAATATCTTTCTTTCGCTCTTGCCAAAACTCCTTATATGGGTGTGGGTCGTAATTTAGGATACAAGAAGTCTTTGTTTTTTAGTGTAAAAGGTTTTGCATCACATATGCATATAGCTTCTGGTGATGATGATTTATTTATACAAGAAGTAGCTACACGAAATAATGTTGCAATTCAGATTGATAGTGATGCAGATATTACATCTATTCCAAAAGATACTTATACGGATTGGTTGTATCAAAAGAAGAGGCATATCTCCACATCAAAATATTATAAGAGATTACATAAAATATTATTGTTTCTCTTTCCTTTTTCGCAAGTCCTATTCTGGTTTCTGGCTATTATTTTGTTTGTTTTTCATTCATCTCTATATCCTTTTCCAAATGGGTTAATTCTTATTTCTTCTCTTTTCTTGGGAAGGATTTTATTGTATTACTTTGTTTATTTTAATGCAATGAAGAAGTTACGACACTTTGATTTATTTTTCTTATTCCCTATAATTGAATTTGCATATTTATTAGTCCAACTATTTTTTGTATTATTGAAATCTGATTATAAACAAAAAAGCTGGAAATAAATGACTCCTGGAGAGAGAAAGAAAAGAGATTTAATACTTATTAATCGTGCATTAGAAACCGGAGATCCTGCAGCTTATTCTGAACTTATGCGTCATTATAGAGATCGCTTATATTTTTCTATATATGAGAAGGTAGGAGATCAGGAAATTTCAAAAGATTTAACTATCGAATCTTTAGGTAAGGCTTTTAAGAAGCTACACTTATATAAACCTGATTTTGCTTTTAGTACTTGGCTGTTTACTGTAGCTAAAAATCATTGTATTGATTACTTAAGAAAAAATAAACTCCCTACATTTTCTATTGATAAGATGATGATAGATGATGAGGGAAAACAAACTAATTTTGATCTAAAATCGGGAGACCCAAATCCGGAACAGATTTTGATGAAAAAGCAAAGAATTAAAATATTGAGAAGTATTGTAAATCAGTTAAAACCAAAGTATCGTGATTTAGTAAAATTAAGATACTTTAAAGAATTTTCTTATGATGAAATTGCGGAAGAATTACAATTGCCTTTAGGTACGGTAAAAGCTCAATTACACAGAAGTAGAGAGCAACTCTTCAAAATCATGTCCGGAGCAAAGGATCGTATTTAATGGACATCATCTTAAAGTATTTTCCAGATCTTTTGGAGAAACAAATAAAGCAATTTTCTCAGTTACAAGATTTATATAATGAGTGGAACTCTCAGATAAATGTAATATCGCGTAAGGATATGGAGAACTTATATTTGAAGCATGTTTTGCATTCGCTTGCAATTGCTAAAGTTATTTCTTTTGCAGATGGAACAAAGGTTTTAGATGTAGGTACTGGTGGTGGTTTCCCTGGTATTCCTCTTGCAATATTGTTTCCAAATGTAGAATTTCTATTAGTAGATAGTATTGGCAAGAAAATAAAGGTAGTAAATGAAGTTGCAAACTCAATAGGACTTAAAAATTTACGAGCAGAACATAAAAGAGCAGAACAAGTTAATGGTCAATTCGATTTTGTGGTGAGTAGGGCGGTTACGCGTATGAAAGTATTTCAGCAATGGGTAAGGAAAAGAATTTCCACAAAACAAAGAAACATTCTTTTTAATGGGATACTCTACCTAAAAGGAGGAGATTTAACAGAGGAATTAAGAGGAATTAAAAATGTAGAATTATATAATATTCCTGATTTTTTTGAAGAAGAATTTTTTGAAACTAAAAAGTTAGTTTATATTAGTTTATAGATATTCCTTTCTTAAAGGGCATTTATTCGTAGTATTCTATTTCTCTTTCAATAATAGATTCTAGTATATCATCCCCATATAATGTTCTTACTATCCAATTCTTTAGATTATCAAACTCATCATATTGGTATTTATACTTCCAATCTATCTCTCCATCTGCATTATAAGAAGTACTCTCCGTAATATTCCCATCTTCATCATATTGGTATTTATGCTTTCCTCCTAGCTCTCCATCTGCATTATAAAAAGTCACCTCCGTTCTATTCCCATCTTCATCATATTGGTCTTTATACTTTCTTGCTAGCTCTCCATCTGCATTATAAGAAGTCTCCTCTGTTCTATTCCCATCTTCATTATATTTGCTTATATCCTTAGTCCTTAAATCACCTTTCTGAGGCTCACCAAAAGATTCCTTAGCGGAAAAAGTAGTTTCTATAATTTCTTTAACCTTACCTTTTATATTTGCTCTGGTTAAGTCATTTTCAATCTCTTCCTTTTGAACTTTTTCATCATTATTCTCCCCACAAGAGAACATCAAAGGCACACATAGTAAAATCAATAGTAATTTTTTCATTGGTTTAAGTTATAGTAGTAGTTTTTTCATTTTCTTATTTCTTTTCGCAGAAATATATTATTTCTCCTTTAGGAAGGGCGTATCTCTCCACCAGTTTTGGATCTAGTTCATTTATAAAATTACTTTCAGTAACTTTAAATCCCGCTGCTTCTAATTTTTTACCATAGTCCAATCCAAATAACCTTAAGTGGTCATCTTGCCAATACAATCTTTCTCTTTCCTTTGGGTCTGTTACGCTTTTATCTTCTTCAGTATTTGGATTGTTTGTGTCAATTGGAACTTGAAAGATTCCCCATCCTCCAGGTCTCATCACTCTATAAAATTCGGTCATTACTTTATGAGAGTCTTCTACATGTTCTAATACATGATTACAAATTACCACATCAAAAGTATTTTCTTCCATTGGTATATCATGAACATCCATCTTTACATCTGCCCATGGTGAAATTAAATCTCCAGTGGTGTAATCTAAGTTCTTCATTCCCTTAAACAGTTTTATAAAACAGTATTCTGGAGCAATGTGTAGAAACTTTAGATTATCTGTAAAAAAATTAGTTTTTTCTTTCATGAAAAGCCACATTAATCTGTGTCTTTCTAAACTCATGCTATCTGGAGCTATTGCATTTTCTCTGGGATTTATTCTTCCATAAGGAAGTAGTTTTCTATATGTTTTACCATTTATTGGATCTTCAAATTTATTTCCTCTCATAAAAAGAGAAAATATCTGTAAGAAAAAATGACTCACATGTTGTAGGTAATGCCTCGGTATTAATCGTGTAGCTAAGCTAATTATGGTTTTCATTATCTTATTTTGATTTCCTGCAAATATAGTATTATTTATTACAGATTTTCAGTAGTTTGTTTTTTATGCATCTGCGCATAAAATCCGTTTTTTTGTATTAAATCGTTATGTGTTCCTTCCTCAGAAATACTTCCATCATCTAACACAATTATATGATTAGCATTTTTAAGTGAGGAAGTCCTATGGCTAATAATTATGTTTGTATTATTTTCAGTTTTATTTTTTAGGTTTTTCAAGATTTTCTGTTCTTTATTTGCGTCAATTGCAGAGAGACTGTCATCAAAAATAAAGATAGCAGGGTTTATGAAAATAGCTCGAGCAATAGAGATTCTTTGTCTTTGTCCTCCAGAAAGTTGAACTCCTCTTTCTCCAATAATAGTATCATATTTCTTAGGAAAATTTTCTATTTCTTCATCTATTTCAGCAATTCTAGCAGCTTGTTTTATTTCTTCTTCTGTAAACTCATCTTTTCCAAAACTAATGTTCTCATTTACAGTGCCAGAAAACAAAAATCCATCTTGTGGAACATAACCAATTTTTCTCCTCAAATCAGATAGATTTAGTTTCTTTATATTCTTCCCACCAAAGCTTATATCTCCTTCAGAAGAATCATATAATCTGCACATCAAATTTGCAATGGTAGATTTTCCACTCCCAGTTTTTCCGAAAATTCCTAAAGTTTCATTTTCTTTCAATGTAAAATTTATGTTTTTCAGTGCCTGAATTCCAGTATCAGGATAGGTGAAACTAATATTTTCAAACTGTATATCTCCAATGATATCTGTTCTTTCATTAGTAGGATTGACAATTTCAGATTTAGTGTCTAAAAATTCATTTATTCGTTCCATAGACGCTTCTGCTCTTTGCACTAAGGAAGTTACCCATCCAACTGATGCTACTGGCCAGGTTAGCATATTTACATAAATAATAAATTCCGCAATATTTCCGGTTGTTATACCATCTTCTTTAAAACTTTCTAATCCTCCTATGTAAATTGTAGTAATAGTACTAATACCGATAAGTAAAATGATTAGAGGGAAAAACCAAGCTTCTACCGAAACAAGCTGTAGTTGTTTTTTAGTGTAGTTTTTACATTCGGAATAAAAATATTTAAAGGAATTTTCTTCATTCCTGAAAATTTTAATAATGTTTATAGCACTAAAAGTTTCCTGAGAAATTGATGTTAAATCAGAAAGTTTGCTTTGAACTACCTCACTTCTTCTATTTATCTGATTGCTTACATAATAAACGGCAAAAGCCAATACCGGAAAAGGAATTAAAACATATAAAGTAAGAGTAGTGTTGATGCTAAACATCTTCCAAATAACTAAAGAGAATAGAAAGAACATATTAATAGCATACATCATTGCAGGACCTAAATACATTCTTACTCTGTTAACATCTTCTGTTATTCTATTCATCAAATCACCAGTGTTGTTCTTCTTGTAAAAAGATAAACTAAGATCCTGGTATTTTCTATAAATTTCATTTTTAAAATCAAATTCAATTCTTCTACTCATTACAATTATAGTTTGCCTCATAAAGAACATAAATATTCCTTTCATAATAGCAAAAAGAACTATTAGTCCTCCGTATTTTAATAAAGTTGTATGAATAGAGTTTTCAATAGCAGAATTGGATAAATTATCTTGTATATTATCAAATGAATGCCTTACAAATTCTGCCGGATAAAGAGCGAAAATAGTTGAAATTAGAATAAATATTGATCCAATTATAAGAAGTATTTTATACTTAAAAAGGTATTTGTTCAGATGGAAAAGATTCTTCAATTCTAATTTAGTGTTTCATTTTGGTAGGCCAAAAATAATAACTAATTTTGCAAACCGTTTAAAAAACGGATAAATTTCAATTTTTTTAGAAGAAATTGTATTAACACAAAAATATTTGACATAATGATGAATGTAGAAGAAAAAGTTTCTAATCATGTAGTTAGGAAGATGGAAACAATGGGACACGAACAAGTCATTTTCTGTAATGATAAAGTTACAGGTTTAAAAGCGATAATAGCAATACATGATACAACCTTAGGTCCAGCACTTGGTGGTACCAGAATGTGGAATTATTCATCTGAAGAAGAAGCTTTGCAAGATGTATTAAGGCTCTCAAGAGGAATGACCTTTAAAGCCTCTATTTCAGGATTAAATTTAGGAGGTGGTAAAGCGGTAATTATTGGTGATGCTTCAAAAATTAAGACAAAAGACTTAATAAAGAAATTCGGGGAATATGTTGATAGCTTAGGAGGTAAATATATTACAGCTAAGGATGTTGGTATGAATACACAGGATATGGAATATGTTAGAGAAGAAACTAAACATGTTACAGGTATTCCGGAGTCCATGGGAGGTAGTGGAGATCCTTCTCCTGTTACTGCTTATGGTGTTTATATGGGGATGAAGGCATCTGCAAAATTTAAATGGGGATCTGATTCTTTAGAAGGAAAAAGAATATTAGTTCAAGGAGTTGGTCATGTTGGTGAAACTTTAGTGAAATATACAACTGAAGAAGGAGCTAAAGTTTATGTTACTGATATTAATGACTTAAAACTAGATGAGGTTGCTAAAAAATATGGCGCTGAAATTATTAAGGGAGATAGTATTTACGATATGGATATGGATATTTATACTCCTTGTGCACTAGGTTCAACTTTAAATACTGATACAATAAACAGATTAAAATGTCAGATTATTGCAGGTGCTGCAAACAATCAGTTATCTGATGAGGTACTTCATGGAAAAATGATAAAAGATAAAGGAATAGTTTATGCTCCAGATTTCTTAATTAATGCTGGTGGTTTAATAAATGTATATTCTGAAATTAGTGGATACCAAAGAGAAGAATCGTTATTAAAAACAAAGAAGATTTACGATACGACATTAGAGATTCTACTAAAAGCAGAAGATGAAGATATTACTACTCATCAAGCAGCTTTGCTTATTGCAGAGCAAAGAATACAGGAAAATAAATAACACATGATTGCTAGAAGACACATTAGGTTAAAAGTAATGCAATCTTTGTATTCTTACTTTTCTAATCCCAGCAATGAAATGTCAATCTCTGAAAAGGAAATGGCAAAAGATATCAGAAGTATATCTGAGTTACATATTATTATTATTTCCTTTATTATAGAACTACATACATATGCAACTGATTTTCTAGAGGAAAACAAAACTAAATATATTCCTTCTAAAGAGGATTTAAATCCGAACACGAAATTTCTTAATAATAGAATTATAACTGCTTTAAAAAAAGATGAATTTCTTAATAAAAAAGTAACTAGAATCTCATCTATTTGGAGAAAAAATGATTTAGATATTATTAGAAAAGTTTTTGTAGAGATGTATAAAAGCCAACAATATTCTGATTATTTGAATAATAAGAAAGATGATTTTAATCAGGATAAGAAATTTGTTCAGATTATGTTAAATGAATACATATTAGATAATGATATTTTCCATTTCATTTTACAAGAAAAAAGTATTTTCTGGACAGATGATTTACCTTTTATTTCTATGTTCCTAAAGGGGCAGATAAATAATATGAAAGAAAATAATAACAACTCTTTAGTTACAGATGTTTTTAAGAATAATGACGATAAGAAATTTGCTATTGACTTGTTCAGAAAAACAATTAATAATGCAGATGAGTTTGAACAATTGATTGAAAGTAAAGTAAAAAACTGGGAATTAGAACGAATCTCGAAGATAGATTTATTATTAATAAAGATGGCTCTTACAGAAGTGATTTCTTTTAAAGAGATGCCAATAAAAGTTTCTTTTAATGAGTATATTGAGATTTCAAAATACTATAGCACTAAGAATTCCAAGGTGTTTATTAATGGGGTTTTAGATAAAATTGTATCTCAGTATAGAAGAGAAGGGAAAGTAAGAAAAGTAGGGAGAGGATTAGTTTAATTATGAGAATATTAGTTTACATATCTATTTGTTTTTTATTTTTCTCATGTTCCAATTCTGAAGATAAGATAGATGACAATTTAATTGATAATGGAGCAGAAATAACTATTGTAGGAGATGAAGCCATCAACTTTGGAGAGATTATTCAGGGAAAAGATAAAAATATAGAGTTTATAATACAAAACACAGGAACTGGAAATCTAATAATTACAAATGCAAAAGCAAGTTGTGGATGTACTAAATTAGAATATCCGAAAGAAATTATTAAACCGGGTAATAAAGAACGTATAAAAGTTACTTTTAATAGTAATAAGACAGGAGAACAGAAAAAGAACATTACATTAACAACTAATGCTACACCGAGTATTAAAATATTAACCATAGAAGGTATGGTGTTACCTTCTGAAAACTAAAATATTATGAATCCAGAATTTATCTTCTTTGCCCTTATCTTTGTTGTGATGTATTTTTTTATGATACGTCCTCAAGTAAAAAAACAGAAAAGAGAAAACAAATTTAGAGCTGAATTAAAAAAAGGTGATCAGATTATTACCATTGGAGGTATACATGGTAAAATAATTGAAGTAAAAGAATCTTCAGTAATTCTAGAAAATTATGACGTAAGAATGAAAGTAGAGAAATCAGCTATTGCAATGAATGCAGTTTCTGATAAATTAAGTTAATCTAGTTTTATTTTACAACTTACTGCTTTGTGGTCCGATAGAATTTCTTGATGAGTAATGAAGTCAGAACTTGAGAATTGTTTGTCATATAAAATATAATCAATTCGCAGGAAAGGTATTTTAGTGAAAGTTGCTCCAAAACCATTTCCAGATTCAAGAAATCCATCTAGTTTCTTTTTTCCTAAATTCTGATAAGCATAGGAAATAGGAGTGTCGTTAAAATCTCCACATATTATTGTAGGGTAAGGAGAGTTGTCAATATGTCTCTTAATTATCTGAACTTCTTTTCCTCTTGATTCAAACGATTTTCTAAGACGTTTTGTAACTCCTAAAGCTTTATCTGTCTCTAGTTTTGGAGAACTCATGAATCTCAGATCATCATTACTAAAAAAATTTGAAGCTAAATGAACATTATATACTCTAATGGTACCAGTTTTAGTTACAATATCAGAAAAGATACAAGTATTATGCATATCCTCCATTCCATTATTTATAGTGTCATTAATAATCTCATAATTACTGTAAATTACCATATGTGGATTTTCTTTACTGCCCTCTAAGTCTATTGTAGAATATTTAAAATTAGAATTTATATATTTTTTAGGGTTATCGTATTCTTGTATGCAAAAAATATCCACTTCCTCTTTATTTGCAAATTTCATTGTTTCTTTATATACATTCTCAATTTTCAACCAATTATCCTTATCAAATGCCCTTACATTATACGACATAATATTGATCTCTTCCCCGTTACTTTCATCTGATGAGTTAATAGAGATGAATCTACTTAAATAAGGAGTAGATATCAATAGAAAGATCAGATTAATCCACATATATTTTCTATTGTAGAAAAACCAGAACATAGAGAATATAAATAGAATGATTACAAAAACAGGAAAAAACAATCCAAAAAATGAAATTGGCCAAAATACATTCGGATTTATAAAAGGAGATATTAAAGAAAATAATATTCCGAATAGTGCAAATGAGTTGAGAAAGAAAATAGTATAATGAAAGAATTTTTTCATTATTTACTTTCTTTAAAAAGGAGTTCTTTTTCTTCTTTTGTTAGGCTGTCATAACCAGATTTTGATATTTTTTCTAAAACAATATTTATCTTTTTTTGTTTTTCAGATTTCTTGCTTCTGAAAAGATCGTCATTTCCTTTTGAACTTCTCTTTTTTCTACTTTTCTTTCTTGGTTTTCTAGTTTTAGTAAAATTGAAAACCCCTATAATATTATAAAAGTTTAAAGAAATATCATATCCTTTTTTTAGCAGGATAATATATAAATAACCAAACATTGCTCCTCCTAGATGAGCAATATGACCTCCGGCATTATCTTGACTTATTAATAGAAAATCAAGAATTACAAGAAAAATAGCAATATTCTTTATTGATGTATTTCCAATAAAAGTAAGGTTGACTCTGTAGTTTGGTTTGTAGGTTGCTATAGCTATAAATATTGCAAGAACTGCAGCAGAGGCTCCAATAGCAACAGACCCTACATAAGGAGCTGATTTAAAGACCGGAAAAATATTAAATACTAAGATGTAAATAAGTCCACCAAAAACCCCTCCTAAAATATAGGTACTTACTAATTGTTTTCCAGTAAAATATTGTAAGAATAATTTTGATCCAAAATGCAGCCATATTAAGTTAAATAATATATGAAGAAAATCCTGATGAACAAACATATAGGAAATAAGAGTCCATGGTTTATTTATAAATGAATGGGTAATAGATGGAAGAGCTAAATAATTATGAATAAAATCAGAAGTATTTTCTATTTGGAATAAAAAACCAAAGACAGTCAAGATTTTATAAATCAAGAAAAATCCAAGGTTTATATAAAGTAGTCTAGTGAAGCTACTTCCGTTTTTAAAGTTTACTTTTATGTCGTTCCAAATTGTATTCATTTAAAAGTAGATATCTCCTTTTTTCTTCCAGTATTTAAGTAGAATTATTCCAAAAATCATACCTCCTAAATGTGCGAAATGTGCAACATTATCACCAGGATTATTCCCGATACCACTTATTAGGGCTAATACCCCAATTCCCCCAACAAAATATTTTGTTTTTACAGGAATTGCCATGTATAAGTATATTAACGAATTTGGAAATAACATACCAAATGCTAGTAATAATCCATAAACAGCACCAGAAGCCCCAAGCATTGGAACATTTATTAATAAATTTAATTTACCAGAAATAGGATCTGTAAAATTTTGATTATTATTTAATAAATTATTTCCTTTATTAATGATCATATTATAAGTTTCAGAATCTATATTTGAACTTATTGTATTAATCTGAAACTGTATATATCCAATATAAATTAAGGCTGCTCCTAAACCTGTAATTATGTAATAAGTGAGGAATCTTTTTCCTCCCCACATATTTTCTAATGTTTTTCCAAACATCCATAGAGTAAACATATTAAAAAAGAGATGTGTGAAATTAGCATGCATAAACATATGAGTTATTAATTGATGAGGCCTAAAATCAGGAGATTGAAATTGATGTAATGAAAACATTTTAGTTAAATCTATTCCTTGGTTTTGTAGAGTCCAGGTTGCTAAAAAGAATAATCCATTTATTATTAAAAGATTTTTTACAACTTCTGGTAAATGACTAAATTGTTGTCTTATCATTTGTTAAATTTTTTATTTATTTCTTCCGTTTTAATATTAAAGTAAATATTTAATCCGAAAGGACTTATAGATGGAGTATCGCATTTTAGAAGTTCTACAATCAACAACCTCATTTCTTCTTGAGTTAGTCTTTTCCCACTTTTTATTGAGAATGAATTTGATAAGGTTTTACATAATTTTGAACTAAAATTTTCTTTCAGATCTGAATTCTCAACTTCTTGTTCTTTTAATATTTCATCAAACAACTTTTGCAGATTTTCATTTTCGCATTGTTGAGGAACGGCATGTATTTCAACACAATCTTCTTTTATATCAATTTCAAATCCAACATTATTAAGTTCAGTTTTTATATCTTCAATTTCAGAAACATCCTTTTTTGAAAGAGATATTGTTTCAGGAAATAATAATTTCTGAGAACTTATCTTTACATTTTTATTTTGTTTGAAATATTCATATAAAATCCTCTGATGTGCTCTTTGCTGATGTACAATGATTAATCCGTTTTCCGTCTGAGAGCTAATATAAGTTCCTTCAATCTGAAAGTAGTAAGCAGATTCAAAATTTGAATCAAGTGTAATTTCCTTCTGAACTTCTTCTCGAAAATTGTTCTGATAAATCTTATGTGATTGAGAGATTGCCTCTTTAGTGTCTGTATCAAAAGGATTATAATTTGTGTCTACTCTAATTTTTGGTTCTTTTACTAATCTATCAGAATTTCCAGTTGGAATCACCAAAGAAGGTTCCGTATTAAAATCTAGAGTTGGAGCAATATTATATTGCCCTAAAGATCGTTTTACTGCAGAACGTAAGATGGCATAAATTGATTTTTCATCTTCAAATTTTATTTCTGTCTTAGTTGGATGAATATTAATATCAATTTGTTTTGGGTTTATTTCCAGATTTAAGAAATAGGAGGGATGGTAATTTTCAGATATTAAATCGGTAAAAGCTTTTGAAACAGCATGATTTAGATAATAATTTTTAATAAACCTACCATTTACAAAGAAGTATTGCTCACCTCTAGTCCGTTTTGCAAATTCTGGTTTCCCAATAAATCCACTAATCTTTACTAGATTTGTTTCTTCTTCAACGGGGACAAGTTTTTCGTTTGTTTTTTTTCCAATGATATTTACAATTCTTTGTCTGAAGTTAGATTGCTCAAGATGATAATATTCCTGATTATCCATTATTAAACTAAAAGAAACTTCCGGATTAGAAAGAGCGACTCTAGAAAATTCTTCTATAATATGTTTCTTTTCAACTTTATCAGATTTTAAGAATTTTCTTCTGGCAGGAACATTGTAGAATAGATTTTTAATACTTATGGAAGTTCCATTTGCACAAACAACAGATTCTTGTTTTTTAATTTTACTTCCTTCAACAATTATTCTAGTTCCAAGTTCATTTTCTGTTAATTTTGTACTTACTTCAATATGAGCAATTGCTGCCATTGATGCCATAGCTTCACCTCTGAACCCCATAGTTTTTATATTGAACAAATCATCTGCATTCCTAATTTTAGATGTAGCATGACGTTCAAAGCTCATTTTGGAATCCGTTTCACTCATACCACAACCGTTATCAACAACTTGTATAAGAGTTTTACCAGAATCTTTTATAATTAGTTTAACGTCTGAAGCTCCAGAGTCTAATGCATTTTCTATCATCTCCTTTGCTGCAGAAGCAGGTCTTTGAATAACTTCTCCCGCAGCAATTTGATTTGCAATATGATCTGGCAATAATTGTATGATATCCAATTTTCTTATTTTAATATTAAATACGTAACTAATACTAATGCAATAATCACCAATAACAATCTTTTACTTCTTCCGTGATTTGTTCGAGAATATCCATTACTTTTAAATTCAATTTTAGTTTTTTTTCCTTTTTTTAAATTTTCAATTCGTTCTTTTCTTTCATCATAATATCTTAAAGGAAAATTAAAACTCCTAACTTTAGGATTTTTAAAAATAGATGGTAGGCGGGGAGATTGCATCTTACAAAAATATAAAATAATAAGGTCTGAATAAAGAAAATTAAAGTCAATTATTAAACGAAATACAATTTGTATTTTAGCGGAAATGCAAAAACACAAGATTTCATATTCAGATACTAAATTATTCTCTAAGATAGTACAAATGTATACAGAGGAAAAAGTGTCTGATAAGTTCTATAATCGATATCCGAATATCAATCAGTTTGAAGATCAAATAAAAGAGAAACAATCTAGTAATATTGATAGGGATCTTTTATATGAAGTTATTAAAGATCAAAACTCTAAATTACAAATTTCTGAAAAGACAGAACAAAATATTGAGCTTTTAAGAAATCAAAATGCTTTTACCATAACGACAGGTCATCAACTATGTTTATTTACTGGACCTATATATTTTATATATAAGATAATATCCGCAATAAACCTTAGTAAACAATTAACTCAATCATTTCCGGAAAATAATTTTATTCCAGTTTTTTGGATGGCATCTGAGGATCATGATTTTGAAGAAATAAATCATATCAATCTGTTCGGTAAAAAGTATCATTGGAAAACAAATCAAAGTGGAATTGTAGGTGATTTTAATACTTCGGGAATAGATTCTGTAATAAATGATATAGAAGAGGTTCTGGATGAATCTGAAAACTCCAAAAAAATATTGAGAATTTTTAGAAAATGTTATTCTGCAAAAAACTTATCTGAATCTAGCAGATTATTAGTAAATGAACTTTTTGGTAAATATGGAATTGTTATTTTGGATGCAAATGATAAAAAACTAAAACAAAAATTAATTCCAATAATAAAAGAAGATGTAGGTAATCAGAATTTACATTCAATTATTTCTGAAAGAACAGAAGAACTTTCAGATGAGTTTAAGTCTCAAGCTTTTGTTAGAAACATCAATTTCTTTAATATTTCTGAAGGTAAAAGAGAAAGAATCACTAAAAAGGTAAGTGAGGATGAGATTGAAAATAACCCCGAAATATTTAGTCCAAATGTCTTGATAAGACCACTTTATCAGGAATTAATTTTACCAAACATTTCTTATATTGGAGGTGGTTCTGAAATTGCCTATTGGATGCAATTAAAAACAGTTTTTAAGTATCTGAGTATTCCTTTTCCGATATTAGTTTTACGAAATTCTGTTATGTGGATGGAGAAAAGAGATTTGAAAAAATGGAGAAAATTAGGGTTAAAAATGAGTGATGTTTTCAGATCAGCAGATGATTTGTCTAAGAAATTTATTTTAGATAAATCAAATGTAAATCTAGATTTAGAGAAAAAAAAGATAGAAGACATATATTGTGATTTGGAAAATAAAACATCAGATATTTCTTTAAAACAATCCATAAAATCTGAAGCAATGAAACAAATAAAATCTTTAGAAAGATTAGAAAAGAAATTAATAAAATTGGAAAAGGAGAAACATGAAATTTCAATAAATCAGATAAGTAAAATAAAAAACAAGTTATTCCCAAATAATGTTTTACAAGAAAGATCTGATAATATAATTTCATTCTATTTAAATCATGGAAATAAATTTATGGAAACATTAATGGAAGAAATCAATCCACTCGATACAAATTTCTTAATTTTGTCGCCTGAAAAGAATTAATATGACTCACGAAAAAATTATTATTCTAGATTTTGGATCTCAATATACTCAACTTATTGCCCGTAGAGTAAGAGAGTTAAATATTTACTCGGAGATACACCCTTATAATAATATTCCTGAGATAGATAAAGATGTAAAAGCGGTAATTTTATCGGGAAGTCCTTTTTCTGTAAGGGATGAAAACTCTCCTGTACCAGACCTTGAAAAGATAAAAGGAAAACTTCCTCTTTTAGGAATTTGTTATGGAGCTCAGTACATTGCAAAGATTAGCGGGGGAGATATTCTTCCATCAAAAATAAGAGAGTATGGTAGAGCAAATTTATCTTTTGTAAACAATAAAAATCCTTTACTTAAAGATGTTCCAAATGATTCTCAGGTTTGGATGAGTCATGGAGATACAATCTCCACTTTACCATCTGATTTTGAAGTGATAGCAAGTACTAAAGACGTGAAAGTTGCTGCTTATAAAATTGAAAAAGAAGAAACTTATGCTATTCAATTTCATCCAGAAGTATATCATTCTACAGATGGAAAACAACTTTTACAAAACTTCCTAATTGATATTGCTGGATGTTCTCAGGATTGGACTCCATCTTCTTTTGTTGAAGATACAGTTGCTCAGTTAAAAGCAAAACTAGGAAATGACAAAGTTGTTTTAGGTATTTCAGGAGGAGTAGATTCTACAGTTGCTGCTGTTTTACTAAACAAAGCAATTGGAACAAATCTATATTGCATTTTTGTAGATAATGGTTTGTTAAGAAAAAATGAGTTTGAGTCTGTTCTGAAACAGTATAACGGAATGGGATTGAATGTTAAAGGAGTTAATTCTAAAGAGAAATTTTATGAAGTTTTATCTGGTTTATCTGATCCAGAAAAAAAGAGGAAGGCAATAGGATCAAAGTTTATTGATGTTTTTGATGAAGAATCTCATTTGATAGAAGATGTGAAATGGTTAGCTCAAGGAACAATTTATCCTGATGTAATTGAATCAGTTTCTGCAACAGGAGGTCCATCATCTACAATTAAATCTCATCATAATGTTGGAGGCTTGCCAGATTTCATGAAATTAAAGGTTGTAGAACCGTTAAATGCATTGTTTAAAGACGAAGTAAGAAGGATTGGAAGATCAATTGGCATAAATAAGGAACTTTTAGGGAGGCATCCTTTTCCTGGTCCTGGACTTGCAATACGAATACTAGGAGAAGTAACAAAAGAAAAGGTGAGAATTTTGCAAGAGGTAGATCATATTTTTATCTCTGCACTTAAGGAGGATGGGTTGTATGATTCTGTTTGGCAAGCAGGAGCAATGTTCTTACCAGTACAATCGGTAGGGGTAATGGGAGATGAAAGGACATATGAGAATGCGGTAGCGCTTAGAGCGGTTGAATCAACCGATGGAATGACAGCAGATTGGGTTCATTTGCCTTATGATTTTCTGTCAAAAGTGTCAAATGAAATCATCAATAAAGTAAAAGGAATTAATAGAGTTGTTTATGATGTTTCTTCCAAACCACCTGCAACAATTGAATGGGAGTAGATGCATAATAATCTGTTAAAAATATTTTGTTTCTTTATTTTTTTTGGAAGTAGTTTTTCAGCTCTTTCCCAAGATAAGATAAAATTTGGTTATCATAATCAATCTGGAAAGGTTAAAAATATTAAAACAAAAGCAATAGAAGAAAATATTGAAGAAGAGAAGACTCTTTCTATTATTTCAGAGACACTTGATGATTATAATCAGAGAGAATTAGATGGAATTGATAGTATAAATGATATAATAGATTCAAATATATTTATTTCTGAGATAAAAGACACAATACTTGTCTCAGTTTTACTCCCTCTCTATATAGAAAGAAATGATACTTTAGTTAATTTTCTTAGAGAGAATATGAAAGATACTAATCAGATTTATTCTAAATCTGAATTAGCATTGGACTTTTTAGAAGGTATAATGTTTGCGATAGATTCTTTATCTGAATTACAGATTCCTATTAAATTACAGGTTTTTGACACTGAAAATAATCTAGATACGGTAAGGAAAATTTCTAATTCTAAATTTGTCAAACAATCCACCATTGTTTTCGGCCCTATTTATTCTAAAAATTTTAATTTTTTTAGAAATAAGTTCCGTGCTGACAGGAATAAAATAATTATCAATCCTTTATCTGATAATCAGAAGTATTTGCAGAATAGTAAGAATGTATATTTTTTACAACCATCTCTAAAACAAAAAAGAGATTCTCTTTGTTTGTTTATCAAGAAGTTCGAAAAATCAAAAGATATTTATTTTGTGTCTTTAGAATCTGAGGAAAAAACTTTAGATTATAATCAGATTAAATTTAGATTAGATAGTGTGTTTACTGAGTTTCCTCTGAATAAATTTGAAAATCTATCAGTAATAAATAAACAATCATTTACTTTTTTAAATCCTGATAGTAACTTAGTATTTGTTTTGTCGGAAGATGAAGTGTTTATTAAGAAGATAGTTACATTTATTAGAGCAATAGACACCAACGTTTCAATTTATTCATCAGAAATAATAACTAAGATTAAGGGAATAGACATAGAAGATCTTATGAGATTAGATATCCATGTTCCTGTATCTAATTATTTTGATAATTACTCTCAAAAGAATAAATATCTTCAAAATAAATTCGAAAGTATTTTTTATCATAAAATGAATGAAAATTCTAGACTTTCATTTTATTCTATCCTTCATTTTTGTTCTCATCAGAAACAATATCATTTTACTCAATTATTTAAGGGTGGAGGGTTTATTAATACTGATGTTCAAATTTGCACTTATAAAGACTATAGGCTATTGCCAATAGAGTAAAGTTTTTTTTAACTTTGTTAGAAACCATTGGTATCCGGATTTTTTTAATAATATTTATATTGTTTTTTAAAATTAAGAGTCAAATTTTAATAATGTAACCTTTTTTTCTAGTTTCCGTATCTTTGCAAGTTGCAAACTTGCAAGATGAAGAAATGGTTTAAATATCTACTTGTTTTATGCGTGCTGCTCTGTAGTACTAGCATTGCTATGGCTCAATATGTAACAATTGGTACTGGTACAACAACTCAGGATAAACTTTTCTATACAACTTTTGAAGATGTTAGATCATTATTAACTTTCTCAAATACTGAACTTACTACTGCTAGCCCATCATTAAATCAAGGAGATACTATCTACTCTATTGGATGGTATGTTCAGTCTTTAGGTAGTCAAGTAATGTATGGGGCTACTATTAAAATTAGAGAGTCAGGTGCTCCTGTAACGGTATGGATAGGTAGACTAGCACCAATAATAGGATGGAATGATATTTTACTTGACGTTCCTTATATAAGGATAGGTACAGGTAATTTAATTATTGAATATTGTTTTGATAATTGTGAATTTATACAACAAAGTTTCAATGTAAGAAGAACTAACACTCCAAGTAATACAAATCAATTTTTTTGCAGTGATGATCAATCAGGGTGTAGTTTAACTGCAACCAGTCTTTTTTATGGTAATGGTTCAGGTTCGTATAATGATAATCAAAGACCAAATACACGTTTTGGTAAATCAGTTCCTGGTGCAACATATACACATGACACAATTTGTTCTGGAACAAGTATAACATTATCCTCTACTTCTAGTTTAACATTAAATACAAGCATTAGTGGCTTTACTTATCGTGGGATTTGGAATGGAAATTATTATTTTCAATCAAATAACTCTAAAACGTGGTTGGCAGCCGATTTACATTGTCAATCGGTAGGCGGTCATTTAGCGCATATAAGTAATCAGGCTGAGAATAATTATGTAGCGAACATTATTAGTACTTTTTCTCCGACAAGAGGATGGATAGGCTTGCAGCAGAATTGTAATAGTGGATCTTTTTCAGAGCCAGCTGGTGGGTGGGAGTGGACTGATGGTACCCTTGGTAGTTATACCAACTGGAATAGTGGAGAGCCAAATAATTCTGGTGGTGAAGATTGGGTAGAAATGTATTCTAATGGCAAATGGAATGATGAAAAGAAAACTCAGATTATTCCATATGTATTGGAAATTGAAGAAACTTACTTGTGGAATACAGGAGCTACAACATCTTCTATTACAGTCAGTCCTACAACTACAACTACTTATTGGGTTGATCATAGTTTTGGTACTAATACTGAGAGAGAATACTTTATTGTAAATGTAGGAGTTTGTGGATGCACTGATCCTTCAGCAACAAACTATAACTCATTAGCAACTATTGATGATGGAAGTTGTATTACTTGCGTGTATGGTTGTACAGATAATACAGCTTGTAATTACGATCCATTGGCTACATGTGATGATGGTTCTTGCGTATATGATGTTAGTATTGTTACAACTACTAATGTTTGCACTGGAGTTTGTGATGGAGAGGTTAGCGTTGCTGTAAGCCCTATTACTCCAGGCACAAACTACACTTATACTATTAATGGTGGAAGTGTAATCCCTTACTTAACCAATACAAACAGTTTATGTGCAGGGAATCATAGCTATGAGTTCTTTATTGATGGAATTAGTTGTGGAGTTGAAACTATTATAATAGGTGAATACCCTGCAATGACTTTACAAACTACTGCAGTTGATTCTACTTGTGATTCTAGTTATGCTTTTGTTAGTGCTTCTGTAGCTTCATCTTCTGGAGGAAATATCTCAACCCTTACTTATTGCAATTCTTCTCCTGGGATTTTGGATTACAATAATATTGAATTGGTCAGATTAGTTGGTGATGGTGATTCTATTGTAAAGAATACAAGTGGAGCTTGTGATGACTATACTGACTATACTACTACTGACTACACAACACTTACTCCAGGACAATCGTATTCTGTAGAAGTTAATACAGGCTATTGCTCTTCCTCATCTCAAGGAGGAGATTCTATCAAAGTATTTATTGATTGGAATATAGATGGAGATTTTGATGATACTGGAGAAGTTGTTGGAGCTTCTTTTTCATCTTCTACTTTTTCATTTATAGTGCCTACTAATGCATCTTATGGAGCTACAAGAATGAGAGTAGTTTCTCAATATCAGTCACCTAATCCAACATTTCCTAGCGGACCTGTTGGACCATGTGATGTTGGAATTTTTAGTGGATCATATCCACAGCCTTGGTATGGAGCTACAGAAGATTATTCTATTGTTATAAGCAGCACATCAACACTTGCAAACACAACTTATTTATGGTCTAATGGAGATACAGATTCAATTACAAATAGTTTAGTAGCAGGCCAATATACAGTAATAGTAACAGATGCAAATGGATGTGAGGCTACAGATACAGTTAGCGTAGGTCAAAGTTTCCAAGTACAGATTGATAGCTTAATTGCTAATCCTGACTCTCCTTGTTCTGGAGATATAATAACACTTACTGCGTATCCTTCTTCTCTATCTTATGAATATAAATTTAAGTGGAGAGATTCAGGAACATCATGGACTAATATATCAGGTTTTGGGGGTTGGCTTAATAATAATACTAATCCACAATACGGTCCAATTTATCAGGATACTGATTTTAGAGTAAAAATAAGAAGCTCAATTGACAATAGCTGTAAAACTGGATGGGAAACTATTACTGTTCCAGTAAATCCATTACCAATAACACCACCAATTTGGCACAATTAAATATTAACTATAAACAAACTAAAAATAATTATTAATCAAAAACGTTAAGGTCATGAAAACAAAAACAAAAACAAAACAAAAAATTCTAAGAGTATTTGCCATGTGCATACTATTTTTAGGCAACAGCCATTTAATGGCTCAAACACTACCAAATTCTACAATTACACAAAGTGTGTGTATTGGCACTGAGGATTACGAGATAGTCCCAGCTTTAGGATCTACCTATACTTGGTCAATAATTGATCAGAATACTACAGCACCACCATTAGCTGGTGAAGCAGATATTTCACCTTTTATAGGAGATTGGTACATACAGGTTGATTTTACAATTCCTGGAACATATGTGCTTTCAGTTACAGAACAAGATTTAAATTCTTGTCAAGGAGCAACTGTAGATTTAACTATTACTGTAAATGCTGGGTCTTCAAGTACACATGTAGTTACGGAATGTGACACTTATACTTGGGGAGATGGTGTGACAAATGGAGATGGGAATGTTTACACATCTTCTACTAATACACCAATCTTTACAATACAAACAGTAAATGGTTGTGATAGTGTAATCACATTAGATCTTACTATAAACAATTCTAGCTCAAGTACACATGTAGTTACGGAATGTGATACTTATA